>Ga0315904_10000006_pt1 | contig 368897 bp, 341 predicted proteins | sample LakEriMetagenome_6_FD_203529 | JGI IMG/M metagenome (GOLD analysis project Ga0315904, IMG submission 203529) | Freshwater fungal communities from buoy surface, Lake Erie, Ohio, United States - Buoy 12 MA120 | ecosystem: Environmental > Aquatic > Freshwater > Lake | place: USA: Lake Erie, Ohio...
GCCTTGGCAGGCGATTTTTTCAAGGAGTGTTGGGGCTTCATCTTCGTTCCTTCGTCACTACGACGAAGCCTCAACACTCCTTAAATCACAACCTCAAATCTGTGCCATTGGTGCTGACGGGGAACAGCAGGCTCTGTTGTCTGGCTACTTCATGACCGGCCGGAGCGGGCCAGAGACCGGTTCGCCTTAGACTGGCAGCGCCGTTATCGCCGTTCGCTGAGCCCTGCGGCTATGACAGGCGCTCCACAACCATCGCGGCCCCCACTCCCATCGCGCCGGTCGCGACGACCAGCCCTAGACGGCCTTCGGCGACATCGAGCGTGTCGAGCAGGGTGGACAGCAGGATCGCACCCGTGGCTCCCATCGGATGCCCCTTGGCGAGGTGACCACCGGTGACGTTGATCCGGGCCGGATCCACGCTGCGATCGCGCAGGAACCTGGCAATGGTGACGGCAAAGGCCTCCATGAATTCGATCCGGTCGACGTCTGCCAGGGATATGCCGGCCTTGCCCAGGGCCTTGTCCATCGCGGCGAAGCCTGCGGTCAGCGAAGCGACGGGATCGCCGCCGCTTTCGGCATAGGCCAGGACGCGGGCGCGCGGTGCCGTGCCAAGTCCGCCTGTCCCCACCAGCGCAAGGCCCGCCCCGTCGCACACCGGTGGTGCATGGGACAGGGTATGGAGCGGGGCAAAGGTCCGGCCTTCGAGTGCTTCGGAATAGTCTGCCTGCAGCGCCCCAAAGGCCGGAGGCAACTGGCCGAGGGATTCAAGACTGGTCCGGGGGCGGATGCATTCCTCGCCAGTCAGTTGGCCCAGCGCGATCCGCGAGGCCTGCAGCGCGGCGTCCTGATCACTGGCCCCGGCCTTGCGCTGCGAATCGAACGCGCATTGGTCCAGCTCGGCCCGGGTGATTCCCAGGTCCGCCGCCAGCCGATCGGCGGCCAGGACCGGCGGCACGAACCGGCGCGCAGGCGGCAGACTGGTATCGCTGTAGAATTCCGCCCGGTCGCTCAGAAAGGGGGCGCGGCTCATCATCTCGACCCCGCCGGCCAGCACGGCATCTTCCTGTCCGGCGGCCACCATGGCGACAGCATGGCCGATCGCGCTGAGCCCGGAGGCGCAATAGTTGTTGAGGCTGTGCGCCGCGCAGGCATCAGGCAAGGCGGCGTGCTGCTTGACCGCCATGGCGATATGCCCGCCCTGCGCCCCCGCCTGGGTCACGCAGCCGAGCAGCAGCGCGCCGGGGTTGCGCGCGGCATCGCCAGTGCGCCCGGCCAGTGCGCCAGACAGACCGGTAACCAGCTCCGGCGGAGTCAGCCCGGCCAGCCCGCCATCGGCACGTGCCTTGCCGCGCGGGCTACGCACCGCATCATAGATGAAGGCTTCGGCCACGTCGTTCAGACGCCGACGACGAAGCTGACCGAGGTAGTCGCGCTGCCGCCGACGTTGAAGGTGGCGAAGTTGCGTGCACCCTCAACCTGGTAATCCCCGGCCTTGCCCGTAACCTGGCGCCAGGCATCCAGCATCATCCGCACCCCGGTGGCGCCAACCGGATGGCCCAGCCCGATCAGCCCGCCCGAGGGATTGACCGGCAGCCGTCCGCCCAGCGCAATCGTGCCGTCTTCCACCGCGCGCCAGCTTTCACCCGGCGGGGTGATGCCGAAGTGGTCGATCGCCATGTACTCGGTGATCGAGAAGCAATCGTGCACCTCTACCCCGTCGCAGCCATAGATGTCGGCCATGCCGGCCCGGCCCAGCGCGTCGGTCATTGCCTTGCGGACCGAGGGGAAGACATAGGGCTGGCCGCGACTGGCCTTGACCTTGGTGGAATAGAGCAGCGGCGCGGTGGAGTGGCCCCAGCCCTTGATCCGGGGGATCGATTCGAGCGGGATCCCGCGCCGCGCGGCATAGGCTGCGGCAACCTCGGCCGAGGCGAGGAAAAGGGCAGCTGCCCCATCGGTCACCTGCCCGCAATCAGCCTTGCGCAGGCTGCCCTCGATCGGCGGGTTCAGTTCATCGTTTTTGTCGCTCAGGTGCTCCGGAGTGATTGCCCAGCTGCGGGTCTGCGAATTTGGATTGCGTTTGGCATTGCTGAAGGCGATTTCGCTGATCGCGTTCAGGTGCGCCCGGTCAAGCCCGAAGCGTTCGGAGTATTCGCGCGCGACGTCCGAGAACATGTAGGGCCACAGATAGCGCGCCTCCTGCGCCTCGCGCCCGGCCCAGGCGGCGGAACCCAGGTACTCCGCCGCGCGCTGCCCCGGCACGTTGCGCATCAGTTCGATGCCCAGCACCATGGCCAGGCCATAGCGACCGGCTTCGATCTCGGCACTGGCAGCCAGGATCGCGATGCTGCCCGAGGCGCAGGCCGCCTCGTGCCGCGCGGCCGGGATTCCGGCCAGGTCCGGGTGGACATGGCCAAAGAACCCGCCCAGCTGACCCTGCCCGGCGAAGAGCTCGCCCACGAAGTTGCCGACATGCGCGACCTCGACCTCTTTCGGCTCGATGCCGGTCGCGGCGAAGGCGGCTTCGGCCACATCGCGGAACAGTTCGAACATGCCGCCGCCTTCGCGTTCGATGTTGCGCGCGAAATCGGTTTGGGCTCCGCCCAGTATGAACACTTCCGCCGCCATGTCAGTCTCCTTGATCCATCATCGCCAGCGCCAGCTCGCGCACTTCGCTGCGCATCACCTTGTTGGTCACGTTGCGCGGCAGCGCGGTAAAGCGGAACAGCCGCTCGGGCAGCTTGAAGACCGCCAGGTCCGCCTGCCGCAGAAAGCTGGTGACATCGTCCAGGGTCACTTCCGCCTCGTCGCGCGGCACCACTGCCACGCCGATCCGTTCACCCAGCACCGGATCGGGCAGGGCAAAGACGCAGGCTTCGGCCAACAGCGGGTGGCCGCCCAGCAGCTGGTCGATCTCCTCGGGCGAGATGTTGACCCCGCCGCGGATGATCAGGTCCTTGCAGCGCCCGACAAAGCGCAGGAACCGGCCGCCCTGCTCGATCTGGAACAGGTCGCCGGTGCGGAAGAAGCCATCCTCGGTAAAGGCGGCGGCGGTCTGTTCGGGCGCCTGCCAATAGCCTTCGAACACGGCCGGACCCTTGATCTGCAGCTCGCCGGGCACGAACTCGTCCTCGATCGGCTCGCCGCCCTGTGGTGGCACAAGCCGTGATTGCATGATCAGCGCCGGTTCGCTGCCATGGAACGGCGTCAGGTAAAGCCCGTTGGGGAAATAGCTGGCCCGCTCGACCGGATCGGGCACGTCGTCTGGCCCGGTGATCAGGGTCATCCCCTCGTTCGAGCCAAAGATGTTGATGACTGGCAGGCCCAGCCGCTCCTGGAAACCCTGGACCATGGCCGGAGCGAGCGGAGCCGATCCCGAACCGATCGTGCGCAGGCTGGACAGGTCGACCTTGGCCAGCAGCGCCTCGTTCTGCAGCAGCATGTTGAGCACGGCGGGCGGGGCAATGGTGAAGCTGGGACGTTCGGTGGCGATCTGGGCCAGGTAGACCTGCGGATCGAACGGATGATGCAGCACCATGGTGCCGGCCACGCGCAGCCAGCTCATCGTGATCCCGCCAATCGAAGCCATATTGATCAGCGGGAAGGGGTTCAGCATCACATCCCCGTCCTGCAGCCGGGCCGCGACATAGGTGCCCGGCGCGATGCCGACCCAGTGGTTGTGGCTGCGCGGCACGCCTTTGGGCACACCGGTGGTCCCCGAAGTCCAGCAGATCGTGAACACATCGTCGGCATCAACCGGATTGGCCGCGCGATAGCTTGCCAGCAGCTCGGGCCGGGGCGGTTCGGCCGACAGGTCCAGCGCATCGGCCGGGGCATCGGGACCGACGGTCATGAGCCGCACGGTATCTCCCAGCAGCGGGCGGACCACGCCGATATGATCGGCATGGTGCATCCGCGTGCCGCAGATGAAGGCCCTGGGCTGCACGATGCCGAACATGGTAGCCAGTTCGTGGCTGCGGTATTGCACCGCGACCGGGCTGACCACGGCCCCGATCGTCGCGGCCGCGAAGTAGAGCGCGACGAATTCGCTGATGTTGGGCAGCTGGATGACGATCACGTCATCCTTGCCGATCCCCGCTGCCACCAGCGCCCCGGCCAGCCGTTCGACCTCGGCGGCCAGCTCGGCATAGGTCAGCCGCTGCGGGGCGCCAAAGGCGAAGTCGGCCCGGTTGGGCGCATCGACCAGCGCCAGCCGGCCTGCGTGTTTTTGCGCATTGGCGAAGAACATGTCGGCCAGGGTTTGGTCACCCCACCAGCCGCTGTCCCGGTATGCCTGGCGCTTGCTCTCCCCGGAAACGATCATCCTATCCGCCGAGCACCGTGTTCGGCCCCATGCCGATATCGTTGCCATTGGCCCAGGTCGAATGGGTGCCTGAACAGAACCGTTCGGGCAGCACGATCCGGCAGACCGGCCCGGCCGCGATGTTCTTGGCATCGATCAGCACACATTCGGAACGATCGAGGCCCACATCGGCGATGAACGAGACGAGATAGCCGTCGTCCTCGTCCTTGGCATTGATTCGCGGGGCGAACGGCGCCTCGCTGCCATAGCGGCCGGGACCGAAGCTGATTTCCTCGCTCGTCCCGGTTTCCAGATCGTGCTTGATCAGGCCGGTGAACAGGAACCAGTAGGGTTCCGGCACGGCCGAATAGGCATAGCGGTATTTCCGCCCGGCATATTTCTGGTTGAACATGCCGAATTCCAGAATCCGGTCGTCCAGCCGCTCCTCGCGGGTTTCCTCGGTCTTCAGGTTGAAGCGCCAGCGGTGCAGCTTGGGCTTCATCAGCCCCTGACTGAGATAGGCCATCATCCGCTCCAGCCCGTCGGGGGCATCGGGATGCGATTTGGGCTGGGGTTCTTCCTGGAAATAGCCGTCCAGGATCACCTCGTCGCCTTCCTCCCAGGCGTTCAGCCAGTGCAAGGTGTAGGTCGGCTCCGCCTCGAACCAGCGGATGTCTTCAGGCCGGCCCATGCGCGGGATCAGGCCGAAGCGGGTCTTCTGGTCCGGGTGGAACTGCACGACATGGAGATTGCGCTCCAGCAGTTCCGGGTTCCAGTACAGCGGCATGTCGTTGATGATGGCGTAGTTCTTGGTGAAGGCCATGTCGTGCGGCAGCCGCGGCCCGGCCAGCGGGACCGGGATATAGTGCTTCAGCTTGTTGTCCGGCCCGACCACCCCGTAATGCATGTAGGGGGCGTGCTTGGAATAGTTGAAGAACAGCAGCTCGCCGGTCGCCTCGTCGACCTTGGTATGGGCCGAAACCCCGTCCAGCGGGACCCAGCCTTCGGTTCCGAATTGTTCGAGCGTGAAGGGATCAAGCCGATAGCCTTCGCCGCACTGGTAGAAGGTGGACAGGATCTTGCCGGCATGGATCACCACGTCGGTCGAGGATGAGTCCTTGAGCCATTCCTGCGCGCCCCAGCCCGGCCGGGTCGACTTGTGCGGCGGCTCCATCAGCCCGGCCCACAGCGCGCGTCCGGCTTCCTGCTCAGCCTGGAAGGCCTTGGTCCGCACGAACCGGCTGCGGTACGAGGCGCGGCCGCCCTTGAAGCTGATCGCGTGGATGAAGCCATCGCCGTCGAAGGGGTGATAGCGGCCGATCGGCTCGTGCACCGGCACTTCTCCGGTCCGCACATAGACCCCCTCGATATCGTCAGGGATCGTCCCGATCACTTCCGCATCGCCATTGGCGAAGATCGCGTTCCATTCATTGAAGGTCGGCCGCCAGGCCCCTTGCATATAGGGATGGTCCGTATTCTTCAGCGTCGAGCGGATGGTTTCGACCAACTGGGCGGTCATGGCGCTACTCCTTTTCCTCGAATCCCGGCAGCTTCACAGCCGCATCATATTCAGCTTTCAGGCGGGCGGCGATAGCCGCGATCGGCTCTACCGCGCGGACCGCGCCCACGCCTTGGCCGGCCGACCAGACGTTCTTCCAGGCTTTGGCATCGTCCTGGGCATTGGCAAAATCGGGGCGCTTGTCCTCGGGCATGCGGTCAGGATCATAGCCCGCTGCAATCAGGCTGGGGCGCAGCCAATTGGCGGTCACCCCGGTGATGCCCTTCGACGGCACAATGTCACTCGCTCCGGCGCCGACGACCATGGTCTTGTATTCCGGTGCGGCCAGGCTTTCTTCGCAGGCGATCAGCGCCGTGCCCAGATAGGCCAGGTCCGCGCCCAACACTTCGGCGGCGCGGATCGCCTGGCCGGTGGAGATTGCCCCGCCCAATACGATCGGCCCGTCCCAGAACTGGCGCACTTCCTCGACGAAGGCGAAGCCTGCGGTTTGCCCGGTATGGCCGCCAGCCCCGCTCGCCACCAGCACCAGGCCATCGACCCCGGCGGCCGCGGCCTTGCGCGCGAAGGCCACCGAATTGACATCGGCAAAGACCAGCCCGCCATAGCCATGCACCGCCTCGATCACGCGGGCCGGGCTGCCCAGCGCGGTGATTACCAGCGGCGCGCGGTGCCGGACGATGGCTGCAAGGTCCGCGCCCAGGCGCTCGTTAGAGGGATGGACGACCAGGTTGGCCGCCCAGGGCGCTGCTGCCGGATCATCGGCCAGGGCGGCGGTGATCGCCTGCAGCCATGCCTCAAGGTCGGCCTCGGTCCGGGCGTTGGGAGTCGGGAACGATCCGATCAGCCCGGCCCGGCAGGCAGCGATCACCATGTCTGGGCCCGACACGAGGAACATCGGCGCAGCAATCGCCGGCAAGGCCAGATTGCGCCTCAGTGTCCCGGGGATCGTCATTTCGCTCCTCTCATCGCCATCGCAACGCAAACCGGAAAGATGCTTGCACAAACGAACTCACTTGCATAATCATACTTCATCGACGTGCACAAGTGGCAAGAGCCGGCGCGCGAAACAACTCGATCTTGGGGAGGAACGTGATGATCAAATTTGCCTGCAAACTGCTAGTCGGTACCGCTCTGGCAATGCCCGGCACACTCTGGGCCCAGGATGCCGCGCCGGACGATGAAGGCGGCCTCGATGAAATCGTGGTGACGGCCCAGAAGCGCGAGGAAGGCCTGTCGCGTGTCCCGATCTCGATCGCAGCCGTCAGCGGCGATGCCATCGCGGACAAGGGCACAGCCAACCTTGAGCAGCTTTCGTCGAGCGTTCCCAACCTGCGCATCACCCAGACCGGGATCGCCAACCGCATCGCCATTCGCGGCATTTCGTCCGGCGACAACAAGGGCTTTGAACAGTCGGCGGCGATGTTCGTCGACGGGGTCTATTACGGCCGCGACCAGCTGGTCCGCATGCCGATCGTAGATGTGCAGCGGGTCGAGGTCCTGCGCGGGCCGCAGCCGACCCTGTTCGGCAAGAACGCCATCGCCGGGGCGATCAGCATCATCAACCGCACGCCCAGCGACGAATTCGAAGGTTCGGTGACCGGATCCTATGAGTTCGAGCACAAGGAAACCCAGCTGACCGGCGTGCTCAACCTGCCGCTGGGCGACCAGGCCGGAATGCGGCTGGTCGGCTATTACCGGAACATGGACGGGTACATGTTCAACACCACGCTCGGCCGCAACGAGCCGAACGTGGATACAGTCTTCCTGCGCGGGACCTTCTCCCTGGGTGACAACAATCCGGTCCAGGCCCGCCTGAAGGTCGAATACGCCAAGTTCGACGTCCTGGGCCAGGCGCGCGAGAACCTGCTGCCGCGCGGAACCTACAGCGCCTCGCCGTTCTTCTCAGGGGTCGATACCGTGCTCGACTGGCGCAGCCAGAACAACGGCTTCGACAGCAGCACCGAGATCATCAACTCCACCCTTAACGTCGATATTGAGGTTGGCAGCCACACCCTCAACCTGACCTCGGGCTACCTCCACTACAACTCGGCCGAAGTGCTCGATGTGGACTATACCGCCCTGCCGATCCTTGATGGCACCAACCAGAACGAGAAGTACAATCAGCTCTCGCAGGAAGTGCGGCTGACCTCGCCGGGCGATGGGCCGTTCACCTATATCGTTGGCGGCTATTTCCAGACTTCGAAGCTGTCCGCCAATGATAACGTGCTGCTCGGCTCGTTCTTCCAGGGTCTGGCCGGGCCCTTCGCAGGATTCCGGCCGCTGGGGGATTCGCGCTCGCTGCGCACCTTCAAGCAGACCTCCACGCTGTGGTCGGGCTTTGTCCAGGGCACCTATTCGCTCACCGAACAGCTGCGGATCACCGGCGGGGTGCGCTTCAACCACGAAGCCAAGTCGGGCGATCGTAACCTGGTGATCGTGGCCGGTCCGACGAACGTTTTCCCGATCACCACGGTCCGCGCGCTATGGGGCGCGCTGCGGGTGGCCGAGCATTCGATCACCGGCAAGATTTCGGAGAATTCGACCACGCCGATGGCCAATATCCAGTTCGACGTGACACCCGAACTGATGGCCTATGCCTCTTACGCGCGCGGCGTGAAGGCTGGCGGGTTCGACATCCGCTCCAACTCGCTGCCGACCCATCCGACTTTCCCCGGCACCTTCTTCTTCCGGCCGGAAACCGCGAACAATTACGAAGCCGGCCTGAAGTACAAGAGCCGCACCCTGGCGGTGTCGGTCAACTACTACAACACCAAGTACAAGGATCTGCAGACCCTGACCTTCGATGGCGGGATCGGGTTCAACGTCAACAATGCCTCGGCCGCCAAGGTTCAGGGGGTCGAGGCCGAGGCCCGCGTCAGCATCGGTGACCACCTGCAGCTGAGCGGTTCGCTGGCCTATCTTGACTTCAAGTATACCGACTGGCGCCAGGGTCAGTGCCCGTTCGGCACCGCGCCCAACGTGCAGCCCGGCAACTTCTGCAACTACACCGGCGCGCGCGCCACTTTCGCGCCGAAGTGGTCGGGCAATGTGGCGGCCGATTTCAACTATCCGGTGGGTGACAGCCTGAAGCTGAGCCTGAACGTCAATGCCGATTTCTCCAGCCGGTACCAGACCAACGGGACGATTATCGATCCGTCATCCTACCAGGAAGGCTATGCCCGGATCGGCGCGCGCCTGGCGCTGGGCAATATCGACGACAAGTGGGAGATCGCGTTGATCGGCCGCAACCTCAACAACCGGCGGATCATCCTGACCTCGGGCGCCTTGCCCTTGGCCACGACGCTGACCGGCAACACGGGCGTGGCCAACACTGCGATCTTCGACCGGCCGCGCAACATCGCTTTGCAGGCCAGCGTGAAGTTCTGATCCGGCGAGCCGGGACCGGGCGGGTCTGATCTCCGCCTGGCCCCGGCTGGTCTTGTTATCTTCAACGAAAGGCCATCGATATGTTGGCTCTACTTGGCGCGCTGTCCGTCGCTGCGGCGCAACCGGCCATGGCCGAACCCAACCTGCGTGACGCCTGCCCCACTCTGGCTGCACGGCTGGATTCGGATACCTTTGTCCGCGCTGACAGCAGCCTGGTCGAGGCAAAGGGCGACATGCCCGCCTATTGCCGGGTGCGCGGCACCATCCGCCCGACCATCGGGTTCGAGATGCGCCTGCCGATCAGCAACTGGAATGGCAATTACTACGTCTCCGGTTGCGGCGGCTATTGCGGGATCATGACGACGGAAACCCCTGGCTGGGCCAACGGAATCGTCGAACCGGTCAAGCGTGGCTATGCCGCGATCCATACCGACAGCGGCCATTCGGGCACGTCGCAGGGCGATGCCGCCTGGGCCCCGAACAACCGCGCCGCGCTGGAGCTTTATGCGCATCGCTGGCTGCCGCTGGCTCACACGGCCGGGCTTGGCCTGGTCCGCTCGTTCTATGGCCGCGAGGCACGGTTCCGTTACTTCGTCGGCTGCTCCAATGGCGGCCGGATGGCGCTGATCGCGGCCCAGCGTTATCCTACCCTGTTCCATGGGATCATCAGCGGCTGCCCGGCTATTGATCTGACCAATTCGGGCGGGGCCTTTGGTGCCTGGAAGCTGAAGACCAACCAAGACGCCCAGCAGCCGGTGCTGGGGCCGGCCTTCAATCGCAAGCTGCCGCTGCTGATCGAAGCGGTAAAGGCGCAGTGCGATGGTCTTGATGGCGCGGTGGATGGCCTGATCGCCCGGCCCGAGGCCTGCCGGTTCGATCCGGACCGCCTGCCAAAATGCGCACTGGGCGTGACCCCGGCCGATTCCGATCGCTGCTTTACCGCCGACGAGCGGCGGGTCATCGGGCTTTGGCATCAGGGGCCGGTCGATAGCAAGGGACGCCGCCTCTTTGGCGGGATGCCGATCGGGGGCGAGCAGTACTGGCGGATCTGGTACCTGCAGGACCCGTCCAAGGCCGTTGGCACCCAGCTGGCTGATGGCTTCACCCGCCAGATCGTGTTTGATCCGCGCTATCCGGAATTCTCCGCCAGCAACTTCGATTTCGATCGCGATCCCGCGCGGCTGCGGCAGGATTTCGGCATGCTCAATGCCGATAACCCCGATCTGTCCGCCTTCCGTGCGGCCGGAGGCAAGTTGATCATGTGGCATGGCATGGCCGATCCCCTGGTCGTTCCAACGCAATCGACCGACTATTATCGCCAGGTGCTGAAGGAGATGGGCGGCCCCCGCCGCGTGCAGCAGTTCTTCCGCTTGTTCCTGGCCCCCGGCCTTGGCCACTGCTGGGAAGCGCCGTCTGCCTCTGCGCCCGAAGATTTCGATCCGATGAGGGCGATTGCGGATTGGGTCGAGCGCGGCCAGGCCCCGCAGCAGATCGTGGCGCGGCCATCGCTGCGGCAAGGGGCGGCGCTGCCCGTGTCCGAGGTCCGATATCGACCCTATCCCTTGCCGCCACAGGTGGTTGCCGTCCGCCGTTGAGGCGGGCAAAGGGGCGCTGCGATGAAGCACGAAACGATCAGGGCCTGCTCGATCTGGCGCGCACTGGAAGTGGTGGGCGACGTGCCGACCATGCTGATCCTGGAACAGGCGTTCCTGGGACGGCGGCGCTTCCAGGATTTCGTCACGGAGACGGGTATTGCCCGATCCGTCATCAACCAGCGGCTCGAACGGCTGGTGGAAGCCGGCGTGCTGGAAAAATCGATCGAGCGCCACAAGGGCTACCGCCTGACTGCGAAGGGCAGGGGTCTTTTCCCGGTCGCCCTGATGATCCTGCGCTGGCAGCACATCTGGGAAGCCGATGAGCGCGGCTTTCGCGTGCGACTGGTCCATCGCGACTGCGGTGCAGAGATTGAGCCGACACCGGCCTGCTCGCATTGCGACCAGCCGATTGATCCGCGCGAAGTCAGCTGGGCGCCCGGTCCGGGCTTGAGCCAGGTTACCCCCGTCTATGCCCGCCGCCGCATGCAGACGGCGGCCGCCAGCGCCAAGCGCGGCAACTGGACCATGGTTGATTCAGCAATCGAACTGTTCGGTGATCGCTGGTCGACGCTGGTCGTGCGCGCCTGCTTCACCGGGATTCACCGTTTTGACGAAATCCAGCGCGACACCCTGATGGCATCCAATATCCTGTCGGGCCGGATCGAGCGACTGCTCGCCCAAGGGATTCTCAAGGCGGTGCCATATTCCGCACATAAGGACCGCTTCGAATACCGCCTGACCGAAAAAGGTCGCGATCTCTATCCTGTACTGCTCGCAATGCTGCACTGGGGCGACGCCTGGTATGCGGATAGCAAGGGGCCACCGCTTCTGCTGCAGCACAAACCCTGCGATCACCCTCTGGCCATGCGCCCATCCTGCAACGTCTGCGGCGGTACGATCACGATCGAGAATATGGACTTCGTGGTCTGAGAACGCGCCGACCGGGCAGTTCCGAACCTGACTGGAGTACTGTCAGTTTATCCCGGAGGAGGCGCATGATCTTTCGAGAGCCGATGGCGCTGGTTGCTTAAGGTCTTGTAGATCGCTGAGTGATGACCTTTCAGGCCGCGTTCCAGCTTGCGGGCTCAACCGGCAATCGCCTGGATCGCAGTAATGCTGGTCCAGATCGGACTCGCCTCGGGATCATTCGTAGAGCGGATCGTCGGGTTTGCGCCCGGCACTCCGCAACCCAGCGACTGCCCCGCCTTGTGGATCATGGGAGACAGGTGCCAACCTGGTCCAGCTCATGACGATTACCCGCGCGCCAATCCGCCACTCCGCGCCCCGGCGTTCGAACCGGTCGAGGTAGCGGCCGAGATAGGTCATCTCATCGCCCTGGCCCTGGGCGGGAAAATGGCTTGCCGTGACATAGGTTTCGACCAGCGCCGAGGCCTCGCCCGCAAACTCGATCAGCGTCTGGCCAAGCTGGTGATGCGTCTGGCCCCAGCCTTTGATGGCGTCGACCAGCAAGGGGCAGAAGGGCAGGGCTGGCCCCTTGTAGCCGCCATAGTCGACGCTTGAATCATCCCAGAAGCAACTGGTGAGCAGTTCGGTATCGGCCCGATCAACCGCGCGGCAATAGCTTGCCAGCACTGCCCGGATCGCGGCCTCATCGGCCAGCCGGGCGCCGCTCGTGACCGCGCCGGCGCCGCTCATCCTCGCTTCCAGCCAGCTTTCCTATTCATAACGTCAAGTTACCGCCGCCCGCCCGGCCGTAGTATCCGCAAAATGGAGAGGACGTTATGAGCGCAAGTGCAGACCGGCTCGCGATCATGGATCTCGCCGCCAATTACATGCGCGGGCTGGACCGGCTCGATCAGGCGCTGCTCGAAGCGCAGTTCTGGGATGATGCCCACTTGTCCTACGGCATCTATGAGGGCGGCCCGCGCGAGTTCGCCGCCTTCTGCATGGCGGCTCTGGGCGGGCATGACCGCAACCACCACATGCTGGGCCAGCACTTGGTGGAGATCGATGGCAACGAGGCCTACGGCGAGGTCTATTACCAAGCATACCACCGGCTGACCAATGAACATGGCGCCAAGCGCGACCTGGTGATTGCGGGCCGCTATATCGATCGCTGCGAGAAGCGCGGCGGGGTCTGGAAATTCGCCTATCGCTCGGAAATTGTCGACTGGGCGCGCGACGATCCCGCCAGCGATACGATCCTGGGCACCTCACCCTTTATCCTGGGCCAGCGCAAGCCGGCCGATCCGCTTTACAACCGCGCCGCCATGAGGAGCCGCGAATGAGCCGGCCCAATCTCACCGTACCATCCGACCCCGCACTGGCGCCAGGCGAGGCGCGCTGCCCCGGGCCCTCGATGCAGGACATTCTGGATGCTGACGGCGACAACCCGCCAGCCGCGATGCGGGTTGAGCAGTACAACTTCCTCGGCAATGCCGATCTGCCGTTCGACCGCTATCACGACCCGGCTTTCCTTGAACGCGAGCTTGAACAGTTGTGGCCCAATGTCTGGCAATGGGCCTGCCGCGAGGAGCATATCCCTGAACCCGGCGATCGCTATGTCTACGACGTCGGCTTCCATTCGGTGCTGGTGGTGCGCGGCGCCGACAGCAAGATCCGCGCCTTCATCAACAGTTGCCCGCACCGCGGAATGAAATTCGCGGCCGAGGGGGCGCGCGGAGTTCGGCGCAGCCACATCCGCTGCCCCTTCCATGGCATGAGCTGGAACCTGGACGGAACCCTGCGCGAGATCCCCTGCCGCTGGGACTTCCCGCATGTGGATGAGGGCAATTTTGGGTTGGACGAGATCGCCTGCGAAAGCTGGGGCGGCTTCGTCTTCATCCACATGGGCGAGGCCCCTCCGCCGCTGGCCGAACAACTCGAAGTGCTGCCCGAACATTTCCGGCTGTGGCCAATGGACGACCGCTATGTCGCGCTGCACACCGAAAAGGTCCTGCCCGCCAACTGGAAGATGGCGATGGAGGCCTTTCTCGAGGCGTTCCACGTGCTCGAAACCCACAGCCAGGCGGTCTACACCGCCGCCGATGCCAATGCGCAGTATGACATCTTCGGCCCCCACGTATCGCGCTTCATGCATGCAGTGGGCGTGCCCAGTCCGCACCTGCAACAAGCGCTGAGCGAGGCCAGCCTGTTCGGCAAGCTGGGCCGCGACCCCGCGCAGCTGCCACCTGGCGCTTCGGCGCGGGCAGAGCATGCGCGGCTGCTGCGGCAGGAATTGGGTGCTCAGTTCGGGGTCGATCTGTCCGCGGTCTCGACCAGCGAGATGATGGATTCGATCGAATACTTCCTGTTTCCCAACGCCTTCTTCTTCCCCGGCATCAACATCCGCCTGTGCTACCGCTTCCGCCCGTTGGGCGTCGATCAGTGCCTGCACGAGATCCTGGTGCTGCAGCCTTTGCCCAAGGATGGGCAGCGCCCGCCGCCGGCCAAGCCGATCCGGCTGGACGTGGCTGACAGTTACACCACGGTGCCCGGCTTTGCCCTGGCGGAAATCCTCGACCAGGATACCGACAACCTTGCGCTTCAGCGCGACGGGGCCAAGGCCTCGCGCAAAGGCGGGCAGACGCTGGGCAATTACCAGGAAGCACGGATCCGCCGCCTGCACCTTACGCTCGACGAATATCTCGCGCGTTGAGCGCGCGTGACGACGCATCGCCAGGAGACACCAATGTCTGCAACAAAGCCGCGTCCCCATTCACCCAGCACATCGCCGATCCCGATCCGCAATTTCAGCAAGGAGCGGTATGTCTCCCGGGAATGGATGGAGCGTGAGCGACAGGCCCTGTGGGCCAATACCTGGCTCGTTGCCGGTCTGGCCTGTGACGTCCAGGAAGCCGGTCAATACTTCACATTCGAGATTGGCGCGGAAGGCCTGATTATTGCGCGCGGAACAGACGGGCGGCTTCGGGGCATGCACAATGCCTGCACCCACCGCGGCACCCGCCTGGTGACCGAGCCAATCGGTATCTTGAAGAAGATTGTCTGTCCCTATCACGCCTGGGCCTATGGCCTGGATGGCGAATTGCAGGGCGCGCCTGGCGCTGCGCGGTTTTCCAACGGTTTGCCGAAGCGCGAATTGGCGCTGCATGCAATCGAGGTTGAAGAGGCACTGGGCCTAGTTTTCGTGCGCCTGAATCCGGGCGGTGTCACGCTGACAGAGTTTCTAAGTCCGGTGTTCGAATTGCTGAGGCCGTACCGCCTTGAGGCGATGAGCATCACAAACGATCAGACCGTCACACACACCTGCAACTGGAAAGCGATTCTGGATAACTTCGCCGAGCTTTATCACGTGCCCTTCATCCACCCGATCCATCGACGGATGTTTGAGTGTGCAACTGCCCCGATCGAGCTGTTCGAGCATGGCCACACCGCAGTCTATGTCCCCGGTGGCGTCACCGACTCCGGCTTTCCGACGCCCGATGCGCCAACCGACATGCAAGCGCTGCAGTTGCAGGCCGTCGGTCTGAATCCGGAGGACTTTCGCGGCCGGGTGGCCGAGATCAGGCCGGCCCTGCAACGCGCAAAACGCGCCATCGCGAATGAGCAGGGACAGGCCTATGCCGAATTTTCCGACGCGCAGTTGAGCGATATCTGGCAGTTCAACCTGTTCCCCAACGTCATTCTATCCGTCACGCCGGAGAGCGCCTGGCTGATGCGCTCGCGCCCGGACGTGGGCGATCCCGGCAAGAGCCGGTTCGACATGTTCACCTTGGTGCAGTTCCAGGGCGGGGCAGCAGAAGCGCAGCCCAGCAAGCGTGCGAAGGGCAAGAATGGGGTTCAGATCGGCACCCATTTTCGCCTCAATGGCCCGCGGCCCGCCGATTACAAACGCCCGCAGCGCGATTGCTTCACCCACGAGGATATCATGGCCGGCCGCAAGAGCATGACGGTAACGATCGATGAAGACATCTCGCTGCTGGCCCGGGTGCAACAGGGCATGGCCTCCAGCGGGTTCCAATCGGTCTGGCTGAGCGACGAGGAATGCCGCGTCCAGCACTTCCACGACGCGTTGGATGCGTGCCTTTCGGCACACCACGGCTGACGCGGCTCAACCGCCGGGCTGATCCGCGCTGACATCATCCCCGGAACGCGCACTAAAAATGGATAACCTTGCTGACATCGGAAGCTCTGGCGAGATATGAACGGCTGCGTGGAACCATTCCAATCCCTAAGCCATGCTATGCAACGTTTCAGCTGCTCGGTGTTGGTCGCGGAGCTATTGCCAGTCCCTCGTTCTTTGCTGCGATTGACCTGCGTAGGCACAGCAACCGGTTCTGGCTTTAGATCCGCGGCCCGCTCGTTCGCTTACCCTGACACTGGCCAAAGCTGCACGGCTGCGAAGTGCGTTGCCTATCCCCGCGCAATGGCTCACTCTGTCTATGCTCCCGCGCCCAGAAACGTGGGTTCGAGGCGGATTGGGGAAAGGCTGCTTCGCGATGGCTGGATCGAAGACGAATGCGGCCAGACGGGTCAGGCGGTGGACCGGCATTAAGGTAATTGCGCGGACCTGGGCAATGCTGACCGTGCTTGGCATGACACCAGAGCAAGTGCAGGCCCAGCCAGTTGCCGCCCAGGACCTGCAGCCGCGCATTGTCGTGCAAACCGGCCATGCCGCACCGATCTCCGCTGCGGCCTGGACGCCGGACGGCAAGTTTCTGGTCACCGGATCAAGCGACGGACAGATCCTGGTCTGGGATCTGGCTGGCCGGATCATCAGCCGGACCCTGTTGGGCTCTGGCGGCGAACGGGTGGTGGTCGAGAAGATTGTCGTGGCACCTGACGGCAAGGGCGTCCGGGTCGACGAAATCCAGTTCCGCGACATGTATGACAACGGGGTGGGGAGCGAGGTCCATCGCCGCCGCTATCTCGTGATCTTCGGCACAGAGCGCAGCGAGGCGGAGACTACCGATCAGCTTGACCTGCCCTGGGCTGGACGCACCGGGTTTCTGGCGGCTTCGCTGAAGCTGAAGAACGACCTGATCGCGCGGCCCACCTGGCCGACTTCGGTGCAGGGTTGGCGACTGGTGCGGCGCGGCGGCGAACTGGCGATGGTTCCGCCCGGCAAGGAGGCCCGACCGATTGCCCTGGCCGGGGCCCTTGGCCCGGATCGCGATGGCGGTGATGCGCGGCTCGAAGCGCGGGCGCAGCGGATAGAAGAACTTGCGCAGGCGATTGATCGCAACGCCGAGATATCCGCTGAGAACGAGCGGAACTGCGGCCTCGATGAGGCGCGGCCCTGCGCGGCGCGCAAGCCATTGGTGGTGGTCGGCGCGCTGGATAATGGCGCGGAAAGCCTGGGGCAGCGGCCGCAGCTCTCGCCCGATGGCCGCCGGCTGGCCTGGATCGATCCAGAGGGCAGCGGCTGGTCCATGCGTGTGCTTGATCTGCAACGAGCGACAACCCGATCGGTGCACTTCAACGGCACACTCGGATCGCTGCAATATGGCTGGCGCGATGCATCGCGGATCGTCGGGCGGACCCCGACCGGCGCGTTCGAAGTCGATAGTGAAAGCGCCGCCGTGCGGCCAGAGGATGCGCCAGGCTGTCTGCCGCTGCGGCCGGGCGAGCTGGATCAGCCCGCTGACGGCGCCGCCGCGATCGAGCGCTGCCCGCGCGACACGGTGATCGCTGATGTTCGCTCCACGGTCCGCTTGACGGCCGAACGCGGCATGGTCCGGGTATCAGACGCGGCCAGCGGCGCCTTTATCTGCACTGCGTTCCTCGATCAGTCAGAGATCACTCCGGCGGCGATCGCACTGGCCAGCGCGGATGCACGGCTGATCGCGCTGCAGAGCGCCAGTGGCTATACTGAACTGTTCAGGGTACCGAGCCAGCCGCGCGGTCCGGTTGCGGCGGGCGGTAGCCCGCGTAGCAGCAGTTGCGGGCGGGGCATGCCGGTCCGCGCCGATCCCGGCCGGATCGGGTTCCACCCCGTCCTGCCGCTGTTGTGGGTTGAGGGGCGCGGCGGAAGGGTCGACTTTTACCGGACGACTGAAATCGCGACGGGTTCGGCTGGGTATGGGCTGGGCGCACCGCTGTTCACGCTGTTTCGCCTATCCGCAGGCGGCTTCTTCGCGATCGATCCGGCGGGGCGGTATGATACCAACCTGCCGCCCGATACCGATGCCGTGCGTTGGGTCCTGCCCGACCAGCCGCTGCAATCGCTCGCGCCGCAGACTTTCATGCGCGATTACTACCAGCCTGGCCTGATGCGGCGACTGCTGGAATGCGTGGCGGAAGCGGCCGACTGTGCGTCGCGGTTTCCGCCAATCCCGTCGCTCGCCTCGCTTAACCGCGTGCTGCCGAGCGTGCGGATCGTCGAAGTGAAGCAGGGTGACAGCCCGGCCCAGGCAATCGTCTCGGTCGAGGTCAAGGACGGCTTCGACCCCACGGCGGCCAACGGCAAGACCAGGTCGGGGGTCTATGATGTCCGTCTGTTCCGCAACAACAGGTTGGTCTACAATTACCCCAACCAGGTTTTCCAGGATGAGGCCCTGCTGCGGCAGGAAAAGGACCGACTGTTCAAAGCGGGAGATATGGCCGCCTTTAATGCTCTGAGCGAAGACTATCCTCTAAGTCAGCGTCCCGACTATGTCGCCACCGAAATGCGGCGTAACAGGGCTTACTGGCGCAAGCTGAGCCAGATTCGTCCAGACCCGGTCAAGGGCTATCCGATCCTGAATTTCCAAGTCGACTTGCCCACTGCGGCAGGGACCGAGCTATCCGAGTTCTCGGTCTATGCCTTCAATGAAGACCGCATCAAGAGCGACACGGCCCGAGCCACCTTCCGCCGCGCAGCCGTGGCACCGGTCAAGCCGCGGGCTTTCGTGGTCTCGATCGGGATTGATGGCTACGATGCCCAAGGGATCCAGCAGCTGCAATTTGCCGCCAGCGATGCCGAGTTGATGGCAAAGCGGCTGGCGGAAATTCCTGGCTACGACGTCCGCCGGATCACGCTCGCCGGAAAGCGGATGGGCAATGGCAAGATCCGGCCGGTGACTCGCGATGCAATCGAGCTCCTTTTGAGCACCATGAGTGGGGCGGACGTACCCTTTGGGGTAAAGGTCCTTGCGGAGTGGGGCTTTGACGCAAGCGGGCTCGATCATGTTCGCCCCGACGATACCCTGATAATCAGCTTCAGCGGTCACGGCTGGGCCGATGCGGAAGGCAATTTCTATCTGCTGCCATCTGATGCGGCCTGGCCAAAGGGTGCCGACAAGCCCGATGCGAGCACGCTCCTTTCGTCCGCCAACCTTGCGCTTTATCTCAGCAGCAAGATCCAGGCGGCCGAGATCGTGCTGATCATCGATGCCTGCCATTCGGCCGCCAGCGTCAGCGGGGCCGATTTCCGCCCGGGGCCGATGGGGGACTCGGGCCTGGGCCAGATCGCGTTTGACAAGGGGGTGCGCATCCTTGCCGCAACCCAGGCCGACGATGTCGCGCTGGAGGATCCGAACTTGCGCCAGGGGCTGTTGACCTATGCCCTGGCGCGCGAGGGGATCACCGATCGGGGCGGCAAGGCCGACACGGACGGCGATGGCAAGATCACGCTTGATGAGTGGCTGGCCTATGCGGTCAAGCGCATGCCGGCGCTCAGCAGCGAAGTCCGCGGGGGCCGGCTCCAGGCCGGCAGCAGCGCGGCGCGCGGCTGGGTCCGGCTGGGGGCGGCACAAGCCAAGCCGGCCGTCCAGGAGCCGACCCTGTTTGACTTCAACGACAAGCCTTCGGGCGTCGTGCTGCAGGAGGGCGGGCAATGAGGTGGCTGGGGCTGCTGCTCGCCCTGCTGACTTTCAGCATCACGGCGCCCGCTGCGGCCAAGATCCGGGCGGTGTTTATCGGGATCGACAAATATGCCTATTCGCGGACCGAGGTGCCCTTCGCCGATTTCAAGGACCTGCACGGCGCGGTCAATGATGCCCGTGCGATCAAGCGCACGCTGGCCAGCGTCTATGGGCTTGATTTCGATGACGACGGTTCTGGCTGCTCAAGCGAGAACGCGCAGTCGATCACGCTGATCAACCAATGCGCAACCCGCAAGGCAATCTTCGCAGCCTGGAACCGGCAGATCGCCGCCTCAGCACCCGGTGATACGCTGATCCTCTATTTTGCGGGACACGGCTCGCGCTTCATCGATGACCAGGAATTTCGGCAGGCCAGTGGCTATAACGGCACGATCCTGCCCTATGATGCGCGCAATCCGAAGCCGGCACCCGGCGCGGTGCAAGCCGAGATCCGCGATGTCGAGATCAAGGAGGTGATCGACGCTGCGACGGCCAAGGGTGTCAATGTCGTCACCATCTTCGATTCTTGCAATTCCGGCACGATCACCCGCGATGGTCCAGCCGATGGCCAAAGCCGCTGGGCTCCGGCGTCGATTTCGCGCGGCGCGCGGAGCGTCGCTGCGCCTTCGCAGGGCGCAGCGACCGGGCCGGGCTGGGGCTACCGCGTGCACTTTGCCGCTGCCGGCGATGGTGAGGAAGCGCGCGAGGTTGGCGCGATCGGCCAGCGTTCCGGCGTTTTCACCACAATCTTTGCCGATACGATCCGGAAGATGCCCGACGCGACCTTTGCCGATATCGCCACCGAAGTCCGGCTGCGGATCGCGTCAAGCGGCCATGCGGGGCAGAATCCCCAGGCAGAAGGGGCGTTGTCTGCGGCAATGGGCAAGAGCGAATGGCGCGTTTCGGCGTTTGATGTCGGCAGCGGCGATGGACAGGCCTGGCTGGAGGGCGGGGCGCTGCTCGGGATCACCAAAGGCTCGGAATACAAGCTCTATGAGTCCACCTCGGCGGCGCGCGACGGGCAGGCTCCGCTCGCTGAGGCAGTCGTGGCCGAAGTGCAACCGACCCGGGCCATGCTGGACTTTGGCGGCAAGCCGGTGCCGCGCCTGTCGGCCAAGGCAGTCGCGGTCGAGACCCGCCGGGCCTGGGGTGAGCAGACCCTGCTGATCCGGAATGATGCCCCCGCGGCCGACCGCGAGGCCGTGGCCAAGGTGCTGGCGAAGATCGAGTTCGTGCGCGTTGCCGAGCCGGCCGGACTCGCGCTGGTTGCTGCGGGTGGGCAGTACAAGCTGGTTGGCACCGATGGCGTGGCGATCCTGTCGCTCGGCCCGCCCGCCGCGCCTGACTTTGCAGAGCGCCTGACCAATGCGCTGCAGAAGATCGCCCGGGTGCAAATGCTGCTGGCGCTGCGGACCAGTCCGGACACGGCCGGGACAGCCTTTTGCGTCGGCAATGATCTGCAGGCCAATGCCTATGGCTGCATGCCCAGTGACAGTTCGAGCGGCCCCCGGCTGGCGGTGAACAAACAGGCAAAGCTGATCGTGATCAACACGGCCAACAAGCCGCGCCACGTCTATGTCTATGCGATTGATGAGAATTATGCCGTCAACCTGGCCTTGCCCGACGGCGGCGGCAAGGATCCGGCGCTCGAACCGAACCGGCCGCTGACCGGTTACGGCGCGACCGATACCAAAGGCCGGCTGACCTTCCTGACGATCGCAAGTGACGTACCGATCAAGGCCAGCGTACTGGAACAGAGCGGGGTAGCGGCGCGTGATCCGGCGGCCTGCAACGCTTCAAAGCTGGCACAGGTGCTGTGCGCCGCCCAGCGCGGCACGCGCAGCGCCGCAACCCCCAGCAACGGGGAATGGACCGCAATAGTGACCACAGCGACAGTCAAATAAGGGGGAGCTTGCCATGAAGATCTTAGTGGTTGCCGTTGCGGCGCTGACGGCCTCGCCGCTGGCCGCGCAGGAAGCGCCGGTTCAACCGCCTGAGCAGGTTGCAGTCGAACCCGAGCCGACCCCTCCGAGCCCGGACGAGGCAGCACCTGACCTGCCAGAGGAAGACGGCGATGGCCGGATCGTCGGCGGTGACACAGCTGCGCGCAAGGACGGGCTCTGGCAGGCGGAGATCTTTACCATCGGCGAAGGGCTCTACACTGATGCGGAAGTTAAGGAAGATTCTGCCAAGCTCAACACCGACCTGACCAAGAAGGGGCTCAGCCACAAGCCGAAATGGGAGCAGAGCCACCGCTGCGGCGGCGCCTTGATCCCCGGCAATTGGGTCGTGACGGCGGCGCATTGTGTGGTCCTGCCCTGTCCCGAAAAGCCTTGCCTGGCGCCGGATCAATTCCTGCAGCGGCGCGGGGTTCGATTGGGGACGCTCAACATCGATGGTCGCGGGCAGACCTATCGGATCGAGCGGGCGGTGATCGATGGTCGCTACAGCAAGGCCAAGAAAGTCTACGACATGGCGCTGCTCAAGATCGTGCCGGATGGCAAGCCGGCGCGGCTGGACTTCATGCCCGTTCCGATCCGGATACTTGGCAGCAAGCCGGGCGATCTGCCGCTGATGCGCAATCCCAACCTAGCCGCAACCGGCTGGGGATTGACCGGCGCGCGCGCCGATGGGCCAAAGCGCCCCCAGGTTGATCGCGAGGGCAAGCCGATCAACCGGGCCTCACCGGTGCTGAAGATCGTCAGCCTCAAGCTGCTGCCGCAGGAGGGACGTTGCCAGCAGGAATATCCCGCGGCGATGATCCCGCAAGTCATCTGTGCCGGTTCGAAGCCTGGTGAAGATACCTGCCAGGGCGATAGCGGCGGACCCTTGACCCGGGCCGAGGGAACCGAGCGTGTGCTGGTGGGATTGGTATCCGGCGGCAAGGGTTGCGCCATTGCCGGAATGCCAGGGCTATACGTGAACGTTACGGAGTACCGGCGCTGGATCGAGGAGGCCAAGGCCGCCTCGAAGGCGGGCCGGGTTGTTGACTATCCAAAGCAACCCGGCACCGCCAGTCGATAGCGGGTCGACTTACTTCTTGTCGTCGCCGCCGGTCTTGTCATCACCGCCGGTGTCCTTTGGATCCCCGCCACCCTCGGTGGCAGCGGCCGTGTCGGCCGGGGCTGCGGCCGCGTCGGCAGCAGTAGCTTCGGTGGCTGCAGCTTCAGTTGCGGCAGGCTCAGCCGCCGGTTCTTCGGCCGGCTTGGAATTGCAGGCACCCAGAGCCAGAGTCATCGTGGCGATCGAAGCAAGCAGAAGTGTCTTACGCATATTCAGGACCCCCTTTTTTGGTTGGTAGCGCAGGCTAAACCAATCCGGCCTGTCTTAGCAAACCTGAAAATTCCGGCCGTTCCCGCAAGGGATCGATCAGCGGATCGGTCTGGATCAGCATGAGGCCGGGATCGCCGGTCGCCGCTGCCCGCAGCAAGGTTGCCATCGCCCGGTCGCGGTCGTCCGACTGCGCCAGGATCTGCGCCTGCTCGTAAAGTGCGCTATCGCCAAATTCGGTTTCGACAGCCCGCAAGGCTGCCTCCATCCCGGTCTTGTCACCCTTGCGTCCGGCAAGCACTGCCTGTCCGGTCAGGCGCCGCAGGCTGCTTTTTTCGGCGGCAAACGACTTGGCCGCATCATCGAGCTGGCCCTGCAGCACCTGGCTCATCCCGATCGCGGCATTGGCACCCGACAGTTCCGGATTGAGCGTCAGGGCGCGGCGCGTGGCAGCGATCGCCGCCGGATAGTCGCGTGCGACATATTCGACCGTCCCCATTGTCCGCAAGGCCAGGGGATTGAGCGGATCAAGCTTGCTTGCCCGCTGGATTGCCGTGCGTGCTTCAGCGAAGTCACCCGTGCGGGCGCAGAAGATCGCGTAGCGCGTCAGGACATCGGATTCGTTCTGGCCCAGTTTGGCCGATTGCTTGAACGGTGCGCACGCCTCGCGGGCATTGCGCCGGCCGAAGAAGGTAGCAAAGCCGAGCGCGGAATAGGCATCCGCCAGTTCGCGATCGAGTTCGATCGCACGGTTGGCGGCGGTGATTGCTTGTTCGAAGGCGCCGGCCCGTTCCTGGCCCTTGAGGTTCTGGTTGGCGATCGCGGCAATCGTGCGGGATCGGGCCGACCAGGCTGCGGCATAGCTGGGATCGAGTTCGATCGCTTCTTCGAACTTTGCCAGTGCATCGCGCGAACTCTGCTCGCCGGTCGATAGCTGATAAAGCGCCTTGCCCTTGAGATAGGCATCATAGGCGGCAAGATTGGTGGTACCGCGATGCGGCTCGGGACCACCATTAAGCTCGGCTGAAAGCGCGGCCGCAACGGCGGCTGCAATCTCATCCTGAACGGCGAAGAGGTCGGCGGCTGGGCGATTGAACTGTTCGGCCCATCTGCTGAAACCTGTGGTGCCATCGGTCAGCTCAACTGCCACCCGGATCGTGTCGCCCGCCTTGCGGATGTTGCCATCGAGCAGATAAGTCACGCCGAGCTTGCTCGTCATCGTCTTCGCATCGACCCGGCGATCACGGAAGCTTTCCGACGAAATCTGCGCCGCCACCTTGAGCATCGGATTGCGGGCCAGGGTAGTGCGGATTTCCGCTGCCACTCCATCGGAGAAGTATTCCTGCTGCGGATCGCCACTCAGGTTGGCGAAGGGCAGGACGGCGACGCTGCTTTCCTGCTGCGCGCCACCCAGCCAGCCACGCCACCACGCCGTCCCGACCCCGGCAGCGGCCAGGGTGCCCAGACCGGCCAGCGCAAGACGGCGATCGACGCCGCGCGATTTGGCTGGTTCGCGCTGGGGAAGCGCCTGACCGGGACCATGCAGCGCGGCAAGCGCCGCGATCAGGCTCACCATCCCTGGACTGTCCTGGCGCAGTTTGGCCCCGCTGCCCAGATCGATCGTCTGGAATTGGCCAAAGCCCAATGGCGGTTTCGTGCCGTCGATCGAGACGGGCACCAGCACGCCGCGATCGCGCCCGCGCGTTGCTTCGTCATGCACCCAGTGTGAATTGATCGAAATGCCGGACCACAGCACGACGACTGCCCGGGCGCCCTCCAGCGCTTCCTGAGTGGTTATGGAATAGCGCTCCCCGCCGCCGAGCAGGCCATCCCACCACACCTTGAAACCGGCGTCCTCGATCGCCTTGATCAGCGGCAGCGCCCGTTTCCGGTCATCGCGCGAATAGCTGAGGAATACAGTTCCCTGCGCGGCCTCGGTTTCAGTGCTTGCAGCGTCACTGGCCATCTTGTGTTCCGGTTCTTCCGTAGGCCCCACCCCAAGTGCGTTCTATGGCGATCACCCTATTACAACAAGCATCTCTTCCGCTGATGCCCAATGTCGGACTATGGCCGGATAGAAGGCGGCAGCGAGTGGGATAGCGATGCGTGGTTTCAGTCTGACTCAGGCAATCCGGCGCGCCGTGGCGATCCGGCCCGAAACCGTCGCCGTGATCGATGGCGACCAGGCATTTTCCTGGCGCGTGTTTGCGGACCGGGTCGCGCGGCTGGCGGCGGCCTTCAAGGACCTGGGAGTTGGGCCGGGTGACCGGATCGTGCTGGTGGCACTCAACAGCCACCGGACGCTCGAGGCTTTCTACGGCGCCATGCAGGCGGGCGGGGTAATCGTTCCGCTCAACCATCGGCTCGGCCTGGGCGAGATCGCAGCGCAGGCCGATGATTGTGCGCCGACGGTTGTCATCCTTGGCCCCGAATTTGCCAGCCTTGCCGATGTGCTGGGCAAGGATCCATCGGGTAACGCGCGGGTGCTGATCCACTGCGCCAGTGGTCCGGCACCGGCTGGCTTCCATGCCTATGAGGACCTGCTTGCTGAGCACGAACCGGCGGACGATGCGGGCCGGAGCGGGGATGACCTGGCCTGCCTGCTCTACACCAGCGGCACAACCAGCGCGGCCAAGGGCGTGATGCTGAGCCATGCCAACTTCTGCGCCAATACGGCCAATGTCGTGCCGGAACTGGCGATGGACGAGACCACCGTTCACCTCCACCATGGCCCGCTGTTCCATGTCGCCTCGGCGGCGCGGCTGTTCTCGACAACGCATGTCGCGGGCACTCACGTGTTCCTGCCGCGGTTCGTAGCGAGTGAGGTGATCGCCGAGATTGCGCGGACCGGGGTAACCCACGCGACCTTTGTGCCGACCATGTTCCGCATGATGCTTGACGAGCCAAGCTTGCGCACCACCGACCTGTCGAGCCTGCGCTATGTCTCCTATGGCTCGGCGGCCATGCCCGAACCGCTGCTGCGGGAATTCATGGCCGCGCTGCCGGGGACCCGGCTGCTGCAATCCTATGGCATGACCGAGCTTTCGCCCGTGGTGACGATCCTGGGCTGGCGGGATCATTTGCCAGATGCGGCGGACAGCGGCCGGCTCCGTTCAGCCGGGCGGCCGGCCATGCTGGCCGAAGTCGCGGTGGTCGATCCCGCCGACCGGCCGCTGCCGACCGGTAGCCATGGGGAAATCGTTGCCAGCGGGCCGATGGTTATGCAGGGCTACTGGAACCGGCCGGACCTGACCGCCGAGGCGCTGCGCGGCGGCTGGATGCACACTGGCGACATCGGCTACTTCGACGAGGCCGGCTATCTCTATGTGGTTGACCGGCTGAAGGACATGATCATCACCGGGGGTGAGAACGTCTGGTCGCAAGAGGTTGAAAACGCGCTCGCTTCGCACCCGGCGGTGGCGCAATGCGCGGTGATCGGCAAGCCTGATCCGCATTGGGGCGAGGCGGTCCATGCCGTGGTTAACCTGCGCGAAGGCATGGCCGCCAGCGAGAGCGAACTCATCGCCCACTGCCGCAGCCTGATCGCGCATTACAAGTGTCCGCGCAGCGTCGATATCCGCGATCGCCCCATGCCGCTCAGCGGTGCAAACAAGATCCTGAAATCCGAACTCCGCGCCGAACTGGAGGGCAGGGGCTCATAGCCGATGGGTCATGAAGGGCAGCTGGTTTATGGCGTCAGCAAGCGCTGCCGCCATGGCGATGGTCGCCACTGGACCAGGAATGGTATCGGTTGCGAGGATCGGTCCAATGCTGTGGGCCAGGGCAGCCAGGTCCGCCTCGCTGGCAAGGCAATGGGTGGCCACCGCCCCGGTAACTGTTGCGCCGGCCTGGCGCAGTGCGGCTGTGCATTGCAGCAGCGTGCCGCCGCTGGAGATCATGTCATCGACCAGCAGCACCGGCTTTCCCCGCACGCGCGCCGCATCCAGAAAGCCGATCTCGACCTTGCGGTCCGCGATCCGACGCTTCTCGCCAACAATCCAGTCGAGCCCCATCGGAATGGCCAATGCCTGCAGCCAGCCGCTTGACTCCGCATCGGGGCCGACCAGGATTGTGTCCGGTGCAAGCCTGTCGGCCATTGCCATAGCGATCGTTGGCGCGGCGGACACATTTGCGCATGCGATGCCCGGAACGACCAGTTCCAGGCTGGGCGTGCGATGGAGATGCGGATCGACGGTCACCAGTGCGTCAAAGGTCGATGCCAGCAAGCGGCCTACCACCCCTTGCGAAACCGCCTCGCCGGGCGAGAAGGCCCGGTCCTGGCGCATATAGCCCAGGTAAGGGGCGACCAGCACCACCTGCCGGGCTCCGCCATCTCGTAGTGCCGAGGCAGCTAGCAGCAGGTGGACTAGCTTCGCGTCAGGATTGTCGAGCGGGCAATAGATCAGTGCGATGGCGCCGCTTTCGGCCACCCGCACCAGGCTTTCCCCATCGGGGAAATGGCGAAGCGCAATCGGCCGGCAGGGCAGGGCAAGGGCTGCCGCGAGCCGCTCCGCCGGTGCTGCATAGCCCGGATAGCAGTGCACCGCCGCGTTCATGCGGCGACCTCGTAGCCGGTGCTTTCCTCTGCCAGCTCGCGCGCGAAGCCAAGCCCGGTGTCGGAGGTCGCGTGGATCCGGTATAGTGGTTGGCCGGCTGCCACCCGATCGCCAACCTTGCACAGCAGATCGATCCCTGCACCCTTTTCCATCGGTGCGCCGGCAAGTCGGGCGATCCGCGCGATCTGGTGGCAGTCGATCGCGGTCACTGCGCCGGCGCGCGGTGCTGCGACCAGGTGGTGAAGCTGCCCGACCTGGTAATCGATCGCCTGCTTGCCCTGTGCCTGGATCAGCCGCTCCATCGCGGCCAGCGCCTCACCCGAATCCAGCAGTTCCGCCGCACGCTTCTGTCCCTCGCCGCCCTTTAGTTCGGGTGAAAAATCGAGCACCCGGCCAGCCAGGAAGATTGACCGCTCGCGCAGGTCAGCAGGGGCGTTCGGATCGCCGCGCAGCACCTGCATAACATCTCTCGCTTCCAGCACCGGCCCGATCCCCCGACCGATCGGCTGCGAGCCATTCGTCAGGACGATATCGACCGTGATGCCCAGATGGGTGGCGACATACTCGAACAGCTTGCGCAGCCGCACTGCTTCCTGTTGGCTGCGGACCTTGGCTGTCGGTCCGACCGGGATGTCGATGACGAGGTGGGTCGAGCCGGCCGCCAGCTTCTTCGAGAGGATCGAGGCGACCATTTGCTCAAAGGTATCAATCCGGAGCGGACGCTCGACTGAGATAAGGATGTCATCGGCAGGAGACAGGTTGACCCGCCCGCCCCAGGCTAGGACCGCGTTTTCCTTGGCAACGATCGCCTGCATGCGCTCGGCTGAGATATCGACATTGGCCAGCACTTCCATCGTGTCGGAAGTGCCGGAGGGCGAGGTGATGGCCCGTGACGAGGTTTTGGGAATGATCAGACCGTGCGCTGCAACGATCGGCACAACGATCATCGAGGTGCGGTTGCCGGGAATACCGCCGATGCAGTGCTTGTCGACAATCAACGGAGATGTCCAGCTGAGCCGTTCCCCGACATTGGCCATGGCCCGCGTCAGCCCCAGGGTTTCGGCCGTGGTCATGAAGGCGGCGCAAGCGACCAGAAAGGCGCCGATTTCCATCGGTGAATAGCGGTGCTTCGTGATGTCTGCGATGATGTCTGCCAGTTCAGCCTCGGTCAGGGTGTCGCCGCCGATCTTGCGGCGGACGGCATCAAGGCTTGCCGGTGGCCTGGCCTGGGCAATTGTCACTTCGGCCCCTTCGGGCAGACCCAGCCGCCGGAACGCCTGCTCGCCCAGGCCGATCTGTCCCTGGCTGAGCAGATGATCGTCATCCATGATCGCCAGCGTGGCGAGGATGCTGCGACCCTGGCCGCAGACCTCGATCTTGCGCAGCGCCTGGAACTGCTCGGCCCGATAGTCACCGCCGGTTCGCGGCAGGAAGGCCGTGTTCTCGGGCGAGGTGTCGATCGCGACGGCGCGAATCTTGAGCATGGTGGTCCGGTCCCCTTTTCGGGCTCTGGGTAGCCTAGTAACTAGCCCGGCGGATTGTCCTTGCGCAAACTTCGCTTCGGACGGACCTGCGCGTTCAGGCCAGCAGCCATTTTCGCCAGAGCGGCTTGATTCCTTGCAGGATGATCAGCGCAGCAAGGCCTGCCAGCGCTATGGCCAGCAGCTCGGAACCGGCCACACGGCCGAACCCGAACAGGTTCGCTATGCCGGGTACGAGCTGGGTTGCGGCCAGCATTGTCGTTACTGCAGCAAGGATCGCAATGAGTACCCGGTTGGGTTGCAGGGCGCCGGTTGCCGCCGCTCCTCCGAACCGGCGGTTTACGGCGATCAACCCGACTATTCCGAGCACCAGGGCGATAAAGGCGGCGGCGCGAAGCTGCTCGGCCGGCAGGCCAGCCTGCCAGAACCACAGAGTCAGCCCGCTGGCCATGACGAGGACCAGCAGGCCCTGGACCAGCGACCACAGCACCAGCCCGCGCGAGAACAGGGCTGATTGCGATTCACGCGGCGGGCGCTTCATGGTGTCGCGTTCTTCGGCTTCGGCCTCGAAAACCACCGAGCAAACCGGATCGACGATCATCTCCAGGAAGGCGATGTGCACTGGTCCCAGCAGCAGCGGCATCCCGGTCAGCAGCGGCAGCAGTGCCAGCCCGGCAATCGGGATGTGGACGGCGACAATGAAGCCCATCGCCTTGCGCAGATTGTCATAGATCCGCCGCCCCATCCTGATCGCCGCTACGATCGATCCGAAATCGTCATCAAGCAGGACCAGCGAGGATGCCTCGCGCGCGACATCGGTACCACGGCCTCCCATCGCAATCCCGATATGCGCCGCCTTGAGTGAAGGCGCATCGTTCACCCCGTCTCCGGTCATGGCGACAACTTCGCCCGCGGTCTTGAGCGCTTCGACCAGCCGCAGCTTCTGCTCTGGCATGATCCTCGCGAACACGTTCACGGCCGCAATGTGTTCAGCCAGGGCCGGGTCGTCCAACCGAGTCAGGTCTTCACCGGTCAGCACCTGCGCGCCGTCGATCCCGGCCTGTTCGGCGATGGCGCGAGCGGTTGCGGGATAGTCTCCGGTGATCATCACGATGCGTATTCCGGCTTCGCGGCACTGGCGTACAGCCTCTACCACCGAGGGCCGCAAGGGGTCGGCCAAGCCGACCAGTCCCCGGAAGGCAAAGGCGAAGCCACGCGCGCTGGCGGGCAGGTCGCCACCTGGCCACCGCGCCTCGGCAATACCCAGCACGCGCAGGCCGCGGTTGGCCATTTCATCGACAGCCCGGTGCATCGCCTGGCGCTCGGGCTCGGCCAGTCCGCACAGGTCGGCAATCGCCTCGGGCGCACCCTTGGTGGCGACGACCCGGGAATCGCCGTCCAGCCCGCTGGTCCAGACGTGAGATCGCGCCAGCAGACCGGGGGCTAGCGGATAGTGCCGCTCGATCGTCCAGCCACCATTCGTCGGGCCGCGCTGCGCTCCGCTCGAATCCTCTCGCAGTGCGTGGAAGGCGAGCTCCATTGGATCGACAGCCTGCTGCGCACTGGCAAGGACGCCCAATTCAACCAGCAGGCTGAAATCGTCCTCCAGCGACTGGGCCGTGCCCGCATCGATTGCGCGGGCGCTGCCATCAGGCAGCCGAAGTTCGGCAATCTGCATTCGGTTCTGGGTCAGCGTTCCGGTCTTGTCGGTGCAGAGCACCGTGGCCGAACCAAGCGTCTCGATCGCCGCGGCGCGGCGGGTCAGCACCCGCTCGCGCGACATCCGCATTGCCCCCATCGCCATGAACACGGTCAGGACCACGGGGAACTCCTCGGGCAGCATCGACATGCCCAGCGCAATTCCGGCCAGTGTGGCTTCCAGCCAGCTGCCGCGAGTCAGGCCGTAAAGGAGCACGACCAGCAGGCTGACCGCCGCCCCAGCCGTGGCAAAGCCTAGCACCAGCTTGCGGGTTTGGCGGCGCAGGTGAGGCGCTTCGGGCTCCAGTCCGCTCAGCATGGCACCGATCCGGCCGATCTGGCTGGCTGCGCCGGTTGCCATGACAATGCCTACGCCATCCCCGCCGACAACCAAGGTTCCCGAGAAGGCAAAGGGCAGGTTGTCTCCGCCCGGCCTGGTCACGGAACTGTCGGTCCGCCGATCTCCGGCCCGCTTGGCCACTGGAGCCGATTCTCCAGTCAAGAGGGACTCATCGACTTGCAGGCCATTGCTCTGGCTCAACCATAGATCAGCCGGGACCCGGTCCCCTTCGGCCAGGATCAGCAGGTCGCCGCGCACGACCTCGCGGCCGGCGATGCGCTGGCGTTGACCATCGCGGATGACCAGGGCGCGGGGGCTGGTGAGATCGCGCAGCGCTTCCAGCGCGCGCTCGGTCCGGCTTTCCTGGACAACGGTGATGACGATCGAAAGGACGGCAAAGGCGGCCAGGATCAGGGCTTCGTGAATGTCGCCCAGGGCCAGGTAGATCAGGCTGGCGCCCAGCAAGAGCGCCAGCATCGGCTCGCGCAGGACTTCTCCCACAATTCGCCAGACGGGGCGACGGCTCTGGCGGGCAAGCTCGTTCGGACCCTCAGCGGCTAGTCTCCCCTGCGCCTCGGTTGCAGTCAGCCCTGTTGGTCCGGGGTCCTCGACGTGTAAATCCGTCTGGGGTTCGCTCATGCCTGCAGCACACCGGCAGCAGGATCGCTGCGCGCCGATCGTAATTCGGCCCGCGCAATGTGGAGCATTGCCTGTGTAAGTGCCACCAGCAGCGGGCCCAGAACGATGCCGTGCGGGCCGAACAGCAACAGACCGCCGATGATCGCGATGAACGAGATCAGCGGGTGGAGCGACAGGCGCTTGCCGACCAGGATCGGGTAGATGATGTTGTCGATCAGGCCGATCACGATCGTGCCCCAGACCGTCAGGAGGATGGCTGATCCCCAATCGCCGGCGAGGGCCAGGCTGATCGCTGCCGGCACCCAGATTACGAAGGCTCCCAAGAACGGTACGATGGCCAGCAGGCCCATGACCACGCCCCAGAACAGCGGCGCTGGTAGGCCGAGCACCCAGAACATCAGTCCGCCCAGCAGCCCCTGCAGCGCTGCGACTGCGGCGGTAGCATAGACCGAAGCAAAGACCGTCTGGGTGGTTTTGCCGACCAGTTCATCGAATTCTTCCGGGCTCAGCGGCACGAAGCCGCGCAGCGCCACCAGCGCCCGATCGCCATCGCGCAGCAGATAGAACAGGAAGTAGAAGGTCAGTAGCAGGGTGACCATGCCGGTGGCCGATTCCTGCACCAGCCGGCCGCTCCACAGTGCCAATTGTCGGGGCAGCAACGTGTACAGTTGCTCCAGACCCAGCCAGTTCTGCAAGCTGGCGAACAGGCGGGCCAGCTCGGGATATGTCTCGCCGAGCTGCTGGATGCCTGCGGGCGTCATCAGCGGGGCATAGGTCCCAGCTCCGGCTACGATCTGATCGACCAGGGCTGAGATCACCAGGATGCCGGGAATGACAACCAGGACAGCAGCCAACAGCAAGGCCAGGGCGGAAGCTACTGCTGGCGAGCCGGTTTGCGCGCGCAGCCTGCGTTCAAAGGGGCGGCACATCACGGCCAGGGTAAGCGCCCAGACCAGCGCCGGTATGAATGGCTGGGCAACCAAAAACAGGACAACGCCTAGGACCAGAATCGCCACAACCAGAATTATCCCGGTCTTGTAACTTTGGATCAGACGGGAATCGGTCATGGTGCGGGTCCTTCCTGCGCCGGTGCAGCCCTGCTGATGCCCGGCATACTAGACCAGCCGGAGCGCTCAGTCTTTGCGTCTGCGCAATAACGTTCCGCCGATGCTAATGGTCTGCCAGCCAGTTGCGCGTCGCCGCCGCGACCGCCTTGGCGCGCTCACCCAGGTCCGGGAAGCCTTCGCGCAAGGCTTTTGAGCGCAGTTCGATGCTAAGCGGGATGCCGGGTGGTAAGGCACGGTACATTGCGCCAAGCGGCAGGCCGCCTTCACCGCATTGCTCGCGCAGGTCGATAGCATCGGTGATGATCGCGTTGAAATCTGACGGGTCTGGGCGCTCCGCTGGTGCGTCGCAGAACTGGGCATAGGGCAGCAATTCGCGCGGCACCTGTGCGATGGCCTCAATCGCGCTGCCGGAGCGATCGACATGGATCGGATCGATCAGCAGCGCCCGTAGCGGGTGAGCGACGGCATCGAGAACGGCGAGTGCCATCTCCAGGTTCCTCACTTCGGTGAAAATCCCGAATTCCAGGGCGACCCGCATCTGCGATCCTTCGGCATGCTCGCACAGCGCGGCGAGGCGGGCGGCGGTGGCGCCCATGTCGGGATCTGACGAGACGCACAGCACGTTCTTGGCGCCCAGCTCCGCGCCGATATCAATGCAGGCCTTGTGCGCGGCGAGGTCGTCGCCCGGCTTGATCCAGATGACTTCGACATCGAGCAGCGGCAGCCCCGTCTCGGCCAGCGCAGCTTTGGCTTCGCGCAGCAGGGTGGGGGTCCATTGCTCAGGTTCGACCCACAGCCCGGTCATGTCGAAGCCGCCCGCCGCCGCTGCGTGGATCGTTTCGACCGGCCCCGCACCCGGGACGATCCCGGCGGCAAAGGAGATCGGGTTCATATCGAACTGCCGCCATCGACCTTGAACTCGGCCCCGGTGGTGAAGCCAGCTTCGTCCGAGGCGAGATAGACGGCCATCGCCGCAATTTCCTCGGGCTTGCCGATCCGACCGATCGGGTGCGTGGCGACCCAGCCGGCATAGACCTCGTCCGGATTGGGCACCTGGGCCAGCACCTTGTCGAGGATCGGGGTGTGGATCACGCCCGGATGGATCGAATTGCAGCGGATGCCATAGCCGCTGGTCGCGCAGTGCATCGCGACCGACTTGGTCAGCAAGGTCACAGCGGCCTTGGCGGCATTGTAGGCCGCCAAGTTGCCGTTGGCCCGGATCCCGGCGAGCGAGGACATGTTGATGATCGAGCCGCCGCGGCCATGCCCCTTCATGTTGGCCACGGCATATTTGCAGCCCAGGAACACGCCGATCACGTCAATATCGAGTTCGTGCTTGAACTGGTCGAGCGTGACATCCTCGATCGAGCCATAGGTGGTGATGCCGGCATTGTTGATCAGCACATCGATACTGGCGGCGCTGCCCAGGGCGCCTTGCCAGTCCGCTTCCTGCGCGACATCGAGATGGACGAAGCTGGCCTGCTGACCAAGCTCAGCAGCAAGGGCCTGGCCGTTCGCATCGTCGATATCGGCAATGATCACCGCGGCGCCTTCGGCCACAAAGCGCCGGACCATGGCGTTGCCGAGGCCCGATGCGCCCCCCGTGATCAGCGCTGTCTTGCCCTGCAGTCGCATCCAACTCTCCTTCTGCTCATCCGTCGAACCTAGCAGGGCGAGGCGCAGACGCTTGGCTAGCCATTTTGTGAGGGCGGCTTTTGACTCAGGTCAAGGCCGCTTGCGCTGCTCGGCCTAGCTTCTCCCGTCACATGGCGAGACAGCCGGGAGGAGGACGCAGATGGTCGAGACCTTGACAGGCACGAACCGGTCCAAGGGGATCAGCTATAACGAACTGCTGGACATGGACACCCATCAGGTGCCCGCCAAGCTGCGCGAGGACTGCCCGATGCCGCCGGGGCCGACGATCGTGAACCCCAGCATCTATTACTCGCGCGACTTCTTCGATCTTGAGGTTGAGCGGCTGTGGAAACGGGTCTGGCAGATGGCCTGCCACGAAGACGATATTCCCAATGTCGGGGACAGCCATGTCTATGACATCGCCAACCTTTCCTACATCGTGGTTCGCACCGGGCCGGATGAGATCAAGGCCTTTCCCAATGCCTGTCTCCACCGCGGTCGGCAGCTGCTCACCGAGGACGCGCAGCACCTCAAGGAGTTCCGCTGCCCGTTTCACGGCTGGGGCTGGAAGATCGACGGCACGCTGAAGGAAGTGCCCTGCCAGTGGGACTTCCCCTCGGTCAGTGAAAAGACCCACAGCTTGCCGCCCGTCCGGGTCGGCAGGTGGGGCGGCTTCGTGTTCATCAACCCGGATGACAAGGCCGAACCCTTCGAGCAGTTCCTCGGCGATATCGACCGCCACTTTGAGCCGATCCCGTTCGAGCGGCGCTACAAGGCGGTCCATGTCGCCAAGAAGCTGCGCTGCAACTGGAAGGTGGCGCAGGAGGCCTTCATGGAGGCCTACCACGTCGTCGCCACCCACCCGACCCTGCTCGATACGATGGGCGATGCCAATTCGAAGTATGACGTGTTCGGCAACATGTCACGGGCGATCTCGCCCAACGGGTTGCTGAGCCCGCACGTCAATCCGGCGCTGGTGGCCGAGCCGTTGGAGGGTGCCAAGACCTATGCCCGCGTGCGTCATGCCCTGTCCGGCAACGTCTATGAACGGCTGGGCGAAGACCGCGTCCGCGTGACCGCGCGCGATGGCCGGACCGGCATTTTCGATCATCAGGCCCATCACCTGGAAGGCGAGCTGGACCATGCCGATATCCAGCTATGCGACTGGGTTGGCGGACGACTGCCCGATGGTTGGGAGGAGGAACCCGATTCCACCACCACCGGCCCGATCCTCGAACGGCGCAAGGCGATGGCCGAGGCAGCCCGCGAGAAATGGCGCGCGGTAGTGGGGGACGAGGTCGATCAGGTCAGCGATGCCGAATTCGTCGACACGATCTACTACAACCTGTTTCCCAACATCAGCCCGTGGGGCTGCTTCAACCCGATCTTCTACCGGTTCCGCCCGCACGGCGACAATCCGGAGGAGTGCATCCACGAGATCATGTTCATGCTGCCCGTCGCCAAAGGCCAGCCGCGCCCGGCCCCGGCGAAGGTCCACTGGCTGGATTTCGACGATGACTATTGCGATGCGCCTGAGCTTGGCATGCTGGCCAAGGTCTTCAACCAGGACGTGGTCAATCTGCCGCACGTTCAGAAGGGCATGAAATCGATCAAGTCGCAGGAAATCGTCTTTGCCAATTATGGCGAGACCAAGATCCGGCACTTCCACAAGCGATTGAAGGAATTCCTGGGCTCATAGCCGCTCGCGCGCCTGCTGGACCAGGTGTTCCGGCGGGCGCGGGGGATCGAAGTCGGTCCGGCGCCAGATCGGGTCGGCCGGTTCTTCGGGATTGGGCAGGGCGAACTTCAGGTAGCCGAAATAGGTCGCGATCTGGCGCTCGGCATTGTCGAGGATCGCGGTGCGGCCGTGCATGAAGCGGGTGTTGTCCAGCATCAGCACATCGCCCTGCCGCCACTTCACGGCCAGCGTGAGCGTGTCGCCAATCTGCCGGATCGTCTCCAGCCATTCGTCGGGCACCGGCTTGAAATCATCGAACAGCGGAAAGCCCCGGCGTTTGTTGTTGAAGCGGGCGAACAGCAGGAAGTTGCCGAAAGCAAGCTCATCGACAAACATCGGCTTGTGCAGCGCGGGCCGTGAAAACAGCCGTGCGATCCGGCCATCGTGTAGTCGCATGAACTGATAGGGGCAGCCCGCAGGGGGATTGCGCAGCTGGTCGTCATTCGGCTCGGCCGTGCCCAGCCAGTATTCGAGCAGACTGGGCCAGGTTGACATCGGATAGACCAGCCGCCGCCCTTCCAGACCGCGCCGGATCTCTTCGGGCAGGGCCTTGACCAGGGCAACACCGTCACACAGCGTCGTCCGGCCGCCATCGGTCGGGGCGGAAAGGCAGCCGAACATGGCAAGGTCCGGCTTCCAGGGTTCGCGCGACAGCTCGGGGTGCAGCGAAAAGGCGTTGGTGCCGCCATCGACTGCGTAGATTGCCTTGTCAGGATCGAGCAGCTCGCGCCCCGGGCTCTCGTTGACCACCGATGTGCTGCACATCCTGCGTGCCAGGCCATGGAATTGATCGAGCGTCGCGCCGAACCCGCTGAACAGCAGCGCGCCGTGCGTCTTGTAGTGCGCAATGATCGCTTCCTCATTGACTTCCAGCAGGCTGGTTTCGCCTGTGGGCTCGATGATCGCCAGGGGGCGGCCGGGCGCGGGCGGGAGAATTCTGGCCATTGCATGGCGGCGATAGCGCAAGCGGCAGGGCCGCGCTATAGCCCGCGCCATGTCGCCATCCATCGATCAGTTGCGAGCCTCGCCGGACTTCTATCTCCACTCGATCGAGGGCGATGAGGCGATCATCGTGCCGATGGACCAGGCGGCCTACCAGCGCTCGATCTTTCTGGACCGGCGGATCTCCCCGGCTGGCGAGGGTGGGTTCAGGGTGCCCTTCGCGGCGCTGGGGCCTGTCGCAGCCAATCCGCCCCAGCTCGGCTGGATTTTCCACGTGGCGCACTGCGGGTCGACCCTTTTGGCGCGCGCCCTCGATGAACTGGGGGCGGGAAGCAACCTGGTGCTGCGTGAGCCGCTGGCGCTGCGTCAGTTGAGCTTCGCGCGCGATGATCAGCGCTTGCGGCTGGTGCTCGCATCGCTGGCGCGGCGCTATCCCGGTGGCGGACCGACGCTGATCAAGGCCAACGTTCCGGTCAACTTCATCCTCCCGGCAATCGCAGCCAGCGATCCGGCGGCACCGGCCATCCTGCTCAAGCTGGACCTGCCGGACTATCTCCTCGCCATTCTGCGGAGCGATAACCACCGGCTCTGGCTGCGCAATATCGTCGGCCAGCTGGCCGGTGAGCTTGGCCTTGCCGGGGAGATCAGCGACGCCCAGGCCGCAGCCGCGCTGTGGCTCGGGCAGATGCGCCGGTTCGTTGCGGCATCGGCCCAGATGCCCAATGCCCGTACGCTCGATGCCGAGCAGTTCTTTGGCGATCCAGCCGCCACTCTGCTGGCCGCTGCCAATCTGCTCGGCGTGGCCACCACCGCGGCCGATGTCGCCGCACTGGTCGCCGGCCCGCTGTTTTCTACCTATTCGAAACGTCCCGACGTGGCATTCGATAACAACACCCGGCTCGAGCGGCGCGATCATCTGGCGCGGGCGTTGGCGGCTGAGATTGCCGAGGCGCAGGAATGGGTTGCGCAGACGGCGGCGGATGCGCCAGCCCTGCGCGAAGCGCTTGGCGCGATCGCCCTGGTCTGACCGGACCTCCTGTTCATTGCGCCAGGTGGTGTCGGCAATGCTTGCCGCCGCCCGCGCTCTCTGAAATTATCGCTGAAACTGCGGACCGGACAACGAGTCCACAGCAAGCGAGAGGATGCTGCAGTGGCGCAATATGACCTGATCATTCGCGGCGGGACGATCCATGATGGTACCGGCGCGCCACCCGTCATCGGCGATGTGGCGGTGAAAGACGGCCGGATTGTCGCGGTCGGCCAGGTGGCAGGCGATGCCGCCGAAGTGATCGATGCGGCGGGCAAGATCGTCACGCCCGGCTTTGTCGATGTGCACACCCATTTCGATGGTCAGGTCACCTGGGAAAGCCGCCTTTCACCCTCGTCGGGCCACGGGGTGACCACGGCGGTGATGGGCAATTGCGGCGTAGGCTTTGCGCCCTGCCGCCCGGATCAACGCGACACGTTGGTCAAGCTGATGGAAGGGATCGAGGATATCCCGGAAGTCGTCATGGTCGAAGGCCTGCCGTGGAACTGGGAGACCTTCCCCGAATACCTCGACGCGCTGGACCAGCGGCAGCTCGATATCGATATCGCGACGCAGATTCCGCACTCCGCCTTGCGCGTTTACGTCATGGGCGAGCGGGCCGCGCGCAAGGAGCCGCCGACCGCCGAGGATCTGGCGGCGATGCGCAGGCTGGTGGCCGAAGGGATCACGGCGGGCGCCTTTGGCGTCACCACTTCGCGCAATGTGATGCATCGCACCCGCGCCGGGGACCTGGCGCCCAGCCTCTATTCCGATGTTGACGAGCTTTGCGCATTGGCAGCAGGGCTGAACGATGCCGATGGCGGCGTGTTCCAGATCATCCCGGCCCCGGCCGAACCCGCCGAGGTGGAATTCCCGATCCTGCGCCAGGTCGCGGAAACCTCGGGCCGGCCGGTGTCCTTCACCCTGCTCGACGTACCGAACCAGCCGGGCGAAGGCTGGCGCTATCACCTCAAGGGGCTTGAGCAGGCTGCTGCCGATGGCCTGACCATGCGCGGCCAGGTGGCGCCGCGCCCGGTGGGCATGTTCTTCGGGCTGGACCTCTCGCTGCATCACTTCAGCAGCCACCCCAGTTACAAGGCGATCGCCCACCTGCCGCTGGCCGAGCGGGTGGCGATCATGCGCGATCCCGCCTTCAAGGCAAAGCTGCTGGCCGAAAGCCCAGAGGATACCAACCCGACCACGCTGATGCTGATCGGCACCTTCCGCGGCACCTATCAGTGGGACGACAAACCGAATTACGAGCCCCAGCGGGCCGACCGGGTCGACGCCCGCGCTGCGGCGGCGGGGCTGTCGCTGGACGAATATGCCTATGAGGCACTGCTGGGCAATGAGGGGCAGACGGTGTTCTACCTTCCGGCCGCAAACTATACGACCGGCAACCTGGCGCCGGTGCGCGAAATGCTGGGCAGCCCGCATACGGTCATGGCCCTGGCCGACGGCGGAGCACATTATGGGCTGATCTGCGATGCCAGCTTCCCGACCTTCTACCTCCAGCGCTGGGCCCGCGATGCAGCGCCCGACGAGCGGATAGACCTGCCCGAGGCGATCGCCGAACTGACCAGCCGCGCAGCCAGCCTGGTAGGCCTGAGCGACCGTGGCCGGATCGCGCCGGGGCTGAAGGCCGATCTCAACGTCATCAACCTTGACCGGCTGGAACTGCGGGTGCCGACGATTGAGTATGACCTGCCGGCCGGCGGCAAGCGCATGCAGCAGCGCGCTGACGGGATCGTCGCCACGATCGTTTCTGGCCAGGTGACCTACCGCAACGGGCAGCACACAGGTGCACTGCCCGGGCGGTTGGTGCGGCGCGGGGAAGCGCTCGCCGCCTGAGCGAGCCTAGAGGACCCGGTCGCGGCTGGTGGCCGCGTTGTGGCCGCCGGCCTTGATCAGCATGTCCTGCAGCGCCTGGTCGGCCAGGTCATCCTCGACCGTAACGACCACTGCGCCGTCCTTCATGCGGCCGCTGTAATAGTGCGCGTCGTCATCGCTGATTCCGTGCTTGGTCAGTACTTCGTTGAGGGTGCCGCCGATCGCACCGATCGCGGCGCCGATCCCCACTGCTTCTGGTACAGCCGAAGCGGCGATCGCGCCGGCGGCGGCCAGCGGCCCGACGCCCGGGATGGCCAGGGCGGCAATGCCGAGACCCGCGCCTAGCGCCCCGCCTCCCAGAATCCCGCGCAGCACGTTGCGGTGGTGTTCGTCCGTCACTTCACCATCGGCGGTGCTAGTCGTGGTGGTTCCGCCGTGATGGGCGATGACGGACAAGCGGGTGTCGTCCACCCCCAGGCGGCGGAGCTCCTTGACGGCGCGCTCGGCCTCGGCGTGGCTGTCAAAAATGGCGGATGCGGGCATGGTTTGCTCTCCTGGTTAAATCAGGAGCAGCCAACCTGCCGCAGCCGCCGCGGTTCCGTCAGATGGCGGCGGCCGTGGCGGGGTTGCGGCGAATGAAGAACAGCCAGTTGGGTTTCTTGATATTGGCCTTGTAGCTCTGCCGGAACGAGACCGAGACATCGTGGCCGAACCAGTCTGCCAGGACATAGGGCACGGCGACCGGGCGCACGCCGAACGGGTCCATTGCCCCCGCCGCTAGAGGGCTTTGCTCGTCGCTGTACTCGATCACCACCACGCCGCCGGGGCGGACCTGATCCAGCCAGGCCTCCAGCGCTACCTTCGGCTGCCACGACTGGTCGAGCGAGTTGGAATAGACGAAATCGAACTGGCCCTGCCAATCCGGGTTCACATTGTGAAAGTCCCATTCGACCGAATTGGGAAAGTCACGCGCGCTGGGAGAAATGTCGGTGCCGATCACTTCGAACCCGGCGTGCTGGTCATTGAGATGGTTCTGCTCGAACCCGTTGCGGGTGCCGTGGCAGATCCCCCGGATCGTGCCGCTGCCAAACTGTTCGCGCAAGGCACCAGCCAGCAGGTCCATCGTTGCCGCATCGGCCCAGACCCGGCCAAGCTTGCGATAATTGTGGTAGATCTGGACCTTCCGGTACTCCTCGTAAGAGGGGTACTGGTGCAGGTAGAAATCGACGAAGGCCTTGGACTTCAGCAGGTCGACGAAGACATAGCGCAGCCCCTCGTTGAGTTTCTGGACAACGGAATCGGCAATCTGGCGCAGGCGCATGCGAGGGTAGTCCTTGGGTAGCGCCGGCGGCCGGCTTATTGGTCGATATCGCGCCGGAAGGTCTCAGGCAGGAAGATCAGGCCGATCACCACGGTCGCCGCAGCGACCACGATCGGGTACCACAGCCCATAGTAGATATCACCCGTGGCCGCTACCATCGCAAAGGCCGTGGTGGGCAGAAAGCCGCCGAACCAGCCGTTGCCGATGTGATAAGGCAGGCTCATCGAGGTATAGCGGATCCGGCTCGGGAACAGCTCCACCAGCAGCGCCGCGATCGGGCCATAGACCATGGTCACCAGCAGGACGAGATAGGTCAGGATCGCGACCACCTTGGGCTTGTCGATCTGGTCCGGATTGGCCTTGGCTGGATAGCCGGCAGTGGTGAGTGCGGCTTTCACCTCGCTCTGGAAGGCCGCGATCGCGGCCTTGCGGTCATCGCCTGTCAGAGTGGTGGGATCGGGCGCGGTGAAGGTCTGCGCGCCGATCTTGATCTGGGCAATGGATCCGGCGGGGGCATCGACCTTGGCATAGCTGATCCCGCCCTTGGCGAGGAAGGCCTTGGCAATATCGCAGCTCTTGCTGTCAAACTTGTTGCGGCCAACCGGGTCGAACTGGACCGAGCAATCGGCATCGTTGGTAATGACGCTGACCGGGGCGCTGGCCTGAGCGCTGGCGAGGGCCGGATTGGCCGCTTCGGTCAGCAGCTTGAAGGCCGGAAAATAGGTCAGTGCCGCAAGCGCGCAGCCCGCCAGGATGATCGGCTTGCGCCCGATCTTGTCTGACAGCCAGCCGAAGAAAATGAAGAACGGCGTGCCGATCGCCAGGGCAATAGCGATCAGGATGTTGGTGGTCGCGCCATCGACCATCAGCATCTTTTCCAGGAAGAACAGCGCGTAGAATTGCCCCGTGTACCAGACCACCGCCTGCCCGGCGACCGCGCCCAACAGCGCGATCAGCACCCACTTCCCGTTCTTCCACTGCCCGAAAGCCTCGGTCAGCGGCGCCTTGGACGTAGTGCCTTCGTCCTTCATCTTCTGGAAGACCGGGCTTTCCGCCAGCTGCATCCGGATCCACATCGATACCGCCAGCAGCAGGATCGAGACCAGGAACGGCACGCGCCAGCCCCAGTCCTTGAAGGCTTCCTCGCCCACCAGCATCCGCGTGCCGATCACCACCAGCAGCGCCGCGAACAGGCCGAGCGTGGCCGTTGTCTGGATGAAACTGGTATAGAGCCCGCGCTTCTCGTTGGGGGCGTGCTCGGCCACATAGGTTGCCGCGCCGCCATATTCACCGCCCAGCGCCAGCCCCTGGATCAGCCGCATCACGATCAACAGTACCGGGGCGGCCACGCCGATGGACGCGTAGGAGGGCAGCAGCCCGACCACAAAGGTGGAGAGGCCCATCAGCCCCATGGTCACCAGGAACGTATTCTTGCGCCCGACCAGATCGCCGATCCGCCCGAACACCAGAGCGCCGAATGGCCGCACGGCAAAGCCGGCGGCAAAGGCGGCGAGGGCGAAGATGAACCCGGTGGTCTCGTTCACGCCCGAGAAGAACTGCACCGAGATGACCGTCGCCAGCAGCCCGTAGAGGTAGAAATCGTACCATTCGAACACGGTGCCGAGCGAGGAGGCGAGGATGACCTTGCGCTCGCTCTGGGTGGCGGCATGGTGCTTGGGCAGGACGGCTTCGGTCATTGGTTACTGCCCCCCGTCAACGCGGATCAGTGCGCCGGTCGTGTAGGAGCTGTGCGGGCTGGCCAGCATCAGCGCAGCGGTGACAATCTCTTCCGAATAGCCTGGCCGGCCCATGGCGACGGGTTGCTTCTCCCGCTTCTCCGGGACCCAGGCCTCGGCGATGTCGGTCAGGAAGGGGCCGGGGGCGATCGTGTTGACCCGGACCTTTGGCGCATATTCGCGCGCTAGCGAGACCGACATCTGATTTAGCGCGGCCTTAGCGCCGCCATAGGGCACGACTTGCGGCGCGGGCTGGAGCGAGGCGATCGAGCTGATGTTGATGATGCAGCCACCTTCGCCCTGGTTCATCCGGTGCGCAACCTGGCTGGCGAGGCGAAACGGCCCCTTGAAGTTGAGGTTGAGCACCGAATCGAACAGGCTTTCGGACATTTCATGGCTGGGGCAGGCAGGCGACATTCCGGCATTGTTGACCAGAATGTCGATCCGCCCGAATTCGGCATAGACCGCTTCGACCAGCGCGTCGCAGTCTGCCCAGCGCCCGGCGTGCATGGCATGGGCCATGGCCCGGCGGCCCAGCGCGCGGCATTCCTCGGCCACCTTCTCGCAGTTCTCCAGCTTGCGGCTGGCAATGATCACATCGGCCCCGCGCTCGGCAAAAGCCTTGACCATGTGATAGCCCAAGCCCCGGCTCCCGCCGGTAACGAGCACGACCTTGCCGGTGAAATCGAACAACGGATCCATCATCTGGCTTCTCTCTCCCTTGATCCGAAAGACTGCCCGGTTGTGGAGCGCCATGCAACCGGGCTGGCAAATCGCGATAGCCGGGGGCAAAGATGAACTTCGTTGCTAGGGCCAGGGCGCTCTGACAGGGGAACCGGCATGACCAAGTCCCTGACTCACCTCGATCGGCTGGAGGCCGAGGCGATCCACATCATGCGCGAAGTGGTGGCCGAGGCCGAGCGGCCGGTGATGCTCTATTCGATCGGCAAGGACTCCGCGGTGATGCTCCATCTCGCGAAGAAGGCCTTCTATCCCGCGCCGCCGCCGTTCCCGCTGCTGCACGTCGATACCACCTGGAAGTTCCGCGACATGTACGGCTTGCGCGAAAAGGTGGCGCAGGCGGCAGGGATGGAATTGCTGGTCTGGCAGAACCCTGAGGCGACCGAGCGGGGGATCAACCCGTTCGATCATGGTCCGCTCCATACCGACATGTGGAAGACCGAAGGGCTCAAGCAGGCGCTTGACCACTATGGCTTCGATGCGGCCTTTGGCGGGGCGCGGCGTGATGAGGAAAAGAGCCGGGCGAAGGAACGGATCTTCTCGTTCCGCACTGCCAGCCATGCCTGGGATCCCAAGAACCAGCGGCCCGAGCTGTGGAACCTCTACAACGCCCGCAAGCACAAGGGTGAAAGTATCCGGGTCTTCCCGATCTCCAATTGGACCGAGCTCGATATCTGGCAATACATCCAGCAGGAGGGGATCGAAATCGTCCCGCTCTATTTCGCCGCGCCGCGCCCGACCTATGAATGGGACGGGCAGCTGTTCATGGCTGATGACCTGGAGCGGCTGGAACGCGTGCTCGGCCGCAAGCTGCCGACCACCGAACGCTCGATCCGCTTCCGCACGCTCGGCTGCTTCCCGCTGACCGGCGCGGTGGAGAGCGAGGCGGCGACCCTGACCGACGTGATCCGCGAAACGCTGCTCACCACCACCTCCGAGCGGCAGGGCCGGGTGATCGACAAGGACGGCGGTGACGCCTCGATGGAGAAGAAGAAGCAGGAGGGGTACTTCTGATGACCCGTCCCGCCTACACCCCCGAAGCCGCGATTGCCGAGGATATCGAGGGCTACCTCGCCAGCCACCGCGACAAGGAGCTGCTGCGCTTTATCACCTGCGGCTCGGTCGATGACGGCAAGTCCACGCTGATCGGGCGGCTGCTTTACGACAGCAAGATGATCTTCGACGATCAGCTTTCCGCGCTTGAAGCGGATTCAAAGCGGGTCGGCACGCAAGGGCAGGAGATCGACTTCGCCCTGCTGGTCGATGGTCTGGCCGCCGAGCGCGAGCAGGGCATCACGATCGACGTCGCCTACCGCTTCTTCACCACCGAGAAGCGCAAGTTCATCGTCGCCGATTGCCCGGGTCACGAACAGTACACCCGCAACATGGTGACCGGGGCGAGCACCGCGGACCTTGCCGTGATCCTGATCGATGCGCGCAAGGGCGTGCTGGTCCAGACCCGGCGGCATTCCTACCTCTGCAAGCTGTTCGGCATCCGCCATTTCGTGCTGGCGGTGAACAAGATGGACCTGGTCGATTACAGCCAGGACCGGTTCGACGAGATCGTGGCAGACTATCAGCGCTTCGCCGCCTCGATCGGGATCGATCATTTCGCGGCGATCCCGATCTCCGGGTTCAAGGGCGACAATATCACCGCCCTGTCGGCGAATACGCCGTGGTTCAACGGTCCGGTGCTGATCGACCAGCTCGAAACCGTTTCGCTCGACCGTGCGGCTGAGCAGGCCGCGCCGCTGCGACTTCCGGTGCAGTGGGTCAATCGGCCCAACCTCGATTTCCGGGGCTTTGCCGGCCAGATCGCCAGCGGCACCGTGCGGCCGGGCGATGCCGTGCGGGTGCTGCCCTCGGGCCGGACGACCACGGTCAGCCGGGTCGTGACCCCTGGCGGAGACCTGGATCAGGCTGTTGCCGGCGAATCCGTTACCCTGACTTTCGCGGACGAGATCGATTGTTCGCGCGGCGACGTGATCGCGGCGGCGGATAGCCCGCCGGAAGTGGCCGACCAGTTCGAGGCGACGCTGGTCTGGATGGATGATCAGGCCTTGTTGCCGGGACGCGGCTATTGGCTGAAGCTGGGGACGCAGACTGTCTCCGCGACGGTGCAACAGCCAAAATATGCGATAAACGTCAATACCTTGGAGCACCTTTCTGCCAAGACGCTGGAACTCAACGCCATCGGCGTCGCCGAACTGGCGACTGACAAGCCGATCGTGTTCGAACCCTATGCCCAGTCCAAGGCGCTGGGCGGTTTCATCCTGATCGACAAGCTGACCAACCGCACCGTCGCCGCCGGCATGCTGAACTTCAGCCTGCGCCGCGCGCAGAACGTGCACTGGCAGCCGACCGACATCACGCGTGAGGATCACGCCGCGCTCAAGAACCAGAAGCCGCGCGTGCTGTGGTTCACTGGCCTGTCGGGATCGGGCAAGAGCACCATCGCAAATGCGGTCGAGAAGCGCCTCAGCCTGATGAATCGCCATACCTTCCTGCTTGATGGCGACAATGTCCGTCATGGGCTGAACAAGGACCTGGGCTTCACCGAGGCTGACCGGATCGAGAACATCCGCCGGGTGGGCGAAGTGGCCAAGCTGATGGCCGATGCCGGGCTGATCGTGCTGACCGCCTTCATCAGCCCGTTCCGCGCCGAACGCGACATGGTCCGCGCCATGCTGCCCGATGGCGAGTTCATCGAGATCTTCGTCGACACCCCGCTCGAAGTGGCTGAGGCCCGCGATGTGAAGGGGCTCTACAAGAAGGCCCGCAGCGGCGCGCTCAAGAACTTCACCGGGGTCGACAGCCCCTATGAGCCGCCCAAGCATCCGGAGATCCGCGTGAACACGGTCGAAATGACAGTCGACGAGGCGGCGGATGCGATCATCCGCGCGATCCTGCCGCTGAAATGACCGACGCCGAACTTGCCACCTTGCTTGCGACCCAGGCCGGCGAACTCCTGCTGGGGCTCGACCGGGCCGAGCTGGGCCTGAAGATCGGGGCCGAGGGTGATCGGCTGGCAAATGCCCTGCTGGTCGAAGCGCTGCGGCGCGAACGGCCGGACGATGGCCTGCTGTCCGAAGAGGAAAAGGACAATCCGGAGCGGCTTGCCAAGTCGCGCGTCTGGATCGTCGATCCGCTCGATGGCACCCGCGAATATGGCGAAAACCGGAGCGACTGGGCGGTTCATGTGGCCCTGGCAGTCGATGGCGCAGCCACCGTTGGTGCCGTGGCGCTGCCGGGGCAGGGGGTGACCCTTTCAAGCGGCGCGCCGCAACCGCTGCCGCCTCTGCAAAGCCCGCCGCGGATGTTGGTCAGCCGCACCCGCCCGCCGCGCGAGGCGCTAGCCGTTGCCGAACTGCTGGGGTCGGAACTGGTGCCAATGGGCAGCGCCGGGGCCAAGGCCATGGCCGTGGTGCTGGGCCAGGCGGAGATCTATCTCCACAACGGCGGGCAGTACGAGTGGGACAATTGCGCGCCCGCCGCCGTGGCCCAGGCGCATGGCCTCCATGTCTCGCGGCTGGATGGTAGTCCGCTGGTCTATAACCAGGCCAACCCCTATCTGCCAGACCTGCTGATCTGCCGGCAGGAATGGGCCCAGCCGGTCTTTGAAGCGCTGGCGAAGATCTAGAGCAACTGCCCGTCGTCAACCGTGATCGTGCTGCCGGTCACGTAGCGTGAGTGGTCGGAGCAGAGGTAGAGCAGCGGCACGTCCATCGCCGGGATCTCACACCAACGGCGGCGGATGAAGGTGTTGAGCAGCAGCCCACCCATCTCGCTCTCGATCAGATCGCCGGTGATCTCGGTCGGGAAATAGCCGGGTTCGATCACATTGACGTTGATCCCCTTGCGCGCCCATTCGCGCGCCATCAGCTTGCCCATCTGGGTCACGCCGGCCTTGGTCGCGGAGTAGGGGGTGGAGCCGGGGAAGGCCTTCTTCGAAGTGATCGAGCCGATGATCACCACTCGGCCATGCTCCTTCTCGGCGCTGCCGGCCGCGATTAGCCGCTTGGCCCCCTCGCGCACGGTCAGGAAGGGACCGCGCAGGTTGGTGGCGACCACCTGGTCGAAGGAGTCCATCTCCACCTTCAGTGCGATCTGGTCATCGGCGATCCCAGCATTGGCGACAATCGTGTCGACCGTGCCGAAGGCGGCCTCAGCCGCGTCATAGGCAGCGATGGTCGCGGCTTCGTCGGCCACGTCGAGTGATACGGCGACGGCCTTGCCGCCGGCGGCCTTGATCTCGGCCTCCAGCGCGGCCAGCCGGTCAGCCCGCCGCGCGCCCATCACCACGGCCGCGCCAGCCGCTGCCAGCAGGCGCGAGAAATGTGCGCCAAAGCCGGATGAAGCACCCGTCACCAACGCCACGCGGCCGGTCAGATCGAACTGGGGGACAGAGGTCATGCGGCAGGCTCCTGAAGTTTGTGGTGCGATAGCCGCAGGCGATTGCCCTTGTCGATAATTGTGGGCATATGTCCACCGCTGGACAGAGATAATTGAGAGGACCGCCCTTGTCCGGGCTTGCTCCCGGTCAAACGGCGCTGCATCGGAGCGGACATGGACAACATCCGGATCGACAGGGCAGGCGGCGTGACCACGGTCACCCTGGCGCGCCCGGCATCGCTCAACGCGATCACGCCCGACATGCACGATGAGCTGGAGGCGGCCTTCGACGCCTTCGCCGCCGATCCCGCGCAAGAGATCTGCGTGATCACGGGTGAGGGGCGCGGCTTCTGCGCCGGGTCCGACCTTAAGGCCGTGGCGGCGGGCGGGCACCGTTCCTACCCAGCGCACGGCTATGCCGGGCTGATCGAGCGGTTCGATTGTCCCAAGCCGTTCATCGCGGCGGTAAACGGCGTGGCCATGGGTGGCGGGTTCGAGATTGCGCTGGCCTGCGACCTGATCATCGCTGCCGAGAGCGCCAGCTTTGCCTTGCCGGAGCCGCTGGTGGGCGCCGTGGCGCTGGGTGGCGGGCTGCACCGGCTGGCGCGCCAGATCGGAATGAAGCCAGCGATGGGCATGATCCTGACCGGCAAGCGCGTTTCGGCGGCGGAGGGTTTGCGGCTGGGCTTCGTCAACGAAGTTGTGCCCGATGCCGAGCTGCTGGACGTCACGCACCGCTGGTGCGACGAGATCCTGAATTGCTCGCCGATGTCGGTCCGCGCCTCCAAGGAAACCGTGCTGCGCGGGCTTGAAGAGCCAAGCCTGGCCGCCGCCATGTCCGCCCAGGAACACTACCCTGCCTTTTCCGCCTGGCGCAGCAGCGACGATGCCCGCGAAGGACCGCGCGCCTTTGCCGAAAAGCGCCCGCCGCAGTGGCAGGGCCGAACCGGAGACCCGCAATGACCATCCTCACCTTCAAGGGCTTCGGCGGCGTCCGGCTCGAGGCCGATGCGATCGGCGACGAGAATGATCCGACCATCCTGCTGGTCCACGGCGCCGGCCAGACCCGCAGCGAATGGAGCACCGTGGCCGAAGCCCTGGTCCAGGCCGGTCGCCGCGTTGTCTCGCTCGATCTGCGCGGCCATGGCGGCAGCGAGTGGCCCGAGAGCGGCCGCTATGACCTGGAATCCCATATCGAGGACCTGCGCGCGGTCCTGGCCCAGCTTGGCACGCGGCCGGTAGTCGTCACCTCAACCAGCAGCGGCTGGATCGCGACGGTCGCGCTGGCAACCGATGCGGCCAATCTAGCGGCTGGCCTGGTGCTGGTGGATATGCCGGCCCGGCGCGATCCGGGGCTGGCCAAGGCGGTTGCCGAGCGGCTGGCCGCTCTGCGCGGGCATGACCAGAAGCTGTGGGACGAGCGCGTGCTCGGCCAGATCGATCTCGACGATCTGGAGGCCCGCCTGGCCGAATCCGCCCCCAAGCTCAACCTGCCGACCCTGGTGGTGCGCGGCGGCCTGCCGTGGATGGAGCGCTCCCCGGCCAGCGCGGCCTTCGATGCGGCGCTGCCCAATGCCGAAAGCGTCGAGGTGGCCGATGCCGACCTGCTCGTCGTGACCGACCGGACCGAGGCGTTCCTTTCGCACCTACTCGACTTTCTCGACCGCAAGCAGCCACGCGCCGCGCCTGAATTCCGGGCCGGATCGGATGCCCGCACCCTGCGCGATGCGATGGGCTGTTTTGCCACCGGCATCACCATCATCACCTCGCGCGATGCCGATGGCACCCCGATCGGGCTGACCGCCAACAGCTTTACCTCGCTGTCACTCGATCCGCCGCTCCTGCTGGTCTGTGTCGCCAATACGGCTGGTTCGGCACCAGTGCTGCGCGAGGCGGAGCACTTCGCCGTCAACATGCTGCAAGTCAGCCAGCAGGCCACCTCCAACCGCTTTGCCGGCAAGGGTGAAGACCGCTTCGCCGCGACCGCCTGGACCGAGGGTGAGACCGGCATGCCGCTGATCGACGGGGCGCTGGGTGCCTTTGAATGCAAGCGCCACGCGATCCACGATGGCGGCGATCACTTCATCCTGGTCGGCGAAGTGGTCCGCGCCCAGTTCGAACCGCGCCGCGATCCGCTGCTCTACTTCCGCGGCAAGTACCGCCGCCTGCACTTCGCTTAAGGCCGATCACGCGCATTTTCATGTGTACCGGTACACTTGCTAAGGAGCCGTCTCGCAGTTAAGTGTATTGGTGGTATAAAGCACTAAGTCGGGGAAACCGAAATGGCCAGAGTTTCACAGGTGTTTGATGATGCACCCTTGCCGCACCGCGCCAAGCTGGCGGCGATGTGGGCATCTCTGATGTTCTGCTACATCTACTGCGATTACTTCCAGCTGTTCCGCAAAGGCTACCTCGCCAACATGAACCAGGGGCTTATCCTGCCTCTTGGCGAGGCCACACCTGCTGTCTTGCTGGGCGTTTCCGTCTTGATGTCCTTGCCCAGCCTGATGGTTGCGGCTTCCGTGCTGCTGCCGGTCCGGCTGGCGCGCGGCGCCAACATCGCGATCGGAACGCTGTTCACACTGGTCCAGACGGCCACGGTCCTCGGCGGAGCGCCATTGTTCTATACCTATTTCAGCGCCATCGAGATTCCGATGACAATTGCTATCACAATCATGGCCTGGCGCTGGCCGAGAGCTGCCTGACCGGCCTCAGGGAGAATCAGAATGCACCCCACCAAACTGATGTCAGATCTTGCCAGCGCCGCCTTGCTTGCAACCGGCATGGCTATCGCCGCTCCTGCTGCCCAGGCCGCGACGATTGTCCTCAGCAACGACGATGGCCTGACCAGCAACACGCTGGCGCTGTACCGCGCCCTGAAAGCCGAAGGGCACGACGTGATCGTCGCGGTGCCATGCATGGGGCAAAGCGGAATGGGCGCGGCCGTGGTTGCCCGTCCGATTGGCCCTTTGGCAGCCGATTGCCTGAATGGAGCGGCCCGCAAGGGGGAGCCCGGAGCCGGCCCCATGACGCGTACGGAGCTGGGGCCTGATTTCTTCTATGTCTCTGGCACACCGGTGATGGCCTTGCTGTATGGACTGGATGTCCAGGCCAAGGCACGCTGGGGCAAGGTCCCTGATCTGGTGCTGTCAGGCCCGAACGAGGGCCAGAACCTGGGTTTCGTGTCCATTTCTTCGGGGACCGTGGGGATCGTCCAATATGCTGCGGCTCGCAACATTCCCGCCATTGCCCTGAGCGCCAGTGACAGGACGCGAGACAATCCTGGTCTGGCCAATCCGGATTCAGCCAAGGTTGCGGCGCTTAGTATGAAACTGGTGCGCCAGGTCCTGGCGGCGCCAGCTGGCCGACCCTTGCTGAAACCGGGTACGGCGCTCAACGTCAATTTTCCCGACAAGCTTGATGATGCGCCTTGGCGGCTGACCAGGGTGGGCAGTTACACCCCGCTCTTGTTCAAATTCGTGCCGGACCTCTCGCTCGATCCTGCGGCCAAGGCCCTTGGCATGGGGAGCGTTAGCCTGCCAGGGTTGTCGTTCGATCGCACCGACTCCAAACCCGGCAAGGGCCAGGCCAACGATGAAGGGTGGTGGAACCGTCAGGCCATCACCGTCAGCGTCATGCAGGTGGGATATGGCCAGGCCAGCCAGACTGGCGGTGACCTCAAGCGCGCGATTTCGCGTTTGCAGGGCCACTAGGTCGGGGCTTCACCGCCCAGCTGCCAGCAGAATGCGATTTCCGTCTGCCCGCTTGGCGCTCCATCTGCGCCGAACCGGCGCTCGCTGATTGTCCCTTTGCCTGCAGCGTCGACCATCACTACGGTTGAGCAGCGCGTACCGTAAGTATGGTTGCGGATGAACACCGGGCTGAACGGCGTGTCGGGTCCTTCGCTATCGGCCTCGGGCGGGAGCTCGGTTTCATCGGCGAGGGCGGCGAACAGGCCTGCGGGGTCATCGGTACCCTGGCCCATCCAGTCGCCCAGAGCGTCGGTCAGCCGCTGGGTCTTTGGCCACGGCTGGTCGAAGTGGCCGTTGGACACTCCGTGGAGGCCAGGTGCCAGCGAACTGCTGGTCGGAACCGGCTGGTTGCTGACATGGCTGGCACCATCTGGCCCAACGCGCAGCAAGTGGAAGGGATTAAGCGCCGTGCCACTCGGATCGGGGTGCCCCAGCAGCCAATCGACCACCAGCCCGCCGCGCGAGGCGAGGCCTGGCCTGGGATAGCCCGGCAGGCGGAAATTGGTGACCAGCGCAAAGCGCCCGGCGTCGTTGATGCCCAACCAGGTCCCACCCGCCTCAAGATCGCGCCCGGCGATCACGCCATTGTCCCAGCGTGCCAGCGGCGCGGTCGGGCGGGCGTGAAACTCGTCGCGGTTGGCTGCCACCACCAGCCGCCAGCGCGGATGCGCGGCCCAGGCGAGCGCGGCAACGCACATGGTCAGTCGGCTTTGCGGGCGAGGTCGGCGCGGATTGCCGGTCCATCCTGATCGAGTTGCGGCGGCGCCCGGCGCTCGCTCTTTGGCATGGCCCCAAAGCGGACCGGCTGGCCGATCTCGTGATAAGTGCCTTCGGTCGGATGCTCGCGCTTCTTGAACAGGCCGACCGCGTTGAGGTGTTCGTCAGCCAGCACGGCGGCGATGTCATTGACCGGCTGGGCCGGGATCTGCTCGGCATGGCAGCGCTCAAGCAGGTGGGCGGTAGTGAAGTTGGGCGTCAGTTCGGCCATGTGCCGGTACAGCTCGGGCATGGCGGCGGCGCGTTTGGCCGACCCTTCGAAGCGGGGATCCTTGATATAGTCGGGCTCACCCAGCAGGTCGAAGATCCGCTCCCACGACTCGTAGGTATAGGCGACGATCACGATGTGCCCGTCCGCCGTGCGGAACGGCTGGCGTTCGGGATCAAGCTGGCGGGCATAGCCGGCCGGGCCGACTGGCGGATCGAAAGTCAGCCCGCCCAGATGCTCGTTCATCATGAAGCTGGCGAAGGATTCGAGCATCGGCACTTCCACCTTCTGCCCTTCGCCGGTGCGCTGGCGGTGGAACAGTGCGGCCATGGTGGCATAGGCGGCATGGAGGCCGGAAACCTTGTCGGCGATCAGCGATGGCATGAAGCGCGGGGCCGGGTTGCCATCAACCAGCGGCAGCAGGCTTGCGACCCCGCCGGCGGCCTGGATCACATCGTCATAGGCCTGGAGATCGGCATAGGGGCCGTCCTGACCGAAGCCGACGCAGTGGACATATATGATGTCCGGCCGGATTGCCTTGACCGCTTCATAGTCCAGCCCGAGCCGTTCCAGCGCCTTGCCGCGGACATTGGCCACGAAGACATCGGCATCGGCCAGCAGGCCCTTGATCACGGCGTTGTCCTGGGGGGCCTTGAGATCGAGCGCGATCGAACGCTTGCCGTGATTGAAGCCGAAGAAGATCGGCGCCATGCCTTTGGTCTTGGCGCTCTTCGCCGCCCAGCGCAGCACGTCGCCGCCGGGGGTTTCCACCTTGATCACCTCGGCTCCCAGATCGGCCAGGATCTGGGTGCAATAGGGGCCGAAGACCACGGTGGTCAGGTCAACAACCTTGATGCCTTGCAGCATCCGCGGAGCAGCAGTTTCACTCATCGCTTCAAACAAGTCCCTTGGCGCGCAGACTGGTATGGCCGTGACGGCCGACGATCACGTGGTCATGAACCACGATCCCGAGTAGCCGCCCGGCTTCGGCGATGCGATTGGTGATTTGGATATCTGCGCGGCTCGGCTCGGGGGAGCCGGACGGGTGGTTGTGGACCAGAATCAGCGCTGCCGCCCCGACATCGAGCGCCCGCTTGACGACGTTGCGGGGATGGATCGCCGCCTCGTCCAATGCGCCTTCACTCTCGAGGTGATCGAGGATCAGGCGGTTGCGGGTATCGAGGTAGAGCACGCGCACCCGCTCGTGCGTCAGGTGCGCCATATCGATCGTCAGGTAATCGATCAGGGTCTGCCAACTGGCCAGGACCGGCGCCTCAGACAGCTCCGCGCGCGCCAGGCGCCGGGTCGCCAGCGCCACGATCTTGAGCGCGGCCGCGCTGGTTTCGCCCATACCGGAGTGAAGGGCCAGCGCCTGGGCATCGGCATTGAGTACGCCGGCCAGCCCGCCGAACCGGGCGAGCAGGCTTTTCGCCAGCGGTTTCACATCCTTGCGCGGGATCGCCAGCATCAGCAGATATTCGATCACCTCGTGATCGGCGAGGGCTTCGGCGCCGCCACCCAGCAGCCGGGCACGCAGCCGAGCGCGGTGGCCCGTGCCGTGATGCGGTTCGGCTCCCTCTTCGTCGCGCACACCGCCTCCCTTGGTCGATGCTGCATTGCCTTTCGTGGTCCAAACGCGCAAGCAGGAACGATGCCTGAGCCTGAGGTCGAACTACCGGAAAACGCGGCAGAAGCCGTTCCGGCGTCCGGATCGCGGCGCTGGCCCTATGTGCTTACCATCGTCCTTGCTCTGTTCGGACTGGCTGTCGTCGCGCTGTGGGTGCAGCGTGAGAACCTGGCGCACCGGATTATCGGCAAGCAGCTTGAACAGTACGATCTGCCCGCCACCTACAAGCTCGAACAGGTCGGCCCGCTCACCCAGGTCATCACCGGTGTCGTGGTGGGCGATCCGGCCCGGCCGGACTTTACGGCCGAACGGGTCGAGATCCGGATCGCGCCGACGCTGGGCCTGCCGACGATCGGCTCGGTCCGGTTGGTTAAGGCGCGGCTCTACGGATCCTATAAGGGCGGGAAGCTAAGTTTCGGCGCGCTCGACAAGGTGTTCTTCGCGCCGAGCACACGGGCGCCGGGCCTGCCCGATCTGAACCTGAGACTGGAAGACGGCCGCGCCCGGATCGAAACGGACCTCGGTCTGGTTGGAATCAAGGCCGATGGGCGCGGCAACCTGCGCAACAGCTTCGCCGGGCAGTTGGCGGCGATCGCGCCTGAACTGCGGTTCGGCGATTGCCGCGTGAACGATGCCAGTGCGTATGGCGCGGTCACCAGCCAGGACGGGGCGCCGAAGTTCTCCGGTCCGCTGCGCTTGCGCGGGGCGCGCTGCCCTGACCTGTCGGTTGGTTCGCTCGCGATCCAGACCGAAATCAAGGCGGCGGCCGATCTGGCAAGTCTGGCGGCCAAGGGCAAACTGGCCGGCGGACCGCTCGCCGCGATGGACCAGCGCATCCGGCAGGTGGAGGGCGATCTTGCCATAACGGCGAATGCCACGGCGCTAACGGGGCGCTACCAGCTGGGTGCCGAGGGGCTTGAGGGGCTGCTGGCGGCACGCACCCTGGGGATCGAAGGGATCGCCCAGAGCCTTGATGGCCATACCCGGCTGGCGGCTGAGGGCCAGCTCAGCGGCGCGGGCGTCCGGCCCGGCCCGGCGCTTGACCAGACCCTGGCGCGGGCGGAAAAGTCCGCTGCCGGCACGCTCGGCGCCCCCCTGCTGGCCCAGCTGCGGAGCGGCCTGCGTCGTGAGGGGAGTGATAGCAAGCTCTCGGCCGATTTCACGCTTCGCCGCAACGGTAACCTGACCAGCCTGATCGTGCCGCAGCTCGAACTCACGGGCAGCAGCGGGCAGGATCTGCTGGTACTGTCACGCGGGCAGCTGGCCTTTGGCGGGCCGGGCGGGGTGCGGTTGACGGGCAACCTGCGCACCGGCGGGCAGGGTCTGCCGCGCCTGTCTGGGCAGGTCGAACGGCGGCCGGGCGGGGTGATCGAAGCCCGGCTGACCATGCCGGAATACCGCGCTGGCGATGCCCGGGTTGCGCTCTCCAGGCTGGTGATCGTCCGCCGCGCCGATGGCGCGACGGGTCTGTCTGGCCAGGCCATGATCAGCGGGGCCCTGCCGGGCGGGCGGGTTGAGCGGCTGACCGTGCCGATCGATGGCACCTGGTCTGATCGGCGCGGCCTAGCGATGTGGCGCCGCTGCACGCCGCTGCGGTTCGATAGCCTGCGCTATGCCAACCTGACGCTTGATGCCAAGGCCTTGACGCTCTGTCCGGGGCCGGGCGGGGCGATCCTGACCAGCAATGCTCGCGGGACCCGGTTTGCCGCCGGGGCGCCGGCACTGGCGCTGTCTGGTCGGCTGGGTGATACGCCAATCGTCCTCCGCTCTGCTGCGGTCGGCTTTGCCTGGCCGGGCAGCCTGGCCGCGCGCAATGTCGATGTTGCGCTGGGGCAGCCCGATGCGCCGAACCGCTTCACCATCGCCAGCCTCACCGGCCAGCTGGGCACGAACCTGTCCGGCCAGTTCAGTGGAGCCGAGGCGCGGCTCGATGCGGTTCCGCTCGACCTGGTCGATGCCAGCGGCACCTGGAACTATACTGGCGGCATATTGAGCCTGGGTGAGGGTGCCTTCCGCCTGCTTGACCGTGTGGCTGACGATCGCTTCCGCCCGCTGGTCGCCCGCGACGCCAGCCTGACCCTGGCGGACAACCGCATCGCCGCGCTGGCCGTGCTGCGCGAACCGAGCTCTGACCGAATCGTGACCGAGGCGAAGATCGCCCATGACCTGGATAGCGCGCGCGGCCATGCCGACTTGCTGGTGGCCGACCTGCTGTTCGATGATCGGCTTCAGCCCGATACTTTGACTTACCTGGCGCTGGGTGTGATCGCCAATGCCGAAGGCCGGGTCAGCGGCACTGGCCGAATCGACTGGACCGGCGATGCGGTGACCTCGACCGGGCGCTTCACGACCGACAAGTTCAATTTCGCGGCCGCTTTCGGCCCGGTTGACGGGGTGAGCGGCACGGTCGAGTTCACCGACCTGCTCGGGCTGGTGACCGCGCCCGACCAGCGGCTCAAGATTGCCTCGATCAACCCTGGGATCGAGGTTTACGATGGCGAGCTGAGTTTCCAGCTGGAACCTGATGGCCTGCTGGTGGTCAATGGCGCCGAGTGGCCGTTCATCGATGGTGAACTGCACCTCTTGCCAACCCGGATGAAGCTGGGCGCGGCCGAACAGCGGCGCTTTACGCTGAAGGTGGTGGGAGCCGATGCGGCGCAGTTCGTCCAGCAGCTCGAAATGTCGAACATGGCAGCTCGGGGAGTCTTCGATGGCGAGCTGCCGTTGGTGTTCGATGAGGATGGCGGGCGGATCGAGGGCGGGCTGCTGACCGCCCGCGCGCCCGGCGGGAACCTGTCCTACATTGGCGCGCTGACTTACAAGGACATGGGCGCGATGGCCAATTTCGCCTTCCAGTCGCTGCGCTCGCTCGATTTCAAGGGCATGACGATCGGGCTCGACGGCGAACTTGATGGCGAAATCTTTACACGCCTGCGAATTGACGGCGTGACGCAGGGCGAGGGGGCAAAGCGCAACTTCGTCACCCGTCAGGTCGCGCGGCTGCCGATCCGCTTTAACATCAACATTCGCGCCCCGTTCCAGCGGTTGCTGCACTCGTTCCGCTCGCTTTACGATCCGACATATGTCCGCGATCCACGCGACCTGGGGCTGGTTGACAGCAACGGCCGGCCGATTGCAGCGCCGACGATTCCCGCGCCGCTTCCGCCCGATATTCAGCCCCCAGACAGCAGGAAAGTGCCATGAAGCCACAACAATTGACCAAGCCGGTCTGGGCTGCGACAAGTTCCGCCATGGAACTAGGGGCATCACGGCAGGGGCGGTCAGGGCGGTTCGGAATGGTCCGGGCTGCCGGAATGAAAGGATTGATGCTGATTGGCGGAGCGATGACGCTGGCAGGCTGCATTTCGGTGAATGCACCGGACAAGCCGATCGTCATCGAGCTGAATATCAATATCAAGCAGGAGGTTGTCTATCGTCTCGCGGCTGATGCCGGGAACACGATCAAGGACAATCCCGACATTTTCTGAGGAAATGATCATGACCAATTTTGTCGCCCCGATCGAACGCAGCATGCTGGCCAAGGCCGGCTGGGCGACGCTGGCCGCGTTGGTGCTGGTCGCTCCGGCTTCGGCGCAGCAGCGTGACCCGGCATATGCCGCCGCCCGCGCCAGCGGCCAGGTGGGGGAAAAGGTCGATGGCTACCTTGGCTTCCCGGTTGCGCCGAGCGCGGAAATCCGCCGCCTGGCGGATGATATCAACATCAAGCGCAAGGCCGTCTATGCCGAGCGCGCCGAGGCCAATGGCGCAACGATCGAGGAATATGCCTTTTCCGCCGGCTGCCAGGCGATTGCCCGCTCGGTGCCGGGTGAAAAGTACCAGGCACCGGACGGCTCGTGGCAGACCCGCACGGCGGCTGCCCCGCTGCGCGACCCGCGCTGTCCCTGATTCTCGCAAGACCTGAACTTTCCGCCGCCGGAGCCGGTTATACCGCCTTCGGCGGCGGTTGACTCAAGGCTTGCCCCCACCTAAGGGGCCGGTGCCCTCGGCGGGCAGCCGTTGCCCGTGTCCATCGCTCCCGCATTAGGAGACTGGCATGAACGACGAGCCACCTGCCCGAGACCCCATTGGTGAAGATGCGCGGGTCAACGCGCTCGAAGCGCGGCTCAAGGCTGCACGCGAGCGAGAAGAACAGCGCAACAAGCCAAGTCTGGGCGCGGAATCCGATGCGAATTATCGCCTTGGCAACCGTGTCCTGGCCGAGTTGATCGGGGGAATCGGTGGCGGTGCGTTTATCGGCTGGGTCATTGACCAGTTTGCCGGAACCACCCCCTGGGGTCTGTTGGTGGTGATGGCCCTCGGGATCTTCGTCGCCTTCAGGAACATCATCCGGATTTCGTCCCGGCGCCCAGACTGACCTTGCTTTAGGCCAGAGGGGCGCTGGTCGCGTATGAATTGAGCAAGAAGGGTACGTCGCGTGGCCGAAGCGGCTAAAGTCGATCCGATGCACCAGTTCACGATCGAGCCGATGTTCGGCACCGATCAGTGGCAGATCGCGGGCTACAATATTGCCTTCACCAATTCCTCGCTGTGGATGGGGATCGCGGCCGTGGCGCTGCTGATCTTCGTCGCCGGGGGCATGAAGCGCGAGCTGGTTCCCGGCCGCTGGCAGATGGCGGTTGAGGGCTTCACCGGCTTCATCGACAACCTGCTGGCTGCCAACATCGGCCCGGCCGGCAAGAAGTATGTGCCCTACATCTTCTCGCTGTTCATGTTCATCCTTTTCGCCAACGTCCTCGGCCTGATGCCGCTGGGCCTGGTTGGCGTGCATCCCTTCACCTTCACCAGCCACTTCACCGCCACCGGCGTGCTGGCGGTGATGAGCTTTGCGATCGTCCTGATCGTGGGCTTCTGGAAGCACAAGCTGCACTTCTTCTCGCTGTTCATTCCCCACGGCACCCCGCTGGTGATGATCCCGCTGATCTTCGCGATCGAGCTGGTGTCCTTCCTGGTGCGGCCCTTCAGCCTCGGCCTGCGACTGTTCGTGGCCATGATGGCCGGGCACGTGCTGCTGGAAGTGCTGTCGGGCTTCGTGATCAATGGCTTTAATGCCGGTCTCGGCATTGGCCCGGTTGTTTCGGTCCTCAGCTTTGTGCTGATGATCGCGATCTGCGCTCTGGAAATCCTGGTTGCCGGGATCCAGGCCTATGTCTTTGCACTGCTGACGTCGCTGTATCTCAACGACGCCGAAAACCTTCACTAAGTCCAATCAACCACACGAATTTTCGTAAAAGGAGTTATCGAAATGGAACCTGCAAGCGCCAAGCTGATCGGTGCTGGTCTCGCTGCCATCGGCGCCGGCATGGCCGCCATCGGCGTGGGCAACGTGTTCGGTTCGTTCCTGGAAAGCGCGCTGCGCAACCCGGGCGCGGCTGACGGCCAGCAGGGCCGCCTGTTCATCGGCTTCGCGGCCGCCGAACTTCTGGGCCTGCTCTCGTTCGTCGTCGCGATGATCCTGATCTTCGTCGCCTAAGACCTACGATTGACTGACCGACCGGCTGGTTTCCGTCCCTTGGGCGGGGCCGGCCGGGCAGACTGCGGACGCCCCGATGCCTCAAATCGCGCAACTTGCCGAAACCTGGTCCAGCCAGATCTTCTGGATGCTGATCTTCTTCGGCTTCATCTTCTTCGTCATTGGCCGGGGCATGGTGCCCAAGGTGATGGCGACCGTCGAGACGCGTGACCGGCAGATCGCCAGCGATCTGGCCGCGGCAGAGGCTGCCCGTGCGGCGGCCGATGCCGAGGAAGAGGCCTGGCGCGCCCAGGCCAACCGCCAGCGCGCCGAAGCCCAGGCCCTGATTGCCAAGGCCAAGCTCGAAGCGGCCAAGGCCAGCGAAACCCGTCTGGCCAAGGCCAATGCCAAGCTGGATGCCAAGCTGGCCGAAGCCGAAGACCAGATCGCCCAGGCGCGCAGCGGCGCGCTGAAGGAAATCGAAAAGGTCGCGGCCGAAGCTGCTGGCGATATCGTTGCCCGTGTGGCCGGCGGCCTGAAGGTCGATGCCAAGGCAGCCACCGCTGCGGTGAAGGAAGCGCTCAATGGCTAACCTGCTCGTCCTGGCGGCGGAAGCCGCTGAACATGGCGCTGCCCACGCTGCGCCGGAAGCTTTTGGTCTGGGCCCGGTTACCTGGGTTGCCCTGGCCATGACCGTGCTGATCCTGGTCGCGATCTGGAAGAAGGTTCCGGCGATGATCACCGGCGGGCTGGATTCGAGCATTGCGGAAATCCGCAAGCAGCTTGACGAAGCCAAGGCCCTGCGCGCCGAGGCGGAAGCCCTGCGCCAGGAATATGCCGACAAGATTGCCAGCGCCGAACAGGATGCGGCGGCCATGCTTGAGCATGCCAAGTCCGAAGCCGATGCGATCGTTGCCAAGGCCGAGGCCGATACCAAGGCGCTGATCAAGCGCCGCGAAAAGATGGCTGAAGACAAGATCGCCGCAGCCGAGCGCGGTGCCATTGCCGAACTGCGCGCCAAGGCGGCCAACGCCGCGGCCAGCGCTGCACGCCAGCTGATCGCTGCCAACCATAACGCCAAGGCCGACAAGAGCCTGGTCGACGAGGCGATCGGCGGGATCTGATCCCGGCTTTCAGACTTGCACTTGCAAAGGGCGGCCTAACAGCCGCCCTTTTCATTTGCCGGGTTCGAGCACGACCTTGCCGACAATGCCCCGCTCGGCCATCGCCGCATAGGCCTCGTGCCAGCGGCTTAGCGGCAGGATCCGGTCGATGTGCGGATTGAGCCGACCGTCGGCAGCCAGCGTCGCCACGGCCTCGCGGATCGCCTTGCCGCGATCGGGGAAGCGGCGGGCATATTCTCCGGCGCGCACGCCCACGACCGAGAAGCCCTTGATCAGCGGAATGTTGGTCGAGATTTCGGCGATACGTCCCCCGGCAAAGCCGATCACCAGCAGCTTGCCGCCAAAGGCGACGCAGCGGGTGCTCTCATCGAACACGTCCCCGCCGACCGGATCGTAGACCAGGTCGCACAAGTGACCGCCGGTCAGTTCGGCCACCTGCTCGCGAAACCGCCCTTCGGCCAGAATCACGGCCTCGGCATCGCAGGCCGCGCGCAGGGCGGCGAGCTTGGCCGGTGAGCCTGTGGTGGCGATGACATGGGCGCCCAGCCGCTTGGCAAGCTCCACCGCTGCCAGACCCACCCCGCCGCTGGCCCCGTGCACCAATACCCATTGCCCGGCCTTCAGACCGCCGATCTCGACCAATGCGGTATATGCGGTGCCATAGGCTGCGCCGAGTGCGGCGGCGGAAACCATCCCGATCCCCGGCGGCATCTTGCTGAGCGCCCTGGCCGGGACCACGGCATATTCGGCAAAGGCGCCGGTCTTGTTGCCTCCATAGACGCCGTCACCCGGCTGAAAGCCGCTGTCGGGATCGGCCTCGACCACCTCGCCGGCGAACTCCAGTCCGGCGATGAATGGCACCTCGGGTTTGAACTGGTATTCCCCGCGCGTCATCAGGAGGTCGGGGAAGTTGAGCGAGGCCGCATGGACCCTCACCAGCACCTCACCCGGTCCGCGCGGCGGGACGGGCAGATCGACCAGCGCGCAGCCGGACAGATCGGGCGACAGGGTCTGGACCTGGAGCGCCTGCATGGGGGTCAGAAATTGTCCTTGGCGGCGCGCAAGGCGGCAAAGGTGGCAACCGCTCCACCGCCGCCCCAGCGGGCTTGCAGGGCCACATCATCGGCGCGCAGGAAGGGATTGGTCGCCAGCTCGCGCGACAAGGTGGTCGGCACGGTCGGCCGGCCCTCGGAGCGCGCCTTGTCGATCTGGGCGACATAGTCCTGCAACTCGGCGTTCTCCGGGTCGACGTGCAGCGCAAAGCGCGCATTGGACTGGGTATACTCGTGCGCGCAATAGAGCAGCGTTTCGGGCGGCAGCGCCTTGATCCGTGAAAGGCTGGCCCAGAACTGGTCCGGCTGGCCCTCGAACATCCGGCCACAGCCGAGCGCGAAGACAGCATCGCCAACGAAAGCCACACTCGCCTCAGGCAGGTGGAAGGCAACATGGCCGTTGGTGTGACCTGACACGTCGATCACCTGGGCCGTGAAGGTGCCAAGCGAAACCGTATCGCCATGCGCCACGACTCGATCGGGCGCGGCAATCCGCTCAACCTCGGCCGGGGCGATGACCGTGCAGGCGGTCGCGGCCTTGATCGCATTGTTGCCGCCGGCGTGGTCCGGGTGCCAGTGGGTGTTCCAGATCTGGGTGATCTGCCAGCCCTTGTGGGCAGCCTCGCGCAGATAGGCATCGGCATCGGGCGCATCGATGCAGGCGGTTTCGCCGCTCGCCAGGTCATGGAGCAGATAGCCGTAGTTGTCGGACAAGCAGGCGAACTGATGAATTTCAAGCATGGGCGAAGGATAAACCCAAACCGCCCGCAAAGCAAAAGCCCGCCCGGATCGCTCCGGACGGGCCTTTGTTAGCTTAGCCTGGAGGCTGGCGAAGAAGGATTAGTCCTTCTTGGCCTTCAGCGCGGCGCCAAGGATGTCGCCCAGCGAAGCGCCGGCATCCGAGGAACCGTACTGTTCCACGGCTTCCTTTTCTTCGTGCAGCTGACGCGCCTTGACCGAGAAGTTCGGCTTCTTGGAGCGGTCGAAACCGATCACCATGGCATCGAACTTCTGGCCAACCTGGTAGCGGTCCGGACGCTGTTCGTCGCGGTCGCGGCCCAGGTCGCTGCGCTTGATGAAGCCGGTGGCGCCATCGTCGCCAGCCTGAACTTCGAGGCCGCCGTCGCGCACTTCGAGCACGGTGACGGTGACGACTTCGTTCTTCTTCAGGCCCGAGGAGGCAGCAGCCACGCCAGCGGCCGGAGCACCCTTTTCAAGCTGCTTCATGCCGAGCGAGATACGCTCCTTCTCCACATCAACGTCGAGCACGATGGCCGAGACCTGCTCGCCCTTGCGGTGCAGGGCCAGCGCGTCTTCGCCCGAGATGCCCCAGGCGATGTCCGACATGTGGACCATGCCGTCGACGTCGCCGTCGAGGCCGATGAACAGGCCGAATTCGGTCGCGTTCTTGACTTCGCCTTCCACGGTCGAACCGACCGGGTGCTTCTCGGCGAAGGCTTCCCAGGGGTTCTGCTGGGCCTGCTTGAGACCCAGGCTGATGCGGCGCTTGTCGCTGTCGACTTCCAGCACCAGCACGTCGACTTCCTGCGAGGTCGAAACGATCTTGCCGGGGTGGACGTTCTTCTTGGTCCAGGACATTTCCGAAACGTGGACCAGACCTTCGATCCCGGCTTCCAGCTCTACAAAGGCGCCGTATTCGGTGATGTTGGTGACGGTCCCGCGCAGCTTGGCGCCAACCGGGTACTTGGCGGCAACGCCTTCCCACGGATCGCTTTCCAGCTGCTTCATGCCCAGGCTGATGCGCTGGGTGTCCTGGTTGATGCGGATGATCTGCACCTTCACGGTGTCACCGATATTGATGACTTCGTTGGGGTGGTTGACGCGCTTGTAGCTCATGTCGGTGACATGGAGCAGGCCGTCGATGCCGCCGAGGTCGACGAAGGCACCATAGTCGGTGATGTTCTTGACCACGCCATCGATGATCTGGCCTTCGGCCAGGTTCATGATCAGGCCCGAACGCTGTTCGGCGCGGGTTTCTTCCAGCACGGCGCGGCGCGAAACCACGATGTTGCCTCGGCGGCGGTCCATCTTCAGGATCTGGAAGGGCTGCGGCACGTCCATCAGCGGCTGCACGTCGCGCACGGGACGGATATCGACCTGCGAACCGGGGAGGAAGGCAACGGCGCCGTTGAGGTCGACCGTGAAGCCGCCCTTGACGCGGCCGAAGATCACGCCTTCGACGCGCTTGCCTTCACCGAATTCTTCTTCGAGCTTGTCCCAGGCGGCTTCGCGGCGGGCGCGGTCGCGGCTTAGCATGGCATCGCCATCGGCGTTTTCAACGCGGTCAACGAAGACTTCGACTTCGTCACCGACGCTCAGGCCGTGCGGCTGGCCCGGCATGGCGAATTCCTTGAGCGGAACGCGGCCTTCGCTCTTGAGGCCAACGTCGATAACCGCCTTGTCGCCTTCGATTGCGGTAATGGTGCCCTTGACGACCCGGCCTTCAAAGCCGCCATCAGCGGCGCCACCGAGGGATTCGTCGAGCAGCGCGGCAAAATCGTCGCGCGTGGGATTGGCTGCAGAAGCCATATGGTACAGTTTCCTGTCTAACAATGTTTCCGGCCAAGCGGTTGTATCCGCTGGTCTTTTCTCCGCCGCAGCACCATTGCCTAGGCGGGCCAAAAGTGGGCCGAACGTCATGGGGGCCGGATGCCGTCCACAACATCCCTTTGGGTCAAGACCCTCCGGGACCGGCGGCGCTTAGGCGCGAGGGCCCCAAAACGCAAGGAATTTGCGACCGTTCGGGCGGTCAGATCGCCGGCTTGTAGTCGGCGCGCTTGAGGGTGACGATATAGGCTGAGAGGTCGCGGACCTGACCGCGATCAATCCGGAATTGCATGGCCTCGGGATAATTGTGCGCATCGCGCAGGTACTGGCGCAGCGTTGCGCTGGTCAGGCCCCGGCGATTGGCAATGTCCTCGAAGCCAGGGCTCTCCGGATTGGGTGAGGTGCCATTGGCGGTTACCGCGTGGCAGGCAGCGCAGCGGGCCTCGGCAATCGCCCGCCCACGTTCGACCTCGGCCAGGCGACGTTCCTCGACGCGTACAGGCTGGCTGAGCGCAGCCGTTCCAGCGGCCAGCACGGCGAGGGCGAGAAGTGGGAAACGCGGCATGATCAGCGCCGCCCTTGGGCAATTGCGATGGCTGCGGCAATCGCTGCGTCGCGGCCAAGGTCGCTCGTGTCGAGCAGCACGGCATCAGCGGCAGCCACCAGCGGGGCTTCGGCGCGCGTCCGGTCACGCTCGTCGCGCGCCTCCAGGTCGGCGGCGATGTCGGCCAGGGCGACGGCGCGGCCCTGTTCCTGCATTTCCTTTAACCGCCGCTCGGCCCGCGCGGGGACCGAGGCGACGACGAACAGCTTCACGTCCGCCTCGGGCGCGATAACCGTGCCGATATCCCGCCCGTCAAGCACAGCGCCGCCAGGCTGGGCGGCAAAGGCGCGCTGGCGCTCATAGAGCGCTTGGCGCACCGACGGATGGATGGAGACGCGGCTGGCCAGGCCACCAGTCGCCTCGCTGCGCAGTTCGGGATCGTCGAGCAGGTGTTCGTGGAAAGTGCAGGCCGCCAGGGCATCGTCCGGATCGTCGGGATTGCCGCCGTTGAGCGCCACTTGCCGGCCCACTGCGCGATAGAGCAGCCCGGTATCAAGGTGGGGCAGGCCGAAATGCGCCGCCAGCGCCTTGGCAATGGTGCCCTTGCCCGAGGCGGTCGGTCCGTCGACGGCGATGATCATGACGCAGCTCTCCCGCGCCGCTCACTCAGCGCCTTGACCAGGCCGACCAGCGCGATCAGCCCCCAGCACACTTCAAGCACCACGGCTGCGAGGTTGAAGTGCACTGACAGCGAGACCAGCAGCAGGATCGCGCCCAGCAGGTTGATCAGGTTGAACAGGACCTTGTCGAGCTGCTTGGCGGCGTTGGCATAGGCAAAGCCGCCGACGAACAGCGCCGAGCCGATCAGGCCGGCAATCGTTGCCCAATCGAACATCATGTCGCCAGCCCATCCAGTAGCGCCTCGAACACCGGAAAGCTGGTCGCGATCGGGCGGGTATCGTCGACTTCCACCCCGGCGCGGCTGGCGAGGCCGGCAACGGCCATCGACATGGCGATGCGGTGGTCGAGGTGCGTGGCGATTGCCCCGGCGGTGCCGCGCAGCACTTCGCCGCCGGTCCCCTCGATGATCAGGCCGTCTTCGGTTTCGGTGACGCGGGCACCGGCGCCGGTCAGGGCTGCGGCCATGACCGAAATCCGGTCGCTTTCCTTGACCCGCAGTTCCTCCAGGCCAGTGGTGACCGTGGTCCCTTCGGCGAGGGCGGCGGCGACGAACAGCGCGGGGAACTCATCGACCATGCTGGGCACGACCGCCGGGTCGATGGCTATGCCCTTGAGCGCGGAATGGCGCACTACCAGATCGGCCACTGGCTCACCGCCCACTTCGCGGCGGTTAACCTCGGCAATGTCGCCGCCCATCTGGCGCAGCACTTCGATCAATCCGGCGCGGGTCGGGTTGAGGCCGACGTTTAGAATCGTCAACTCGCTGCCCGGCACGAGCAGCGCGGCGACGATGAAGAAAGCAGCAGAGGAGGGATCGCCCGGCACCTCGATCGTCTGGGGCTTCAGTTCGGCTTCTCCGACCAGGCGAATCACCCGTGTGCCATCCGCCTCGACCTCGACCGACAGGTCTGCGCCAAAGCCGCGCAGCATCCGTTCGGAATGGTCGCGCGTGGGGACGGGCTCGATCACGGTGGTGATGCCAGGGGTGTTGAGGCCAGCCAGCAACACCGCGCTTTTGACCTGGGCGCTAGCCACAGGCAGGCGGTATGCAATTGGCACAGCGGGCTGGGCGCCGCGCACAGTCAGCGGCAGGCGGCCGCCTTCCGAAGCATCGAAGGCTGCACCCATCTGGCTCAGCGGTCCGATCACGCGGCCCATCGGGCGTTTGGAGAGGCTGGCATCGCCAATGAAGGTTGCGGTGATCGGATGGCTCGCCACCAGACCCATCAGCAGCCGCGTGGAAGTGCCGGAATTGCCCATGTCGAGCGGGTCCTGCGGCTGGAGCAACGCGCCGACGCCGACCCCGTGGACTGACCATTCGCCTTCGCCAAGGCGCTCGACACGCGCGCCCATCGCCCGCATCGCGGCGGCGGTGGAGAGCACGTCCTCGCCCTCCAGCAGCCCGGTCACGCGCGTCTCACCCACGGCCAGTGCTCCCAGCATGATCGAACGGTGGCTGATCGATTTGTCACCCGGCACGCGGATCGTGCCCCGCAGCGGGCCGGAGGGCATGAAGCGGCGCGGCTTCATCGCGGCAGGATCGGCGTTGGACACGGTGGGACTTTCACGGGTATGGCTGCAATTGCGCGCGGCTTTTGACAGCGGGCGCGGGCTATGGCAAGGCGCGCGCCGCGCTGGGACAGGCGCAAGCCGTCACCAATACGTATGAAGAGTTTTCAGCCCATCGCCGCGGCGAAGGGCAGCATCGAGGAATTGACATGGTCAAGGCTGAATGGGGCGCCAAGCACGGCTGCCCGAAGTGCGGCACCCGCTTTTATGATCTGGGCAAGGATGACCCGATCACCTGCATCGAATGCGGCTATGCCTGGCATGCCGATCCGGTGCTGAAGTCGAAGCAGCCGATTCCCTATGAGGAAGTCCAGAAGGCCAAGGTCGAAGAGGTCGAGGATGTCGATCTGGCCGATCCCGATCTGGATATCGACGAAGACGGCGATTCGCCGGACAACGACGTCGATCTGGGCGGCGACGATGACCTTGGCGTGGGCGTTGGCGACGACGACGGCGACGAGAATTAATCGAGGCAAAAACGCTCTTGCCAAGAGCGGGAGCCGCCACTAGAGGGGCGGCCTCGCTCGCTGGTCGGGCGGGATTGGCAAGTCTCTCGGGGCTTGCCGGATGATGGTTACGGGGCCTTAGCTCAGCTGGGAGAGCGCCTGCATGGCATGCAGGAGGTCAGCGGTTCGATCCCGCTAGGCTCCACCATCATTCGCGAGAGTTTGAGTACTTGAGTGGCAAGCTGGTCGGCGAGGTTTCGCCCACCGGCTTTTTTCGCGTTTCGGGGTTTCCGGCCGCGAGTTTGAGGTAACGACGCGAATGTTCGACAGTCTTTCAGACCGGCTAGGCAGCGTCTTTGACAAGCTGCGCGGGCGCGGTGCCCTGAACGAGGCGGACGTGCGCGAGGCGATGCGCGAAGTGCGAATCGCCCTGCTCGAAGCCGATGTTGCCCTTCCCGTTGTCCGCCGCTTCATCGATTCGGTAACCGAACAGGCGATTGGCCAGTCGGTGCTGAAGTCGGTCACGCCGGGCCAGCAGGTCGTCAAGATCGTCAATGACGCGCTGGTCGAGATGCTGGGCGGGGACGATGTTCCCGGCCTGGACCTGGCCGCCACGCCGCCGGTCGTGATCATGATGGTCGGCCTGCAAGGCTCGGGTAAGACGACGACCACGGCCAAGCTGGCCAAGCTGCTCAAGGAAAAGCACGGCAAGAAGGCCATGATGGCCTCGCTCGACGTCAACCGTCCGGCCGCGCAGGAGCAGCTCAAGGTGCTGGGCGAGCAGGTTGACGTTGTCACCCTGCCGATCATTCCGGGCCAGCAGCCGGTCGATATCGCCACCCGTGCGCTCCAGGCCGCGAAGCTCCAGGCGATCGACGTCCTGCTGCTCGATACCGCCGGCCGCCTCCACGTCGATCAGCAGCTGATGGACGAGATGCAGGCCGTCGCCGCGATCTCGGCACCCAAGGAAGTGCTGCTGGTGGTCGATTCGCTGACCGGCCAGGATGCGGTCAACGTCGCGCAAAGCTTCACTGCGCAGGTGCCGCTCACCGGCGTCGTGCTGACCCGGATGGACGGCGATGCCCGCGGCGGTGCGGCGCTCTCGATGCGCGCCGTCACCGGCAAGCCGATCAAGTTTGCCGGTACCGGCGAAAAGCTTGATGCGCTGGAGGCGTTCCAGCCCAGCCGCGTCGCCGGCCGGATCCTCGGCATGGGCGATGTCGTCTCGATCGTCGAGAAGGCGGCTGCGGCGATCGACGAGGCCGAGGCCGAAAAGATGGCCGCGCGGATGGCCAAGGGTCAGTTCGACATGAACGACCTGCGCCAGCAGCTGCGCCAGATGCAGAAGATGGGCGGCCTGGGTGCGCTGGCCGGCATGATGCCGGGGATGAAGAAGGCCAAGCAGGCGATGGAACAGTCCGGCATGGACGACCGCGTGCTGCTGCGGATGGATGCGATCATCGGTTCGATGACGCCGAAGGAGCGGATGCGGCCCGATCTGCTCAACGCCAAGCGCAAGATCCGCATTGCCAACGGTTCGGGCGTCCAGGTCCAGGACGTCAACAAGCTGCTCAAGATGCACCAGGAAATGGAGCGCGCGATGAAGCAGATCAAGAAGATGGGCGGCCTGGCCGGTCTGGGTAAGCTGTTCGGCGGGGGCGGCCTGGGGGCTGCCATGCCGGGGCTGGGCGGACCCGGAGCGGGCGGCGGTCTGCCATCCAACCTCAACGATTTGCTCAAGAAAAAGTGATTTTCGAATTTTAATCTGATTTGTTTGAAAGGTAGTTCAAATGTCTGTTTCCCTTCGTCTTTCGCGTGGTGGTTCCAAGAAGCGCCCGTACTACAAGATCGTCGTTGCCAACAGCCGCGCCCCGCGTGACGGCAAGTTCCTTGAGCAGGTTGGCACCTACAACCCGCTGCTCGCCAAGGACGATGAGAACCGCGTCCGCCTGGTCGAAGACCGCGTGAAGTACTGGATCGGCGTTGGCGCCCAGCCGACTGACCGCGTCGCCCGCCTGCTCGACAAGGCCGGGATCAAGGAACGCGCCCCGACCGTGAACCCGAACAAGGGTGAGCCCGGCAAGAAGGCCAAGGAGCGCGCCGAGGAAAAGGCCGAGAAGGCCCGCGAAGCTGAAGAAGCTGCAGCCGCCGCTGCCGCCGCTCCGGCGGTCGAAGAAGTGGCCGAAGAAGCTGCTCCGGAAGCCCCCGCTGCTGAAGAAGCTGCCGCCGAAGCCCCTGCCGCTGAAGAAGCCGCTCCGGCTGAAGAAGCTGCTGCTGAGGAAGCTCCGGCTGCCGAAGCCAGCGAAGAACAGGCCGAGGGCTAAGCCGCCTTGGCCAGTGACAAGCCGGTCACTCTCGCCGCCATTGCCGGCGCGCACGGGGTGACTGGCGACGTCCGCCTCAAGCTGTTCGGTGAAGGCGTGGAATCGCTCCAGCGGTTCCGCGCCTTCAACGATTCCGCGCTGACGCTGACCAAGCTGCGCGATGACGGCAAGGGCGGGGCGATCGCCCGCTTTGCCGAAGTGACGGACCGGAACGGTGCCGAGGCGCTGCGCGGGACCACGCTGACCGTTCCCCGCTCGGCCCTGCCGCCGCTGGAGGAGGGGGAGTACTATCACGCCGACCTGCTGGGTCTGCCCGCCGTCTCGACCGAGGACGAGGACCTGGGCGAAGTGATCGCGATCGACAATTTCGGCGCCGGCGATGTGCTGGAAATCAAGCGGCCCACTGGGAAGCGCTTCATGGTGCCGATGCGGATCGAGGCTGTGCCGGAGTGGGATGATGCGCGGATCGTGATCACCGCGTCATTTGCCGAGCCGGATTGAGGCGTTAGGCTGAGGTCATGGGAATTGTCCTCGGCCTGATCGTCATGGTGCTGCTGCCGGCCGCGCTGTCCTGGGGGATCTGCAGCGGGATGCGAGTGCTGAGCCCGGAGAGCACGCGGCGACGCCGGGTTGGCATTGCCGCTACTGTCGCTGGTGTGGTTCCGGTGCTCTTGCCGCTGGTGGCGATGGTGCGGCGCGGGCTGCCCTATGGCGTGATCCCTATCCTGGCGCTGGTGGTGCTTGGGCTGATCATCGCTGTGCTCGTGGGCCTGCCAGTCGCGATCCGCACCACCCGGAATGATTTTCCCGCCTAGCGCGGCTTGCCGACCAGCTTTTCCAGTTCCTTGGCAAACTGCTTCAACTCGAAGTTCTGCGGATCGTCGTGGGCATCGGGGATGCCGGCATCGACCGTATTGTGCTGCGCCGGGATCAGCCAGACCCCGGCCCGCGCGCTGGCATAGACATAGAGCGCGGCCAGCATCCGGTACTGCTCCCTGGTGAAACCGGGCTTCGGGCCATAGGTCTGCCCGCGACTGGTCGCGCCCGGCAGGAAGCGGCGCGGCTGGACCGTCTCGATATGCACCATCCGCCCACGGGCGCGCGGCCCGACGACCCGGCTTTCCAGCTTGGTCGCCCGCCAGCCTTCCTGAAAATCATGCCCGGCCCAGATCTGCCCGACCCGGTTGAGGAAGATATGCGCCACCGGCTCCCGCGCGAAGGTGCCGTCCATGTAGGGCGTGAAATCGTTGACCGTCAGGTCCTGGTTGAGCCGCTTGGGGAATGGCTCGTTCGCGTAGAACGGCGTCGAGGTATCGTGGATTACGAAATAGAGCGCGGGTAGTCCCTCTTCGGTGCGGGATAGCGGCGTATTCGCCCATTCGGCCGCGAAAGTCCGATAGGGTTCGGGGAAGGCGGCCAGTGCGGCGGCCTTCTGCGCGGCGCTTGGCCCGTCTTCGCGCTCCATCAGGTGGCGGATCACCTTGGGCAAGGGCTGGGGCTTACGAACGGCCAGCAGCTCGATCTTGCGCAGCAGACACTCCGCCTGTTCGACGCGGCTACCCGCAAAAGTCAGCGTCTCGCGGCTGAACCGGCACTCGCCGATCTCCTCGGCCTGGGCTGGGGCGGCGAGGAGCAGGGGGAGGAGGATGGTCAGGCGTTTCATGGTGTGCAATGTTCCTTGCAGGGGCCGCGCAGGCAAGAGTCCAATTGCCAAGACCTTCGATGACTGGGAGATCTTGTTGTGATGGATTTCATCAAATCAGCCCTGCTCCTCGCCGCCTTCGCCATCCCGGCCGCTGTAGTCTGGGCGATTGTCTTCATGTTGGCGCGCCATTCCCGCACCAAGCGGCTGCTGCTGTTAGCCGCGATCTTTCTGCTCCCGGTATTCTGGTGGGAGACCGGAGCGCTCATCCTGCTGGTCTTGGCCTTGCCCGCGACCATAGTCACCGTCTGGCTTTTCGAATGGGCTGCTGCCAAGGACGCGATATGACCTTTGCCGCCACTGTCCTGACCCTCTACCCGGAGATGTTTCCCGGTCCGCTTGGCGTAAGCCTCGCCGGGCGCGCGCGGGAGGAGGGGAAGTGGTCACTCGATACCGTGCAGATCCGCGACTTTGCGATCGACAAGCACCGGACCGTTGACGACACGCCGGCCGGCGGCGGGGCGGGGATGGTGCTGCGGGCTGACGTCCTGGCTGCCGCAATCGACCATGCCCGCGCGGCCCAGCCAGACTGCCCGGTGCTGGCAATGACCCCACGCGGCAAGCCGCTCACCCAGGCCCGTGTGCGCGAGCTGGCGGCGGGTCCCGGCGTTACCGTGCTGTGCGGCCGGTTCGAGGGATTTGACGAGCGGATCTTCGCCGGGCGGCAGGTTGAGGAAGTCTCGATCGGCGATATCGTCCTGTCGGGCGGAGAGCCGGCGGCACTGATGCTGCTCGACGCTTGCATTCGCTTGCTTCCCGGCGTAATGGGCGCGCCTTCCAGTGGGTCCGAAGAGTCGTTTGAGAACGGCTTGTTGGAATATCCCCACTATACCCGTCCCGCTGAGTGGGAAGGGCGCACGATCCCTGAAGTGCTGCGATCGGGGGATCATGCGAAGATCGCGGCCTGGCGAAAGCAACAGGCCGAGATCGATACACGGTCACGCAGGCCGGATCTTTGGGAGCGTCATGAGGGCGCTCGGGTCCTGTCTGCCTCTGGCGCGCGGCGTGAAAAGAAGGACTGAGGATCATGAATCTGATCCAGCAGATCGAGGCCGAGGAAATTGCCAAGGCCGCCAAGGATATTCCGGAGTTTCGCCCCGGTGACACCGTCCGCGTCGGCGTGAAGGTGATCGAAGGCGATCGCAGCCGCGTGCAGGCCTTTGAAGGCGTCTGCATCGCGCGCGCCAACAAGGGCATCGGCAGCAACTTCACCGTCCGCAAGATGAGCTTCGGTGAAGGCGTGGAACGCGTGTTCCCGCTCTACTCGCCGACCATCGACAGCATCACCGTCGTCCGCAAGGGCGTGGTGCGTCGGGCCAAGCTCTATTACCTGCGTGGCCGCACCGGCAAGCGCGCTCGCATCGCCGAGCGCCGCGACGTCCGCAACGACGCCTAAGCGTCGCTGCAGCGCCAAAATTCGAAAGGGCTCCAACTGCGGTTGGGGCCCTTTCTGATTCCGGCCGGCCGAAGTGTATTGCATATACCATACACCATGCTAGCTTCACTCCATCCTTTGGGATGGGGAGAACAAGTATGACAGGCCAATTGGGCCCCGCGCCGGCATTGGCGCCTGTGCGCGGCAGAGATCGCATCGCCGTGCTCGATGCACTGCGCGGATTTGCCATTCTCGGCATTTTTTACCTGAATGTGCCGGCGATGGCCGGGCCGATCTCCGCCTTCATGGGCGATATCCGGGCGATGGGCTGGACTCCGCTGGACCAGCAGGTCTGGCTGTTCATGACGACATTCCTGGAGGGCACCCAGCGCGGGATGCTGGAACTGCTGTTCGGGGCTGGGCTGATGGTCACCGCGGCCAAGGCGATGGAACCCGATGGCCCGGTGGCCGTGGCCGATCTCTATATCCGCCGCAACCTGTGGCTGCTGGCTTTTGGCCTGATCAACATCTTCGTCCTGCTCTGGCCGGGCGATATCCTGCACGTCTATGCGCTTTGCGCGCTGGCGCTGTTTCCGTTCCGCAAGCTCAGCGTGCGCTGGCTGATCCCGCTTGGGCTGCTGCTTGCCTCGGTCCAGGTGGTCGGTGGGGCGTTCGAATATGTCAGCCGCACCGAGATGCAGCAGACCCAGGCCGTGGCCGCCGAAAAGCAGGCCAAGGGCGAGAAGCTGACCAAAGCGGAAAGCGAAGCCGTCAAGGAATGGCAGGAGAAAATCGACCGGATCAACGGCAAGGAGCCGGTCGTCGAGAAGCTGACCAAGGATGAGGTCAAGGCCCGGTCCGGCTCGTTTACGGACTATGCCGGCTTCCTGATCTCGACCTATATCATGATCGTTGGCAAGGGATCGCTGCTGGGCGGCGTGGTTGAAGCGTTCAGCGTGATGTTGCTGGGGATCGCCGCCTGGAAACTGGGCTTCATCCAGGGGCAGCGTTCCACCCGTGACTACTGGATCGCGCTGATCGTGGCCTATGGCTTCGGCCTCACCGCGCGTTATGTCGGTGGGCTGGAGCGGATGACCTTCATGCCGATCCCGAAAACGATCTGGATGACGAGCGAGCTGGCGCGGATCGCGGTTTCGATCGGCCATGTCGCGCTGATCAACCTGCTGATGCGCGCCGTCATCGGCCGAAAGATCATGTGGCCGTTCCTGGCTGCGGGGCAAATGGCCTTTACGCTCTACCTGATGCAGCAAGTGATCGGCGTGCATATCCTCTACTCGCCGGTCGGGCTGCACTGGCCGATGGCACCGGGCTGGGCTTGGCTGGCTGGCCTCGCCAGCGCCGTGGTGGTGTTCCAGCTGATCCTGGCGAACCTGTGGATGCGCTGGTTTTCCAGTGGTCCGCTGGAATGGCTCTGGCGCAGCCTGGCCTATTGCAGGAAGCAGCCGTTCCGGCGACTGCCGGCGGCGGATTGATCCAGCCACTGGCGCTGTCCGCAAAGCTGGTTAGAGAGGGGCGTCCCGGATTGCCGGGGCGCCCTTTTCGCTGCGTGAGTTTACCGTGTCGCCGATGTCCCGATTGCTTGCCGCCTGCGCCCTGGCCGCGCTTGCTCCTGCCGCCCCGCTTCTTGCCCAGACTACCACGGAGAACCCCGTGCCTGCCGCCCAGCCGCTGACCATCGAACGCGTCTTCGCCAGTCCCAGCCTGAGCGGATCGGTGCCGCGCGGGGTGAAGCTCTCACCCGATGGCCGCTACCTGACCCTGCTGCGGAACCGGGCGGACGACCGCGAGCGTTATGACCTGTGGGGCTTTGACCGCACCACCGGGCAGTGGACCATGCTAGTCGATTCGCTGAAGCTGGGTTCGGGCAAGGAACTGTCCGAGGCCGAGAAGATGCAGCGCGAGCGGCTGCGGATCGGCGATCTGAAGGGCATCGTCACCTATGAATGGGCGGCCGACAGCAAGGCGATCCTGGTCCCGCTGGATGGCGATCTTTACCTCGCCCAGCTCGACGGTTCGGTCCAGCGCCTGTCCGACACCGCCGAGGACGAGCTTAACCCGGCACTCAGCCCGAAAGGGGCCTACGTTTCGTTCGTGCGCGGGCGGCGGCTGTGGACCGGCAGGGTGGGCGAAGCGGCCCAGGCGGTGACGCCGGAGGAGGCCTCTGAGACTGTTTCCTGGGGCGAAGCCGAATTCGTCGCGCAGGAAGAAATGGCCCGTTACACCGGTTACTGGTGGGCGCCTGATGACAGCCGGATTGCCGTGCAGCGGTTTGACGAGGCACCGGTTGCCGTGGTCACCCGCGCCGCGATCGGGGCAGAGGGGACCAAGACCTATGCCCAGCGCTATCCGCTGGCGGGCACGCCCAATGCACTGGTCTCGCTTTACGTCCAGAAGCCCGATGGCAGCGAGCGAGTCGAGGTCGACCTCGGGCCGGACAAGGACATCTACCTGGCCCGGGTTGACTGGGCGCCGGATGGCAAGACGCTCTACGCCCAGCGGCAGGATCGCGGGCAGACCCGGCTGGATATGCTGGCTGTCGATCCCGCTACCGGCAAGAGCCGCGTGCTGTTCACCGAAACGGCCGCTGCGGGTCACTGGATCGACCTCTCAAACAGCTATCGCTTCCTCAAGGACGGCAGCCTGGTCTGGTGGTCGCAGCGCGATGGCTTTGGGCATTTGTGGCACTTCAAGCAGGGCAAGTGGCGGCAGCTGACCAAGGGTGACTGGGTCGTCACAGCACTCGCCGGAGTCGATCAGGCCAGCGGCAAGGTGTTCTTCATCGGCACCAAGGACGGGCCGCTGGCGCACCAGGTCTATGCGCTGGATCTGGACAGTCCCGGCAAGGTCACGCGTCTGACCGATACCGGCTTCCACAACAGCGCCAGCATGGACAAATCGGGCAAGTCGTTGCTGATCTCGCGTTCGGCACTGAACCAGCCGCCGCAGGTCTACCTGGCCGATCAGAGCGGCAAGCGGATTGCATGGGTTGAGGAAAACAAGCTGGATGCCAAGCATCCCTACGCGCCCTACCTCGCCAGCCATCGTCCGGCCGAGTTCGGGACGATCAAGGCGGCTGACGGCACGGTGCTGCACTGGAACATGATCACCCCGCCGCTCGAGCCGGGTAAGCGCTATCCGGTGTTCTTCTCGCACTATGGCGGGCCCAGCAACCAGCAGGTGCTGCGCGATTGGGGCAGTCCGCTGGCCCAGGCGATTGTTGACAAGGGCTATATCTGGTTTGAGCTCGACAATCGCGGCTCGGACAATCGCGGGGTCGATTTCGCCAAGCAGATCTACCGCGCAATGGGCGGCGTTGAGGTTGAGGATCAGCTGGTCGGGGCGCAGTACCTGAAGTCGCTGCCCTTCGTCGATGGCGCCAAGATCGCGACCTATGGCTGGTCCTATGGCGGTTACATGACGCTGAAAATGCTCCAGGCCAATCCCGGGGTCTATGCTGCCGGGATCGCCGGGGCGCCGGTGACCAAGTGGGAACTCTACGATACCCATTACACCGAACGCTACATGGGCGATCCCGGACCGGACATGAAGGGCCCCGATGCGGCGGCCTATACCAAGGCCAATGCCATGGCCGATGCGGCGAAGATCGAGGATCCGTTGCTGCTGATCCACGGCATGGCGGATGATAACGTGGTGTTCGAGCATTCCTCGGCCCTGATCGCCAGGCTGCAGGGCCAGGCGGTGCCGTTCGAGATGATGCTCTATCCCGGCTATACCCACCGCGTCGGCGGCCCAAAGGTGGGTGTCCACCTGTGGGAATCGATCTTTGCCTTTCTCGAACGCCACGGAGTGAAACCATGACTTTCGGGATCGGCCCGACCGGATCGCCGGCGCAGGTTGCGGCCCTGCAACAGCAGCTTGCCGCCAATCCCGCCGACCGGATCGCGCGCCACAACCTAGCGGTCGAGCTGCGCAAGTGCGGGCGGCTGGACGAGGCGCTGGCGCAGATCGAGCGAGCCTGGAACGAGGGGCTTAAGCTGGCCGAAACGGCAACCATGCGCGGCCACCTGCTTGCCGATGCTGGGCGGTTTGAAGAAGCGCTGGCGGCCTACCGCGAAGCGGTGCGGGTCAAGCCCGAGCTGGTCGAACCGCACAGCGCCATGGCCAGCCTGCTGCCGCAACTGGGGCGCGGCGGCGAAGCGCTGAACAGCCTGCGCGACGCGCTGCTGCGTTCACCCCAGACCGGCGCGCTGTGGGTCGAGGCGATGGCGGTCGCCCGCGGACACCAGGCCTGGGACCAGCTGCTGGACCTGGCTGCCCAGGCAGAGGCACGCTTTGGCATCGATACGATGATCACGGCCTTTGCTGCCAATGCGCTGACTGCGCTGGGCCGCGATGATGAGGCGTTGGCGCGGATCGATGCTGCGCTGGAAGCAGAGCCAACCTATCCGCCGGGCCACACGATCCGCGCCCATATCCTGCTGCGCAAGGGCGATCCGGCCGGTGCGGCCGAAGCGGCGATGACGGCCGCGCGCCTGCTCCCCAAGGACCAGTCGAGCTGGGCGCTGCTGGGCGTGGCCTGGCGGCTGCTCGATGACGAGCGCGAACACTGGCTGTGCGATTACGACAACCTGGTCATGCCGATCGACCTGGGGCTTGATCCGCGCCTGCTTGGCGTGCTGGAAGCACGGCACCAGCTCGCGGCCCATCCGGCCGACCAGTCGCTGCGCGGCGGAACGCAGACGCGGGGTAACCTGTTCGAGGCGGACGATCCGGTGATCGGCGGCCTGGCGCGAGCCACCAAGGCGGCGATCGAGCAGCGCATCGCCGCGCTGCAACCTGATCCGACGCATCCCTTCCTGGGGCGGATTGCCGGCGCTGTCAGTTTCCCCACTTCGTGGTCGGTGCGGCTGGCATCGTCCGGCTTCCACATCAGCCACATCCATCCCGCCGGCTGGCTCAGCAGTGCCTATTACGTCAGCCTTCCGCCGGAAGTGGCTGCTGGTGAGGGGCAGGGCGCTCTGGCCTTTGGCGTACCCGATGCTGCGCTGGGGCTGGACCTGCCGCCGCGCCGGGTGGTGCAGCCGCAGGAAGGGCACCTGGTGCTCTTCCCGTCCTACCTCTGGCACTGCACCACACCGTTTGAGAGCAGCGCACCTCGCGTGACGGTCGCCTTCGATGCGCTGCCGGTGGACAACAGCGGCCAGCAGGTCTAGCCGCAGCCTCGCTTTGCAGGAGATTGGCATGGGTTACCGGGTGGTAGTGGTCGGCGCTACGGGCAATGTCGGCCGCGAAATGCTGAACGTGCTGGCTGAGCGCGAGTTTCCAATCGACGAACTGGCGGCTGTCGCCTCCTCGCGCTCAACCGGCGACGAGATCGAGTTTGGCGAAACCGGCAAGATGCTCAAGGTCCGCAATATCGAGCACTTCGATTTTGCCGGTTGGGACATTGCCCTGTTCTCGGCCGGATCGGACGTATCGAAGGTCTATGCCCCCAAGGCGGCCGCAGCCGGCTGCGTGGTGATCGACAACAGCTCGTACTACCGGATGGATCCGGACGTGCCGCTGATCGTGCCCGAAGTGAACCCCGATGCGATCGATGGCTACAAGGCCAAGATGATTATCGCCAACCCCAACTGCTCAACCGCGCAGCTGGTCGTGGCGCTGAAGCCGCTGCACGATGCCGCCCGGATCAAGCGCGTGGTCGTGGCGACCTATCAGTCGGTCTCGGGTGCCGGCAAGCAGGGCATGGACGAACTGTTCGAGCAGAGCCGCAACATCTTTGTCGGTGACAGCAGCGAGCCGGTTAAGTTCACCAAGCAGATTGCCTTCAACGTGATCCCCCACATCGACAGCTTCCTGGATGATGGTTCGACCAAGGAAGAGTGGAAGATGGTGGTCGAAACCAAGAAGATCCTCGATCCCAAGATCAAGGTCACCGCGACCTGCGTGCGCGTGCCCGTTTTCGTCGGCCACTCCGAGGCGGTGAACCTGGAGTTCGAGGACGAGATCAGCGCCGAGCAGGCCCAGGACTTGCTGCGTGAAGCCCCGGGCATCATGCTGGTCGATAAGCGTGAGGACGGCGGATACGTGACGCCCGTCGAATGCGTTGGCGATGGCGCGACCTTCGTGTCGCGGGTGCGCGAGGATTCGACCGTCGAAAACGGCCTGTCGCTGTGGTGCGTCTCCGACAATCTCCGCAAGGGCGCCGCGCTTAACGCCGTGCAGATCGCCGAATTGCTCGGGCGGCGACACCTCAAGAAAGGTTGAGGTTTCCGATTAATGGAGACAATTCAGTCTTTTGACCGGACGCCTCTGGCACTGCATCGGCTGGGTGCCGGCCGGCCGGTGATCCTGCTCCACGGCCTGTTTTCCAGCGCGCAGATGAACTGGATGAACTGGGGCCAGGCGCAATTGCTGGCCGATGCCGGGTTCGAATGCCTGATGCCGGACCTGCGCGCGCACGGCCACAGCGGCAAGCCGCATGACCCGTCCGCCTATCCACCTGACGTGCTGGCGCGCGATGCGATTGCGCTGGTCGAGGCACTGGGGCTGACCGATTTCGATCTGGTTGGTTTCTCGCTCGGCGCCCGTACCTCGGTTCGCGCAGTGATCCACGGCCTCAAACCCCGCAAGCTGGCACTCGGCGGGATGGGGCAGGAAGGACTGGCCGGCTGGACCGGTCGCAGCGCCTTCTTCACCGATGCCATCGACCGGTTTGACGAGGTCAAGCACGGCGATCCGGCCTTTGCCGCAGTCTCGTTCATGAAGACGATGAAGGTGGACCGAGTCGCGGCGCGGCTGCTGCTCCAGACCTTCAGCGATACCGATCCGGCCGAGCTGGCGGCGCTCACCATGCCCACCCTGGTGGTCAATGGCGACAAGGACCGCGACAACGGCTCGCCCGACCTGCTGGCGGCGGCCCTGCCCAATGCCACCCTGGTCACCGTGCCCGGCACGCACATGAGCTGCGTGACCAAACCGGAACTGGGTGAGGCAATCCGCGATTTCCTGCTGGCCTGACGCCGTTTGCCGATAGGCGCTTGACCCGCGCGGGATGGCTCGCCAGCGTTGCCCCATCGGCCTGGCGGCCGGACTGTCGTAAATAAGGATAAACCTGATGAAGAGGATCGTTTCGCTCGCCGCGCTGGCCACGGCGCTGGTGACCACCCCGGCGATGGCGCAGGACGCCAAGACGCCGCAGCAGCAGGCCGATGAATTCGTAGTTTCGACCGAAGCTAAGCTGGCCAAAGCAGGTGTTGAAGCCGCTCAGGCCTCATGGGTCTATTCGACCTATATCAACCAGGATACCGAGGCGATGACCGCGCGGGCCGGCGCAGCCTATAACTCGCTGGTGGTGAAGAGCGCGATCGAAGCCGCGGGCCACGCCAAGACGCCGGGCTTGTCCTATGACACCGCGCGCAAGCTGTCCCGTCTGCGCACCGCGATTGTCTTGCCTGCTCCCACCAAGCCGGGCGCCGCAGACGAGGTTGCCACCATCGCGGCACGGCTCGAAGGGATCTACGGCAAGGGTCAGGGCACGCTGCGGGGGCAACCGATCAGCGGCAGCGATATCGAGGCCGAAATGGGTTCGAACCGCAATCCGGAAGAGCTCAAGGAAATGTGGCTCTCTTGGCACGACAATGTCGGCAAGCCGATGAAGGCGGATTACGCCAAGCTGGTCGGCCTCGGCAATGAAGGCGCCAAGGAGCTAGGCTATTCCGACATGGGCGCGCTGTGGCGTTCCAACTATGACATGAGCCCCGAGGAGTTCGCGGTGCAGACCGAGAAGCTGTGGCTTGAAGTGAAGCCGCTGTACGACAGCCTGCACACTTATGTCCGCGGCAAGCTGAACGCCAAGTATGGCGATCAGGTCCAGCCCAAGACCGGGCCGATTCGGGCCGACCTGCTGGGCAACATGTGGGCTCAGGAATGGGGCAATATCTATGATCTCGTCGCGCCGCCGGGTTCGGGCGATGTGGGATTTGACGTTACCGAACTGCTCAAGGCCAAGGGCTATGATGACCAGAAGATGGTCAAGGCGGGCGAGGGCTTCTTCTCCTCGCTCGGCTTCGAACCCCTGCCCAAGACCTTCTGGGAGCGCTCACAGTTCGTGAAGCCGCGCGACCGCGAGGTGGTCTGCCATGCATCGGCCTGGAATATCGACAATGTCGATGACCTGCGGATCAAGATGTGCATCAAGGTGAACGGCGACGACTTCGTCACGGCCCACCACGAGCTGGGCCACAACTATTACCAGCGGGCCTACAACAAGCAGCCATTCCTGTACCTCGACGGCGCCAATGACGGTTTCCACGAGGCGATCGGCGATGCCATCGCGCTGTCGATGACGCCGGAATACCTGGTCCAGATTGGCCTGCTTGATCGTGACAAGGTGCCAAGCGCCGACAAGGATACCGGACTGCTGCTGCGCCAGGCGATGGACAAGGTGGCCTTCCTGCCCTTCGGTCTACTGGTCGATCGCTATCGCTGGCAGCTATTCTCTGGCCAGAGCAAGGACGCGCAGCAATCGTGGACCGATCTGCGCCTGAAGTATCAGGGCATCGTCCCGCCCGGCCCGCGCGGTGCCGACGCCTTTGATGCCGGGGCCAAGTATCATATCCCCGGGATGGTGCCTTATACCCGCTACTTCCTGGCTCGGATCCTGCAGTTCCAGTTCTACGAAGCGGCCTGCAAGCAGGCTGGCTGGAAGGGCCCGCTCCACCGCTGCAGCTTCTATGGCAACAAGGACGTGGGCAAGAACCTCAACGCCATGCTGGAAATGGGCGCCTCCAAGCCCTGGCCCGATGCGCTGCAGGCCTTCACCGGCAGCCGCGAGATGAGCGGCAAGGCGATGATGGCCTACTTCGCGCCGCTCAAGAAGTGGCTCGACAAGCAGAACAAGGGGATGAAGTCCGGCTGGTAAGCGTTAGCCAAGCGGACAGAACATGGCGCATCGGCTGCCTTCGGGCATGCCGTGCGCCAGTTCTTCGGCAAGGATCGTAGCCAGCACTGGCGTGAGTTCCGCCTGCTCAAGCGCGCGAAAGCCAAGTCGCGCATAAAACGGTGCATTCCACGGCACGTTTCGAAAGGTGGTTAGCGTCGCCGCAGCAAAGCCGCGCTCCTGTGCAGCGCAAAGCGCGGTCTCAATCAGCGCCCGCCCCAGGCCCTGGCCTTGGGCGCCCAGTGCGACCGAGATTTCGCGGATGTGGAAATTGCCTGCGAGTTCAGTCGCGGCTAGAAATCCGCCCATTGTGCTGCCACTTTCGGCCACCCACAAACAGCCCTCAGACAAGAACTGCGCGTGCTCTTCAGCAGCGATAACCGAGCCGTCGGCTAGATGTGTAAGGCCGGGCTGACTTTCGAATAGCACCGCCGCCGATCGCTCGATCGCAGGAAGTAGCGCCAGATCGGCTGACCGGGCAGGGCGGACGCGGCCGTCTTGCCTCAACGGAACGGCGGTTCCTTGAAGGCCCGCAGCTTGCGCGAATGGAGTCGGGCGCCCTCGGCGCGCAGCAGATCGCAAGCCGTGGTGCCGATCAGCAGGTGCGCGGCAATCGCTTCCTCGTAGAAGCGGTTGGCCTGGCCGGGCAGCTTGATCTCACCATGCAGCGGCTTGTCTGAAACGCACAGCAGCGTCCCGTAAGGCACGCGGAAGCGATAGCCCTGCGCCGCGATGGTGGCGCTTTCCATGTCAATCCCGATCGCGCGGCTCTGGCTGAGGCGGCGGGCCGATTGGGTGTAGCGCAGCTCCCAGTTGCGATCGTCGGTGGTGGCAACCGTGCCGGTGCGCATCCGCTTCTTCAGGTTGGCGCCGGTATCGCCGCTGACCTGTTCGGCCGCCTGGGCGAGGGCGATCTGCACTTCGGCAATCGCCGGGATCGGAATCTCCGGCGGCAGGACCGGATCGAGCACGTGATCGTCGCGCAGATAGGCGTGGGCCAGCACGTAGTCGCCGATCCGCTGGGTATCGCGCAGGCCGCCGCAGTGGCCGATCATCAGCCAGGCCTCGGGGCGCAGCACGGCCAGGTGATCGCAGATCGTCTTGGCGTTGGATGGACCGACCCCGATGTTGACCAGGGTGATGCCCATCTTGTCCTCGCGGACCAGGTGATAGGCCGGCATCTGGTGGCGCCGCCAGGCCGTATCGGACAGCAGCTCGCGTGCGCTTTTGGTCGCTTCCTCGACCAGCAGGCCGCCCGCACCCGACAGGCGAGTGTACTCATCCTTGCCGAGCTGCGTCCCCGCCCAATCAACAAATTCATCGACATAGCGGTGATAGTTGGTGAACAGGATGAAGCGCTGGAAATCCTCGATCGGCGTGCCGGTATAGTGTGCCAGGCGGGCGAGGCTGAAATCGGTGCGCAGGCCATCGAACAGGGCCAGCGGCAGGCTGTCTTCCGGGTGGGCCAGCTCGATCCCGTCAGCCAGTTCGTCGCCGATCATGGCCAGTTCGGTTGCCGGGAAATGCCGGGCCATGTCCTGCGGGCTGAGACCACCCAGGCCAGAGCTGGCATCGATCACATAGGGGAAGGGGATCTCCTGCGCCGAACGGCCGACCGTGACCTCGATATCATAGTCGTCGGCCAGCAGGCCGAGCTGTTCAGTCAGGTAATCCGCGAACAGCGCGGGGCGGGTGACCGTGGTCGTGAACGTCCCGGGCTGGGCCAGCCGGCCAAAGGCGCGGGCCAGGTCTGGCCGGGTCTCAACCCCGGTATAGGTGATCCGCAGTTCGGGATAGCACCAGGCCCGGCTTGCGCGGCGTTCGGCGGGGGGAAGGGTTCCGTCGGCCGCGAAATTCGCGATGTCGGAGCGGAGGGTGGCGACGGCTTCGTCGTAAACGCGGACCAATTCCGCGACGGTCTTTTCTGTGTTTAGCATCGCGGGCCTTTAGACAGATCGCGATGACATTTCAATTACGTTGCTGGTGAAACCTTTCGGACAACGAAAAAGGGGGCGCCGGAGCACCCCCTTGATCGGTTGGCAAAAGCGCTGAAGCCTTAGGCTTCTTCGCCTTCGTCCGCAGCTTCGGCGGCCGGGGCCGGAGCCTCGGCTTCCGGCTCTTCGCCGTTGCCGGCTTCGAAGTCACCCGCAGCGGCGGCAGCCTCGGCGGCTTCGTCTTCGAACATCGCGGCAATCACGTCGACGCCCTTGGCCTGCTGGTCGGCTTCGTCAGGCGAACGCGCGACGTTGACCTTGACCATCACAGTCACTTCCGGGTGCAGCGCAACCTTGACGTCGAACACGCCGATGGTCTTGATCGGGCGTTCCAGCACGATCATCGACTTCGACACGCCCGCGCCATCGGCGTTGAGCGCATCGACGATGTCACGCACCGAAACCGAACCATAGAGCTGGCCCGAGTTCGACGAGGCGCGGATCAGGACGACCGACTTGCCTTCGACGTTGCCGGCCTGGCCTTCGGCTTCCGAACGCCGTGCGGCGTTGTCAGCTTCGATCTTCGAGCGGTTGGCTTCGAAGACCTTGCGGTTGGCTTCGTTGGCGCGAAGCGCCTTCTTGTTGGGCAGCAGGTAGTTGCGTGCGTAACCGTCCTTGACGTTCACGACATCGCCGATGGTGCCCAGCTTCTCGATGCGTTCGAGGAGGATGATTTCCATGGTCTCTCTCCCCTTACTTCACGAGGTAGGGCAGCAGGCCCAGGTGACGGGCACGCTTGATCGCCTGGCCCAGTTCGCGCTGCTTCTTGGCAGAAACGGCGGTGATGCGGCTCGGCACGATCTTGCCACGCTCAGACATGTAGGTCTGGAGCAGGCGCGTGTCCTTGTAATCGATCGCGGGTGCGTTCTTGCCCGAGAACGGGCACGACTTGCGGCGGCGGAAAAATGCGCGGGCCATGGCTTAGAACTCCTCGCGTTCGCGGCGCTTGGTGCGCTCACGGTCCTGCTTGCGCATCTGCACCGACGGGCCGGCTTCCAGCTCGTCAACGCGCACGGTCAGCCAGCGGATCACGTCTTCGTTGATCGCGGTCTGACGCTCCAGCTCGGCAACGGTGCCGGCCGGGGCTTCGATGTTCAGCAGCACGAAGTGCGCCTTGCGGTTACGCTTGATCTTGTAGGCCAGGTTCTTGAGGCCCCAGGTTTCGGTCTTGGTGACCTTGCCCTGGTGGGCTTCAACGATTTCCGTGGCAGTGGCGGCCAGCGCATCGACCTGCGCCTGGCTGAGATCCTGGCGCGCCAGGAAAACATGCTCGTAAAGCGGCATGCTTATGCCTTTCATCTATCTAACCGATCGCTGGCTGATCCGCGGGATTGCGGGGCCCCTCCGGCTTTCTTTGCTCCGGAATCGCTTCCGGAAGCGCGGGCCATTAGCGGGTTGTGCGGGGAATGCAAGCCTTGCAGGCCGCGCAAAGGCTTGGCAAGCAGCAGCCTGCACGCTCTTCCATTGGAGTTACCCCGCCATGCCAACCGGCCTAGTTGCCCTGCTCGACGACATTTCCGTGATCGCCAAGGCAGCGGCGGCCAGCATCGACGACGTCGGCGTGGCGGCGGCCAAGGCTGGCAGCAAGGCGGCGGGCGTGGTGATCGACGATGCCGCTGTCACTCCCAGCTACGTCACCGAATTTACCCCTGACCGCGAGTTGCCGATCATCTGGCAGATCGCCAAGGGCAGCCTCAAGAACAAGCTGTTGATCCTGCTGCCGGCGGCCTTGCTGCTGAGCGAGTTCTTGCCCCAGGCGATGACCCCGCTGCTGATGCTGGGCGGCCTGTTCCTGTGCTATGAAGGCGCGGAGAAGGTGCTGGAGAAGCTGGGCGGGGCCAAGCATGGCGAGACCCTGGAAGATCCGATCGAGGACATGGCGACTTTCGAGAAGGAGCGCATCTCGGGCGCGGTGCGGACCGATTTCATCCTCTCGGCCGAGATTATGGCGATTTCGCTTGCCGAAGTGGCCAGCGAGCCGCTGGTCAGCCGCGGGATCATCCTGGCGCTGGTCGGGATCGTGATCACGGTTGCGGTCTATGGCGTGGTCGCACTGATTGTGAAGATGGACGATATCGGCCTGCACCTCGTCGAAAATCGTTCCACCGCCGCCGAGCAGAAGCTGGGCCGGGGGCTGCTGCATGCTATGCCCAAGCTGCTGACCACGCTGTCCGTCGTCGGCACGCTCGCCATGCTATGGGTGGGCGGTCACATCATGGTCGATGGCGCGAAGAAGCTGGGCTTCAAACCGCCCTACGAAGCGATCCACGCGGTGGAGCATGCCGTGCACGAGGCGACCGGCGCGCTGGGCGGGGTGCTGGGCTGGCTGACCAATTCGACCCTGTCGGGGATTGTCGGGCTGATCCTCGGCACGATTGTCGCGTTGGCGCTGCATAAGGTGCCGGCCATGCTAGGCAAGTCAGCGCACTGAGGCGAGCACTTCGCGGGCAAAAACGCTCAGCGTATCGTCGCGCGCGCCCATGATGACGATGCGGTCGCCGGGGCGAGCCATTTCAGCGAGATAGTGGCCGCAGTCCGCGCGTGACGGAAGGTATTCCGCATTGCCGCCGTGCTCGCGGATCATGCGGATGATCCGCTCGCTGCCTTCGCTGCGGTCAGTCGTGCCGCCGTAATAGACGGGGTCGCAGAGCAGGGTGACGTCCTCCGGCCCCAGCAGCCGGGCAAAGACCTCGGCCAGTTCGTGCCCCATCTGCTTGAGCGGGCCATAGCCGTGCGGCTGGAAGAAGGCGATCACGCGGCCCGGGTGCGCTTTCAGCGTCCGCAGCGTGGCGGCGCACTTTTCCGGGTTGTGGCCGAAATCGTCGATCACGGTCACGCCGGACGGACTGGTCCCGACGATCTCGAACCGGCGGGCGAGCCCAGCATAGGAGCCGAGCGCCGCGACCGCCTCGGCAACCGAAACGCCAGCCGCATTGGCAGCGGCAATCGCGGCAAGCGCATTGGCGAGATTGTGGCGACCCGGAACCTGGAGCGTCAGCGCGTGGCTGGAGCGATCACGCCGATCAAGCACGGTTGCGGTGAGCGAAGTTGGCCCCTCGATTATCGAACCTGGCTCAACCCCGATTTCGGCCTCGGCACTGTCGACCCCGAAGCGGATCACGGCCTTGGCGCGGGTGGCGAGGGCGAGGCATTCGGGATCGTCGGCATTCAGCGCGGTGACCGCTGCGGCGGCGAGGAAGTCCCCGAACAGCACCCGCAACTCTTCCATCGACTTGTGATCCAGGCTGACGTTGAGCAGCACGGATACGGCCGGACGATAAAGCGCGATCGAGCCATCGCTTTCGTCAACCTCGCTGACGAAGGTGTCGCCCTGGCCGACCCGCGCCGAGGCGAAGGGGGCGTCGGCGTGCGCGAAGTTCTTCATCACCGCGCCGTTCATGATCGTGGGATCGCGGTCGGCACTGGTCAGGATACAGCCGGTCATGCCGGTAACCGTGCTCTTGCCGCTGGTCCCGCCGATAGCAACCCCGCGCGGCGCAGCGTTGAACAGGCGGGCGAGCAGCTGTGCCCGGCTCATTCTCGGGCAGCCCAGTTCGCGGGCGCGGACCATTTCCGGCACGGTATCCTCAACCGCCGCTGAGGCGACCAGCACTTGGTCAGCTGAGATGATCCCGCTGCCGTCCTGTGGGAACAGGGTAAAGCCCTCTCGCTCCAGCCAGGCGAATTTCTCGGGCGTGCGGCCCTGGTCGCGGCTGCGGTCCGATCCCGCCAACACGGCTCCATGGCCCTTCAGGATCAGCGCCAGCGGCAGCATGCCGGACCCGCCGATGCCGCAAAAGAACCAGGGGTGTTGGGTGAGCTCGCTCATTCCGTTGCGCTACGCACCAAACGCGATGAACTCAACCTCCTCTTCGTCACCCCGGGCTTGACCCGGGGTCCCGCTGTCTTCACCCACGCTGCAAACAAAAGCGGGACCCCGGATCAAGTCCGGGGTGACGTTAAAGGCAAAGCCGGACTATAGAGGGCGCCATGCCCAATGTAGCGATCTGCGCCCCGTCTGCGGTCTTCATGAAGGAGGATGCGGAGCGCGTGCTGGCGCTGGCTGCGGCCGAGTTCCCCGGCGTCAAACTGCACGTCCACCCGCAGTGCTTTCTCAGCGAAGGCCACTTTGCCGGTTCCGACGCGGCACGGCTTGGGGCCCTGGTCGAATGCGCCAACGATCCGGCCTTTGACGCCGTGTGGTTCGCGCGGGGCGGCTATGGCGCGGCGCGAATTGCTGAAGATGCGCTCGCACAGTTCGATCATGCGGCGCAGGACAAGCTGTTCCTGGGCTATTCCGATGCCGGTACGTTGCTGGGCGGATTGTATCGCCAGAAGATCGGCCAGCCAGTCCATGCGCCGATGCCTGCCGACATTCGCCGCGCGCGCGGGGACGCGGCGGTGCGCCGCACGCTGGCCTGGCTGGCGGGTGACAGGTCCGGAGAAGAACCGCAGCGCGACCAGCACCCCACTGTTGCCTTCAACCTGATGACGCTGACCATGCTCTGCGGCACGCGGCTGATGCCGGGTCTGGCGGGCCATGTCGTGCTGGTCGAGGAGGTTAGCGAGTATCTTTACGCGGTCGACCGGCTGTTTTTCCACCTGACTGCGCACCTTGGCGGGATCGCCGGTTTGCGGCTGGGGCGGGTCAGCGAAGTGCCGGAGAACGACCGTCCGTTCGGCGCAGACGCCGAGGAAATCGCCCGGCTGTGGTGCCAGCGGCACGCCATCCCGTTCCTGGGCCGTGCGGACATCGGCCACGATATCGACAACAAGATTGTACCCTTCGGGCTTGCCCGCTGACGCGCCAGCCAATAGGCGCAGGCGCCTGAGCAATGGAGAGGGACCATGCGAGCATTTGTTTTCCCCGGTCAGGGTAGCCAGAAGGTCGGCATGGGTGCCGATCTCGCTGCAGCCAGCGCCGCCGCGCGCGCGGTGTTTGAGGAAGTTGACGACGCCCTGGGCCAGAAGCTCTCCGCGATCATGCGCGAAGGGCCGGAAGATGTTCTGACCCTGACCGAAAACGCCCAGCCGGCGATCATGGCCAATGCCATTGCCGTGCTGCGCGTGCTGGAACAGGAAGGCGGTATTACGCTCGCCGACACGGCCGATTTCGTCGCCGGGCATAGCCTGGGCGAATATACCGCGCTCTGCGCTGCCGGGGCCTTCAGCCTGGCCGATACGGCCCGGCTGCTGAAACTGCGCGGGCAGGCGATGCAGGCCGCAGTACCAGTCGGCGTCGGCGCAATGTGCGCGCTGCTGGGCGCCGATATCGACAAGGCCCAGAAGCTGGCCGAAGCGGCCGCGGAAGGCGAAGTCTGCACTGTCGCCAACGACAACGATCCCACCCAGGTCGTCCTATCCGGCCACAAGGGGGCGATCGAGCGGGCCATTGCCATGGTCAAGGACTTCGAGATCAAGCGCGGGATTGCCCTGCCGGTTTCGGCCCCGTTCCATTGCCCGCTGATGCAGCCTGCCGCCGATGCCATGGCTGAGGCCCTGGGCCAAACCCCGCCGGGCGCGCTGCGGGTGCCACTGTTTGCCAACGTCACCGCCGCTGTCGTCAGCGATCCGGCCGAGGTCAAGCGTCTGCTGGTCGAACAGGTCTGCGGCCGCGTCCGTTGGCGCGAAAGCGTGATTGCCATGCAGGCCGCCGGGGTCGACACATTCGTCGAGCTGGGCGGCAAGGTGCTCGGTCCGATGATCGGCCGCAGCGTCACCGATGTAACCGTGACCAGCGTGGTCGGCATGGCCGACATCGAAGCGCTGGCGAAGGAGCTGTGATCATGGACCGCATGTTCGATCTTTCCGGAATGACCGCCCTTGTCACCGGCGCCGCCGGCGGCATCGGCTCTGCGATCAGCCATGCCCTGGCCAAGCAGGGCGCGCGGCTGGCGCTGTCGGGGACCAACCCGTCCAAGCTGCGCTCGTTCCGCGAAGAACTGAACGACACCTATGGTCACGATCATGTTGAGATCACTTGCGATCTCTCGAATACCGAGCAGGTCGAGCACCTGATTCCGGCTACGGTCGATACGCTGGGCAAGATCGACATCCTGGTGAACAACGCTGGTATCACGCGTGACAACCTGACCATGCGGATGAAGGATGAGGAGTGGGAGCAGGTCATCAAGATCAATCTTGAAGCCGCCTTCCGCCTGATGCGCGCCGCGACCAAGCCGATGATGAAGGCCCGCTTCGGCCGGATCATCACCATCACCAGCGTCGTCGGCGCAACCGGCAACCCGGGCCAGATCAACTATGCCGCGGCCAAGGCGGGTCTGGTCGGCATGTCGAAATCGCTTGGGCAGGAGCTGGCCAGCCGCGGCGTGACCGTCAACTGCGTCGCCCCCGGCTTCATCCGCACCGCGATGACCGAAGTGCTGCCCGATGCCCAGAAGGACGCGCTAAACGCCCGCATCCCGATGGGACGGATGGGCGAGGGCGAGGACATCGGCGCAGCCGTGGCCTATCTGGCGAGCAAGGAGGCCGGTTACATCACCGGGCAGACGCTGCACGTCAATGGCGGGATGGCGATGCTCTGATCCAGCCTGAAAGGTTGGATTTATCCCCAGTTTCGCCCGGAATTCCGGCGCCTAACCTTGCTCCGCTAGGGGGCGACGCTAAGAACGAGTGACCGAATTTCCGGCGCTGCGGCCGATTCCGGCTGTGCACCTCCTTGGGGACGAAAGACCGACCATGAAGGCCACCATCGAACGCGCGACGCTCCTAAAGTGCCTGTCGCACGTCCAGTCCGTCGTCGAACGGCGCAACACGATCCCGATCCTTTCGAACGTGCTGATCGAAGCCGCGGCCGATGGCACGGTCAGGGTCATGGCAACCGACCTCGATCTGCAGGTCGTGGAATCGCTCGGGGCGGTTTCGGTTGAGAGCCCCGGCGCGATCACCGTTTCGGCCCACCTGCTGTTCGATATCGCGCGCAAGCTGCCCGATGGCAGTCAGGTCAGCCTGGAAACCGCCGACAACCGCATGGCGGTCAAGGCCGGGCGCAGCCGCTTTTCGCTGCCGACCCTGCCGCGCGATGATTTCCCGGTGATCGTCGAAGGCGATCTGCCGACCAGCTTCGAACTTCCGGCTGCCACCCTCGCCCAGCTGATCGATCGTACCCGCTTTGCGATCAGCACCGAAGAAACCCGCTATTACCTCAACGGCATCTTCCTGCACGTCACCGATGATGAGCTGAAGGCCGCTGCTACCGATGGCCATCGCCTGGCCCGCTTCACGATCAAGCGCCCCGATGGTTCGGAAGGCATGCCGGACGTGATCGTGCCGCGCAAATGCGTCGCCGAACTGCGCAAGCTGCTGGAAGAGGCGCTGGACGCCAATGTCCTGATCGACCTCTCGGCCAGCAAGATCCGCTTCACCCTGGGCGGTGAGAACGGCGTGGTGCTGACCAGCAAGCTGATTGACGGGACCTTCCCCGATTACAGCCGCGTCATCCCGACGGGTAACGACAAGCTGCTGCGGCTCGATCCCAAGAGCTTCTGGCAGGGCGTCGACCGCGTCGCGACGATCGCCACCGAAAAGACCCGCGCGGTCAAGATGGCGCTGGATAATGACCGGGTGACCCTGTCGGTCACTTCGCCCGACAACGGCACCGCCTCGGAAGAAGTGCCGGCCGATTACAAGTCCGCCGGGTTCGAGATCGGCTTCAACGCCACCTACCTCAAGGATATCCTGGGTCAGATCGATGGCGATACGGTTGAACTGCACCTGGCCGATGCCGGCGCGCCGACCCTGATCCGTCAGGATGACAAGAGCCCGGCGCTTTACGTGCTGATGCCGATGCGCGTGTAATCCGCTTTACCTCGCTGCAAAGGCTTGGTTGAATGGGCGTGCCGATGGGTGCGCCCATTTCGCGTTAGGGAGAGAACAATGACCACCACCGTCCAGGTAAAGCGCGGCGCGCTGGCCGAAACCCGCATCGTTGACCATGCCGATGCCCCGCTGGGCGATGGCGAGGTGCGGCTGAAGGTGGAGAGCTTCTCGGTGACCGCCAACAACGTAACCTATGCCGTGGCCGGGGATGCCTTTGGCTACTGGAACTTCTTCCCGGGCGAGGGAGACTGGGGCGTGGTGCCGATGTGGGGCCATGCCGTCGTCTCCGAAAGCCGCCATCCCGAGATCGCCGTGGGCGAACGGGTCTATGGCTACCTGCCGATGGCTGACAGCGTTGACGTGCTGCCCACAGGGGTCAGCGCGGGTGGCTTTACCGACGCCGCGGCGCACCGCCAGCCGATGAGCCCGATCTACAACCAGTACAGCCGCCTCGCTGCCGATCCGGAACACGATCCGGCGCGTGAGGGCGAGCGGATGATCTTCGGTCCACTGTTCAAGACCGGCTTCCTGATCGAAAGCTTCATGCGCCGCGAGGGCTGGTTCGGGGCTGAGGCCGTGGTGCTGACCTCGGCCTCGTCCAAGACGGCGATGGGTCTGGCCTCGGTGGCCAAGCATCGCTCACCAGAGATCAAGCGGATCGGCCTGACCTCGGCTGGGAACGTCGACTTCGTGAAGCGGGGCGGGTTCTATGACCTGGTCCTGGCCTATGACGATCTGGCCAGCCTGCCGCAGGTCTCCTCGGTGCTGGTCGATTTCGCTGGCAATGCCGGGCTGATCCACGGCGTGCACACCACGCTGGGCGATAACCTCAAGTATTCCTGCACCGTCGGTGCGACTCATGTCGGTGCGGGCTTTGGACAGAACAATGGCCCGCCGCCGGGGCCCACGCCGGTGCTGTTCTTCGCCCCCGACCATGCCGTGGCCGTGATCAAGGAACAGGGCCCCAAGGCCTTTGGCGAGGCTGTCGGGGAGAGCTGGCTACGCTTCATTGCCGAAGCGGGCGGGGCGCTGACGATCGACGAGCGTCACGGGCTTGAGGCTGCGCGCGATGCCTATCTGGCGACGCTGGCGGGCCGGGCCGATCCTGCTGTGGGGATCGTGATCCGGCCCTAAGCGGCGAAGGTTACTCCGCCGCTTCCAGCATCTCGGCCCGCTGTGGCCCGCGGATCAGGCCGCCGGGGGTGGCGCCCGTCCACTGGCCGTCGCGGAAGGTCACCACGCCGGTCTTGATCGTGCAGACATAGCCCTCGGCCTTCTGCAGCAGGCGTTTGCCGCCGGCCGGAAGGTCAAAGGCCAGCCAGGGCTTGCCCAGCTTGATCTTGTCGAAATCGATCACGTTGATGTCCGCAAGGTAACCCGGTGCCAGGATGCCACGATCATCCAGGCCATAGAGCCGCGCCGTATCGCGGCACTGACGCTTTACCGCGTTCTCCAGGCTGATCCGGCCGCCGCGCTTGCGATCGCGGACCCAGTGCTGGAGCATAAAGGTCGGGCTCGCCGCATCGCAGATCGTGCCGCAGTGCGCCCCGCCATCGGACAGCGAGTTCACCGTGTCATCGCTCTGCTGCAGCGCCTCGAGGAAATCGAGATTGCCATCAGCATAGTTCAGGATCGGCAGATAGATGAAGCCGGTGCCGCCATCGCGGCACAGCAGGTCATAGGCATATTCATCGCCCGAAACTCCCGCAGCGGCGGCGCGCGCGGCTATCGAGGCATCGGCCTGCGGTTCATAGTCGAAATCGGGGTCCATCTCGAACTGCATGCCCCAGCCGGCGCTGACCACCATCGAGATGCCGATGATGTCTTCCGGCACCTGGCTGTAATCGGCGGCTTCGGACAGAAGCTGCGCCTTGAAGGCCGGATCGAGCAGCTTGGCGCGCTGCTGGTCCCACGGTAGCTCGGCAATCGCCTGCCAGCTGGGGCGCAGGCGGAACGGGTGGACCGTGCCTTGCCAGGCCATGATGATGCCGTTGCCGCGCAGCGCGATCTGGGCGACGATATTGGCGCCGTTGTCATTCTCGGCGCGCATGTTGGCGATCTGCTCGTCGAGCGGCTGTTCCTTGGCGATCGACTGGAGCGCAGCGAAGGTCACCGGCAGGCCGGTTTCGCGGCTGATCTGGCCCATCCAGCCAAATTCGTTCCATTCGCGGCGCAGGTCACTGGCCATTTCGAACACGCCATAACCAACCCGGCCCATCGCCCGGCCGATCTCCACCAGTTCCTCTTCGGTGGCCGTGGTGCCGGGGACCAGCTCGCCGTCGATCGAGCGGTGCAGCACGGTACGGCTGGTTGAAAAGCCCAGCGCCCCGGCGCGCACGCCTTCCTCGACGATATCGGCCATCTGCTTGATGTCCTCCGCCGTCGGAACGGCGCCCGGCATCTCGCGGTCACCCAGCACATAGGCGCGCACTGCGCCGTGCGGCACATGCGTGCCGATATCGATCGAACGCGGCAGCTTTTCGAGCGCGTCGAGATATTCGGGGAAGGTCTCCCAGTCCCACTTCATCCCTTCGGCCAGCGCCGTGCCGGGAATGTCTTCCACCCCTTCCATCAGCCCGATCAGCCAGTTGTGGCGATCCGGCGCGGCGGGGGCAAAGCCAACGCCGCAATTGCCCATCACCGCCGTGGTCACACCGTGCCAGCTGGACGGAGCCATTTCCTGATCCCAGGTGGCCTGGCCATCGTAGTGCGTGTGCACGTCGACCCAGCCGGGCGCGACGACCTTGCCAGCGGCATCGATCTCATCCGTGGCATCGCCGTGGACCTGGCCGACGGCGGCAATCAGCCCGTCCTTCACCGCGATGTCACCGGTGAAGCGCGGGGCGCCGGTGCCATCGACGATCGTGCCGCCGCGAATGATCAGATCATAGGTTGCCATGGGCTCTCTCCGCTCGCCGCGACTCTCTGGGGCCGGGCCTTTAACCGCCCGATTAAATCACGGCTTGGGAGGTGGGGCAAGTGAAGAAGGGTTATTCTCCCAGCGCTCGGATCATGTCGCCCACGTCGACAAACTTCTCGCGCGGGGCGCCGTCGCGGGCGCGTTGTTCCTCGGCGGCTTCGATCTTCTTCCAGTCGCGGAAGGTGACGACGTCCAGCTTGCGTTCCTCGGCCAGCTTGTCGAACCCGGCTCGGCCCTGCTTGCCAGCGCCATTGCCGATATCCTCGGCAATCAGTTCGACAATCGCAAAGCCGTCAGGCCGGTTGGTGCCGATCGTGCCCGATGGCCCGCGCCGCGCCCAGCCGACGCAATAGAGGCCTGGCAGGATCCGGCCTTCGTCATTGGCAAAGCGGCCGGCGCTCTCCTCAAACGGCACACCCGGGATCGGGCTGGTCTTGTAGCCGATGCAGGTCACGACCAGGCTGCAGGGGATCGTATAGGTCTCGCCCGTGCCGCTGGCGCGGCCACCGGCATCGAGCGTGGTCCGCTCGATCTCGATGCCGCTCACCTGACCGTCACCCAGGATTGCACGCGGACTGGCGAAGAAATCGAATTCGATCTCGACCGGCTTGTCTGCCCGGAACTCTTCGGGGATCGCGGCGAAACCGCGCAGGTGGCCGACCGATTTGCGCTGCCCCGGTTCCAGGAACATGTCCTCGTCCGCGTCGGGCAGATCAGCCGGGTCGACTCGCGGGCAGGCGCGGCTGAGGTGGGCCAGTTCACCCAGTTCCTTGGGCGTCATGGCAATCTGGTGCGGACCGCGCCGGCCCAGAATCACGATCCGTGAAATCTTCGACTTTTCAAGTGCATGGAGCGCATGGGCGACAATGTCGCTGCCATGAAATTCACTGCCGGTCTTCGACATGATCCGCGCCACATCGAGTGCCACGTTGCCATTGCCGACCACCACGGCGGTCTGGCCGGACAGATCGGGATTGAGCTTTGCGAATTGCGGGTGGCCGTTGTACCAGCCGACGAAGGCCGCGCTGCCAAAGACGTTGTCCAATCCCTCGCCGGGAATGCCGGCTGGCTTGTCATTGGGTGCACCGGTGGCCAGGACGACGGCGTCGTAAAGGCTCTGCAATTCGGCAATGGTTACATCCTCGCCGATCGTCACATTGCCGACAAAGCGGACATTGTCGGACAGCGCCGTGCCTTCATAGCGGCGCGAGACGCCCTTGATCGACTGGTGGTCCGGGGCAACGCCGGTCCGGATCAGCCCATAGGGGACTGGCAGCATGTCGAAGATATCGACCCGCACATCTTCGCCCCACTGCTTTTGCGCTGCTTCAGCGGTGTAATAGCCGGCCGGGCCGGACCCGATGATCGCGATGTGACGCATGGACCGCTCGGTCTCCCCACCTTTTTTGTCCCTCTTCCGCAGGCAGGATGCCTTGCTGCACTGGCCTTGGCAACCCGGCTGGCAAAAGTCTCAGGGGGCGCCGTTCTATCCGCTCAAATCTGTGAAATTAAATGTTTTTCAAAAGCATTTTGGCAGGGCGATGGCAATGGTCGTGCAGCAAGCGAAGAAGAGGCAGATAGCCGCGCCTTCCGCGCGCGCCCATGCTCGCCCGCGCGAGGCGGCCCGGTCGCAGGAGCTGGTTGACGATAACTGGCGGCTGATGGCCCCGATCATGGCCGTAATCACGGTTGTAACCGCGGCTTCGACCGGCACCGTCCCGGGCATTTCGGCGCTGGCACTGGTCGCTGCGGCAATGTGGCTGGCCTGGGCCATGCCGCGGGTCAACCGACGCGAAAAGCTGCGCCGGCATGATGAGACCCGCCGCCAGATCCTGCACGGGCTGTACGTCACCGGACCGATGCTGTTGTTCGGGCTGGCCATCGGCTGTTGGACCGAAGGTATCGCTTCGATGAACTGGCGTGAAACCATTGGCGCGCCAGTGATTGCCTCATCGCTGGCAGCGGTCATTCTCAACCGGCGGATTGCCAGCATCATTGGCGCGATTGTCGCGACTTGGCTCGGCATTGCAGTGGTCGCCGGCAATATCGACACGCTGCTGATCCTGACCGGCGGGGCTGCGATCGGGGTTCATGCCGCAGTACAGCAGGCCCGCAGCGACCGGAGTGCCTTGGCAACCGAACGCGAACGCCGGCGCGACCAGCAGCGGGCCGAGCAACTGCTCAACGAATTCGAGGAGAGCGGGCAGGGCTGGTTCTTTGAAACCGACCGGCGCGGGGCGCTGGTCTATGTATCGCCCACGGTCGGCAAGGTGCTGGAACGCCCGGTGCGCGAGCTGATCGGTCAGCCATTTGCCGCGCTGTTCCAGCCCGATGCGGAAGAGGGCGAGCGGACCCTGGCCTTTCACGTCACCGCGCGATCGGCATTCAACGATCTGGCGCTGCGCGCAGCCATCCCGGGCGAGGAGCGCTGGTGGTCGATCAGCGGCCGGCCGCTCTACGATGAATTCGGCAATTTCTTGGGCTTCCGCGGGTCGGGCCATGACCTGACGGAAAAGCGGCGCTCGCAGCAGCATGCCTCGCGGCTGGCGCATTACGATTCGCTCACCGGCCTCGCCAACCGCCTGCAGATGGCGCAGACGCTGGAACGCTTGCTGGCCGCCCCCAACCCGGCGCAGCGGTCCTGCGCGATCTTCCTGCTCGATCTCGACCGCTTCAAGCAGGTGAATGATACCATGGGGCATCCGGCCGGCGATGCCCTGCTGACCCAGGTGGCGGAACGGCTTAAGCACACGGTCGGAGAGCTTGGGCGGGTTGGTCGCCTGGGCGGTGACGAGTTCGAAGTGGTCCTGCCCGGCCAGCACAAGCGCGATGACCTTGCGGCACTGGCCGGACAGATCATCCGCAACCTGTCGCTGCCCTATCAGCTCGAAGGGCACCGCGTGGTCATCGGCGCCTCGATCGGCATTGCGCTTTCGCCCGACGATGGTGTTACCTCCGATGCGCTGATCCGCAACGCCGACCTGGCGCTTTACGCGGCCAAGGATGGTGGACGCGGCCGCCACCACTTCTATGCGGCCGACCTGCATAGCGATGCCGAGGAACGCCGCCAGCTTGAGGCCGATCTGCGTGATGCCGTGTCCAATGGCGGGCTGGAACTGGCCTATCAACCGGTCGTCCAGACCACGACCGAGCGGATCACCGGGTTTGAGGCGCTGCTGCGCTGGAACCATCCGGTTCACGGGCCGATGTCACCGGCCAAGTTCATTCCGATTGCCGAGGATGTCGGTCTGATTGCCCAGATCGGCGAATGGGCCTTGCGCACGGCCTGTGCCGACTTGGCCAACTGGCCGGAATCGGTGCGGGTGGCAGTCAACGTATCGCCGCTGCAGTTCGCCAATCCCGGACTGCCGGCAGTGGTGACCCAGGCCCTGGCGAGCGCCCAGGTCAGTCCGGACCGACTCGAGCTGGAGATTACCGAGAGCGTCTTCCTCAATGAGGACGCCGGTGTCGAGAAGATGTTTAACGCGCTCAAGCGGATCGGGGTGCGGCTGGTGCTCGACGATTTCGGCACCGGCTATTCTTCGCTCGGCTACCTGAAGCGTGCGCCTTTCAACAAGATCAAGATCGACCAGTCGTTCGTGCGCGGTGCGACGCAGGCGGGCAGCCCCAACGGCGCGATCATCAGCTCGATCGTCAGCCTGGCCGAAGCGTTGGGAATGGAAACCACTGCCGAGGGGGTCGAGACCTTCGACGAGCTCGATCTGGTCCGCCACCTCGGCTGCAGCCACGTCCAGGGCTTCATCTATGACAAGCCGCTGGGCTTCGCTGAAGCCAGCGAGCGCCTGTCCTCGGGGATGACTGCGATCCCCAGCGGTCCGCGCTCTGCCCGGGCCGCTCGCCACACCATGCTGCGCAAGGTGGTGCTTGAACATGGTGGGCAGCAATACCAGGGTACGGTCCGCAACCTGTCTACCACCGGTGCGCTCGTGGAAGGCTTGTGGAACGTACCGGTGGGCACGCTGTTCCGCCTGCACTGGGCCGAAGGCCAGATTCTGACTGCTACAACGCGCTGGTCGCAGCAGGACCGGATGGGGATCGAATTCGCCACCCCGCTGGCCAGCCATCCGGGGACCGAGCAACCCGCAATGCGTAACACCGATATCCTGATTAACCGCCGCCGCGTGATCGGCGAGTAGCCGCAGCAGTGCGGCATTGCGAGGCCGACGTTAGGCATTTCGCAACCATGTTCGGTTAGAAACTTCCCTGCGACCCACCGAAATATGTGGCAACTATCGAGCGAGAAACATGACTGGAGGCAACGCCTCACCCCTAGGCCGCTTCAAGAACCTGCTGGGCAGCCGGCGGGATAGCGGGACCTCGCCCGAAATCAGCAAGTCGGATCGCGAACGTCTGCTTGAACTGGCGCAGGACTATGAACGCTCCGGCCATGGCTGGTTCTGGTCAACCAGCTCCGACGGGCGGCTGACCTACGTCTCCGACTGCGTTTCGCAGGTGTTGGGCGTTTCCCCGGAGCAACTGGTCGGCCAGCCGGTCCAATCACTGTTCATTCTTGAGCGCGACGAGGACGATGGGGTTGAGCGCACGCTCCTGCTGATCCTCAGCGCCCGCAAGACCTTTGCCGACCTGCCGGTCAAGGCGGCGAGCGAGAACGTCGAGCTGTGGTGGTCCATCGCTGGTCGGCCGCAGTTCGATGCCGGCGGGCATTTCCTGGGCTATTACGGCAACGCGGTCGATGTGACGGCCACCCGGCAGTCGCACAAGGATGCCTCGCGCCTGGCCCAGTACGATTCGCTCACTGGCCTCGCCAACCGCCACCGGATCGGCAAACGGCTCAACGCCATTCTGACCGCCTACAAGACTGCCAAGCGCGCCTGCGCGATCTTCATGCTTGACCTCGACCGGTTCAAGCAGGTCAACGATACGCTTGGCCACCCTGCGGGTGACGAACTGCTCAAGCAGGTCGCCCAGCGCCTGCAGCGCGTACTGGGCGACAAGAGCTTCGAGATCGGCCGCCTTGGCGGCGATGAATTCCAGGTGATCCTGCCCGATATCGATGATCGCGGCCGCCTGGGCGAACTGGCGATGACCGTGATCACCATGCTGTCGCAGCCTTACCAGATCGACGGCAGCCGCTGCGTGATCGGGGCCTCGGTGGGTATCGCCATCGCGCCCTACGACGGGATAAACAGCGAAGAGCTGGTCCGCTCGGCTGACCTTGCGCTCTATGCCTCAAAGGGCGGCGGGCGCGGGCAGTTCCGCTTCTATTCGAGTGATCTCCACAGTGAGGCCGAACGCCGCAAGCAGATCGAGGATGACCTGCGCGATGCCCTGGTCAGTGACCAGATGCGGGTGGTCTACCAGCCGATCGTCGATGCAACCGACAACAAGGTGGTCTCGCTCGAGGCGTTGGCGCGCTGGGAGCACCCCGAGCTGGGCGATATCGCGCCCGGCATCTTCATCCCGATTGCCGAGGAAGCCAACCTGATCGGCCAGCTGGGCGATTGGGTGCTCAAGCAGGCCTGCGCCGATGCCGCCGAATGGCCGGGCAACGTGCGGGTTTCGGTCAACGTTTCGGCCGCGCAGTTCGGCAATGCCGGCTTCCCGACGCTGGTCGCCCAGGCATTGGCCCATTCGGGCCTGGTGCCCGAGCGGCTCGAGCTGGAGCTGACCGAGTCCGTCTTCCTGGGTGACAAGTCTACCACCGAGGAAATGTTCACCGCGCTCAAGATGCTGGGCGTGCGTTTGGCGCTGGACGATTTCGGCACTGGCTATTCCTCGCTCAGCTACCTGCAACACGCGCCGTTCGACAAGATCAAGATCGACAAGAGCTTCATCAGCGAAGTCACCGTGCCGGGCAGCCGCAATGCCGCGATCATCTCCTCGATCGTCAGTCTGGCCAAGGCGCTGAACATGGACACGACAGCCGAAGGGATCGAGGCTCACGACGAGCTGGAAGCCATGCGCAAGCTTGGCGTCAACCAGATCCAGGGCTTCATCTATGCCTCGGCCGTTTCCGGCGATGACGTGATCGAGCAGCTGTTGAGCGGGGATTGGGTGATCGAGCCCGATGGCCCGAGCCGCTACCGTCCGGACCGCCGCACCGTGCTGCGCCGGGTCGGCCTGATCCACGAAGATCACCGCTACGAAGCCATGATGCGCAACCTTTCGCGCACTGGCTGCATGGTCGAAGGCCTGGTCGACGTGCCGTTGGATACGCCCTTCGTGGTCGATTTCGGCGAGGGCCAGCTGGCCGTCGCTGTGGTCCGCCGCAGCGCCGGGGCGATGCAGGGGCTCGAATTCGAGCAGCCGCTGGTCGATGACGGCGCCGGCGGCCTGTGCACCCGTCACCGCGTCTCGCCCTATGTCCTTGCGCAAGCCGGCATGCCGCTGCAGGCGCTGCCCAAGGGGCAATATCCGATGCAGCTGATCCAGCAGCCGGGTGCGCCGCTCAGCCTGCCCAAGTTCGGTACCGTCGAGGTCAAGCACCGCGGGGTCAAGCTCGCTTAGATCGCACATTAGCCAGGCGTACTGGCGACTGCGCGTGATCCAGCGGGCCACGGGTATAGCGTCCGCCTAACCTACCTTCAGGCCGGCAACTATGACGCGGCCCTATCCGGCATTTTGCCTGCCGGACTAGCCTGGTGCCGGACGAACTGTTCCTCCTGCGTTACCAGCGCTTGCATAGCAGCTCCTTTAAATTATGATCATCATATAAAAGGAGCAGCGATGCGTTACGGACCGGACCGCAAGGCTCAATCGCGGGCGAAGATCCTGCACGCTGCAGCGCAGGAACTCCGCGCCAAAGGACCTGACCGGCTTGGCGTGGCCGATGTCATGCGCAGGTCCGGGCTGACCCATGGCGGGTTCTATGCGCACTTCGCCTCGAAAGACGCTCTGGTGGCCGAGGCGCTGGAAACGATGTTCGCCGAGGCGGCCGCCGGCAGCGGGCGCCTGGACGCCGCGCTGGCCGATCCACAGGCGGATGTGCGGCCGGCCTTTCGTGGTTTCCTGGCAGCCTATCTTTCGGCAGCGCACCGCGACGGACCACAGCTGGGATGCCCGCTGCCCGCGCTGGCCGGTGACGTTCCGCGCGCCGACGAAGCGGCGCGCGGCAAGTTTGCTTGGGGTCTGGCGCGAACCGGCCAGCGGATCGCAGCGACCCTTCGCCGAATTGGCCATCGCGATCCGGAAGCAAGCGCGCGCGCCGTTACCGCCCAAATCGTGGGCGCCGTGGCCCTGGCCCGCGCCTTGGGTCCGGGCGCGGAGTCCGACGCAATTTTGAACGATGCGTTGGAAGCGCTGCTCGAAAGGTTTGCCCTGTGAACGCCACAACTGCCCTTGATGCCCGCAGCGCGATGCTGCGCAGTGGCCCGATCCTGCCCACCCTGACCCGGCTGAGCCTGCCCAACCTCATCGCGCTCTGCTCGGCCACGATCGTCTCGATTGCGGAGACGGCCTATGTCGGCCGCCTGGGCGTAGCTTCGCTTGGCGGCATCGCGCTCGCCTTTCCGATCTTCATGCTGATGCAGATGCTGTCGGCCGGCGCGATGGGGGGCACCGTTTCGGGCGCGATCAGCCGCGCGCTGGGTGCAGGAGATGTGGCCGCAGCGCGCTCGCTGGCGCTGACTGCGCTGGCAATTGGTCTTGGCTTTGGCCTTTTGCTCAGCGTCACAGTTCTGGTGCTGGGGCCGGCGATCTTCCGGCTGATGGGCGGGGAGGGCGCAGTCCTGAGCGAGGCGGTGGCCTTTGCCCACATTGCTGCCTTTGCCATCGTTGGGATCTGGGCATCGAACACACTGGCCTCGATCGCACGCGGTTCGGGCACAATGGCGGTTCCCGCGGTGATCCTGCTGGTGTCCGGACTGGTTCAGGTGGCGGTCGGCGGAACGCTCGCGCTCGGCCTGGGACCGGCGCCCAGGCTTGGAATCGCCGGGGTTGCGGTCGGCCAGCTGGTCGCGTTTTCGGGCGCGGCGCTGGCGCTGCTGGCCTACCTGCTGTCGTCCCGCTCGCGCTTGCCCTTGGCATTTGGTGCAAGCCTGCTGTCTGCTTCCCGCGCGCGTGAGATCATGCGGATCGGCTGGATCGCCATGCTCTCGCCGCTGCTGTCCGTTTCGACCGTGCTGGTGCTGACTGCACTGGTGGCGCGGTTCGGCCCGGAAGCCCTCGCTGGCTACGGGATAGGCGTCAGGCTGGAGTTCCTGCTGATCCCGATTGCCTTCTCGGTCGGCGTCGCCTCGGTGCCGATGGTCGGGACAGCAATGGGCGCAGGCGACGTGCCGCGTGCGAGAGCCGTGGCCTGGACGGCAGGGGCCATGGCCGCCGTCGCGCTGGGCCTGCTTGGGGCTATAGCCGCGCTGATGCCGTGGCTGTGGGTCGATCTGTTCACTGCCGATCCGATCGTCCGCCAGACGGCATACAACTATCTGACCATCGCAGGGGTTGGCTTTCCCTTCTTCGGCCTCGGCCTGTGCCTCTACTTCGGCTCGCAAGGCGCGGGCCGCGTCGGCGGTGCGATTGCGGCCCAGGCGATCCGACTGGGCGTGGTTGCCATCGGCGGCTGGCTGCTGGTTCAGGCGGGCCTGCCACTTTGGAGCGTCTTTGCACTCTCGGTCTGCGCGATGATCGCGATGGGCCTGGCGACAGCGCTGTTTGTGAAGCTGACGCGTTGGTAGCCAATTGCCTTATAGCCTTCCGGGCCGGTGACACTGCTTCGACTTGCTGCTAACGGCGGGGCGAAGTTAGCGGAAGTGTCATGACAGATCTTGCAAGTATCAGAAATTTCAGCATTATTGCTCATATCGACCATGGCAAGAGCACCCTGGCGGATCGGCTGATCCAGTTCACCGGGGGCCTGTCCGAGCGGGAGATGTCGGCGCAAGTCCTTGATAACATGGACATTGAGCGCGAACGCGGGATCACGATCAAGGCCCAGACCGTCCGGCTGAAGTACCGCGCCAAGGACGGCAAGGACTATGAGCTCAACCTCATGGACACCCCCGGCCACGTCGACTTCGCCTATGAAGTGTCGCGCTCCCTCGCTGCCTGCGAAGGCGCGCTCCTCGTCGTCGACGCCGCGCAGGGGGTCGAGGCGCAGACCCTCGCCAACGTCTACCAGTCGATCGAGCACGACCACGAGATCGTCCCCGTCATCAACAAGATCGACCTGCCCGCCGCCGAGCCCGAAAAGGTCAAGCACGAGATCGACGAAGTGATCGGCCTCGACGCCTCCAACGCCGTCCTCACCTCGGCCAAGTCGGGCATCGGGATCGAGGACGTGCTCGAAGCCGTCGTCACCCGCATCCCCCCGCCCAAGGGCGATGCCAATGCCCCGCTCAAGGCCATGCTGGTCGATAGCTGGTACGATCCCTACCTCGGCGTGGTGATCCTTGTCCGGGTGGTCGAAGGCACGATCCGCAAGGGCCAACAGGTCAAGTTCATGGCCGGCGGCACCGAACACCTGATTGACCGGGTCGGCTGCTTCACCCCCAAGATCGAGCAGCTGACCGAGCTGACCGCCGGCGAAATCGGCTTCATCACCGCCCAGATCAAGGAAGTGGCCCAGGCCCGCGTCGGTGACACGATCACCACGGTCAAGGGCGGGGCGAGCGAGGCGCTGCCCGGCTTCAAGGAAGTCCAGCCGGTGGTGTTCTGCGGCCTCTTCCCGGTCGACGCGGCCGACTTTGAAAAGCTGCGCGAATCCATCGGCAAGCTGCGCCTCAATGACGCCAGCTTCAGCTTCGAGATGGAGAGCAGCGCCGCCCTGGGCTTCGGCTTCCGCTGCGGCTTCCTTGGCCTGCTGCACCTCGAAATCATCCAGGAACGCCTGACCCGCGAATATGACCTGGACCTGATCACCACGGCCCCCAGCGTGGTCTACCGCATCCAGCTGCGTGCCAGCCGGACCGACGACGCGCGCGAGATCTACCTCCACAACCCGGCCGACTATCCCGATCCCAGCCGGATCGAGCAGATCGACGAACCCTGGATCAAGGCGACGATCTACACGCCGGATGAATACCTCGGCTCGATCCTCAAGCTCTGCCAGGATCGCCGCGGCATCCAGACCGGGCTCACTTATGTCGGCGGCCGCGCCCAGGTGTCTTACGAGCTACCGCTCAACGAAGTGGTGTTCGATTTCTATGACCGCTTGAAATCGATCAGCCGCGGTTATGCCAGCTTTGACTATGAACAGATCGGCCTGCGCGAAGGCGATCTCGTCAAGATGGGCATCCTCGTCAACAACGAGCCGGTCGATGCCCTCTCGATGATCGTCCACCGCTCCGTCGCCGAAACCCGCGGCCGCCACATGTGCGAACGCCTGAAAGACCTAATCCCCCGCCACCTCTTCAAGATCCCGATCCAGGCCGCGATCGGCGGCAAGGTCGTGGCCCGCGAAACCATCTCGGCCATGCGCAAGGACGTCACCGCCAAGTGCTATGGCGGCGACATCACCCGCAAGAAGAAGCTGCTGGAAAAGCAGAAGAAGGGGAAGGCCAGGATGCGGGAGTATGGGAATGTGTCGATCCCGCAGGAAGCTTTCATTGCGGCGCTGCGAATGGGTGAAGAGTGACTCCATTCTCAGGCTGCGGGAGCGCCGTAGGTGGCCTGTCTCCGCGAAGGCGGGGCAAAGTTTTAATTCCACAGGATTCTTTCATTTCGGGGCTACGTATTGGGTGGGGGGAGCTGGCGCTTGTCGATCGTCATGACGGGGCGTCCAACAGGGGCGGGGTAGCGGGGCAGGGGCCTTAAGCAAAGGAGGGGCAACCCGCGGTTATGCCTGAGCCAAGGGGTTGTAGGAAAATGGTTTTCGCGCCTGTGCATTGGGGCGAGGACCGGGCGGCGGCGGAATAATCCCCGCTGGGCGGCAATTCGTGTATGGACGGGGATCAACACGCAGAAAGTACCACGCACTTTATGGCTTCCTACAAAGACCCCAGTTTCCAGGAACGGACCGCTCTGGCCGCCAAGGCCCGCGAAAAGGCGCTGGCGGCGCTGGCCGCTAAGGCTCCGATCGACCCCGCGATTGCCGCCGAGCGTGAGACGGCGCGCCTGGCCCGCGAAGCCGCAGCTGCTGAAAAGAGCGCCGCCCGCAAGGCCGAACTGGCCCAGGCCAAGGCTGACAAGAAGGCCGCGGCCGAAGCCGCCGCGCTGGCCGCGCACAAGCCCGTGCCGACCGAGGCCGAGCTCAAGGCCGCGCGCGATGAGCGCTATGCCGCGCGGAAGAACCGCAAGAAGTAAGGATCAGGCCGCAGCGTTGCGGGCGGCGATCAGGGCGGGGAGCGGGCTGGCCTGTTCCAGCCGGTTCCGCCCGTTGCCCTTGGCTGTATAAAGCGCAGAGTCGGCGCGGTTGAATAGGTGGCGCCAGCCGGCCTCGTCGGCGCTGGGGCCATCGGCCAGGCCGATGCTGACCGTCACCTGGCGGCCGTGCGGCATCTGGGCGGTGCGGATCTCGGCCAGGATGGCGAGGGCGAGCGCTTCGGGCAGATCGTCGGCATGGCCGACCAGAGCAAATTCCTCACCGCCGATCCGGGCGACGCTGGCGCGGATCTCGGCGATCCGGGCGAGGCGTTCGGCCACGATCTTGAGCACCTCGTCGCCCATGTCGTGGCCGTGGCCATCGTTGATCGTCTTGAAGTGATCGATATCGACCAGCAGCAGCCGGACCGAGCCTTCGCTGCCCAGCTCTAGCGCGTGGTCAAGCAGGGCGCGGCGGTTGAGCAGGCCGGTGAGCGGATCGGTGCGGGCGAGCTCGCGGCTCTGGCGCTGGAGCGTCAGAAGGTCGATCACTGTGTGGAAGTGCGAGTGGACCATGTGCAGCTGGAACAGCGCGGCGACCGTCAGGCTGACTGCGACGCCTAGGTCCAGCCGCTCGCCCGAACTGTAGAGCAGCGCCAGCATCGGCACTAGGTTGATCACCAGGTTGGCGACCGCAGCGGTGCGCGCGCTCGACAGACAATAGGCGGTGGAGAAGGCCCCCAGCGCAACGATGATTGGATAATAGATCCGCTCACCCGGCGGCGCGCCAAGCCAGGAATAGACGCACCAAGCGCTGCACATTACCGCGATCAGCGATGAGCTGACCGTGGCATCGCGCACGAACCGGCGCGAACGGCGGACCGAGGTGGACAGGCGCAGGTCGCGGCTGAGGCTCCAGACGCCAGCGAGGCAGAACAGCGCCATGACCATTGGAGCCGCAAAGCGCACCCACCAGCTCGCTCCATCGGCAGCGGCGAGTGCGGCGGTCGGGGTGGTCAGGAACAGGGCGAAGAACAGTAGGCGCGAATTATGCCGCATCTGCACCGCGCCGCGCACCACGAACTCGTCGCGGATCGCGTCGGGCACATCGGGCATGAAATATCCCCTGAGCTTAGCCACCAGCCTGGTCATTGGATGGCTGACTACTGCCCGGATCTGAAATATTTCTTAAGTGCGACAAAGGTATAAGGGAAAAATTTAACTATGCCAGCCTCGGCCTGCCGCCTCCACGCGGTAGCAGTCGGGAGAAACTTGCCGTGCTGCATCTGTCCCCTGCCAATCCAAGCTTGCCCGAGAACGACACTCCGGCCGAGCAGTCCGCACGCGCCGCGCAGTTGGTGAAGACCTGGGCGGTCCATCGCTGGACCACGGCGGTGCCGTCGCTCCCCGGGCGGTGAGCGGGGATAGCCCTGCAACTTCACTTGGCGTTCAGGCAGGCTCTGGCTATAGGCTGCCCCCATGCCAGAAATGCCCACCGCCCGTTCGCCGCTAAAGCTCGCTCTTATCGCCACTGCCTCGGCGGCCATGTTGGTCACTGCCGGCTGCGCCGGACGGGGCAACCAGGCCAAGGACACGGCCTTCGTCGCGCGCGACGTCGATACGCTTTACATGGCGGCCAAGGACCGGCTTGATCGCGGCGATACCAAGATCGCCGCCGCGCTGTTTGACGAGGTGGAGCGCCAGCATCCCTATTCGCCCTGGGCCCGCCGTGCCCAGCTGATGAGCGCCTTCTCCTATTACGTCGCGCGGGATTACACCAAGGCGACCCAGTCGGCGCAGCGGTTCCTGTCGATCCACCCCGGCAACCGCGATGCCCCCTATGCCTATTACCTGATCGGCCTGTGCTATTACGAGCAGATCAGCGACGTCAGCCGCGACCAGAAGATCACCCGGCTTGCGCTCGATTCGATGAACGAAGTGGTGCGGCGCTATCCCAACACGCGCTATGCCTCCGACGCGCGGCTCAAGATCGACCTGATCAACGATCACCTGGCCGGCAAGGAAATGGAGATCGGCCGGTTCTACCAGCGCTCTGGCCGCTGGCTTGCCGCCAACCTGCGCTTCCGCAACGTGATCGAAGGCTACCAGTCGACCAGCCACACGCCCGAAGCGCTCTACCGCATGGTGGAAAGCAACCTGGCGATCGGCGTGCCGGCCGAAGCGCAGAAGGCCGCAGCCGTGCTGGGTGCCAACTATCCTGGCAGTGAATGGTACAACAAGGCCTATGCCCTGATGCAGAAGTACGCGCCGGGCACTGCCGCCATCTAATCCGGCCTAGCCGGGGCCTTGCGCCCTGCGGCTGGCTTCTTCTTCGATCCGTCGTTGCGCTTCGCGGGCAGCCTCGCTGCTCCGCGCCGAAGCTTCGCGCAGGGCGGCAGCGGCCCGGCGCTGGGCCTCCGCCGCTTCAGGGCCGAGATCGATATTGACCCCGACCGGCGCGCCGCCAACCTCGGTGCTGATCACCGCGCGGCCGTCCTCGAAGCGGACCCGCGCATCGCCGAGCGGAATCTCGGGCAAGGGCAGGGCTTCGGGCCCGTCGAGCGGCTCGACCGGTCCGCTCGGATTGGACCGCGGACGCGCAGGGGCCGGAGGTGCCCCGCGGGCCGAGCGCATGAAATCGCGCCAGATCTTGGCTGGCAAACCACCGCCGGTGACCCCCTGAAGCGGGGTGTTGTCGTCATTGCCGACCCACACGCCCACCACCAGATCGCCCGAATAGCCCACAAACAGCGCATCGCGATTGTCCTGGCTGGTCCCGGTCTTGCCGAAGGCCGCCCGTCCCGGCGCGGCGGCGCGGCCGGTCCCGGCTTCCACGGTTCGGCGCAGCATGGTTTCGACATCCTCGTGCACCCGGCCCGAAAGGCGGGAAGGGCCGAACACCAGCCATTCGAACCACCCCTGTTCCTCGGCCGGAAAGGCGCGCGGCTTGACCGGGTAACTGTTGCCCGCCACCCCGGCATAGGCTGCGGTCAGCTCAAGCAGGGTCATCTCTGACGTACCCAGCGCCACAGAGGGATCGCCCGGCTCCATCGGCGCGGTCACTCCCATGGCGCGCGCCAGGGCGATCACCTTGCGGTCACCGACCTGGTTGAACAGCCGGACGGTGGCGACATTGCTCGATGTAGCGAAGGCTTCGCGCAGCGTGATCGAGTCCGAATAGCGCTCGGCGTAGTTCTTCGGCCGATAGCCGCCGGTCAGGATCGGGCGGTTGTCGATCCGGTCATCGGGCTGCCAACCCTCCTTGAGGGCGGCCAGGTAGACGAACAGCTTGAAGGTGGAGCCAGGCTGGCGGCGCGCCTGGGTCGCCCGGTTGAAGGGCGATGCCGCGTAATCGCGCCCGCCGACCATCGCCACCACCTCGCCAGTCGGACGCATGGCCACCAGCGCGGCCTGGGCCTGGCCAAGCCCGGCCCGTGCGATCGCATTGCGCGCAAGGCGCTGGAGGCGGGTGTCGAGCGTGGTCTTGAGCGTCTCACGCGCATAGCCGCTTTCGTTCTCGGCGCGGATCTGCGGCAGCACCCAGTCAGCGAAATAGGTCCCGCTGGGGAGTTCGTTGCGGCTCCGCAGGTCAAGCTGGGGGAAGGGCATCCGGGCGGCCGCATCGGCGGTCAGGTATCCTTCAGCCACCATCGCCGCCTTGACCAGCTCCATCCGCTTCTTGGCGGCGGCATAGTTGCGCGTGGGAGCGAGGCGGGATGGCGCCTGGACCAGGCCTGCCAGCATGGCGGCCTGGGCCGGCGTGAGCCGCTCGGGCTGGCGATAGAAGTAGTGCAGCGATGCGGCGCGCAGGCCATAGGTATTGTCGCCAAAATAGGCGTTGGAAAGATAGCGCTCGAGGATCTCATCCTTGCTCAGCCAGGCCTCCAGCCAGAACGCGATCAGCGCTTCGCGCGCCTTGCGGGTCAGGCTCCGCTCAGGCGAAAGGAAGGTGAACTTGGCCAGCTGCTGGGTGATCGTGCTGCCGCCCTGGGTGCGGCTGGAAGTGATGTTGCTCACCACCGCCCGGGCAATCGAGCGCGGATCGACCCCCCAGTGCGAATAGAACCGCCGGTCCTCGATCGCGATGAAGGCCTGCTTGACGTGGGGCGGCAGCTCGGCCGCCTTGACGGGCTTGTCCACGATCGCCCCGTTACGCGCGAACGGCGTGCCGTCGGCGGCGAGCAGGGTAATCTGCGGCGGGGCGATCGGCTCCAGCGATTTGGACAGCGGTGCGGTCAGCGCCAGCCAGGCGATCAGCACGGCAATGAGCAGCAGCAGCGCCTGGATCGAGCGCTTCAGCCACCACCACTTGCCACGGGTCTGAACCGGCGGCGCCGCCGGCTCGATGCCCTCGTGCGGCGGCAGGCCGCCGGGGGGCAGACGCGGATCCCACTCGCTCGGCCGCAGCTCGTTCATCGGCGATGTCCGGAAGGTCTTGCCAAACAGGCCCAAGACAATGCTGCTCCCTTGCCGAACGTGGCGTGAACCGTGGGCACCGATATCGGCGCAGCTATGGCACTTGTGAAGAGGCAACCCCGCGAATGTCGTGCGCGGATCGATAAGCGCTGTGCGACGCAGGTCCGCTCGCCAACCGAGTTCTACTCCAGCGGTTGACATTTGGGCCCGGCGGGCGCTGAATTGCGCTCAAGATGCTTTCGCAGAAGACCCGCTATACCATCCGTGCGCTGCAGCACCTCGCCGATCACTACCGCGAGGGGCCGATCCGGCTCGACGCGATTGCCGAGGCGCAGAACATCCCGCGCAAGTTCCTGACCGTGATCCTGTCCGAGATGGGCCGGGAAGGGCTCGTCGTTTCGACCCGCGGGCGCGATGGCGGCTATGAACTGGCCTTGCCCCCGGTCGATATCCGCTATGGCGATATCATCCGCCTGACGCGCGGCAGCCTGGCGCTGGTCCCCTGCGCCAGCCGCAACGCGCACGAGCATTGCCAGAACTGCCTGCCCGAGGCCGAATGCCGCCTGCGCGGGCTGATGCTGACCCTGCGCGATGAGATGGCGACCATGCTCGACCGGATGAGCCTGGCCGATCCGATCACCCTGGAACCGCCCTTCGCCGATAGCTGAGGCGGGGTTTGCCCTGCGCATCATGTGCCGCTAGAACAGTCCGCGAACATGCTGACCCGCTTATCCATCCGCAATGTCGTTCTGATCGAGGCGCTCGACCTCGATTTTTCGGGCGGACTGGGCGTGCTGACTGGCGAGACCGGGGCGGGCAAGTCGATCCTGCTCGATGCCCTGGGCCTGGTGCTGGGCGACCGGGCGGACTCGGGGCTGGTGCGCGCCGGAGAAGACCAGGCCAGCGTCACCGCCAGCTTTGAATTCACGCGCTTGCCCGAACTGGTGAAAGCGGCGCTGGCTGAGGCAGAGGTCGATGTCGAGCCGGGCGAACCGCTGATCCTCAAGCGCCGGGTCAAGGCTGATGGCGGCTCCAAGGCCTTCATCAACGATCAGCCGGTCGGTGTCGCCCTGCTGCGCGAACTGGCGCCGGCGCTGGTCGAACTGCACGGCCAGCACGATGATCGCGGCCTGGTCAATCCGCGCGGCCACCGCGCGCTGCTCGATCGCTACTGCGGCGGCGATGCAGCCGGCGTGGAAGCGGCCTGGCGCGAATGGCGCGCGCGGGAGGATGCCCTGGCCGCGGCCCATGCTGCCCTTGATCAGGCGGCGGCAGACCGGGACCTGATCGTCGCCCATCTGGCCGAACTCGCCGCGCTGGAGCCGGTCGAGGGCGAGGAAGAGGAACTGGCCGGCGCCCGCGCCGACATGCAGAAGGGGGAGCGGCTTTCGGGCGATCTCGCCGAATTGCAGCACCTCTGGAGCGGATCGGATTCGGCGCTGGCCTCCTTACGCGGTGCTGCCCGGCGGCTGGACCGGATTGCGGCCGAGCATCCGCTGCTGACCGAGGCGCTCGCCGCGCTTGACCGCGCGGTGATCGAAGCAAGCGAGGCTGAGGACCGGCTGGCCCGCGCCGCCGAAGCGCTCAGCCACGATCCCGCCATGCTTGACCGGATCGAGACGCGCCTGTTTGACCTGCGCGCTGCCGCCCGCAAGCATCACTGCACGGTGGATGAGCTACCGGCCAAGATGCGGTCCCTGCGCGCCGCGCTTGATGCGATCGAGGGCGGCGAGGCGGACCTGGCGGCGCTGGAAGCGGCTGCCGCCGCAGCGGGAGCGGAGTATCGCGCGCGGGCCGAGGCGCTGTCGGCGGCGCGCCAATCGGCGGCGGGCAAGCTTGATACGGCCGTCGCGGCGGAACTGGCGCCGCTGAAGCTCGATGCCGCGAAGTTCCGCACCAGCGTTACCGCCCTGACGGAGGACCGCTGGGGCCCCTCCGGGATCGACGCGGTCGAATTCCTGATCTCCACCAACCCCGGCGCGGACTTTGCCCCGCTGGCCAAGATCGCTTCGGGCGGCGAGCTGTCGCGCTTCATCCTCGCGCTCAAGGTGGCGCTGGCCGAGCAGGGCGGGGCGGCAACGGTGATCTTCGACGAGATCGACCGCGGGGTTGGCGGCGCGGTGGCCAGCGCGATCGGCGAACGGCTGGCGCGGCTGGCCAGTGGCGGGCAATTGCTGGCCGTCACCCACAGCCCGCAGGTCGCGGCGCGGGGCAGCCAGCATTACATGATCGCCAAGTCGAGCGAGGGGACCGTCACGCGCACCTCGGTCGTGCTGCTGGATAGCGCAGGACGGCAGGAAGAGATCGCCCGGATGCTGTCCGGCGCCGAGGTTACCGCCGAAGCGCGGGCCCAGGCAGGGCGCCTGCTTGCAGCCTGACCAGGCTTGCGCTAGCCTCCTGTCCAAGGGTCGCCCAGAAACTGGTTTTTTCACCGTTTTTCAGGGGACTCCCGATGCGCTCATTGATCACACTGGCCACTGCACTGGCCCTGGCTGCCTGTTCCGCAGGCGGGGACAAGCAGGAAACTGCGGCCGCCATCGCCATTGACGGCACTTACAAGGCTGACGTTGCGGCCACCAAGCTTTCGGAAAAGCCGCACACCTTCACCGTGAAGGATGGCAAGTACGAATGCAGCACCTGCACACCGCCCTATACGATCGCCGCCGATGGTGCGCCGCAGCCGGTTGAAGGGCGTGACTATTGGGATGCCGCCTCGATCAAGGTGGTCGATGCCTCAACCCTGGAAATGACCCGCTACCGCAAGGGCGCAGCGATCGGCATGACCAAGGCCTCGCTCTCGGCCGATGGCCAGATCCTGACCTGGACCGGGACCTCGGCTGACAATGCCCAGGGCAAGTCCATCACCAATGTCTCGAAATCGAAGCGCGCCGGACCGGCGCCCGCCGGGGCCCATGCCGCGAGCGGATCGTGGTTGGCGATCAATGAGGGCGCACAGATCGCTGATGAAAGCCTGACCGCGACGATCAGCGTCAAGGACGGGGTCGTCAGCCAGAAGTTCCCGACCGGAGAATCCTATGAAGCCAAGCTGGGCGGGCCGCAGGTGCCGCTGATCGGCGACAAGGCCGGCGCCACGGTGGCCGTGGTGGCCGAGGGTGACGGTTTCAAGGAAACCGATTACGTGAATGGCAAGGCCGTGTCGGAATTCGTCTACGACCCGGTCGATGCGACAACGATCAAGCTGACCATGCGCAACCTGCGCGACGGCTCGACCGAAGAGTATACCCTCAGGAAGCAATAGGACCAGTATGGAGGCCGGACTGAAGCAGCGAGCAGCCCGGCCTCCAAGCCCGCTCGAACGGCCGGTCTGGTCGATGCTGACCGGACCGCAGGCCGGTCTGGCCGTCGCGACGGGAGCGGCGGTGCGGATCGATCCGCGCTATGGACCCTTTGCGGCGGCGCGTGACCGGTCGGACGCGGCACAGGCAGCGCTCGCCGCAACTTTGTCCGGGCCCGACGATACGATCTGGCTGGTGGAGCGCGAGGAATGGCCGGCCCCGCCGGGCACCCGCGTGGTCCGGCTTGCGCCGCTGTTGCAGATGGTGGCCGAAAGCCCCGCGCCGCTGCGCGCGGATGACGGCCCCTTTGTGGCGCTGGGCGCCAGCGATGTCGCGGAGATGACGGACCTGGCGCTCGCAACCGAGCCCGGCCCCTGGGGTCCGCTGACGCACCAGTATGGCCAGTTCTGGGGCATTCGCGAGGAGGGCCGCCTGCTCGCCATGGCGGGTGAGCGGATGCGGCCGGCGCCTGGCCTGGCCGAAGTAAGCGGGGTCTGCACCTGGCCGGACCAGCGCGGGCGGGGCCTGGCCGGCGCGCTGATCCGGCGGGTGATGGCCGATCAGGTGGGACGCGGCGACGTGCCCTATCTCCATTCCTATGCCGGCAATGTCAGCGCGATCCGGCTGTATGAATCGCTCGGTTTTCGCGCCGAGCGCGAGATGGTGGCGACGGTCCTGGCCCTAAACTGAACTAGTACATTTTGCCGTGCGGGAAGCTTTGCTAGGCAGTAGCCAGAATTCACCAAGGGGGGCGATTAATGACACTGTTGCGCACGATCCTGCTCAAGCCCTGGCGCCTGGCTTCGGCCTTGCTGCTGGCGGTTATGCTGCCTGCCACTGCGCATGCGGCCAAATGGTATGTCGATAACGCCCTGGGCGAGGTGAAACCGGAGGAGAAAGTCCTGCCGAGCACGCCCAAGCCGGTGCAGCTGGTCTATGAATTCCAGCGCGATGGCGTGGCGCATCCGCGCGCGACCAAGGAGACCAGGGAATATGCCTTGAACGCGCTCAAGGGCACGGGCGCTTTCACCGAAGTGGTCGAAACGCCGCTGGCCGATGGCCCGGTGCTGCGGATCAAGTTCAACAACGTCGTCAAGAAGGAAGAGCTCGACAAGGCCAAAAAGGACGGTTTCCGCGCTGGCCTGGGCTTTGGCCTGTTCGGCGGCGTGGTGGCCACCGATAACTACATCGTCACGCTCGAATATGTCGCCGCGCCGGGCGCCACGCGATCGTGACCACGGTCAACCATGCGCTGCACATGAAGTTCGGCAAGAAGGACGTCGAGATCCCCGGGACCGAGGTGAAGGGCGTCAAGCTGGCGGTTGAAACGGTGGTGCGTCAGGCCCTGGCGCGCGGCGTGAACAATATCGTCGCGGACCCGGCTTTCCTGCGCTGAGCCGGGCTGGTGCTGGCCAGGACTGATAGGCACAGCGGGACAGACTTTGGCGTGCCGGCCCTGGCTGGACAGGCCAAAGGATCTGGCTAAGTTCTTCTGTGAAAACTGCTAATTCCGGGGGATTCGATGCTTCGGGCGTTCGCTTGCTTGATTACTGCCATGCTGGCTTCAGCCTGCGCCACGCCAGGCTATGTTCCTGCGGTGACCGACAAGGGCGATTACGACCCGCAATCGATCAACACGGTCTCCGCCAGCCAGCCAACGGTCAGCGTCGCTTATGGCAAGGATTCGCCAGCTCAGGTCGGCGAGTTGCGTCTGCCCAAGGGCAAGGGGCCGTTCCCGGTGGCGATGGTGGTCCATGGCGGCTGCTGGCTGAAGGGCATGGGTTCGATCCGCAACACTGCCGCCTTGTCGACCTGGCTGGCCGAGCGCGGGGTGGCGACCTGGAATGTTGACTATCGCGAGCTCGGCTCCGGCGGCGGGTGGACCGCCACATTTGACGATTGGGCCCAGGCGCTCGCCCATCTGAAGACCCTTGCCAAGACCCATCCGCTGGATCTTGATCGCGTCTCGGTACTCGGCCATTCGGCCGGCGGCACGGCCGCAGTCTGGCTGGCGAGCGGGGACAAGGGCGATTTCGCCCTGGCTCGCGATCTGCCGAAGGTGCGCGCGGCGGTGCTGCTCGATGCCCCGGTCCGGCTGGTCGACCTTGTCGGGATGGACCGGGCGATCTGTGGTCGCCCGGTCGTCGAGCCGCTGATGGGTGGCAAGCCGGGAGAGGTGCCCGCGCGCTATGCCATGGTCGATCCACTGCAGAACAATCCGCAGTCGCACAGCTTCATCGTGATCCAGGGACAATTGCCGGTGGCAGACGACATCGTTCCGGCACTGAAGGGCCGGGGGATTGATGCACGTCAGGTGCGCCTGTCGGGTCGGAGCCACTTCAACCTGATCGCTCCGGGTACGGCAGACTTTGTAACCATGGCACCGACCCTGCTGGAAGTGACCGGGGGCAAATAGCCCTTCGATCTAGGGCCGGGCGGCGCTTTCGTCTAAGGTCTCGCCATGGGATTCGACCTTTCCGAAGCGGACGCCGCCAATGAACTGATGCGGCTGGCGAAGCAGATCGCCCACCATAACCGGCGCTATCACGCCGAGGACGCGCCGGAGATTTCCGACGCCGATTATGATGCGCTGGTGCGCCGCAATGCCGAGCTGGAAGCCGCCTTCCCGCACCTGATCCGGCCCGACAGCCCGAGCCGCCTGGTCGGGCACGAGGTTGCCGCTTCGCCGCTGGCCAAGGTCACCCACGAAGTACGGATGATGAGCCTCGACAACGCCTTCGCGGACGAGGACGTGGCGGATTTTGTCGCGCGGGTGCGGCGCTATCTCAACCTGCCCGAAGAAGCCCCGATAGCGATGACTGCCGAGGACAAGATCGACGGACTGTCCTGCTCGCTGCGCTATGAGCACGGCAAGCTGGTTCGTGCCGCGACGCGCGGTGACGGGCAGGTGGGCGAGGACGTGACGCCCAACGTTGCCACAATCGCCGACATCCCGCAGGTTCTGAAGGGCGCGGTGCCCGAAGTCTTCGAGATCCGCGGTGAGGTCTATATGGCCAAGGCCGATTTTGTGGCGCTCAATGCGGCGCAGGAAGAGCGCGGGGACAAGGTCTTTGCCAACCCGCGCAATGCCGCCGCCGGGTCGCTGCGGCAGAAGGACGCAACGGTTACCGCGGCGCGCCCGTTGCGGTTCCTGGCGCACGGCTGGGGCGCGGCTTCGGCGGTGCCCGGCGACACCCAGAGCGCGGTGATGAGGGCAATTTCCAAATGGGGAGTGCCTGTGTCACCGCTGCTAGTGCGGTGTGAAACTGTGACCGAATTGCTCAGTCATTATCGTCAGATTGAGCATGCAAGGGCAGACTTGCCATATGACATAGATGGGGTCGTCTATAAGGTTGATCGGCTCGATTGGCAGGCTCGTCTCGGGTTCGTCGCAAAAGCTCCGCGCTGGGGAATCGCCCATAAGTTTCCTGCTGAGCGGGCGCAGACAACATTACAAGCGATCGATATTCAGGTTGGACGGACTGGAAAGTTGACGCCAGTCGGGAGGCTGAATCCGGTCAGCGTTGGTGGTGTGATGGTTTCCAACGTCACTCTTCACAACAGGGATGAGATTGCCCGACTTGGTCTTCGTCCAGGTGATCGCGTCGTGATTCAAAGAGCTGGCGACGTGATCCCCCAAGTGATTGCAAATCTGAGCCAATCAGTTGATTTGCCGCCTTACATTTTCCCCGACCATTGCCCTGAATGCGCCAGCGAGGCCGTCGCCGAAGAGGGCGAAGTCGATGTGCGCTGCACCGGCGGGCTGATCTGTCCGGCGCAGCGGGTCGAACGACTCAAGCACTTCGTCGGCCGCGCCGCACTCGATATCGAGGGGCTGGGCGAGAAGACGATCATCGAGTTCTTCGGCCTTGGCTGGCTGGAAAGCCCGGCTGACATCTTCCGCCTGCGCCAGCGCCGCAGCGAGATCGTCGGGCGCGAGGGCTGGCAGGATAAGTCTGTGGACAACCTGTTGGCGGCGATCGAGGCCAAGCGCACGCCCGATGCCGCGCGGCTGCTGTTTGGCCTCGGCATCCGCCATGTCGGCGCGGTGACCGCGCGCGACCTGCTCAAGCGCTTCACCACGCTGGAAGCGCTGCGCCAGGTGGCGCAGGCGGCCCATGGCGGCGATACCGAAGCGCTGGCCGAGCTGACCGGGATCGACGGGATTGGTCCCGCCGTGGCCGAGGCGCTGGGCGACTTCTTCCATGAGCCGCACAATGTCGCGGTGTGGGAGGACCTGCTCGCTGAAGTTACTCCGCCGCCCTATGTGGTCGAAACGAAGGACAGCGTCGTTGCCGGCAAGACCGTGGTCTTCACCGGTGCACTCGAAACGATGAGCCGCGACGAAGCGAAAGCCCAGGCGGAGCGGTTGGGGGCCAAGGCGGCGGGATCGGTTTCGGCCAAGACCGACCTGGTGGTGGCTGGGCCGGGCGCCGGGTCAAAGCTCAAGAAGGCGCAAGAGCTTGGTATCGAGGTGATTGACGAAGCTGGCTGGGCGGAAATCGTCAGAGCCGCGGGTTAGGGCTACTTCGCGGCTTCCCGCTAGCCCGGCAGCCGACCCAGCGCCAATCGGAGACACGGGATCGGTTGCTGTCCGCTTCAACTCTCTCCGATCCCCTCAGCCCAGTCCATTGCCGGGCCAGCGTTGCAAATCCGATCGTAGAGCGCGCGGTTTTCCTTGATCCACAGCATGCCCTGCATGTCTTCCAACTCAAGCGGTTGGTCGAAGCGGAGCCCGCATTCGCCCCCGCGCACCCACATCACAGTGCTGAACGGCGCGAGTTCATGGAAACTCAGAACCAGCGACTGGCCTTTGGCTAGCGGGCGATCAATTCTGAGACGTGCCCCGGTCAAGGAGATATCGTCGATCAGGCACGCGCGCTTCTCGTGGGTCAGTATCAATGCCGCCGAAACGCCCAGGCGCAGGCGGTTGAAGCTGCGGTGACCCATCACGGGGCGGTTTGGCGGTTGAAAGCCCATGCCGCCGCTATAGCGGTCAGGGGTTAAGCAAGCCCTATTGGTGCGGCCGGTTGTCCGCGCAGCTGGGTAAAAATACCTAGCATGGCTAACTTCTCCTTAACGCGAAAAGCGTAATCCTGCCCGTCACTTGCTGGCCTTGGCCACTGCAAAGGGGTTGCATATGTCGCTTTTCAAGAAACTGCTGCGCAATTCGCGCGGGACTGCTGCGGTCGAACTGGGGCTGGTCCTCTGCCTGATCGTGATCGGAATTTTCGGGGCCCTCAATGGCCTGGGGAACGAGGCTACCAACTCGTTCAATTCCACGGCCCAGAAGGTTCAGCAGGCCACGAGCTAAGCCTTCCCGCGACGATCAGGAGTGTTCCTGCGCTTCCGCAATCGGGGCGCGGGTCCGCCTGAGCGCGACGATCAACACGCCGGTCAGCGCTATCGCTGATCCGACGATCATCTGCGTGTCCAGCTGGTCGTTGGTGATCACCACGCCCATGGCAATGGTCGCCAGCGGGGTGATCAGGGTCAGCGGCGCGATCAGGTTGGCTTCGTACCGGGCGATCAGCACATAGAATAGCGTGTGGGCGCCGACCGAGACGACCAGCGCCGAAAACACCAGCGCCGCCACGAACGGCCAGCCGACCGAAGCGATCTGGCCCCAGTCCGGCGTTTCGAGCAGCAGGCTGAGCGGAACCAGCAAAAGTGTGCTGGTCATCCCGACCCAGGCCTGTAGCCGCAGCGGCGCAATTTCACCCATTTGCTTCATCAGCACCGCACCGAGCGAGCCGCTGGCCGCCCCGGCCAGGACCAGCAGCAGGCCAGCCGAGATCGCGAAGCCCGGCTCCCACACCACCACCAGCACGCCGATCAGCGTCAGGGTGATCCCGAGCGCGCGGCGCCAGTGGATCCGCTCGCCCAGGATCAGGATCGAGAGCAGCGTGGTGATCGGCACCCCGGCCTGGCTGACGACTGCCGCAGCTGAGGGCGAGACGGTCTGGAGCGCCATGAACAGCAGTGCAAAGCTGCCCCCGCCCATCAGTAGCCCGACCGCGATTATCCGCCAGCCCGGCCGCGGCATCGGGCGCAGCCAGGGCAGGGTGATCGCGGCGACAATCGCAAAGCGGATGGCGGCATAGAGCAGCGGCGGCACTTGCCAATCGCTGACCACGATCTTGCTGACCACGTTGTTGGTCGCCCAGATCAGGCAGATGCCGACCAGTATCAGGAAATCGCGCAGGCTCACCGGCGGATCAGTGCCTGGCCCAGTCGGGCAGCTGCCCGAGGCGGGCGGCGCGTGACGTGGCCCCGCTCCGCTTGCGCAGCCACAGGATCGACCAGTCGCCATTGACCAGCCCCGCGGCCAGCCGCAGGCCGGCCTTGCGAGCGGCGCGGCGGACCTGGGCTTCCTGTGTTTCGAGCAGGCCGGCCAGCAGCAGGTGTCCGCCTGGGACCATGTGGCGGGCGAAATCGGGGGCCAGGCCGATCAGCGGCCCGGCCAGGATATTGGCGATGATCAGGTCATAGGGCCCGCGCGCCTCTAGCAGCGGGTGGGCCATTCCGTCTGCCACCAGCATCGTCAGCTCGCCCGGACGTGCGCCCATCGGGACCGCATTGGCGGCGGCATTATCGGCCACTACGTCGAGGCAGACCGCGTCGATGTCGCTCGCCGTCGCCAGCGCGCGCGGCCACAGATGCAGAGCGGCAAAGGCGAGGAGGCCCGTGCCCGTGCCGATATCGGCCAGGTTGCGCACCACCACGCCCTGGCGCTTCATGTAGGTCAGCATCGTCAGGCAGCCGGCGGTGGTGGCGTGCTGGCCGGTGCCGAAGGCCTGGCTGGCGGGAATGCAGAAATCGCGCAGGCCGGCCTGGTTCAGCGGCGGATGCTCCGGCGTATGGACATGGAACAGGCCGGCATCAATCGGCTCCAGCCCGGTCTGGCTGGCGGTCAGCCAATCGACCTCGGGCAATTGCTCGATCGCGAGGCTGGGCGGGCTGTCACCGAACAGCGCGAGCACTGCGGCCTTGTCGGCCTTGCCCGGTTTGCGCGGCAGCCAGGCTTCCAGCTGCCAGTCATCGGGCCGGTCTTCGGCAATCTCGCTGCCGGAAATGACGATATCCGGATCCCAGTCCCAGGCGTCCTCATGCGCCAGCAGCGCGGCCTCGATCACCGGACGCGGGGCGAGGGCGGTCAGCTTCCAGCTGGTCATTTCGGCGCCACCGTCTCGCGCGCCAGCCGCTCGGCAAAGCGCTGGCCAGCAGCGGCGGCATAGAGCGCGCAGGCGTCAGGCTTGACCAGCGGCTGGCTGCCCGAGAGGCGCGGGAAGAGGTCACTGCCGGAAGGGTGCGGGGTAATGATGATCTCGCAGGGCAACGCGGCGATGACCGCCAGGCCCTGGCGGATCGCCTTCACTCGCTCGGGATGGTCGACAAAGCGATAGCCGTCGGCCGAGATGGTCGAGGTGCTGTCGGCATAGGCAATCGTGCGGCACTGTGCGCCCTGGCACTGCTGCCAGGTCCAGCTGGTCGATCCGGGCGAATGCGCCGGGTTGGCCCAGGCGGTGAAGTGGACACCGCCCGCCACCAGCGCCGTGCCATGCGGCTGGGTCTTCGCCACCTTGACCGGCCGCATCGGTTCCTTGCGCAGCAGCGGGGCCTGCGGATCGGTGGGATCGGGCTGGCCGCTTCGCAGGACCGCGGCCTGGTTCGGCCCGGCGATCACCTTGGCGCCGGTGCGGCGCTGAAGTTCGGCCACGGCCCCGGCGTGATCGAAATGCTCGTGGCTGACCAGGATCCAGCGGATCGCCTTCACCGGGAAGCCGAGCTTGCGGACATTCTCCAGCACCAGGTCAGCCGCCTGGGGGATGCCGCCGTCGAGCAGCACCAGGCCGCCGGGCGTCTGCACCAGTAGCGTGGTGATGCCGCAGGTGCCGACATACCAGGTGTTGCCGTAGACATGGGCGGGCGGCGCCGGATCGCCCCAGCCATCGCGCCCGGCGCAGGCCTTGGCCATGTCGCGCTCAGCCTGCGGGCGCGGGATATGCATCTGGGTCGAGGCCGGTGCCGCGAGGGTGAGGGCGGCGAGGGCGGCGAGCAGGCGCTTAGCGGACAAAGCTGGCTCCATTGGCATCGAGCACGGCCCCGGTCATGCTTTCCGGCGCATCGAGCGCGCAGAACACGGCCATCGTGGCGATCTCTTCCGGCGTGGCAACGCGGCCCAGCGGGATATCGGCCAGCAAGCCCGGGCCGCCCCGGCTGGCGAGGTAGTCCCCGGCCATCGCCGTATCGGTAAAACCGGGGCAGATCGCATAGCTCATGATGCCCCTGGCCGGGTAATGGCGGGCAATGGTCTTGTGCAGGCCGATCATCCCGGCCTTGGCGGCGGCATAGTGCCAGTGATCGGGCGAATCGCCGCGATAGGCAGCGCGGCTGGCGATGTGGACGATGCGGCCCTGCCGCTCGCCATCGAGCCAGTGCCGCACGGCAAAGCGCGACAGTTCTGCCGCGGCGGTCAGGTTGATCCGCAGCGAATCTTCCCAGTTATCGAGCCATTCGATGTCTGACAGGCCCAACGGATTGGCCTGGAACAGCCCGGCATTGTTGACCAGCACGTCGATCCGGCCGTGGGCCGAGCGCGCCAGGGCTTCTTCCCAGATGCGGCTGGGGGCGGTGGGATCGGTCAGATCCGCACCGATCGTATCGGCATCGTGGGCCTTGCTGCCGTGGCCGATAACCGCGACTCCGCGGGCGGTGAGGGCAGACTTGATCGCGGCACCGATCCCGCGCGAGGATCCGGTGACGAGTGCAGTAAGCTGGGTCATGCCGCCAGCTCTAGGGCTTTGGTGCAGGTGCGCCAAGCCGCCGCTTGCACGGCCCCGCGTTTTGACTATGGGGATGGGCGCGAAGGTGGCACGCGTCACCGCACGAGAGAGTAAGGGGAACGCTCGCATGGCCGGAGCCAGCAACCGTCCGATTTCGCCGCACCTGCAGATCTGGAAGTGGGGGCCGGCGATGCTGGTCTCGATCCTCCACCGCGTTTCAGGCGATGGCCTGGCGTTGGTCGGTCTGGCCGTGCTGCTGTGGTGGCTTGGCGCGCTGGCCGGGGGCGAGGGCAGCTACCTTGAGTTCACCCGGCATATGAAGGAATGGTACGGGCAGGTCGTGCTGATCGGCCTGACCTGGGCCTTCTTCAACCACATGGCCTCGGGCCTGCGCCACTTCGTGTTGGATATCGGCGCGGGCTATGAACTGAAGAACAACGCGGTCTGGTCGATGGTGACCCCGCTGATCGCCCTGGTGCTGACCGGTGCCACCTGGGCCTACATCCTGCTGCGCTGAGGGAACGGACAATGGGTAACGGAACCAACATCGGCCGCGTCCGCGGGCTTGGCTCGGCCAAGTCGGGCACGCACCACTGGATGCTCCAGCGCTTCACCGCGGTCGGCAACCTCGTCCTGGGCCTCTGGCTGCTGTTCTCGCTCGTCGGCCTGCCGGACCTCGGCTTCAAGACGGTGATGACCTGGGCGGCCCAGCCGATCAGCGCCACCGCGCTGGTGCTGTTCGTCGTCACCACCTTCTGGCACGCCCGGCTGGGGCTGCAGGTGCTGATCGAGGACTATGTTCACGAACACGCCAACAAGTTTGCCGTGATGACCCTGCTCAACCTCGCCAGCTTCGGCGGGGCGGCCTTTGGCGTCTTCGCGATTGTCCGTATCGCTCTGGGAGCTGCCGCATGACCGCCTCTGTTACTGGGCAAGCCTACAAGATCATCGACCACACCTATGACACGGTCGTCGTCGGCGCGGGCGGTTCGGGCCTGCGCGCCACGATGGGCAGCGCCGAAGCCGGCCTGCGCACCGCCTGCATCACCAAGGTCTTCCCGACCCGTTCGCACACTGTCGCCGCCCAGGGCGGGATCGCCGCTTCGCTGTGCAACAACACGCCGGACCACTGGACCTGGCACATGTACGATACCGTCAAGGGATCGGACTGGCTGGGTGACCAGGACGCGATCGAATACATGGTCCGCGAAGCCCCCCAGGCGGTTTACGAGCTGGAGCACGCCGGCGTGCCGTTCAGCCGCAACCCCGATGGCACGATCTACCAGCGCCCGTTCGGCGGCCACATGCAGAACATGGGCGAAGGCCCGCCGGTGCAGCGCACCTGCGCCGCGGCGGACCGCACCGGCCACGCCATGCTGCATGCGCTCTACCAGCAGAGCCTGAAGTACAATTCAGACTTCTTCATCGAATACTTCGCGATCGACCTGATCATGGAGAACGGGGAATGCCGCGGCGTGATCGCGCTGTGCATGGACGATGGCTCGATCCACCGTTTCCGCTCGAAGGCCGTGGTCCTGGCGACCGGCGGCTATGGCCGCAGCTATTACACCGCCACTTCGGCCCATACCTGCACCGGTGACGGCGGCGGAATGGTGCTGCGCGCTGGCCTGCCGCTGCAGGACATGGAATTCGTGCAGTTCCACCCGACCGGCATCTACGGCGCGGGCGTGCTGATCACCGAAGGTGCGCGCGGTGAGGGCGGCTATCTGACCAACTCCGAGGGCGAGCGCTTCATGGAGCGTTATGCTCCCTCGGCGAAGGACCTGGCATCGCGCGACGTCGTCTCGCGCTCGATGGCACTGGAAATCCGCGAAGGCCGCGGCGTCGGCCCGAACAAGGACCATATCTTCCTGCACCTCGATCACATCGATCCCAAGGTGCTGGCCGAACGCCTGCCGGGCATTACCGAATCCGGCAAGATCTTTGCCGGCGTCGACCTGACCCGCCAGCCGCTCCCCGTGGTGCCGACCGTGCACTACAACATGGGCGGCATCCCCTGCGATTATCACGGCCGCGTGATGACGATCGGACCGGACGGCAATCCGGAAACCCCGGTGCCGGGCCTGTTCGCAGTCGGCGAAGCGGCCTGTGTTTCGGTCCATGGCGCCAACCGCCTCGGTTCCAACTCGCTGATCGACCTCGTCGTGTTCGGCCGCGCGACCGGCCACTACCTCAAGGAAAACATCAAGCCCGGCACGGCCCATGCCGAACTGCCCAAGGACAGTGCCGACCTGGCGCTGACCCGGCTTGACCACTTCCGCCACGCCAACGGCGGCTCGCCCACGGCCGAAGTGCGGACCGAAATGCAGCGCACGATGTCGATGCACGCCGCCGTGTTCCGCAATGATGAGCTGATGGCCGAGGGCAAGCAAAAGCTCGCCGCGACCTATGCGCGGATGGCCGACATCAAGGTCCACGACCGCTCGCTGATCTGGAACTCGGACCTGGTCGAAACGCTCGAGCTCGACAACCTGATCAGCCAGGCCGCCGTCACGCTGCACAGCGCCCACAACCGCAAGGAAAGCCGCGGCGCCCACGCGCACGAAGACTTCCCCGAGCGCGACGATGCCAACTGGATGAAGCACACCGCCGCCTGGTTCGATGGCTGGGGCGGCAAGGGCGGCTCGGTCAAGATCGACTACCGCCCGGTGCACGAATTCACGCTGACCGACGACGTCGAGTACATCAAGCCGAAGAAGCGGGTGTATTGAGTTGACCTGAAGCGATTGAAGGGGCCGGAGCGGTTAAACGTTCCGGCCCTTTTCATGTCCGGATCAGATGCGTTCCCAGGTCAACTGGTTGTAGCTTTTCGCATCCGGCGCGGTTTCGGTGGTCAGCGTCACCAGGTTTCCGGCAATCTTGACGTTGCGTACGAGGGTCCGGCCAATTTCGTCCGGCTGAAGTGAGCCGGTCACGAAATGACGGACCTGCTGCTTGGCTTCATCGACTTCGAACCGGCCGAAATAGCCATACCAAGTATCGGCTGCGGCAAGCCGCTCGGCGGATGAAAGCTCGTCCCAGCCTTTGGTCGTAACCGCTCGGGCCGAACCGATGTGCACGCACATCGTGCCATTCGGGATATAGGCAATCATGCCTGAATAGGGTCCGGGGCGGTTGTCCCAGACTGATCGGGCGCCGGTTGCCTTGTCGATCGTCACAGGCTCAAGCAGCTTCCAACTGCCGAGCAGGCGATCGCGCAGGCTTAAGGTCTTTGCGCCCAGTGACTGTGCGGCGAATGCTGCAGGCAATAAGGCCGAACCGACCAAAATCTGTCGTCTGTCCATGACTACCCCTCCTGTTGCTTTAAACGAAGCTTACGCCTGATCCCGGTCTGCACAACCGTTCATCTAGCCTTCATGTTTACATCCGTAGTCGATTACGTATGTAGACATCGAGGGGATGCGCCATGGCGGACGATAGCCCGCAGAACGAACGGATCAGCGAAGCCGAACAGGCGGTGATGGAGGCGCTGTGGGCGCGTTCGCCGCTGACGGCCAACGAGGTGGCCGATGCGGTTGCCCCGGCGCGGGGCTGGACGCTGGCCACGGTCAAGACGCTGCTCTCGCGCCTGGTCGCCAAGCAGGCGGTGGAAACCGCGCCCGATGGCAAGCGCTTCCTCTATTCGCCGCGCGTCGCCCGGGTCGATTTTGCCACGGGCGAATCGAAGCGGCTGGTTGACCGGCTGTTCGGCGGATCGGCTGCTGGCCTCTTCGCCCATCTGGCCGAAGCCGAAGCCCTGACCGACAAGGACCTGAACCAGATCGAAGCCCTGTTGAAGGAGCTGCGGAAATGATCTGGCTCACCGACACGCTCGTCACGACCGGTGCCTTGATTGCGCTGGTTCTGCTGATCCGCCGCCCGGTCTCGCGCCATTTCGGTCCGGGCATGGCCTACGCGCTGTGGGGCCTGCCGCTGCTGCGGCTGTTCCTGCCGCCGCTGGTCCTGCCGGCTGCGCCCGCGCCTGTGCCCGTTGCGGCCAGCGAGGTTGTGGTGGTGACCGATGCGGCCGCTGCCGCCGCACCACCTGCCCTGTCCTTCGCCTGGGTCGAGCCGCTGATGATCGGTCTGTGGCTGGCCGGGGTGGTTGGCTTCCTGGTCTGGCGGGCCCTGGGCTATCATGCGCTGCGCCGCGAGCTGCTGGCCGATGCTCGGCCGGTCGGCCAGGTCGAGGACATCCGCCTGGTCGAAACGCCTACCGCGCCGACGCCGCTGGCCTTTGGCCTGACCGACAAGGTGATTGCCCTGCCGCCCGGCTTCATGGCCCAGGCTGACCGCGCCGCGCGCGATCTCGCCATTGCGCACGAGCTGGAGCACCACCGTGGCCGCGACCTGGCGGTCAACGTGGCGGTGCAGCCGTTGCTGGCGCTGCACTGGTTCAACCCGCTGGCTTGGCTGGCCTGGCGCGCCTTGCGGCGGGATCAGGAAGCGGCCTGCGATGCCCGCGTCGTGGCTGGCCGCGATGCTGCGATCCGCGCGGCCTATGGCGCGCTGATCGCCGACTATGCCCGCGCCCCGCGCGTTTCCCTGGCCGCCTCGATCGCCTGCCCGGTGGTCGGCGAGGCCTCTGTCATCCATCGTTTGAGGAGCCTGACCATGAGTGATCCCACCCCTGCGCGCCGGAACATTGGCCGCCTGCTGCTGGCCGGTGCCGCCCTGGCGCTACCGCTGACTGCCTCGATCTCCTATGCTGCCGCACAGGATGTTGTTGCTCCGCCCGCGCCGCCGGCGCCTCCGGCCGCCCCGGCGGCTCCGGCTGCGCCCGAAGCCCCGGCCGCGCCGAAGACCGTCAAGGAGCACCGCATTGTCATCGTCGAGCGCAATGGCGACAAGAAGGACGAAAGCGACCTCAAAACCCGCGTGATCGAGAAGGATGGCAAGACCATCGTCATCAAGACCGACAAGGCGCTGAGCGAGGCCGAGATCGATGCCAAGGTCGAGAAGGCGCTGGCGGCCGTTCCGGACCTGCCCGATTTCCCCGATATGCCGCCTGTGCCGGGCAACGGCGAGCGCCGCGTGATCGTCAAGCGGGTCCACGGCGAGGGCGCGCCCCACGTGATGGCCTGGAGCAGCAAGGACGACGTGAAGATCGCGGTGGCCTGCGCTGACGGTGCCAAGACCTCCAACTTCGAAGCCGAGGGCAAGAGTGCCGATGGCAAGAAGCAGCGGATGGTGCTCCGCTTCTGCTCGGCCGGCGCGGCCATGGCCAAGGCCGCCGATGGCCTCAAGGCCGCGCGCGACCGGATCAGCAAGGATGACAAGCTGTCCCCGTCGATCCGCGAGGAGATCGTCAAGGAACTCGACGCCGAAATCGCGCGCCTTTCCAAGCGGGGCTGAAGCTAGCCCCTTGGGCTCTGCAGGAAGCGGCGGGGGCGGAGCGTTCCGCCTCCGCCGTCACCGTTTCAGCGCCAGCGCAGCCGCTCGGGCGTCAGCTGGTCGACACTGGTCACGCCCATCAGCTTCATCCCGCGCTCGATCTCGTCCTTCAGCAGCATGATCGCCCGTTCAACGCCCTCCTGGCCAGCAGCGGCGAGGGCATAGAGGTAAAGCCGACCGCCTGAAGCGGCGGTGGCCCCGGCGCAGAGGCTCTTCAGCACATGGGTCCCGCGCCGCACACCGCCGTCGCAGATGATCTCGATCTCACCGCCCACGGCATCGACGATTTCGCGCAGCTGGTCGAAGGGCGCGCGGCTGCCATCGAGCTGGCGGCCGCCGTGGTTGGAGATCATGATCGCGTCGGCGCCGATCTCCACCGCGCGGCGCGCATCGGCGGCGCTCATCACACCCTTGAGGCAGAAGGTCCCGCCCCACTGCGCGCGGATATCGGCGGCGGTGTTCCAGTCCATCGACTGGTCGAGCATAGTGTTGAAGTACCCGGCGATCGAGACGGCCTCCCCGGTCCCCTCGGCGACATGGGTATCGAGATTGGGCAGGCTGAACTTCTCGCGCAGCAGGTAGTCCAGCCCCCAGCGCGGCTTCATCGCATAGCCCAGCAGATTACGGGCCGTGAACTTGGGCGGCGAGGTGAAGCCGGAACGTGCGCAGCGCTCGCGCTTGCCGGAAACGATCGTGTCCACGGTGAGCGCGATACAATCGAACTTGGCCGCCTGGCAGCGCTCGATCATCGAGCGGTTGAGGCCCTTGTCCTTGTGGACATAGAGCTGGAACAGCTTGGGCCCCTGGGTGAGGGCGGCGGTTTCCTCGATGCTGACGGTCGCCAGGCTGGAGATACCGAACCACAGGCCAAACTTCTCCGCCGCCCGCGCCACCGCGCGCTCGCCTTGCCAGTGGAACACGCGTTGCAGCGCGGTGGGGGAGAGCATCAGGGGGAGGGCGCTCTTGCGGCCCATCAGCGTGATCGAGGTGTCGATCTCGGCCACCCCGGCCAGCACGTCTGGCACCAGGTCGACCGAATCGAACGCGCTGGTGTTGCGGGCCTTGGTCACCTCGTCGTCAGCCGCACCATCGATATAGTCGAACACCGGCCAGGGCAGGCGGCGGCGGGCGAGTTCGCGGAAATCGGCGATGTTGTGGCAATCGGTCAGGCGCATGGCCTGTGGGCTAGCGCAGGCCTGCCGCGCGCGAAAGCTACTTCTTGACCGGCTGGATCACTGGTTCCGCAGTAAAGGTCACACCCTTGCTGCGTTGCTTGCGCGATGGCTTGCGTTCCGGCTTGGCTTCGGCCTGAGCCTGGGCCTGCGGTGCAGCCAGCGCGGCAATCTCGGCCGGCCCGGCCGAGCGCGCCGGGTAGCGGCAGCCGCGTGCCTCGCCCACACCCTTGAGATAGGCCCGGCGGGCAACGCCGGCCTGGACAGCGGCCTGGATCTTGCGCTCCTGCTCGTTGGCGCCCGATATTTCGCGGATCAGGCCGCGGAACGGGATGAACGATCCGACTGCCGCCTGGGCCACGCGTCCGGCTGTCATGCGATTTCTGGCCTCGACGGGCAGATCGATATCGGGTCCCAGCACGGTATCCAGCTCACTCACTGCAGCAGCGATTTCCGGACAGCGCCGCAGACCGACCAGGGTATAGGGCCGCTCCTGCGCGGTCAGCAGCAGCGGCGGGATCGTGTCCTTCTTGAGGTTGAGGTCAGACGCGGGGGTGGCAACCGCATCACCCATGCTGGGCGAGCGGTCAGAGACGGGCTTGTCTGGTTCCTTGGCCTCTGCCGGCTTTGCCTCCTGCGCATAGGCACTCACGGGGAGGATCAGGCAGGCAATAAACAGGGCAAAGCGCATTGCGCGGTAACTCCAGCAGCCCCCTGTTGGATCTAAAGCCAGTCTATGCGCCAGAGTTCCCCCGGGCAACAATCATCCGCGCCGCCGCATGTCGGCAAAAGTATCGCAGGCGTCCTCGTTCCCGGTCTCCAGCCCCTTGCGCAGCCAGGCCATGCGCTGCTCGCTGGACCCGTGGGTAAAGGCGGCTTCGACCGGGCGGCGACCGGCGCTTTTCATCAGCGTGTCGTCGCCGATCGAATGGGCGGCGGTCATGCCTTCCTCGATATCGCCCGGCTCGATCCGGTCGCGGTTCTTGGCGGCCCAGACCCCGGCATAGCAATCGGCCTGCAGTTCCATCCGCACTTGCAGCTGGTTGGCGCGGCTGGGGTTCTGCTGCTGGGCAGAGCGGATCTGCTCGGCCAGCCCGGTCATGGTCTGGATATGGTGACCATATTCGTGCGCCATCACATAGGCGCGGGCGAAATCGCCCCCGGCGCCGAGGCGCTGTTCCATCTCGCGGTAGAAATCGGTGTCGATGTAGATGCCCTGGTCGCTGGGGCAATAGAACGGCCCCATCGCGCTCTGCGCTGCGCCACAGCCGGACGAGCCGCTTTGCGAATAGAACACCAGCTTGGGCCGCTCGAAGCGGATGTTGGACGCCGCAAACAACGGTTCCCAGGTCTTGTTGAGCGAGGACAGCGCATTGCAGCTTTCGCGGCTGAGCGCATCGACCGTGCAGCTTTCGCTGGCATCCGATCCGCCGGCAGCCGGGCCGACCTGTTGCTGGCCCGCGCCGCTTTCCATCTGTTGCAGGCCGCCGATCGTCTGGACCGGATCAAGCCCGAACACGAAATAGCCCACCAGCGCGATCACGATCGTGCCGCAGCCCAGCTTCCCGCCAGCGCCGCCCATCCGAAAGCCGCCGCCGGTGCCGCGCTGATCCTCGATATTGATGGCATTGGGGTCAAAATCATCCAGCCGCATGGTGCGTCCCTTTCCTTCGGCTTGTTCGTGCTGGACAGGGGCGCACCCCATCCGCAATGGACTGTCTCGCAACACACATTCGGAGTCGAGCATGTTTCTGAAGGGCAAACGCGCGCTGGTAACCGGTTCCACTTCGGGCATTGGCCTGGCCATCGCCCGGGCGATGCATGCTGAGGGGGCGGAAGTGATCCTCTCTGGCTTTGGTTCCGATGAAGAGATCGCCGCGCTCTGCCAGGAAATGGATGCGCGCCACGTCGCGGCCGACCTGATGACCGCTGCCGGGGTCGAGGCGCTGATGGCCGGCGCGGGTGAGGTCGATATCCTGGTCAACAATGCCGGGATGCAGCACGTTGCCGCGGTTGACGAATTTCCGGTCGACAAGTGGGATGCGATCGTCGCGCTCAACCTTTCGGCTGTGTTCCACGCCTGCCGCCTGGCCGTGCCGGGAATGAAGGCCCGCGGCTGGGGACGGATCATCTCGACCGCATCGGCCCACAGCCTGGTCGCTTCGCCGTTCAAGGCGCCCTATGTGGCGACCAAGCACGCTGTGGCCGGCTTCACCAAGTCGCTGGCGCTGGAACTGGCAACGAGCGGGGTGACGGCCAATTGCATCAGCCCGGGCTATGTCTGGACCGCCCTGATCGAGAACCAGATCCCCGACACGATGAAGACCCGGGGTCTCAGCCGCGAAGCGGTGATCAACGATGTCCTGCTGGCCAAGCAACCGACCAAGAAGTTCGTCCAGCCCGATGAAGTGGCTGCGCTGGCAGTGTTCCTGTGCCGCAATCAAGCCGGCAACATGACTGGCGCAAATATTTCCATGGATGGCGGCTGGACCGCCGAATAACGCTTTGCGCTTCAGGGAAGTGTAACCTTCCTGCCACCACTGCGGCTTAACTGCAGGGCGACTGTCAAAGTCGCTTGTCCGCAGGCACGTCTACTGTAGGACTGGTGGCGATGAAACGTTGTTGGGGTGCGATGAACCGTTTGGCTGTGGTCGCAATTGCGGCCCTGCTGGCGTTTACCCCGGCTCAGGCCCAGCGGCGCGACAAGGCGCTGGAGGCGGCGCTGCTGGCCCATGTCACCGAACTGGCCAGCGATGCTTACGATGGGCGCGAGCCCGGGACCGAGGGTGAAGCCAAGACATTGCGCTACCTTGGCCAGCAATGGTTCGATATCGGGCTGGAATCCGGCACCAACGATCCGCGCAACGCCTGGTTTGCCCCTGTCAAGCTGGTCGCGCGCGAGCCGGCCTCCAGCAGCGCCAGTTTCACGCGCCGCAATCGCCCGCAGTTCGTACCGCCCGGATCCACCGAGGTCTTCACCTCGGGCAAGCGCACCCTGGTCAACAGCGCGCCGATCCTGTTCGTCGGCAAGGGCGAGGGCGAGGTGGGCCGGGCCGAGCTGGCCGGGCGGGTCGCGCTGCTGCTCGATGGCGGCACCGAGGGTTCGGAACGGCAGAACGCGCTGTTGAAGGCGGGGGCCGCCGGGGTCCTGACCGTGCTGGATGGTGAGCGGACGCTGGAACAGATCCGTGCCCGCCGCGGCCGCTCGGGCTATGCCCTGGCCACCGAGGAACTGGGCGGCGATCTGGAAGCCTTCATCACGGCCGAGGGGCTGGAGCGCGCGCTGGCCGGCGGTCCGCTCGATTTTGCCGCGCTCAAGGCGCTGGCGGCCAAGCCCGACTTCGTGCCGCGGCTGCTTGACCTGGCGGTGACGCTGGAGGCGACCACGCGTGAGACCCGGATCAACACCCATAATGTGATCGGCCGCCTGCCCGGTCGCCGGCCCGATAGCGGGGCCGTGCTGCTGCTGGCCCACTGGGATCATTTCGGCGAATGCGCGGCTCCCCCGGCCGAGGACCTGATCTGCAACGGCGCGATCGACAATGCCAGCGGCCTCGCCGCTCTGACCGAGATTGCCCGCCGCCTCGCCAAGGGGCCGGCGCTGGACCGCGATGTCTATTTCCTCGCCACTACGGCCGAGGAGATCGGGCTGTTGGGGGCAGAGGCCTTTGCCGAAGACCCGCCGCTGCCGCTCAGCCAGATCGTCGCGGCCTTCAATATCGACAGCTTTGCCCTGGCGCCGCGCGGGGCGCCGCTGGGGATCGTCGGGCGCGGGCTGACGCCGCTGGATGCCGGGATTCTGGCCGTGGCCAAGGCACAGAAGCGCAAGGTGGTCGAAGGCGATGCCGCCAATGCCTATATCCGCCGCCAGGATGGCTGGGCGCTGCTGCAGCATGACGTGCCGACGGTGATGGTATCGTCGAGCTGGTCTGACATTGCCCGGGTCGAGCGGTTCTTCGAAACCGACTATCACCGCCCGGGCGATCAGCTGAAGCCGGGGCTAGACCTGTCAGGCACGGCCGAGGACGTGGCTTTCCACGTCGCGCTGGTGCGCCATTTTGGCGATCCGAAGAAGGTTCCACTGCGTTCCAAATGAGGCACTAGCCCAATTGGGGGAGTGCGTTTACATGGGCCGCCACGAATCTCCGCACCCAGACGCAAAGTGGCACCCATGGACATACCTCTCGGCCTTACCTTCGACGACGTGCTGCTGCGTCCGGCCGAATCCGATATCCTGCCCTCGATGGCCGATACGAGCACGCGGCTGACCGCGCAGATCGGGCTCAACATTCCGGTGATCTCCTCCGCGATGGATACCGTGACAGAGGCCGACATGGCGATCGTCATGGCCCAGCTCGGGGGGATCGGCGTGCTCCACCGCAACCTGACCGTGGAAGAACAGGTTGCCGCGGTTCGCGCCGTGAAGCGCTTTGAAAGCGGCATGGTGGTCAACCCGATCACGATCGGCCCCGACGCCACCCTGGGTGAGGCCCGCGCGCTGATGGAAGCCAACCGCATCTCCGGCATCCCGGTGGTCGAGGCCGGTGGCCGGCTGGTCGGCATCCTGACCAACCGCGATGTTCGCTTTGCCGCCAACCCGGCTCAGCCGGTGCGCGAACTGATGACGCATGAGAACCTCGCCACGGTCAGCCCGGGCGTCAGCCAGGAAGAGGCCCGCCGCCTGCTCCACGCGCGCCGGATCGAAAAGCTGCTGGTGGTGGATGAGAATTTCCACTGCACCGGCCTGATCACGGTCAAGGACATGGAAAAGGCGATCACCTATCCCGACGCGACCAAGGACGCGACCGGGCGCCTGCGCGTCGCTGCCGCCACCACCGTGGGCGACAAGGGCTTTGAACGGACCGAGGCGCTGCTCGCGGCCGAATGCGACGTGGTGATCATCGATACCGCCCACGGCCACAACAAGGATGTTGCCCGCGCGGTTGAGCGGGTGAAGAAGCTCAGCAATTCGGCCCAGGTCATTGCCGGCAATGTCGCGACCTATGAAGCGACGCGGGCGCTGATCGATGCCGGGGCCGATGCGGTCAAGGTCGGGATCGGGCCGGGCTCGATCTGCACCACCCGCGTGGTCGCCGGTGTCGGCGTGCCGCAGCTGACCGCGATCATGGAAGCCGCGCGCGCCGCGGCTGACACCAGGACCCCGATCATCGCCGACGGCGGCCTGCGCACGTCGGGCGATGCAGCCAAGGCGCTGGCGGCCGGTGCCTCGACCATCATGGTCGGCTCGATGCTGGCCGGGACCGAGGAAGCGCCGGGCGAGACCTTCCTTTACCAGGGCCGCGCCTACAAGTCGTACCGCGGGATGGGTTCGGTCGGCGCGATGGGCCGTGGCAGCGCGGACCGCTATTTCCAGGGCGACATCAAGGACCAGATGAAGCTGGTGCCCGAAGGGATCGAAGGCCAGGTGCCGTACAAGGGTCATGCCCGCGATGTCGTCCACCAGCTGGTTGGCGGGATCAAGGCGGCGATGGGCTATACCGGCTCGGCCACGATCGAGGACCTGCGCACCCGCGCCAATTTCGTGCGCATCACCAACGCGGGCCTCAAGGAAAGCCACGTCCACGACGTGACGATCACCCGCGAGGCACCGAACTACAAGCTGTGACGGGCCAGTGACCCCAGGCGCCCGCGTCCAGGCGGCGATCGAGATCCTTGATCTGGTGATTGCGGCTGCCCGCGCCAATGGCGCCCCGGCTGACCGCATTGTGGGGGACTGGTTCCGCACCCGCCGCTTTGCCGGCAGCAAGGACCGCCGCGCGGTGCGCGACCTGGTCTATGCCGCGATCCGGGCCTGTGGGCCGGTGCCGGTTTCGGGCCGGGCGGCGATGCTGCGGCTGGTGCAGGAAGACTCCAACCTTGCCAGCCTGTTCGATGGACAGGGTCATGCACCTGCACCGATCTCGCCTGACGAGCCCGTCGCGGCAGGCGGCGTGGCACCGCCCTGGCTGGAGCTGGCTCTGGCTGAAAGCGACATTGCCGGGGCAGATGCCCTGGCCCTGCTGACGCGCGCGCCGCTCGATCTGCGGGTCAACTCGCTCAAGGCTGAGCGTGACACCCTGGAACTGCCCGAGCCGGCCGAGCCGGGCCTCGCGCCGCACAGCCTGCGCCTGCCGCACGGCACGCAGGTGGAGGCCTGGGAAGCCTATAGCTCCGGCCAGATCGAGGTGCAGGACATCGGCTCGCAGCTGGTCTGCGCGGCGCTGAATGCGCAGCCAGGCGAGCTGGTGATCGATCTTTGCGCCGGGGCCGGGGGCAAGACCCTGGCGCTCGCGGCGGCAATGGACAATCGCGGGCGGCTGATCGCGGCCGACACCGATCGCGCGCGCCTCTCTCGGCTGGAGCCGCGCGCGTGGCGAGCCGGTGTTACCATTGCCGAAACCCGCCTGCTCAATCCAAACCGCGAGGCAGAGGCGCTGGTTGACCTGGTCGGCCAGGCCAATGCCGTGCTGGTCGATGCACCCTGTTCAGGTGCCGGCACCTGGCGGCGCAGCCCGGAAGGGCGCTGGCGGCTGACGCCGGACCAGCTTGCCCGCTATGCGGCGGTCCAGGCGCGGCTGCTCGATCTGGCGGCGAGCCTGCTGCGGCCGGGTGGGCGGCTGGGCTTCGTCACCTGTTCGCTGCTGGACGTCGAAGGGGCCAGCCAGGCTGCCGCCTTCCTGACCCGGCACCCGGGCTGGACGGCGCAGGACCTGGCGCTTGGCGCCGGTGAGGCCCGCGGTCCGGGCTGGCGGCTTGCGCCAAACCGTGACGGCACCGACGGCTTTTTCGTCGCCTGCTTCCGGAAGACCTGATAACAGGATCGGCGATGTCGAGCCTTCGGGAGCAATTGATGCGTTACACCCCTGCCGCGCTGGCCTTGTCTCTGCTGGCGGCAGTCACAGCCAGTGTCAGCCTGTCCGCGCCGCCGGTTCCGCTCGATCCGCGCGCAGCCGTGCTGGTGGCCGAAGGGCGCAAGCTGCTCGCCGGCGGCGATGCCAATGGCGCGATCGATGCCTATGAAGCAGCGCTGGCAGTCCAGCCTGGCCACGTCGCGATCCTGCTCAATCTGGCTGAGGCGACCCGCAAGCAGGGCATGCAGGGCAAGGCGCTGCGCTATTACCGCGAGGTGCTCGAGACCGAGCCGGGCAATGTCTATGCCATCTCCGGCGAAGGGCAGGCGCTGGTTGAAAAGGGCGCGGTCGAACGGGCCCGCCGCAACCTGACCCGGCTGGAGCAGATCTGCGGCGCAGGCTGTCTGCCGGCCAGGGACCTGGCTGCCGCGATCCAGCAAGGACCGGCCCCGCAGGTGGTCACCGCCGAAGCGGTTCAGGCCAAGCCGACCGTCACGACCAACTGAGCCGTTTTCAGATCAGGTCGCGAAACTCGTCGAGCACGGCGCGGTAGACGCGCTTCTTGAAGGGCACGATCACGTCCGGCAGTTGCGTCGGGTCGAGCCATTGCCATTCGCAGAACTCGGCCGGATCGTGGGCGTCGAGCCGAATGTGATGATCCTCGCCGTTGAAGCGGGCCAGCACCCAGTGCTGGCGCTGGCCGCGATACTTGCCGCCCCACAACTTGCCCATCAGCTCGTCCGGCAAGTCGTACAGCACTTCCTCGCGGGTCTGGGCCAGGATCGTCACGTGCTCTTGCCTTACGCCGGTTTCCTCCCACAGCTCGCGCAGGGCTGCTTCGCGCAGTTCCTCGCCCTCGTCGATCCCGCCCTGCGGCATCTGCCAGTAAACCCCGCCCTCGTCGGGCTGACCGCGCGTATCGATGCGCTTGCCGACAAAGGCCAGGCCAGAGGCATTGACCAGCATCACCCCCACGCAGGGGCGATAGGGCAGGGCGGCAAAGTCGGCTTTGGTGGGGCTATCGCTCATTGCGCGGCCCTTAGCGCTAAACCCTGGTCAGCATCAACTTCATCGCGGCAATGATTTTGGCCGTTGCCGCCTGCGCACTGGGCAGGGCCTTGCGCGTGGTGGTGAAATCGTGGGTCATCCCGGCCACGTTGAAGTAAAGCGTATCCACTCCGGCATCGACCAGCTTGGCCGCCAGCCGCCGCCCCTGATCCTGCAGCGGATCAAGCCCCGCCGTGGCGACGATCGTCGGGCACATGCCCTTGGCCTCGGCATGGATCGGAAAGGCCCGCGGATTGCCGGCTTCGGGCAGATAGAGCGAATAGAACCATTCCATTACCGCCTTGGTCAGCAGGTGCTTCTCGGCGAAAGTGGCCATCGACCCGTCCTGGCTTTCGTCGGTCGCCGGATAGAGCAGCACCTGGAGCAGCATCGGTGCGGCGGCGGGCCGGTCGATCAAGGCGCGGGCGGTCACAGTGGCCAGGTTGCCACCAGCGCTGCCACCGATGGTGATCAGGCCGGTTACCTGCCGGTTCAGTTCCGCTGGACTGGCCGCGAGCCAGCGCGCAACCGCTTCGCAATCGTCGGGCGCAGCCGGAAAGGGATGCTCAGGCGCCTTGCGATAGTGCACCGCCAGCACCGGCAGATCCAGTTCTGCCGAAAGCTCGGTGCACAGCGAATTGTGGGTGTCGAGATCGCCGATCACGAACCCGCCACCGTGGAAGAACAGGACAACCGGTGAGGGATCGCGATTTTCGCGGACGTCATAGAATCGCACCGGAATGGCGCCCGCCGGGCCGGCGCAGGTGAGGTCCTTGATAACCGCCATTGGGCGCGGGTCAGCTTCGGTCATGGCCTTGAGGCCCAGATAGCCAGCGCGCTGTTCCATCGGATCGAGCCGCTCGGCTGGCGGCAAGCTGTTCATCATCGCGAGGAAGCTTTGGACGTCTTCACGGATCAACGGAGTGGAATCAGGCACGCAGGGACCTCTCTCTTTTGATGGTTTAACCGACAGGTTAAGTCGCGTTTTGCCCCTTGACTAGCCGCCTTGGCGCCCGTCTTGATGTACCGGTTGTCCGGCGCGCAGTTTTTCTTGATTGCCGGGCACGCGGGGAGGGGACTAGGGCGCTTCGTGAGGATGAGGCGGACCGGTCCGCCTGATGAGGAATTCGCATGGCAACGCAACTGGCCGATCCCGAAGCAAAGTCCACCGTAGCACCTGAGGCCGTAGTCGTCCGTTTTGCGGGCGATTCGGGTGATGGGATGCAGCTGACCGGTGGACAGTTCACCCTCTCGAGCGCGCTCGCGGGCAATGACTTTGCCACCTTCCCGGATTTTCCGGCGGAGATCCGAGCGCCGCAGGGCACGCTGTTTGGCGTCTCGGCGTTCCAGATCAACTTCGGTTCGACCAGCATCGACACCGCCGGTGACGCGCCTGACGTGCTGGTGGCGATGAACCCGGCGGCACTGAAGACCAATGTCGGTGCGCTCAAGCCCGGAGGCCTGATCATTGCCGACACCGGAGAGTTCACCAAGCGCAACCTGGAAAAGGCCAAGTACGATGTCAGCCCGCTGGAGGATGGCAGCCTGGCCAAGTGGCAAGTGCTGGCTTTCGACATCTCGGCGCTGACGCTCGAATCGGTCAAGCCGTTCGGCCTGGGCAACAAGGAAGCCCTGCGCTGCAAGAACATGTGGACGCTGGGCCTGGCGCTGTGGATGTTCGACCGCGACCGCGCCCCGCTGATCGACTGGCTCAACGCCAAGTTCGCCAAGAACAAGGTGCTGGCCGATGCCAACGTCGCCGCGCTCAATGCCGGCCATGCCTATGGTGAAACAGCTGAGCTGGGCGGGCACGTCAAGAAGCTGCACCTTGGCCCGGTGCCGACCCCGGCGGGCCTCTACCGCACGATCACCGGCGCCGATGCCGTGGCGCTCGGTCTGGTCGCGGGCGCACAGCTGGCGCATCTGCCGATGTTCTTTGGCGGCTATCCGATCACGCCGGCCTCGTCGATCCTGCACGCGCTGGTGCGGCTGAAGGAATTCGGCGTCACCACCTTCCAGGCCGAGGATGAGATTGCCGCGATCTGCGCCGCAATCGGCGCGAGCTATGCTGGCCAGCTGGGCGTCACCTCCAGCTCGGGCCCCGGCATTGCGCTCAAGGGTGAGGCGATGGGCCTGGCGGTAATGACCGAGCTGCCGCTGGTGATCGTCAACTCGCAGCGCGGCGGTCCTTCGACGGGCCTCCCGACCAAGACCGAGCAGTCTGACCTTTACCAGGCGGTCTATGGCCGCAATGGCGATGCCCCGATCCCGGTGGTTTCGGCGCGTAGCCCGTCCGACGCGTTCGAATGCGCGATCGAGGCCTGCCGGATTGCCGTGCAGTACATGACCCCGGTGATCCTCCTCACCGATGGCTACATCGCCAATGCAGCCGAGCCGTGGCAGGTTCCGGACCCGGCAACTTTCAAGGAATTCCCGGTCACTTTCCTCGCCGAGAAGAACGCAGGGGATACCCTGCTGCCCTACAAGCGCGATGGCAAGGGCACGCGCCCGTGGATCAAGCCCGGCACCCCCGGCCTGATGCACCGCATCGGCGGGATCGAGAAGGCGGTCGACACCGGCCACTTGGATTACTCGCCCGCCAACCACCAGGCCCAGACCGACGCCCGCAAGGCCAAGGTCGATGGCATCGCCCAGTCGATCCCTGATCAGGACGTCTGCCTCGGCGCGCCAGGCGGCAAGCTGGCCGTGGTCGGCTGGGGCAGCACCTATGGCCCGATCCACCAGGCGGTCGGCCGGGCGCGGGCAAAGGGGATGGACGTCAGCCACATCCACGTCCGCCACATCTGGCCGATGCCGCAGAACCTGGGCGAACTGCTCAAGGGTTATGACAAGGTGCTGGTGCCGGAGATGAACACCGGCCAGTTCAAGACCGTGCTGCGCGACCAGTTCCTGGTCGATGCCCGGCCGCTCACCAAGACCAGCGGCCAGCCATTCACCATTGCTGAAATTGAAGCGGCGATCGAAGGAGCGCTGGCATGAACGCGATCACCCCCATCACGACCACTCTCAAGGACTGGGAGACCGACCAGGAAGTCCGCTGGTGCCCGGGTTGCGGGGACTATGCGATCCTCAAGGCGGTGCAGCGCACCCTGCCGGAACTCGGCGCGGACCCGGCCAACACCGTGTTCGTATCGGGCATCGGCTGCTCCAGCCGCTTCCCCTATTACGTCGAAAGCTATGGCTTCCACACGATCCACGGCCGCGCCCCGGCCTTTGCTACCGGCATCAAGCTGGCCAATCCGCAGCTCGACGTCTGGCTGGTGACGGGTGATGGCGATGGCATGTCGATCGGCGGCAACCACACGATGCACGTGCTGCGCCGCAATCTCGATTGCCAGATCCTGCTGTTCAACAACGAGATCTATGGTCTGACCAAGGGCCAGTACTCACCGACCAGCCGTCAAGGCACAACCAGCCCGACCACGCCGCTTGGTTCGGTTGACCGGCCCGCCAGCCCCTGCGCCTTTGCGCTGGGCGCTGGTGCACGCTTCATCGCCCGCGGCTTCGATGTGTCGAAGGAACTGCCGAACGTCCTCAAGGCTGCCTACCACCACAAGGGTGCGGCCTTCGTCGAGATCTTCCAGAACTGCATCGTCTACAACAAGGACGTGTTCAACGATTTCGCCGCTCCCAAGGGCGCGGAAGACCGTCAGTTGTGGCTCGCCAATGGCGAACCGATGCTGTTCGCCAAGGGCACGCAGGGCATTGCGCTCGATACCGAGAAGCTGACGCTCAAGGTGGTTGATGTGATCGATGGTGACTGGCAGGCGGCGGGCGTGATTGTCCACGATGTCACCAACCGCTCGATCGCGCACATGCTGGTCGAAATGCCGTTCGGGCCGTTCCCGATGGCGCTCGGCGTGCTCTACGACGATCCACGGCCGACCTTCGAAGCCGCCGTCATGGCCGAGCGTGAGAAGGCTGCGGCGGGCAAGGAACCCAACCTCGCCAAGTTGCTCGCCAAGGGCCAGACCTGGACCGTGACCGAGGGCGGGCCGGAGCTGTAAGCCTGGCCTGGCCCGCGCCAGCGTGGACAATCTAACCCATTCCCTGATCGGCGCACTGCTCGGCCAGGCCGGGCTCAAGCGCCGCACGGGCCTCGCCATGCCGGCGCTGATCATTGGCGGAAACATTCCCGATGTCGATGCGGCCTGTTTCTTCTGGCTGGAGGGCACCGAGCATCTCGGCTTCCGGCGCGGAATCACGCACGGCCCGCCGGCGATGGTACTGCTGCCGCTGCTCCTGGCGGGTTTGCTGTGGGGGTATGATCGCTGGCAGAGGCAGCGCGGCACGCGGCCCGAGGGCCGCCTGCCGGTCAACTTCAAATGGCTCTACCTGCTCAGCCTGATTGGCACGCTCAGCCACCCGCTGTTCGACTGGTTCAATGTCTATGGCATTCGCCTGCTGGAGCCGTTTTCCAGCCAGTGGTTCTATGGCGACACGCTTTTCATCATCGATGTCTGGCTTTGGGCCCTGCTTGGTTTCGGCGTCTGGTTCTCGCTGCGCCGCGAAAAGCAGGGCGGAGAGTGGATGCGTCCAGCGCGGGTCGTGATTGCGGTGATGGCGGCCTATATCGGCCTGAACAGTGCAATCACAGCGATGGCTGAAAGATCGTTTCGTGGTGCAGTGGGGGACGAGCCGCAGCTCATTGCTAGCCCCGTTCCATTCGCGTTTTGGGAGAGGCAGGGGCTTGCTGGCGGCGAGTACCAGTGGGCAGAATTGTTTTGGGACTACGATCATTATCACGGCAAGCCTTTGACCGAAAACTTCTGTACCTGGCCCACCGCCGCACAGCTCGCCTCCGGCGGGTCGCAGGCTGAAGCCTTCCTGTTCTGGACCCGCGCGCCCTTTGCCGAGCGGGCGGCGGATGGTTCGGTGATCCTGCGTGATGCCCGGTTTTATGATCCGCGCGCACGCGACCGGTTTGCAGCGCCGCTCCCCAAAGTCGCCTGCTTGCCACTGCAGGACTGAGGGGGTTAGGGCCGAAAGGCCAGCTTGCCGGCCGGGCTCCTCCGCACGAAGGCAGCCACATGACCACGCCCATCATCGTCTGGCTCCGCCGCGACCTGCGGCTGGCTGATCAACCGGCCTTCCGCGCGGCGGGTGCGCGCGGCCCGGTGATCCCGGTCTATCTGCTGGATGATGAGACGCCCAAGCATCGCAAGATGGGTGCGGCAAGCCGCTGGTGGCTGCACCATTCGCTGGCCAATCTGGCGGCCGATCTCGAGCAGGTTGGCTCGCGCCTGATCCTGCGGCGCGGCAAGTGTGACGAGGTGCTGGCGGCGCTGGCAGCGGAGAGCGGTGCGCGCGAGGTCCACGGCCTGCACCACGTCGAACCCTGGTGGCGCAATGCCGAACGCGCGGTGGGCAAGGTATTGGACCTGATGCTGCACCACGGGCTTTACCTGGCGCCGCCTGGGTCAGTGCTGACCGGTGGAGGCACGCCGTTCAAGATCTACACTCCGTTCTGGCGGGCCTTGCAGGAACGCCTGCCGCCCGCGCCGCCGCTGCCTGCGCCAAAATTGACCGCGCCTGCGAGCTGGCCAGCCAGCGACCGGCTTGAGGACTGGCACCTGCTCCCCACCAGGCCCGACTGGGCCGGCGGGATGCGCGCCGAATGGACGCCGGGCGAGGGCGGAGCGGCCGAGCGGCTGGAAACCTTCACCCGCCGCGCCGCACGCTATGCCGAGCGGCGCAACCTGCCCTCGATGATCGGCACCTCGCGCCTCTCGCCGCACCTGCACTTTGGCGAGGTTTCGCCGGCGCAGGTCTGGCATGCGGTGGCCAATGCCGGCGGATCGGTCACCACATTCCTCGGCGAGCTCGGTTGGCGTGACTATGCCGCCAATGTGATCCACCAGTTCCCGGACTATGCCGCGCGCTCCTACAAGGAAGAGTTCGAGCACCTGCCCTGGCGCACCGGGCCGGAGGCCGAGGCAGACCTGATGGCCTGGCAGCAGGGCCGCACCGGCTATCCGATCGTCGATGCCGGAATGCGCGAGCTGTGGGCGACCGGTTGGATGCACAACCGGGTGCGGATGATCGTCGCCAGCTTCCTGATCAAACATCTGCTGATCGACTGGCGGCGCGGCGAGGAATGGTTCTGGGATACCCTGGTCGATGCCGATCACGCCCAGAACGCGGTCAACTGGCAGTGGAGCGCTGGCTCTGGCGTTGATGCCAACATGTTCGTGCGGATCATGGCCCCGCTGACGCAGAGCCCGAAGTTCGATGCTGCGGGCTACATCCGCCAATGGGTGCCCGAACTGGCCAGGCTGGGGGATGCCGAGATCCACGATCCCGGCCTGCTGCGCCCGCGCGGCTATCCGGCCAAGATCATCGAACATGTCGTGGGGCGCGCCCGCGCGCTGGCCGCCCATGCTGCAATGAAAGCAGTTTGATCGCACAGCGGTGATCCTGACCACCGTTTCTTTGACCTCGGTCAAAGCGGGCCATTCGTGGTATGGTTAGGTCAGCAAATGGGACGCAACTAGCTTGACAGCGCTGCGGCCCCATGAAAAGTTGTCCGGACAAATTTGGCGAGTGTCGCCGGATTGGAGAGTGGTCATGAGTGCCGAACTGCCGCCCCCGTACACCGCGCTGACCAAGCACCCGATGCTGGCGCGCACCAACCACGATGAATCCGCGCGGTTCAATTTCCTGACCCACCTCAACCGCTACCTCTCTGGTACGCTGGGGCCGGGCAACAAGCTGGCCTATGAAAAGCGGGTACTGCCCGCCTTCCGTGCCGAGCATGGCCGCGATCCCGAGCATCGCTATGAAATCCGTGACTGGATGAACCAGGACCCGTTCCACCGGATGTGGTCGGCGCTGAAGCGCAATTCGATGGAAATGCGCCAGCAGAATGGCCGCTCGACCGTGCTGCGCCAGCTCGACGAGCTCGATGCCCAGGCCCGCCAGTTCAACGAGCATTCCGGCCAGCTCGAACTCGATCCGAAGATCCAGCAGCCGATCTACCAGACTGCGGTCGACATTCACTGCCAGCCGGGCGGCTACCACGGCGAGGAGCGGCCGGGCGACGTTTCAGCCGGGGCCAATTACGATGTCGGCATTTTCGCCACGACCGGCGGCGCGCTGGGCGGGCTGAACGATGGCGGCGGCCAGGCAGTCGTGAACTGGATCAAGAAGGAGCGGCCCGAATGGCAGCCGCGCCGGATCCTCGATGTCGGCTGCACGGTCGGCCACAATGCCGTGCCGATTGCTGCGGCCTATCCCGATGCCGAAGTGATCGCGATCGACACCGCCGGACCTTCGCTGCGTTATGGCGCGGCCCGCGCGGCTGGCCTTGGGGTCAAGAACATCAAGTTCGTCCAGGCCAGCGGCGAGGATCTTTCGCGCTATCCCGACGGCTATTTCGATTGGGTGCAGACCACCATGTTCCTGCACGAGCTGTCGGCGGAATCGATGCCGCGGCTGCTGGCGGAATGTAACCGCGTGCTCGCCCCGGGCGGACTGATCCTGCACGTCGAACAGCCGCAGTACTCGCCGGAAATGCCGCTGTTTGAGCAGTTCATGCGCGACTGGGATGCCTTCAACAACAACGAGCCGTTCTGGTCGGCCATGCATGGCGTGGACCTCAAGGACGTGATGGCCAATGCCGGCTTCAGCAAGGCCGATCAGTTCGTGGTCGGGGTGCGGGCGGTGGTCGATCGTTCGATCTTCCCGGCCGCCGAAAGCGAAGAGCAGGAAGACTATGGCCGCGCTGCGGTCTGGAACGCCTATGGCGCCTGGAAGCCGATCGCGAAGGAGATGGCAGCATGACCGAGGGGATCGACTGGATCGCCCGCGCCGGGGCCAAGCCCAAGGGCCGCCGCCCGGATTTCTTCGAGGATTCGGCGGTTGATCGGCTGCTGTCGCTGACCATGGCCGTGGTGGGTGAAGTGGCGGTGCTGCGCGAACGGCTCGACACGGTTGAGCGCCTGCTTGACGCCAAGGGCACGATCAGCCGCGCCGATATCGAGGCCTATCAGCCCGATGGCACTGCTGGCGCGGAGCGCGGCGAGCTGACCCGCGCCTATATCGCCCGCGTGATGCGCGGCTTCCAGCAGGAGGTTGAGGCGCTGGAGAACCCGGATCCGCCGATCATGGACTGGGTGGAGAAGTTCTCGAAGTAAGGGGTAACCGCCAGCGGCGGCGATAAGGGGGGAAGGCAAATGGAAGAAGTGCTGGTGCTGCGCTGGCTGCACATCATCGCCATGGTCTATTGGCTTGGCGGCGAATGGGGTGTGTTCCAGACGAGCTACAACGTCATCAACCGCAACCTCTCGCTCGAAGAGCGGCGGCGGCACATGGAAACGGCCTATCGCATCGATATCCTGGCGCGGACCGGGATCATCACCCTGCTGCCGCTGGGGCTGCACATGGGCCACATCTATGGCTTGCAGCCCTATGGCGGTTCGTTCCTGACCGGGATGTGGATCTTCGTCGCGCTGTGGCTGGGGCTGTGCTGGGCCGCATTCTTCCAGCGCGAGACTGATCTGGGCATCAAGCTGACCAAGCTGGACGAGATGGTGCGCTGGGTGCTGATCCCGACGATCTTCGTGGTCGGCATTTCCTCGCTGATGGGCAATGGCCCCTTCGTCGCGGACGAAGGGATGCGCTGGTATGCCTGGAAGTTCACGCTCTATGGTTTTGCGCTGTGCATTGGCCTGGGTCTGCGCTGGATCATGCGCGCCTGGACCACCCGCTTCCGTCAGCTCGCCGAAGGGCCGAACCCGGCCGCCGAAGCCGCGCTGGAGCGCGAGATCGGCTGGGGCCGGATGCTGGCCTATATCTACTGGATCGCCATTTCGGGGATCTGCTTCCTGGGGACGGTCAAGCCGCTCTGAGGAAGACCCGTCCAAAACGCGAAGGGCTCCCCGGTTGGGGAGCCCTTTTCATTTCAGGATCTGGTTCATCTCGATCAGGATCCCGTCGGGATCGAAGAAGTTGCAGCCCATCACCCGGATATCGGGCCCGCTATTGCGGCCGGGATAGACCTGCAGGCGCGGTTCGGCAGTGAAGGTTACGCCGGGCACTGCCTTGGCCGCCTTGCAGCGGCCTTCGACATCATCGGTGTTCATCACGATCACCACGCCGCCGGGACCCATCCGGGTAGGATAAGGCGCGGCCGGCAGCTTCGGCTCGATCCATTGCATCAGCCCGATCCAGCCGACCCAGCCATCGTTGGCATTGAGCAGCACCAGCCGGGCCTTGGCCCCCGGCGGGCCGGCGGGCAGGGCAACGCCGCTGGTTTCGACCACGGTGTCATAATTGACCTTCATGCCCACGACATCGCGGTACAGCTTCAGGCTGGCTTCCATGTCGCGGACAATCAGCGTGGTCCGCCGAACATCGGTCGGCACGCGCTCTAACGGGGCTGTCACCCCCGGTGCGGTCGGCTTGTCCTGGGCCTGGGCGCAGGCGGCCGTGGTCAGGGCCAGCAAGGGCAGGGCGAAGCGCATCACTGGCTCTCCTCAACAGCGCCGGAATCGATCAGGCCGGCGATCCGCTCAGCGGAATAGCCCAGGTCGGCCAGCACGGCGCGCGCGTCCGCGCCGGGCTTGGGCAGGGCACTCGGCGCGCCGGGGCGCTTGCCGTCCATCTCGAGCGGAATGGTCGGCAGCTTTGTCTCCGCGCCGGTGTCGAGCGTGACCGGCTCCATTCCCCCGGCATTGAGATGCGGATCGTCGAACAGCTCTTCGGGCTTGCCGATCGGGGCGAAGGGCATGCCGGTGCCGTCCAGCTTGGCGATCACCTCGGCGCGGGTCATCTGGCCGACCAGTTCGCGGATGCGCGGCAGGATCCGGTCGCGCGCCAGCACGCGCTGGTTGTTGGCGCGGATAGTTTCGTCGGCCCACAGGTCATCCAGCCCGAACAGCGCGCAGAACTTCTCCCACAGCGCATCAGTGACCACACCGATGAAGACCGGATCGTCGCGCGTCTCGAACACGTCGTAGATCGCCCAGGCCGAAACCCGCGCCGGCATCGGCGCAGCCGGTTTCCCGGTGACCGCGAACTGCGCCATGTGCTGGCCGACGAGGTAGGCCGTGGTCTCGAACAGGCTGGCCACCACCTTCTGCCCGCGCCCGGTGCGGTGGCGTTCCTCCAGCGCGGCGAGAATGCCGATCACCCCGAACATCCCGCCGGTCACGTCGATCACGCTCGCCCCGGCGCGCAGCGGGCGGCCTGGCGGCCCGGTCATATAGGCGAGGCCGCCCATCATTTGCGCAACCTCGTCCAGCGCGGTCCGCTGTTCATAGGGGCCGGGCAGGAAACCCTTTTCCGAACAATAGATCAGCCGCGGATTGGTGCGGGCGAGGCTGTCATAATCGAGCCCCAGCCGGTCGAGCGCGCCGGGGCGGAAGTTTTCAACCAGCACGTCGGCCTGGCCGCAGAGGTCCTTGGCGACGCCAAGGCCAACGGCGGATTTGAGGTCAAGGCAGATCGACTGCTTGCCGCGGTTGTACATCGGGAAATAGCCTGCGCCCGAGCCGAGCAGCCGCCGCGTCTGGTCCCCGCCGATCGGCTCGACCCGCACAACCTCGGCACCCAGGCCGGCGAGGATATGACCGACCGTCGGCCCCATCACCATGTGGGTAAATTCGACCACCTTGATCCCAGCGAGAGGGGTGGGTGCGCTCATCGGGCGAGCCTTTCGTTGTAATCGAGCATCGGCCCGGCATCGGGCGTGAAACCATAGAGCGGCTCACCGGGCAGCGCTTCGGCGAGGATCTGGCGGACCTCCAGCAGCTTGGCGAGGTCTATCCCGGTCTTGAGGCCCATTGAATTGAGCATCAGCACCAGATCCTCGGTCACCAGATTACCCGAAGCGCCGGGGGCATAGGGACAGCCGCCCAGACCGCCAAGCGAGGCATCGAGCGTGGTGATCCCTTCCTCCAGCCCCGCCAGCGCATTGGCCAGGCCCAGGCCGCGGGTGTTGTGGAGATGAAGCGTGGTGAGCTTGTCGCCCACCGCACTGCGGACCTTGCGAATCAGCCGCTTGACCTGCGCCGGGTCGGCATAGCCCGTGGTGTCAGACAGGCTGAACTCCTGCGCTCCGGCCTCGGCAGCGGCGGCGGCAAGGCGGACGACCTGCTCCTCGCTGACGGCACCCTCGATCGTGCAGCCGAAGGCGGTCGACAGGCCGACCGCGAAATGCACACCGCCCGCCTTGGCGATCTGCGCCACTTCGGCGATCTCGGCCAGCATCGCCGGGTGGTCCTTGCGCACGTTGCGCAGCGAATGGGTCTCGCTCATCGAGAAGGGAATCGACATGGCGTGGACCCCGGCCTCGACCGCCCGCGCCGCGCCTTTGGCGTTGGGCACCAGCGCGACGACATTCAGGCCCGGAATGGACCGCGCAAAGGCCACCAGCTCCGCCGTGTCTGCCATCTGCGGCAGCAGGCTGGGGGGCACGAAGGAGCCGACCTCGATCTCCTTCACGCCCGCAGCCGCCTCGGCCGCGATCCAGGCCTTCTTGGCCTCGAGCGGCATGACCCGGTCAATCGACTGCAAGCCATCGCGCGGGCCGACTTCGGAAACGAGGATTTCGGTCATGCACGCTTCTCCAGATAGACCCATGGCCGTGCTGCGCGATCCGCCTCGGTCCAGGCGGCAATGGCTTCGCGGTGCTTGAGCGTCAGGTCGATCGCGTCGAGCCCTTCGAGCAGCATCGCCTTGGCCTCGTCGTCAATCACGAAGTGCCAGGTCTTGCCGCTGGCTGCGACGGCTTGCGCCGCCAGGTCGATCGTCACCATGGCCCACTGCAGTTCGCGCACCACCTCTTCGGGCAGTTCGACCGGCAGCAGGCCGTTGCGAATGCAATTGCTCTTGAAGATCGGGGCGAAACTGGGGGCAATGATCGCCTCGATCCCGAACTCGGCGAGCGCCCAGACGGCGTGCTCGCGGCTCGATCCGCAGCCAAAGTTCTTGCCGCCCAGCAGCAGGCGCGTGCCGATCGCATCGCGCTGGTTGAGCACGAAGGAGGGATCGGTGATGCGCTTGTCGGCATCAGCATATCGCCACGGGGCGAACAGGCCGCCCGCCAGGCCGGTGCGCCCGGTGCTGCGCATTTCGCGGCTGGGGATGATCGTGTCGGTATCGATATTGTCGATCAGCAGCGGCACACCGGGGCTGGTGATGGTCGAGACCGGCTTCATGACGCCAAGACCTTGCGCGGGTCCGCAATCACGCCAGCCAGCGCCGAGGCTGCGACCACTTCCGGGCTGGCGATATGGGTGCGGATGCCGGGACCCTGGCGGCCTTCGAAGTTGCGGTTGGTGCTACTGATCGTCCGGCTGCCGGGCTCGAACCCTTCGCCGCCGGCATAGAAGCACAGCGAGCAGCCCGAATTGCGCCATTCGAACCCGGCGGCGGTGAAGATCTGGTCCAGCCCCTCGGCCTCGGCCGCGCGCTTGACCGCCATCGATCCCGGCACGACCAGTGCCTTCCTGATCGAGGGCGCGATCCGCTTGCCCTTGAGTAGCGCAGCGGCGCGGCGCAGGTCGGACAGGCGGCTGTTGGTGCAGGACCCGATGAAAGCCGCGTCGATCGGGGTGCCGGCAATCAGCTGCCCTGCGTCGAGACCGATATATTCGTGGACCCGCGGCGGTCCCTGGGGAATGCGCGCATCGATGGCGATGGCCTGTTCGGGGCTGGTGCCCCAGGAAACCATCGGGGCAAGGCTCGATGCGTCGATCTCGATGTCGCGGTCGAACCTTGCATCGGGATCGCTGACAAGGCTCGACCAATAGGGCGCGTCGAAGCTGGCGGGCGCATAGGGCCGCCCGGCCAAGTAGGCAAAGGTCGCCGCATCGGGTGCGATGATCCCGGTCATGGCCGCAAACTCGGTCGCCATGTTGCAGAGGGTCATGCGCCCTTCCATGTCGAGGCCGCGCACCGCCTCGCCAGCGAACTCCACGACGTGTCCGGCCCCGCCGCCCGCGCCGTGGCGAGCGATCAGGGCGAGCGCCATGTCCTTGGCCGTGACGCCGGATGGCAAAGCGCCGCTAAAGGTAACCCGCATGGTGCCGGGCCGGGCGAGCCGCAGGACGCCAGTGGCCATGGCGTGCTCGGCCTCGCTTGAGCCGATTCCCCAGACCAGCGCGCCAAAGGCCCCCTGAGTGCAGGTATGACTGTCAGGCGCGACCAGCGTCACGCCGGGCAGGACGATGCCCTGCTCGGGGCTGATCACGTGGACGATGCCCTGATCGCGGTCGGCCACGTCGAACAGCGTGATCCCTGCGGCCAGCGCTGCCTCGCGGGTTTCGGTGATGAAGGCCTGCCCACCGGGCATCAGCGTCTGGTCGCCGCGGCCCAGACGCGTGTCGACGATGTGGTCCATCACCGCAAAGACTCGCGCCGGATCGTGGACCGGCCGGCCGGCGGCGGCCATCGATTTGAGCGCGGCGGCGCCTGTCCGTTCGTGCAGAAAGATCCGGTCGATCGCGATCAGGGCTGCGCCGCCGGCGGTCTCGGCCACCCGGTGCGCGTCCCAGATCTTGTCGAACAGTGTCCGGCCCATCGCCCGATCCTAGCCCTCAAAACTCCGCCAGTCGCGCGTTACCAGCTTTTCCTGGATCGCGGTGCGGGTTTCGAGTTGGCCGGCGCGGATCCAGTGCCAGGTGCGGCAGCGGTTCTGGCCATCGTCCGAAAGCTGGATCATCTCGTAGAGGTAGAGCGAGGGATCGCCCTGGCGCTGCCAATAGAGCATCACCGTGCGGTTGTATTCGTCGAGCGGAACCTCAGCGGCCCAGCCCTTGATCAGCTCATTGTCCCACCAGACCCGCCCGTCGCGGTACTCGGCCGGAAACTCGCGCACTTCGGTGCGGCCATCGGCCCAGGTGTAATGGTTGGTTTGGTGATAGGGGAAAGGGCCTTCATCCGGGAAGCGGCACAGCAGCCGGCTGGCATGCTCGTCCACCTTCTCGTTGGCGGCGTTGAAATAGGAATAGGTGCCTTCCCAGACGCCTTCGTGGCGGGCGAGGAGCGGCATGGCTTCACGGATATTCGTCATGGGGAGGGACTTATCCTTTGTTCTGGAGGGCGATGGCGAATTGGCTAGCGGCACTGGCGCGGACCAGCGCGCGGCACTCGGTAGCGAGGCGATCGAGCGCGATGTCTTCCGGCGCGAAGGGGATCGCGTGGGCGGCATTGCCTTCGTACCACGGCGCGAAGAAGTGCCGGGCGCGGGCAATTGACCAGGCGCGGGTCAGATAGGCGCCGAAGCGGTCGGGGGTGAAATCGGGGAACAGGCGGGCCGGATCGCCCAGGGGGACGGGCGGCAGGGCGACGGCGCTGACACCCAGGGCCGCGCGTGCAGCCGCGATCACTTCGGCCCAGGGCGCCCAGTCGGTCGGGGCCTCGCCCGGCCAAGGGCTCGACAGGCCGTGGCCGGGCAGGTCAATCGCGGTGCCGCTGATTGCGATGCAGTCCAGCGCTTCGCCAGGGCCGTGGACCTGCAAGACGTCCTGCGCGCCCGTTGCAGCCCGGCGCCAGTGGAGCTGGCCGGTGAAGGACGGCGTGCTGACGGTAATGAAGCCCTGATGGCCATCGGCCTTTGGCTCGATGCTGGGACCCGTCGGCAGGGTCTGCAGGAACTCCAGGCTGACGGCTGTCTGATCGTCTGGCGTGCGGACCTTCTGAGCCGACCAACTGGCAGGCATTTCGCCCAGCCGGTCGATATGGGCCTGCATCGGATCGCCATCATAAGCCGTGATAAAGACCGGGGCGGTGAAGCTGTCCGGCGGCGGAATGTCGCGCGAGGCCGCCAGGACGGCGGCATAACCGTGGCGGAAGCTGTCTCCGGCGTCGAGGATTTCCATGATTATGTCATGGACCCGCGCCGGATCATCGTGCGCATTGCGCATCCGGGTTTCGTTGCGGGCATCGTACCAGGGGAAGAACCACGCCTGTTCCAGGATCCGGTTCCAGGCCCAGACCAGGTGCTCGCCATAGGGCAGGGGCAGGAAGGGTGGGGTGTAATTGGCACCGAAGGCCGCCTTCTCGGCCTCGGTCCAGACGCCATAGCCGCCCGCCGCGATCCCGCTGAACAGCTGCGGATGGCGTTTCAGCGCGGTGATCAGGATGATCGCGCCCGAATGGAAGCCATAGGCCGGGACCTGCTCCAGCCCCATCGCGGCGATGAATTCGACGATCGCGTCGGCATAGTCGTTGATGTCGGGGCTGGCCTTGGCGAGCGGTTCGGACTGCCCGAAGCCCGGCGTATCCGGGGCAATGCAGGTGAAATGCGCGCCCCAGCGCTGCATCAGCTCTTCATATTCGCCGCCCGAGCGCGGGCTCTGGTGGACCAGCAGCAGCTCCGGACCAGTGCCCGCCCTGCGATAATGCACACGGCGCTTGCTCGCTCCGCTGCCCAGGGTCAGGTAGTGGCGGGTGATCGCTGCGGTCATGGAAAGTTGTCCGGACAAATTGTTCTCGACAAGCCCATAGTGCGGCGGCAAAGTCTGCGCAAGCAAGGGAGCCACGATTAATGAGTCTGATCGGCACGCGGATGGTGAGCGATGGCAAGACCGCCCGCCAGATCTTTGAAGAGGTCATGGCCAACCCGGCGCGCAAGAAATTCGGGTTTGGCAGCAAGCTCGCGATCGTGAATGTGGATTTCCAGCAGGCCTATACCGCGATCGACAAGTTCGCGACCGCCTATGAAACCGATCCGCGCCAGATCGAATATGCCAACACGATCAGCCGCCTGGCCCGCGCCAAGGGCATGCCGGTGATCTGGACCCGGGTGGCCTACAAGGCCGATGCCGGCGATGCCGGGGTCTGGGGCACCCGCACCGATACCCCGGACTCGCTCCAGAACATCAAGTATGACAGCGAACGCCACCTATACGATCCGCGGGTCGAGATCGGGCCGGATGACCTGCAATATACCAAGCGCATGCCATCAGCCTTCTTCGAAACGCAGCTGGCGAGCTATCTGGTCTGGCACAAGGTCGATACGGTTGTGGTGACAGGCGGATCGACCTCTGGCTGCGTCCGCGCCACGGCGGTCGATGCGCTGAGCCATGGCTATCGCACGATCGTGCCGATCGAGACCTGCGCCGACAAGCACGAGTCCTATCACTTCGCCAACCTCACCGACCTGCAACTGAAGTACGCCGATGTCGAACCGGTTCAGGCCGTGATCGACTGGCTGGAGGCGCGGTAATGCAGGAAGGTGCGGGCGATCCGCAGCTCTACGACTACGCCCCCTATCGTGGCCGCAAGAAGGTGGTCTGGCCGGGCGGGAAAACCGTCGCGGTCTGGGTGGCGCCCAACCTGGAATATTACGAGATCGATCCGCCGGCCCACCCCAAGCGCAAGGCCTGGGCGCGGCCGCATCCGGACGTGGTCGGCTATTCCCACCGCGACCATTCCAACCGCGTCAGCCACTGGCGCATGGCCGAGGTGATGAGCAAGCACGGCTTCCCCGGCTCGGTCAGCCTGTCGGTCGCGCTGTGTCAGCATCACCCGGAAGTGGTGGCGGATGGGGTTGAGCGTGGCTGGGAGTTCTTCAGTCACGGCATTTACAATACCCGCTATGCCTATGAAATGTCGGAAGATCAGGAGCGCGCAATCATTGCGGATTCAATCCGCACCGTGCGCAATGCGACCGGGCAGACGATCCGCGGTTGGCTCGCCCCGGCGTTGACCCATACCCCGCGCACGCTCGACCTGATTGCCGAGATGGGGCTCGATTACACCTGCGATCTCTATCACGATGACCAGGTGCAGGAGGTAAAGGTCAGGAGCGGCCGGCTCGCCTCGATCCCCTATAGCCTTGAGGTCAACGACCACTACGGCTTCTTCGTCTACAACATGTCCGGACGCGAATATGCCGATACGCTGATCCGCCAGTTCGAGCGGCTGGCGGCCGAGGGCGAGCAATCGGGCACGGTCATGTGCATCCCCTTGCACGCCTATCTGATCGGCCAGCCGCACCGGATCGGCCCGTTCGAGGAGGCGCTGCGCCATATTGCTGCGGACGGCCGCGCCTGGATCGCGCGGGCCGGTGAGATTGTCAACGCGTGGAGGGCGCAAGCATGAGCCTTGATCCCGCCTATCTCGAATATCCCAAGCGCCGTCACGGCTATGACCATGACCTCTATCCGTGGTCAGCGCTGCACGAGCGTCCGCCGGTCAAGTGGCCGCAGGGCTCGGTCGCAGTCTGGGTCTGTGTCAGCCTGGAATGGTTCCCGATTGTCCCGGGTGGGGCCTTTGCCGCGCCGGGACATATGCAGACGGCCTATCCCGATTACCGTCACTATACCGCCCGCGACTATGGCAACCGGGTTGGGGCCTGGCGCTTCCTCGATGCCTTGGCCAAGGTCGGCGCCAAGGCCAGTTTTGCCACCAATGCGGCGGTGGCCGAACGCTATCCGGAACTGGTCCGGGCCGTGCTGGATGGCGGGCATGAACTGATCGCCCATTCGACCGACATGAACGGTACGATCGATTCCTCGCTGGCGGCAAATGCTGAACGCGACTTGATCAACGACGCGATGCACCGGATCAAGCTCGCCAGCGGCGTGCGGCCAAGTGGTTGGCTTTCGATCGCCCGCTCACAGAGCTTCAACACCTTGAACCTGCTGAAAGATGCCGGGCTAACCTATTGCTGTGATTGGGTTAATGATGAACTGCCCTATCGCTTCAATAACGGCCTGATCGACCTGCCGCTCAACCACGAGCTGTCCGACCGGACGATCATCGCGGTCCAGCAGCAGTCGGCGGATAGCTGGGCGCAGAGCCTGGAGGATGCCTTTGACTGGCTGGCGGCGGAAGCGGTGGCGACCGGTTCGGGCCGGATGCTGCCGATCCATGTCACGCCCTACATCATGGGTCTGCCCTATCGCATCGCCGCCTTTGAGCGCCTGCTCGAACGGCTTGCCCAGCGCAGCGAATGCTGGTTCGCGCGCGGGGATCAGATCGTCTCCAGCTGGGAGGCCCAGCAATGAGCAACCGCGCCGAACTCGCCCGGGCCATGCCCGCCATGCTCCGCCACGAAGGCTGGTGGAACGGCTGGTATCGCCACTTCGATGGTGAGGGGAAGATGGTCGATGCCCACCGCGTCAAGACCTGGTGTGAGTTTCCCGACGCGGGCGAGTGGCATTACATCCAGCACAACTGGCTGGAATGGGACGATGGCCGCACGGCGACCTATGAGTTCGGCGGGCGGCTGGAAGGCGATAACCTGGTCTGGCAGACCGACCGCTTCAGCGGCTATGGCTGGCAGACCCACGAAGATGTGCTGATGTTGCGGCTGGAGCGGCAGGACGTGCCCGACGCTTATTACATCGAGATGATCGCCATCGCCGCGGACGGCCAGACCCGCTCGCGCACCTGGGAATGGTTCCAGCACGGCCGCCCGTGGAAATGGACGCTGTGTAACGAGGAGAAGACCGGGTGATCGCGGAGCTGCTGCTTCTGGCCCAGGCGGTCGATCCGGCGGTGACCCCGGCCAAGCCGCTTGAAGCCCCGCGCGCTGCCGCGCCGTCCTCGAGCACCTGCGATCAGCCGGTGATCATGGTCGTGGCCGGACCGACCAAAGATCGCGCGCGGATGCTGGCCTATGGCAGGGCGATCGCCGAAAGCCGGCTCTACCAGCAGCTTGGCGGCTATTACCTAAATGCCCCGCAGGCCGTGGCCCAGTTCGAGGGCAGCCCGCCGGCCGGCTATACCACGCTGATGGTCCGCTTTCCCTGCCTGGAAAACGCCCGCGCCTTCTGGAACAGCGAGGCGTACCAGAAGCAGATCCTGCCGCTGCGGCAAAACCCTTCGGCCGGGGATTATTTTGTGACAGTTTACCCTGAAGCCCCCTTGCGCGATGATCTGGTCGGCAAGGTGGGCGACAATGGCTATCGCGCCGAATTCGATGCCGCCGCCGTGCCTCAGGTCAAAGGAACCGGACAATGACGCTTGCGCTCAACCACCCGATGAACCCGGACAAGACGCCTGAGGAACTGGCGCGTGGCCGGTTCGTGTCAGGCATCCGCAGCCTGATCCTCAACGACCTGGCAGGCGATCTCAAGACGGCCTACGACAAGCGCGCCGCCCCGGCCTTCAAGAAGCGCGAAGGGCGCGAACCAGCCTCCAGCCGCGATGCCCACATGGCGCTGCGCGGCGATCCGGCCTTCAACATCTATTCCGCGATGCGGGTCCAGGCGCAGAAGATGGTCTGGGCCAGCGTGGGTGACAGCGTCGCGCGAGAGAGCGACAAGCTGGCCGCCGAAGCGGCGAAGGTTTCGAACCAGCCGGGCTCCGTCACGCTCAATCCCAACCTTGAGGTGCCGCGCAATGTCTCGGCGATCGATGTTCACCTGATGCCCGGCAGCTATGTGCGCGGGGAAGACAGCCTGGAGGCCGGGGCGATCTATGACCGCGGGTTGGCCGTCTTCTCGATGGGGCTGATGGGCGCGAACCTTGACGATATCGGGCTGTCGATGGCGAAGTACATTGCCCTGCGCTACCCCGATTTCCGGCCGCAGCGGATCCTCGATACCGGTTGCACCATCGGCCACAACACCCTGCCGTGGAAGCAGACCTATCCCGATGCCGAAGTCGTCGCGATCGATGCCGCGCCGGGCGGGCTGGTCTATGGCTCGGCCCGCGCCAAGATGCAGGGCCTGGAAGTCCACTTCCAGCAGATGTGCGCTGACAGTCTCGATTTCCCCGATGCCAGCTTTGACATGGTGTGGAGCTCGATGTTCCTGCACGAGCTGTCGAAGAAGACCCGCGCCGCCGCCTTTGCCGAGGCTTATCGCGTGCTCAAGCCCGGCGGGTTGATGCTGCACATGGAACTGCCGCCCAATGGCGAGATGAGCGCCTTTGACGGGTTCTACCTCGATTGGGACAGCTACTACAACGAAGAGCCGTTCTACAAAGGCTACCGCGACGAAAGCCCGCCCGAGCTCTGCGCCCGCGCCGGGTTCGCGCCGGAAAACTACTTCCAGTTCGTGGTGCCCTCGGTTGGCATCTACGGCGAGCAGGCGATTGCCGACATGGTCGCCAGCGACCAGGCCGAGGCGGTGGGCCAGGCTACCACCGGGCGCCTGGCTGAAGGGGTGATGTGGTTCGGCTATGGAGCGTGGAAGCAGTGAAGGACGATCTGCGCCCCGAAGACGCCCCGACCGAAATCTATGACGCGCTGGGCCGCGCGCGGTTCTTTGCCGATCCGGGGATGGACCGCTTCGTCGCCGTGGTGATGAACCTGGCCCAGGAAGTCTGGGTCCAGGAAGAGCGGATCCTCGCGCTGGAAGAGGACAAGGGTGCCGCGCCGGCGGACCGCGAGGCCAAGCTCAAGGCCTTCATCGACCGCGTGTTCGAACCGGTGCGCGGGGCCTAAACCCCCGCTTCAACCGGGTTGAAGCCCATCACCGCCTCGTTCGAAAGCGGCGCGGTTGAGGGCACGAAGGTGTCGGGATCGATCGCCTGGGTTACCTCGCCCTGCCGCTTTGACATGGCATGGAGCAGTTCGGTGCGCGGGCGGCGGGCGGTTTCATAGCGGGCCAGCGCGGCTTCGACTTCGGGCTCCAGTTGCAGCGCGCGGGCCAAGGCCCAGCCATCCTCGATCGCCATGGCGGCGCCAGCGCCGAGGAAGGGCAGCATGGCATGGGCGGCATCGCCCAGCAGCGTCGCGTGACCGACGGACCAGCGCGGCAGCGGGGTGCGGTCGTAAAGCCCCCATTTGATGATCGGTCCGGCCTGCTCGATCAGGCCGAGCACGTCCGGATGCCAGCCGGCAAAGGCGCGCGCCACCTCGTCGCGGCTGGCGCTGATCGACCAGCCTTCGCCGACCACTTCGTCGGTCTCGACCAGCCCGGCGCAATTGACCACCTTGCCGCCCGCCATGGTGTAACGGTTAAAGGTGCGCTTCGGCCCGATGAAGATCGCGCTGCGACCCAGGGCCATGAAGGGCTCGGCCTGATCGGCGGGAACCAGGAAGCGATAGGCCAGGTGGTTGGTGTAGCGTGGTTCGTCGCCGGGGAAGAGCAGGGCGCGCACGGCCGAGCGGACGCCATCGGCGCCAACGATGACCGATCCGGTCGCGCTGGACCCATCGGCGAAGTTGGCGATCACCTGGCCAGTGTCCTGCTCCATTCCGGATAAGCGGCGGCCGGTGTGGATCGTCACGCCCAGTCGCTCCGCTGCGGCGATCAGTACGGTCTGCAAATCAGCGCGGTAGCAGTGGCGGACGATGTCACTTGCCCCATCGTCGGCGCGCCCGTCTCCCAGGTCCGGCGCCCCCATCAGCAGACGCGCGTTCTGGTAGTGGAGGAAGGGCAGGGCACCTGCCGGGCAGGCGATTGCCGCCACCGCGCGCTGGATGCCCAGATCGCGGAACACGTGCTGCGCGCCGCGCCCCAGGGTCAGGCCTGCACCGGTTTCACGCAGCTCGCTCGCCGCTTCATGAACCTCGACTGGCAGCCCCGCGCGGGCGAGGGCAATGGCTGCTGTCAGCCCGCCCAGGCCCGCCCCGATCACCAGCACCGGATCATCTGTTCGCATGGCGGGAAGCTGGCGCAATTCGGCTCTGCCGACAAGGATTACCGCTTGGGAATGTCCGGACAACTCTGCTAGCCGTTGGGGATATCAGCAGAGGGACAGCGCGGCGATGAAAGCTTGGGAAATCGGTTCGATCACCGGGATCGACGGGATGCGACTGGCCGAGCGGGCCGACCTGGTCGCCGGACCGGGGCAAGTGTTGGTCGAAGTGATTGCCGCCGGCCTCAATTACCGCGACCTGATGGTGCTGGAAGGCCGCTATGGCGCGCCCAAGCCGGCCGAGCGGATCCCGCTGGCGGACGGCGTCGGCCGGATTGCCGCGCTGGGTGAGGGCGTGACAGGCTGGTCACTTGGCGAGCGTGTGATCGCCCCGCATTTCTCGACCTGGATCGACGGGCCCTATTCGCTCAGCGTTTTCGCGGCGGACCTGGGTTCCAGCGCCGATGGCTGGCTGGCGCAGCAGATCGTGCTCCCCGCCGCCGCGCTGGTGCGCGTGCCCGAGGCGATGAGCGACCTTGGCGCAGCGACCGTCTCGGTCGTGGCGGCAACGGTCTGGCACGCGATGGTCGCCTTCGGCCAGGTCCAGCCGGGCGAGCTGGTGCTGGCGCAGGGGACGGGCGGTGTTTCGGTCTTTGCGCTGCAATTGGCCAAGGCATTGGGCGCGCAGGTGGCGGTTACCTCGTCGAGCGACGAGAAGCTGGCGCGATGCCGCGAGCTGGGTGCTGATTTTACCGTCAATTACCGCAAACGTCCCGATTGGGCCGCTGCTCTGCTCGAACAGACCGGCGGGCGCGGGGCCGATGTGGTGGTCGATACGTTGGGCTTCGACGTATTGGGCGAGACGGTCGCCGCCTGCGCGGTCAATGCCCGGATCGGCACGGTTGGTGCGCTTTCGGGCACGCCGCAGGCCCAGGCCGGGGTCAGCCAGGGCATGCTGATCGCGCGCAATATCGCGATCAAGGGCATCGCCTCGGGCAGCCGGGCCATGCTGAGCGCGGCACTGGAAGTCATCGGCAAGGCCGGGGTCGAACCGGTCGTCGATGCGACTTTCGCCTTTGCCGATGCTCAGGAGGCCTATCGTCACCTTGCCGCCGGCGCGCATCTGGGCAAGATTGCGATCACGATCTGACGAGAGGATTTGCCATGCAGTACCGCCAACTGGGCCAGGGCCTGACCGTTTCCGCCATCGGCCTGGGCTGCATGGGCATGCTCAAGGGCGGCAACTTCAATTATGGCGGCGATGCCGACCTCGATGAGGCGGCGCGCACGATCCACCGGGCGATCGACCTGGGCGTGACCTTTTTCGACACGGCCGAGGTCTATGGCCCGCGCGCCAATGAGGAACTGGTCGGCAAGGCGATCAAGGGCAAGCGCGACGGGCTGGTGATCGCCACCAAGTTTGGCTTCAAGTTCACCGACGAGGGCCAGTTCCTGGGCGTCGATTCGAGCGAGGCGAACATCCGCCGCGCGGTCGAGGGATCGCTCCAGCGGCTGGGGATCGACTGCATCGATCTCTTTTACCAGCACCGCGTCGATCCGCAGGTGCCGATAGAGGACGTGGTCGGCGTGCTGGCGGACCTGCAGGCCCAGGGCAAGATCAAGCACATCGGCCTGTCCGAAGCCGCTGCCAGCACGATCCGCCGTGCCGCCGCCGTCGCGCCGATTGCCGCGCTGCAGAGCGAGTATTCGATCTGGGAGCGCGAGATCGAGGATGAGATTCTGCCGACCTGCCGCGAACTGGGCATCGGTCTGGTGCCCTATTCGCCGCTCGGCCGCGGCTTCCTGACCGGCACGGTAACCCGCGCCGAAGACCTGGCCGAGGGCGACTATCGCCGCCACGATCCGCGCTATCAGCAGGACAATTACGACGCCAACATGCGCATCGTCGGCGTGGTCAAGGCCGTGGCCGAGCGGCGCGGTGCCTCGCCCGCGCAGGTCGCGCTGGCCTGGCTGCTGGCGCAGGGGCCCGACGTGGTGCCGATCCCCGGGGCCAAGCGCCGGGTGACGCTTGAGGATTCGATGGCAGCGGCCGAGCTGGCGCTGACAGCCGATGATGTGGCCGAGATTTCTGCTGTCGCTCCGGTCGGCGGAACTAGCGGGCCACGGTATCGCCCGGCCGGGATGGCGACCGTCCGGCTCTAGAGCCGCACGACAGCCTTGCCCATCGTTTGGCTGGCGAGCAGGGCCTCGACTGCAGCAGGGACGGAGTCCAGGTCTTGCCCCAGCACTTCGACGTGCGGCCGGAGCAGGCCCTCGGCGTAAAGTTCGAACAGCCGCGCCCGCGCCCCTGGCCAATGCGCGGTATGCAGCGCGTTCATGAAGGCGCGGACCGAGGCACCCTTGTAGTAAAGCTTGTGGCCGATGCGCGGGGCAGTGACCGGCGTGGGCTGATCATCGACCATGTCGCTGGCCCAGCCGCTGATGACCAGCCGGCCATGGTTGGCAAGGTTATCGACCATGGCGTCGAAGACCTCGCCGCCGACGGTATCGAGTGCCAGGTCGATCCGGTCGGGATATTCGCTGGCAAGGACCGCGCCGACATCTTCGCTGCGGTAGTCGATCACCCGATCCGCTCCGAGCGCCTTGACGAAGGCCGCCTTGGCCGCCCCGCCGCAGATCGCGATGACATGGCATTGGTGCAGCTTGGCGATCTGGACGGCGAGGTGGCCCAGGCCGCCCGCTGCGGCGCTGATCGCCACGGTTTCGCCGCGCTGCATTTGCCCGGTCAAAGTAAGGGCCAGCCAGGCGGCGACCCCGCTGGAGGCGAGCGCCAGAGCTTCGGCGCTGGCTTCTGGCACCGGCACGAAATCGCTGGCAGGTCCGCAATTGACCTCGCGGTAGCCGCCGCGAAAGCGCGTGGCAGCAACCGCGTCGCCGACCCGCAGGTCGGTTACCCCGGCGCCCACTGCCGCGACCGTGCCCACCGCTTCCACTCCGGTCAGGAACGGCGGCTCGATCCGGATCGTGCCGACGGCATTGCGGGCCAGCTGGGTATCGAAGATCCCGTTCACGCCCGCCCAGGCATTGCGCACCAGCACTTCGCCGGGGCCCGGCTCCGGCAAGGGCAGCTCGACAATCCTGGTGGCTGCGCGGAAGCTCTCCGCAAAGCGGTACTGCTCGATCGCGCGGTAAGTCATCAGTCGCGGTGAAATTCGACCAGCTCGTACCGGTTCATCATGTAGCCGTCGATCGAGGCATAGACGAGGATGCAGTCATCGTCGGCCGTGGCCCAGATGTCATAGGCCGGGTGCTTGGTGCCGCCCATGCCGTGGTCGCTTTCATCGACGAAGCGGAAGTGGCGGCAGGCAATGGTGCCGGCTGCGACGGTCTTTTCCTCGTCGCCAACATATTCGAGCGTGATGTTGACCTCGGCGATCATTGGCGGGGTGGCGCCGCGGTGATCGGGCGAGGGCAGGAAACAGCGCATGTTGCGGCGGTGCGGGCCCTTGCTGATGTCCATCTTGCGGCCAAGGTAGGCGTCAGCGACGACCGGGTGCGTGCCGAAGGCATCGAAGGCACCGACCTTCATCTGCTGCGACAGCCGCCCGATCGAGGGGCCGAAGCTTTCGCAGGTGACCACGCCAGTTTCGGCATCGTGGTGCATCCAGCCCGAACCCATGAACATATCGCCGACAGTCAGGTGCACGTGCAGGTTGTGCGGCACCATGCCGGGGGCGAGGTGATAGGTGATGTCGCGCAGCACGGTGGGATCGGGCTCCTCGATCTCGCACTGGGCGCGCAAGATCGTGCTGCCATCGGTGTGGTGGGTGAAAGTGAACCACTCGCGCCCGCGCTCCTGCCCTTCCATGCCGGGTTTGACGGAGGTGTAGCGGATCTTCCCGGCGACGGTGCGGTGCTTCATCAGATTACTCCGGCTTTGGATAGTTTCTCGATCACCGCGGCCTGGGCGCGCAGGAAATGCTCGCGCTCGGGCACCTGCGGCGCGCCGCTGGCATCGAGCATGGTATTGCCGTCCTGGCCCGCAGCGGCGGCATAGGCGGCGGCGAAGAGGGCGGGGCGCTGGCGGGCGAGGCTGTTGGTCATGGCCGGCACCCGGCGCGTTTCACGCAGGTGAGCGATGTCGATCTCGGCAAAGGCGGTGAAGGTCTCGCCGCTCATCGACTGGGCCAGCACCTTGCCATTGGGGCCGACGACCTGGCTGTTGCCATCGGCACTGGCCAGCGGCAGCGAGCAGTCGGCGATCCCGGCGGTGTTGGCCGAGACGACATAGGCCATGTTCTCCCATGCGCGGGCGCGCTTGGCCACATCCTTGGCCGTACCGAGTGGCGAGCCGATCTCGCTCGACGAATGGACGAAGACCTCGGCCCCCCGGAAGGCGAGGGCGCGGGCGACCTCGGGGTAGAGGATCTCCTCGGAGGCAATCGCGGCGAGCCGCCCGATTTCCGTATCGGCGACCGGGAACACGCCCTCCAGCCCATAGTGATCGAGATAGCGGTCCCAGACGTCATGCGGGCTGGGCGCGAACATCGACAGCAGGCGGCGATAGCGCAGCACGACGGCACCCGACGGGTCGATCACGAAGCTGGTCTGGAAATAGAAGCCGGGGAAGTGCGCGTCGCTTTCATAGGCATTGCCAGCCACGAACAGCCCCAGCCGCTGCGCCATGGCGCCGAGCGCGGCATATTCCGGCCCGTCGGCGGCAAAGGCGGCGCGGTCGGCAAAGTCGGGGATCGAGATCCGGCCCGGGTAGGAGGTAAACAGGTACTCGGGCAGCACCGCCAGTTTGACCGGGCGGCCCTGGAACTGTTCGATGAAGATCTTCGCGCCGCGGATCTGGCCTTCAATCTCGCCGATGTGGCTCAGGATCTGCGCCCGCGCCGCCACCGCATCGGCGCAGCGCTCGACCGACCTGGCCAGCAACTGCATTGCCACGGCGGCATAGGGGGCGGGTGCTGTCACAGGCCAAGGCTCCCCGGGTTCATCAGCCCCTTGGGATCGACCTTGACCTTGAGCGACTTGAGCAGGTCCCAGCTGGCGGGCGAATGGCCGTCCTTCAGCGGATAGGTCCGCGCAATCTGCAAGTGGACCGCGCCCAGCTTCTGGAATTCGGCAACCACGCCGGCACGCAGTTCAGCTACCAGCGCGGTGCTGGCGGCATTGGCGGCAAAGCCCTTGAGCTTGGCCAGGTGCGCCGGCTCAACCGCGTGGCGGTGCAGCGGGTTCAGCTCTTCCGGCCAGAAGAACACCGGCTCGATCAGGCAGACCTGTGGGCTGACTGCGGCCAGCATCGCCCCGGCATTGACGCCCAGCGTGGCCATCTCGTCGGCGCGGCTGGCAAACAGCGCCTGGACCGCGTTCCAGCCCTCGGCCAGCTTTGAATGTGGCAGGAAGCCGTGAACCGGGACCCAGCGTTCGCCTTCCGGACCGACCATCGAATTGACCGGCGGGAAGGGATTGGCGCGCAGGATCTTGGGGATCGTGTTCTCGATCGCCTTGCCGCCCGCTGCCTCGATCAGCCGGGTGATCTCGGCCATGTCGGCATCGGCCTCGTTCTGGCGGCGGCGCTCTGAAATGCAGTGCAGGCTGAACGGTACGTCATCGAGGAAGCTGCGCCCCGCGAGTGCGACCTTGGCGCCTTCCTTCAGCCCCTTCAGCAGCGAGCCCTGCGCCTTCATCATGTTGACCAGGCTCTTGGCATCGCTGGCCAGGCTATCGCGCTTCATCCGCTGGGCCTGGAGGAAGGGATCAAAGCCGAAGCTTTCGCTGGCCAAGCCCTCGCGCGCGACGGCGCTCATCCCCGCAAAGAGCTGGTCCGAAGTGTCGAACGCGAAGCTGCCATAGCCAAAGGCCGCGCCTTCGCGCACCAGCCGCAGCGTGGCGCGCGCCTTGACGCCGAAGGCGCCGCAATCGGCCGCGAACAGGCCGGTCAGGTCCGGGCCATAGGGACGGAAGAAGCTGGAGCCGGTTGAAACGATCGAGCCATCGGCCAGGACCACGTCAAAGCTCAGCGCGGAATCGACCACCGTGCCGCCACCCGCGCCCCAGAACACGCCATTCTGGCTCATCCCGCCGCCGACCGTGGCGTTGATGCCCGAAAGCGTGCCCCAGGTCTTGGTGCGCAGCCCGCGCGGCTGCAGCTCGCGCCGCAGCTCTTCCCAGGTGATGCCGCACTCGACCGTCACGGTCATGTCAGTCTCGTTGACCTCAATCACTTGGGTCAGGCTGGCAGTGTCGATCAGGATGAAGTTCGCGGTGGGGGAGAGGTAGCCACCGGTATAGCTCATCCCGCCGCCGCGCGGGACAATCGCGATCCCGGCCGCCGTGGCCGCGCCGATGCCGCGGGCGAGTTCCTCGACCGTGGTGGGGCGGAACACCGCGAGCGGGGCCGGGCCGGCGGCATAGACGTCATGACGATAGAGCTCGCGGCTGGCCTCGTCGGTTAGCAGCGATGCGGCGCCGACCTTGCCGTCCAATGCGGCGAGCGGATTGGCGACGATAGCGTTCATGCGGCTTCTTCCTTTGCTCCAAATGTCGGGTAGCGGCCCAGGGTGATCAGCAGGACCGCCCCGGCGGCAAACAGAAACATCGATGCATAGAGCATCTGGTCATAGCTGCCGGTGACGTCGCGGACCCGCCCGTACAGCACCGGCGAGATGGCCGAGGCGAGGCCGAAGGGCATGTAGAGCATGCCATAGATCTTGCCGTAGCTGGCCATGCCGAAATAGCGGCTGGCAAGGTAGGCGATCAGGTCGCTTTCGGCCCCTGCTGCAAAGCCCAGCATGAAGGCGGCGATGTAGATCGTCTGCACATCGGTACTGGTGCCCATCAGCCACCAGCAGGCCACGGCCGGGATCAGCAGGATCGGCAGGCAGACGATTGGCGCCCAGATCCGGTCCAGCAGCCAGCCGGTCACGATCCGCCCGGCCATCAGCGCCAGACCGATCATGCCCATGATGCTGGCCCCTTCGGCAGCGCCCATGCCGTGTTGCTTGATGATCTCGGGCATGTGGATATGCGCCCCGCCATAGGCGAGGGCGACGAGGGCAATCGACAGCCAGATCGTCCAGAACCGGCGGTCGCGCAGCGCTTCGGCCAGGGTCACGCCGGTCAGGTTGCCGCCGACGGATATTCCGGCGGGCATTTCCTCAGACTTTGGTTCACGGAACAGAAAATAGGCGACCGGGAGCGAAAGCAGCAGCGGAAACAGGGCGACGATCGGATACATTCCACGCCAGCCCCATTCGCCGATCGCCCAGACCGCGACCCGCGGCACGATCAGCGCGGCGAACGAGGTGCCAAGCAGCAGGATCCCGAGCGCCAGGCCGCGGTTCTTGTAAAACCACATGTTGATCGCACGGCTGAAAGTGACCGGAGTAGACCCGATCCCGACCAGGCCGACCAGGAACCACAGAAAGTAGAAGGCGAAGATCGAGGCCGGGGTTGCCCCCAGCGCGGCGAAGATCAACCCGAAGGCGAGGGTAGAGAGCAGCGCCACCTTGCGCACCCCGTGGCGATCCGCCAGCGAGCCGAAATAGGGTGCCAGCAGCGCCGCCGTAATGCCGTAGATCGACATGGAGAGCGAAGTCTGGGCGAAGGACCAGCCGTATTCCTCTTTCAGCGGCGCCAGCACGAAACCGATCGTGTTGAACGGCAAGGGCGAGGCGCCGCAGGCCACGCCGACCAGGCCGGCCAGCAGGACCTTCCAGCCCATCGCGAATTCGGACTTCTGCGCGCTCATCCCAGCGGTTCTCCCTCAAGCTGTTCAAGCACGAACAGCGAATCCATGTACCCTTCGACCACACCCTGGACGTAGAGGTAATCCCCATCCGCGCTGATCCACATGTGGTAGGGCGGGTGGGCATTGGTCATGCCGGTAAAGGCCAGGCGGTGGCATTCGAAGGTGCCAGCCGGCACCGCGATTGTCTCGCGCCCGATGTAGGTTAGTCCACTGGCGGATATTTCGAGCCTTGGCCCGGTCGCGCCAAAGTGGTGCAGGCTGTGCAGCAGGTTGCGGTTGCCCAGGAAATGGGTGTGGCCGGCGCCGCGCTCGAACGGGAAGCTGGCCGCCAGCCAGCCATCGCCCATCAGCGCATGGACCCCAAAGCCGCGCATCGGCTTCTGGATCGGCACGCGCTGGGTGATCCGGCCCTGGTCGCGGGTAAAGCTTTCGCCCTCAGCCTCGTCATCGCCAAAGCGGAACCAGCCCGAGCCGGTCGGCACCCCGTGGTTGAGGATGCGGACATAGGCGTCGAGCGGCTGGAACGCGGCATCGACGCTGAGCACCGTCTCGCGCACGACGTGCTCGGCATCGAAGGCCATTTCGCAGTGGACCGACAGGCACCGGCCACCGGCCCCATCGCGGGTCAGGCTGAAATCTTCAAAGCCCCATTCGGCATTGTCGCTGCTGTGGCGATAGGAAATGCGGCCGCGGCGGCGGGGCAGGGGATTGAGCTCAGTGCGCATGGTAGAATTCGGTCAGGTTCCCATCGGGGTCGCGCACGGCGAAGAGGTCAACCGTGCCAAGGCCCGTGATCCTTACGCCGGTGGCGGCATAGGCAATGGCCGTCCCCTTGGCCTCGACCGCGCGGCGATAGGCGGCCAGATCGCGGACCGGGAAACGCAGCAGCAGCACGCCCAGGTTGGGCGGGCTGGCATGGGCTGACTGGCTGGTACCGGTAAAGCCCTGCATCTCCATCACCTCGACCCGCCCCGTCTCGCCCGGCACCGGCTGGAGCGCGGCAGCGGCACGGGGGATCCGGGGGGTGTAGTTGAGCGGAATGCCGAAGTTGGAGCGCGCTGGCTCCGGCGGCTCGCGATCGCTGTCGAACACCAGTTCGAAGCCCAGGTTGTTCAGGTAGAAATCGCGCGCACGGCCCTTGTTGCTGACCATCCGCATCGAGTTGAAGGCATGGCTGATCCGCCCGACCGGGAAGGCGGTGAAGGGCGGGCTGACGCGCTGGTAGACCGCGATGTTGATCCCGTGCGGGCCGGTCAGCACCACGTTGCGCAGGTCGGAGGCGCCAAAAGTGAAGCGCACCGGTTCGCTTTCCGCCCACCAGCCGGCCTTGATCGCTGCGTCGAACAGCGCCGGGACATTGTCTGATCGGACCATCAGCGAATAGATCCCGCCCGGATCCCAGGCCCGCGCCGCTAGCCGCACCGGGCGCTGGGCGACACCGGCAAAGCGGACGAAGCGAATGCAGCCGCTGCTGGCCTGCGGGGCGCACCAGCGTTCAAAGGTGGCGCTGGCCTTGGGGGGCAGGTTCCAGGCGGCCAGCTCGGCGCGATCGACCTTGCCGGCGGCCTTGCGGCTCCAGCTCCCTTCGGCGCGCAGCAGACTGGTGATTGGCGCAAATGCAGCGACGCCGACCACTGCCTCGCTCCAGGGAGCGACACCGTGATCGGCGGCCACACCGGCTTGCGCCGGACTGTGGGCCGCGGCGGCAAGAAGGACTATTGCCGCCGCAGCCGGGTGCTTCATCAGAAGTCGTACTTGGCCCGGATCGCCCAGGTCCGCGGCGGGTTCAGGTAAAGGACGTTGGCGAGGGTGCTTTCTACCGCTTCCTGATCGAAGCAGTTCTTGCACTCTGCCACCAGCTGCCAGCCGGCTTCGGATTTCAGCGTGATCGAGGCATTGGCAATCCAGCGCGCCTTGCTGAACGAGCCGGTCACGAAGTTGCCCAGACCGGTCAGATTGCCGCCGTAGGTGACACCGCCAGCGCTGGTGAAGGGCTGGCTGTAGAAGCTGACCCCGCTGGTCCCGGTTTCGCTATCGGCGCGCCAGCTGGCGTTGACCGAGGGGACCAGTGAAAGCCCGCCGCCCAGCGGAGCTTCGTAGCTGGCGCCAAAGGCCATGGTCCAGGCCGGGCTGCGGACCGGTTCGGCCAGGGTGCCATCGGGAGCAACGATGCCGACGCCGCATGCCGTGGCGTTGTCAGCGCCGCTGCCCACCGGGGTGCGCCCGGCGGCAAGCTGGACGCGGCAGGCCGCGAGCTGGCCGGCCACGGCCTGAACCCCGTAAAGGTCAAAAGCCGCGGCACTGGAGTCCAACCGGTATTCGTCATCCATGTACCCGACCGAGCCGAACAGGGTGAAGCCATCGGCAGGACGGGCAGTGACTTCGAGTTCAAGCCCCTTGTTGCGATAGTTCGCGAAGTTGCGGGTAATGAAGGCGATCGAGCCGTTGGCGCGGGTGAAGGCCGAAGGCGTCTGTAGGCCTTCGATATCCAGCAGGAAGCCGGTCAGGTTAACGCGCAGGCGGTTGTCCATCAGGTCAGCCTTGACGCCGGCTTCATAGGACCAGGCGGTTTCCGGACCGAACGGCAGGGCTTCCGACGGGGCCGTGGCGCGGGCGTTCCAGCCGCCCGACTTGAAGCCCTTGGTCGCGCTGAGGAACAGCAGGACATCGTCGTTCATCTTGTAGTTGATCGCAAAGCGCGGGGTCCAGACCTTGGTACGGATCGTGGTCGGGATGGCAACGCCGTTGGTGGCGCGCAGATTGCCGTTGACCAGGCAGGTCGCCTCAACCGTGCCATCGTTGCAGCTGGCGCGGTTGTCAGTGATGTTGAAGGTCTTCTCTTCGTCGGTGTAGCGGATCCCGGCGGTCAGGGTCAGCGCTTCGGTGGCGTTGACGTCAACCTGGGCATAGCCGGCCCAGGCTTCGGTATTGTTCTTCAGGCGCCGGTCAGCCAGCAGGAACGGGAAACCGGCCGGCGGCGGGGCGAGGCCCAGGTTGAACAGGTCGGCAAAGTCCGTGTCGTTCTTCTCATTGATGTAGAAGACACCGGTGACGTAATCGATCAGCCCATCGCCGAGCGATCCGGACAGCTTGATTTCCTGGGTGAACTGCTTGTGCTTGCCATCGTTGGCGATCACGAAGCCGCCCAGGGTGTAGCCCCGAACCGGCGGCGTGGGCACAGTCAGGCTGGGCAGGGCGCGGCCATCGGAGAAGTCGAGCGCAAAGCGCTGCGACATGTTGAGATAGCCGGTGATCAGGTTGACCTTGGCATTATCGCCCGCGCCGATTTCGAGGTTGGACGTAATCATGTCCATTTCGGCCTTGTTGCCCATGCCGAAATCGTCCTTGCGACCGGTAAAGCGCCCGCCGAAATCGTTGACCTTGCGCAGGCCGGTCGTGACGAAGCGACCATCGCAGTTGGTTGGATTGGCCGGATCGCAATCGAAGTTGGCGACGTTCGAGGCATCGGCGTAGCTGTGCATGTAGCTGGCGCGCCAGGTGATGCTGTCGGTCAGTGCGGCCTTCACGCCCAGGCGGGCGCCCCAGCCATCATTCTCGTTGATGGTTTCACCGGTCGTGGTGTTTTTGGCGTAACCCTTGTCGTCCTGCCAGTAAGCCGAAATCTTGAACGACAGCGACGAGGAAACCGGCAGGTCGACCGAGCCGCGGACCAGCTTGCGCTGGTAGGAGCCGAAGCCGGCTTCAAAGTAGCCGCCCGTCGTGTCACCCGGATCCTTCATCACCACGGCAATCGCGCCGCCAGTGGTGTTGCGGCCGAACAGCGTGCCCTGCGGCCCGCGCAGCACCTCGACCCGCTCGACATCAAAGAAGCTGAAGTTGTTGGCGTTCTGGCGGCTGATGTAGACGTCATCGATATAGGTGCCGATCGGCGGATCGAAGGTCGCGATCGATTCCGTGTTGCCGACCCCGCGCAGGTAATAGGCGTTGGCCGTTCCCAGACCGGTGTTGTTGAGGCCGACCAGGTTCGGGACGAACTGGGTGACATCCAGCGCGGTGTTGATCCCGCGGGTGGCAAGCGTCTCGGCGTTGAAAGCGGTAATCGCGATCGGCACGTCCTGCGCGCTTTCGGCGCGGCGCTGGGCGGTGACGACGATGTCCTCAAGCCCCTGGTCATTGTCTGCCGCTTCCTGCGCCTGGGCCGGGGTGGCCAGCATGGCGACAAGCGAAACGGCGCTCAGCAGTGCAGTACGGGTCATCGTCGGTCCTTCCCTGTTAGATCGATCCCTGCGCCCGCTTATTGTGACGGGTCGCGCATTGAGGGTTTCCATCCCGCGAGACCAAAGTTGTCCGGACATTTCTGCTTTTGTCAAGTTGCGAAATGTGGTGATGTCCGGACAACAATTGCCGGGGGAACCGAGTCATGAGCCTTGCCGACCTTGCCTATCCGACGCTGGTCTATGTCCACCTGCTGCTGTTCGTGCTGTGGCTGGGGGCGGATGTCGGGGTGTTCCTGCTGGGCCAGCACTTCCGCAAGCGTGAGCTCTATACGCTTGACCAGCGGATCGCGCTGCTCAAGCTGCTGGTGATCGTCGATCTGACGCCGCGTGCAGCCTGGGCGCTGATGGTGCCGCTGTCGCTGTCGGTATCCTACATGGGCGGCTGGTGGGACCTGCCGATCGCCATCGTCTGGTTCGGCTGGGCGATCGCGGCGGTCTGGCTGTGGCTGGTTTTCGATGCTCACGCCCATGACATGACCCCGCGAGCCGCGCGAAACCGCCGGATCGAGGGCTGGATCCGCTACCTGCTCTGCGCCGGCTATCTCTGGCTGGGGCTTGAATCGGTGCTGACCGGCCACCCGATTGCGCCAACTTGGTTGGCCTGGAAGGCGCTGCTGTTCGGGGCGATCTTTGCGGCGGCAATCATGATCGACGTATCGTTCAAGCCGGTCGGCGCCCAGCTTGGCCGCTTGCTGGCTGAAGGATCGAGCGACGAAACCGAGGTCCCGCTGCGCAAGACCATGGACAAGACCCGCTGGTGGGTCTGGCTGACTTACCTGCTGCTGGTGGTCACTTCCTATCTGGGGGCGGTCAAACCGATCCCCTGATCCTTTTCCAGACCGTAGTTGCTGACGTGCCACAGTTGTCCGGACAAGTTATGTTCGCTGTGTGAATTGTCTGGACAACTTTTGTCCACCTGTCGAAGCTTTCCCATCGGCGGGAATCGCCCGCCAATAGGGAGGTGGATTTTATGAAGCGTTCGCTGCGCGTGATGCTGCTGGCGGCAACGGTGTTCACGCCGAGCCTGGCCATGGCCCAGGATGCCCCGACCGAAGATGACGGCGCGATCAAGGACATCGTCGTGACGGCCCGCAAGACGGCCGAAACGCTGTCCGACGCACCGGTCGCGGTTTCGGTGGTGACGTCCGAGAAGATCAACGAACTGGGGCTCACCTCGATCGACGATTTCGCCAAGCAGTCGACCGGCATCAGCTTCAGCCAGGCCTTCGGGCGCAGCACCGATCGTCCGGTCATTCGCGGGCAATCGAACGTCCTGGCCGGCGTGCAGGCCGGCGTGGAAACCGGCGCGGCCTATTTCGTCGATGGCGTCTATTACCAGGGCGATATCCAGGGCTTCGATCCGCAGTCGATCGAGCGGGTTGAAGTGATCAAGGGCCCGCAGTCGGCCCTCTATGGCCGCAATACCTATGCCGGCGCGATCAACTATATCACCAAGGATCCCAGCAAGGACCTGACCGTTTCGGCGCGCGGCCGGGTGGCCGAGCATGACGAGTACGAGATTTCCGGGTCGGTCAGCGGGCAGATCGTGCCCGATGTCTTCGGCTTCCGCGCAGGTGGCCGGTTCTACAAGTACGGCGGTGAGTATACCAACCAGCTGACCGGCAAGAAGGTCGGCAACGAAAAGACCACCTCGGCCTATCTGACTCTGCAGCTTGAACCGTCGAGCGACATCAAGTGGCGTACCCGTGTCAACTGGCAGCACGACGAGGATGGTCCGCTGGCGATCTTCCTCCAGGGCGCTTCTGCCAACAACTGCAAGCCTGGCTTCCGCTCACCGCGCTATCGCACAGCCTCGCCATTCGTGCCGCTGGCCCCGGCGGTGCTCAGCTCGACCAATACCAACCAGTTCTTCTGCGGCACGATCCAGCCGCAGCCGAACAACGTGCGGCTCAACACCGATCCGCTGCTGATCAGCCCCAGCTTCGGCACCCGCGATGGCACTGCCTTTGACGGGATCGAGAACAAGCAGGTCCTGGTCACCTCCGTGTTCGACTGGGATGTCGGCGGATCGGGCTGGACGGTCCATGCGCTGGGCGGCTGGCGCAAGAACTACAACTATTTCGGGACCGACTCCGACCATTCGGATGCCTTCGCCTATTTCGGCGGGACGCTGGCCTCGACCCTCAACACCGAGCCGGCCTTCGCCAACTCCAATCGCGACGTGCAGAAGGACGTCAGTGCCGAACTGCGGCTGAGCACGCCGGACGACAAGCCGATCCGCGCGATGATCGGCGGGTTCTATTACAAGCAGAACTTCCAGACGACCGACATTACCTTTGCCAGCGGCAAGGGCGGTTTGGCGCTGGGAACTGACCTGTCGCAATATGCCACGGTCGAGAACAAGGCCGTGTTCGGCCTGGTCGAATGGGACATCACCGATGCCCTGTCGGTCACGGCCGAACTGCGCCACGCCAAGGAAACCAAGACGCTGATCGACCGCTCGACGGCCACCTCGATCTTCTGCGCCGGGGAAAGCGGCCGGGCCTCGACCTTTGGCTTTACCGGCACCTGCCGCGGTGCAGGTTCGTTCTCGGGCACCGATCCGCGTATCACGGTCAATTACACCACGCCGGGCGGCACGCTGATCTATGCCGTCTTCGCCACGGGGCGGAAGCCCGGCGGTTTCAACGGCACGGCCGGGGTGACCGCCGAAACCCAGTATCCGGGGACGCAGTTCGTCAATTACCTGCCTGAAAAGTCCAAAGGCGGGGAACTGGGCGTGAAGTTCGATGCGCTGGACCGCCGTCTGCGGGTCAACATCACTGGCTTCTATAACGAGCTGACCGATTACCAGCTGACCACCTCGATCCCCAACCCGGCCGGCACCGGTGCGGTCACCTCGATCGTCTCGAACGCGGGCAAGGCGCAGACCAAGGGGCTTGAGCTGGAAATCACCGCTGCGCCGGCGGATAACCTGCTGATCAACCTGGGCCTGTCCTACGTCGATGCGAAGTTCACCGAAGGCTGCGACGCGGATGAGTTCATCCTCAATTCGGGCGGCCTGCGTCCGAACTTCGATACCCGCAACCCGACCCCGGCCGGCAAGGCGCTGTGTGACATCAGCGGGCGCAAGCTGCCGCTGGGCAGCCCGATCATCGTCAACGGTTCGGTCAGCTGGTCGAAGGAGCTGAATTCGAACGGGCTGGAGTTCTTCGCCAACTCGAACTTCAGCTACGAGGATGCGAAGTACATCCAGGTCGATAACCTGGCGAAGACCGGCGATGCCTTCCTGCTCAACGCGCGGCTGGGGATCAAGACCGAGCGGTTCTCTATCGCGGTGTTCGGCCGCAACCTGACTGACGAGGATTCGATTCCCTTGGCAACCCGCTGGTTCGACCTGCGCTATGGCGCGGGCACGACTGGTCTGCCGCCGGCCGCTTCGGTCACCTTCGATGGCCGGCCGGCCCAGATCGAAACCGGCACCCCGCGCGCCTTCTTCGCCACGCTGCGGCGCGGGCGGACCTTTGGCGTGGAAGCCAGCGTCAACTTCTGACGCCGGTGGAATGACAGGAAGGGGCGGTGGCCAGCCAGGCTGCCGCCCCTTTCCTTTGCCGTCAGAACGGCCGCAGCACGGCCAGCGCGGCGATGGCGAAGACCTGCAGCCACAGGCCGGACAGGATCGAAGTGGCCCGGCGATAGGTTGCGCGCAGACTGGCCTCGCGCTCAGGCGTGGAGCCCTCTGCCAGCACTTCGCCCCAGGTGCTGAAGTGCCGGATCAACTGGAACCGGATCAGCAAGCCGCAACCGATTACCCCGGCGAAGAGACCGAGCTTCAGCCGCAGCCAGACCGGCCAATCCGCCTGCGTGAATGCCAGAGCTAGCAGCGCCAGGGCCAGGCCATACCGCACCACGCGGTCAAGCAGGGCGAGCCGCAGGCCCAGGGCGGACTTGCGGGTGCGATGGGTCGCCTCGACCAGTCCCAGCCAGGCCAGACCGGCAACCAGGGCAATCCCGCCCAGGCTGACGGGCAGCAGGCCCAGCCCGGCGAGCAGCATCGTGCCGAGCATGGCCTGCAGCACCAGGGCATAGCGCACGTGCTGATCGACCTTCATCAGGTGATCGGTCATCTCCTGCCGTGCCGCGACCGGCAGGTCATGGCGGTGGACGATGAAGCGATACTCGCTGTTGATGACGAGGTCCGAGCCCAGCCAGTAGCCCAGGACCACGGTATGGATCGCCAGCAGTACGCTCTGGCTCATCGCGGGGCCCTTGGCTGGAAGGCATAGAATGAAGGGTCGTCGTGCGCCTGCCAGTCGGCGGTCACATAGTCCTCGTTGATCAGGGTGCGCTGGAACAGCCGGCCCTTGTCGTACCAGTGCCAGGTGCGGTTCTTGGCGCGGCCGTCTTCGGCCACGGTGATCATCTCGTAATAGCGAAAGTCGGGCGCTCCGGCGCGGGTCCACAGCACCATGATCGTGCGCTGCGTCTCGTCCATCGCCAGCGGCGCAACCCAGCCATCGATGTTGACGTTGGAGATGTTGATCCGGTCGCCCTGCAGCACCCCGTCGAAATAGCGGATCTCGCGGGTGTCGTCGGGCCAGTCGTAGATGTTGGTCTGGGCCAGCCGGGCCGCGCCGTCCGGTCCGTCGAACAGCCGGCAGACCAGGGTCGACCTGTGCCGGTCAATCTCGCGGTGGTCGGCATCGAAGTGGACATATTCGCCCTGCCACACCCCCGCCTGGCTGGCGACGAGGGGCATGGCCTCGGCGATCGCTCCCACGCGTCAGTGCCCGGCCGTGGGTGCAGGCTTCTTGCCGCCTTCCTTCTCGGCGATCCACTTCTTGAAGACGGTCCAGGTGGTCTCGTTCGGCCGCTGGTCATCAAGCGGCGGCGGGCTGGTGTAGATCGGATAGTTGAGCGCGATCTCGTCCTTCAGCACCTTGGGCAGCTCGTCAAAGCTCTTCAGCTTGTTACCCATGGCGTTGACAACCATCTGGCCCTGACGCCCGCGCATCTTCATCCACGGCATCCAGTCGGAAATGCGGACCCAGGAAACGATCGGATAGGCGGTGGGGTTCTTGGTGTTGAGCATCTCTTCCGCGTCATAGGCGAAATCGAAGATCTCCATCGCGTGGTACTTGCCGCCGATATAGTCCTGATACTCGCCGCCCAGGACGTTGTGATAGAACAGTGGCGCTTCGAACGGGGCGAAGATCCAGCGGCCTTCGCGCCGGCCGGTGAACTTGAACGGCGTGCCATCGGCGGCATAGGGGAACTGCGGGCGCTGGTTCACGGGATCGTTGGCGATGTGCATCACGTCGACCACTTCATTGGTCCACGGATTGGTCCACTTGCGCACCACTTCGCCGGTCTTGGGATCGAGATAGAGCATGATCTCGCGGCTGATCAGGCGCCAGCCCTTGCCGCGCTTGGGATCGTCCACGGTCACGCAGGTGCGGATGTTCATCCCTTCACCTTTGAACAGCAGGCGATCGGGCTCACCGGTTACGCGGGAATAGAACTTGCCCGACCAGTGATAGACCGCCGGCTTGCCATCCGCCTCGCCGCACTGGGCGCGCTTGGATACTTCCAGCGCATCTTCGGGCTTGCTGAGATCCAGCATCCGGGCCTTGCCTGCTGCCAGGGCCGGGCTGGCCGTTACCGCCAGTGCCGCTGCCGTCATCATCCACTTGATTGCCCGCATGATCCGCTCCTTATCGGTTATGGCGCAGAGCATAGATTTGTCCGGACAACTTGTGAAGCGGAGAATTGCTTCAGGGCAGCAGCAGTTCCGCCATGGCCTCTACCACGGCATCGGCGTCGAGCCGGTAGGTATGGTAGAGATCGGGCAGGTCGCCGGTCTGGCCGAAACGGTCGATCCCCAGCGGGCTGATCCGCTGTCCGCGCACGCCGCCCAGCCATGAGAGAGCCGCGGGGGAGCCATCGAGCACTGTCACGATCCCCGCGTCCGCGGCGAGCGGCGCAAGGAGCGTCTCGACATGGCTGGCACCGCGCTTGCCGCCCTGCCAGCGCGCCGCCCGCGCGGCCGACCAGCCGCGATGCAGCAGATCGGGCGAGGTGACGTTGAGCAGACCCAGACCCGGCAGGTCGTCGGCCAGTTGCTCCCAGGCGGCGATGGCTTCGGGCGCAATGGCTCCGGAGAACGCAATGGCGGCGCGCGAGCCGGGCGCGGGCTGGCGCAGCCAGTAGCCGCCAGCGAGGGCGTCGGCTTCCCAGGTGGCATCGCTGCGCGCCTGCTGGTCGATCACTCGGGTCGAGAGGCGTAGGTAAGTCGAGCCGCCTTCCGGCGCCTGAATCTCGGCAAAGGCGCGGTGCATGAACAGCGCCAGCTCATCGGCAAAGGCGGGTTCGTAGTGCGTCAGACCGGGCTGGCCCATACCGATCAGCGGCGTGTTGATCGACTGGTGCGCGCCGCCTTCCGGCCCCAGTGTTAGCCCCGATGGCGTCGCCACCAGCAGGAACCGCGCGTCCTGGTAACAAGCATAGTTCAGCGCATCGAGGCCGCGCGAAATGAACGGGTCATAGACCGTGCCGATCGGCAGCAGCGGCTCACCAAACAAGGGCGCAGACAGGCCGAGCGCGGCGAGCATCAAGAACAGGTTGTTCTCGGCAATGCCCAGCTCGATATGCTGGCCCGCCTCATGCCCGGCCCACTTCTGCGGGCTGGGGATCTTGGCACCGGCGAAGACGTCCTTCAGCTCCTGCCGCCGGAACAGCCCGCGCTGGTTCACGAAGGCACCGAGATTGGTCGAAACGGTCACGTCGGGCGAAGTGGTGACGATCCGGTCCGCCAGCGGATGGCCCGATTTTGCCAGATCAAGCAGGATCCGCCCAAAGGCGGCCTGGGTCGACTGCTCGGCCCCTTCCGGAATCGGCAGGCGGTTCGGCACGGCAATCGCCGGGGCGGTGCGGGCCGGATGTGTCAGCTTGGTGCGGAAGGGTTCCAGGAAGGCTTTGAGCGCCGCCGCGCTATTGTCACCCATTCCCGCAAAGGGCTCCCACTCGGTTCCTTCGGCGATCCCCAGGCTGGCGCGATAGTCGGCCATCTGGGTCGGGTTCATCAACCCTGCGTGGTTATCCTTGTGGCCCTGGAACGGCAGGCCATAGCCCTTCACCGTATAGGCGATGAACAGCGTCGGGACCTCGTCCTGCGCGCGCTCGAAGGCATCGACCAGCGTTTCGATGCAGTGCCCGCCCAGGTTGAGCATCAGCCGCGATAGGCCATCATCATCGAAGCTGGCGATGAGGTCGAGCGCGGCCTTGTCGCCCGCCAGATCGGCATTCAGCCGCGCACGCCAGGCGGCGCCACCCTGATAGGTCAGCGCGGCATATTCGGCGTTGGGGCAATCGTCGATCCACTGGTCGATCGCCTTGCCGCCGGGGCGCTTGAATACCTCGCGCTGCAGCTTGCCGTGTTTGATCGTGATCACGCGCCAGCCGCAGGTCTCGAAGATGTCGTCAAAGCGGCGGAACATGCGGTCGGCGGTCGTGCTGTCGAGCGACTGGCGGTTGTAATCGACGATCCACCAGCAATTGCGGATGTCGTGCTTGTAGCCTTCGATCAGGCACTCATAGATGTTGCCTTCGTCCAGCTCGGCATCGCCCATCAGCGCGATCATCCGCCCGGCTTCGCCTTCGGGCAGCTGGCCGTGGGCGATCAGGTAGTCCTGCACCAGGCTGGCAAAGGCCGTGACCGCGACCCCAAGACCGACCGAGCCGGTCGAGAAATCGACCGGGATCTTGTCCTTGGTCCGGCTGGGATAGGACTGCGCCCCGCCCAGGCCGCGGAAGGCCTTGAGCTGATCCAGGCTCTGGTTGCCGAGCAGGTAGTGCAGGGCATGGAGCACCGGCCCGGCGTGCGGCTTTACCGCCACCTTGTCCTGCGGGCGCAGGGCATGGAAATAGAGCGCGGACATGATCGCGGTCATCGAGGCGCAGCTGGCCTGATGCCCGCCGACCTTCAGCCCGTCGCGGCTCTCGCGCAGGTGGTTGGCGTTGTGGATGATCCAGGCCGATAGCCAGCGCAGGCGCTGGTCAATCGTTTCCAGGGTGCGGATCAGTTCGGCACGCGAATCTTTCTTGGGCATGGGCGGCCCTTAGCCTGCCACGGCTTGTTCCGCATAGGCGGCAATCGGGGCAGCTTCGCCATTCTGGCGCATGATCGCCTTGACCCGGAAATAGCGATAGAGCCCGGCATCGCCCATCCGGCTGGGGCCCATACCGGACTGCTTGAACGAGCAGTTCTCGGCATCCCAGACCCCGGCCGTCATCGAGCCGTCGTTGATCGAGATCGCCCCGGCCTCGAGCCGCTCGCCGACCTTCTCGGCTTCGGCCGGATCGCCGATCACGGCGGCGGAGAGGCCATAGATCGTGTCGTTCGCCAGCCGGATGGCCTCTTCGACATCGTCATAGATCGTCACCGGGATGACCGGGCCGAAGGTTTCTTCGGCGATGATGGCCATGTCGGGGGTGACGTCGGTCAGGATCGTCGGGCGCAGGTACTTGCCGCCGCCCAGCGTCTCGACCTGGCCGCCATGCAGCACCTTGGCGCCCTGGGCCACGGCGGCGTCGATCTGCGCCTGGACCTTGTCGGCCTGGGGCGGGAAAATGAAGGGGCCGATGTGGCCCTGGGCGATATCGGGATAGTTGAACGCGACGCCCTTGGCCTGCTCGACCAGCGAGGACAGGAAGGCATCGGCCAGGCTGCGGTGGACATAGAGCCGCTCGATCGACTGGCAGGCCTGGCCATTGGCCGCGACGCTGGAGCGCAGCGCGATGCTGGCCGCGTTGACTGGATCGGCCGAGGGCAGGACGATCATCGGGTCCTTGCCGCCCAGTTCAAGATTGGCCGGGATGAAGGCAGCGGCGGCCGCTTCGGCCACCTTGCGTCCGGTCGCGACCGAGCCGGTGAAACAGACATAATCGACATTGCCAACAATCGCCTTGCCGGTCTCGGCATCGCCCTCGACAATGGCGAGGACCTTGGCGAGTTCGGGCACGGCGGCAACGGTCTCGCGCAGCACCGGGATGAAGCGGGGCGTGATCTCGCTCGGCTTGATCAGCGCGGCGCAGCCGGCCAGCAGTGCCGGGATCGCGTCGATCAGCGCCAGCAGCATGGGGAAGTTCCACGGCGCGATCACGCCGAGCAGTTGGTAAGGGACGTGGCGGTTGCTGATGGTGACGCCGGGCGTGGCGCTGGGCACGTCCTTCAGGTCCAGCGCGGCGATCATCGCCGGGCCGGTGGCAGCCCAGCGGCGCAGCGTGCCGGCGACGCTGAACACTTCGACATGGGCGATGGCGACGCGGCCCGTATCGACGCTGAGCTTGGCGACCAGATCACCGGCGCGCGCCTCTATAGCCTCGGCCCACTTGACCAGCACGGCGGCGCGGGCTTCGGCGCCCAGCGCCAGCCAATCCGGTTGCGCGGCGCGCAGACGGCGGGCAATCGCGGCGATCTCTGCTGCCGGTACGGCCTCGATCGCATAGTCGGTTTCGCCGGTGCGGGGATTGCGGACGGGGATGGTCATGGGGAGGCTCCTGTTCGCGCACACCTTTGCCGGGCTGCGCAAAGTTGTCCAGACAACTTTTAGGGTGAAGGGGTGTCCTGCGTCAGCAGGGTGCCGAATTCGTGCAGGTCGGCGAGCTGGTCACGCAGGCTGTCGGTCGAACCGGTCTGGCGCAGCACGGCAAGATGGGCCGGCCCTTGCCGGATAAAGCCGTGCAGCAGGACCAGCGGGTGCAGGGCAATGACATAGCCCAGGGCCTGAAGCTCGGCGGCGGTCGAGACCGGGCTGATTCCGCCTTCGACCAGATTGTGGACCAGCGGCACTGCGGGGAGGGCGGCGGCAATGGCCTCCATCTCGGCCACCGTTTCCGGCCCTTCCAGGAAGACCAGGTCGGCACCGGCCTCGGCATATGCGCAGGCCCGGTCGAGCGCGGCGGCAAAACCTTCGACGCTGCGGGCATCCGTCCGCGCGATCACCAGCATGGAGCCGCGCCGCGCATCGAGCACGGCCTTGAGCTTCTCGATGTACTCTGCCGCCGGGATCACCGCCTTGCCGGCCAGGAAGCCGCAGCGTTTGGGGAAAAGCTGGTCCTCCAGCTGGATCGCGGTGGCGCCCGCAGCTTCGAGCACGCGGGCCATGCGGACCGCGTTGTCCGCGTTGCCAAAGCCCGTGTCGGCATCGACGAACAGAGGCAGGTCAGAGACTTCACGGATGAGCTGCACCGCCTGGGCCAGTTCGCTCATGGTGACCAGCCCCATATCGCGCCGCCCGTGCCGCGCCATCGATAGCGCCCCGCCAGAGAGGAACGCTGCGGGAAAGCCGGCCTGCTCGACCAGCCTGATCGACAGACCGTCCCAGACCCCGGGCAACGACAGCACCTGCCCCCGCGCATGGCCGGGCACGGCAGCGGCAAGGGCGGCGTGGCGGTGGGCGGAGGACAGGCTCTCGGTCCAGATCGAGGCGGCGAGGCCATATTCGCTGTCGTTCCCGGCGCGGACCACTTCATCGAGTTCGCTGTAGCGCTGGGCGACCACGACCGGGCCGAAGATTTCCTCGCGCACCACGGCCATGTCGGGGGTCACGTCGGTCAGCACGGTCGGGGTGATAAAGCTGGCGTTCGGCCCAGCGGTTTCGCCCCCGGCGATCACGCTGGCCCCGGCCTTGCGGCCATCGGCGATGTATTGGGCAACCTTGGCGGCGTGGTGCTGGCTGACCAGCGGGCCCATCTGGGTCGTCTGGTCGAGCCCGTGGCCGAGCACCATGCCCTGGGCGGCACCGGCAATGCCTTCGACCACCTGGTCGAACACCGAATCATGGACATAGAGCCGCGAGCCGGCGACGCAGACCTGGCCGCCGTTGAAATAGATTGCATTGGCCGCGCCCGGGATGGCCATGGACAGGTCGGCATCGGGCAGGATGACCACGGGTGACTTGCCGCCCAGTTCCAGCGTCAGCCGCTTGAAGTTGCCCTTGGCGGCATCGATGATCGCGCGGCCGGTGGCGGTCGAGCCAGTGAAGGCGATCTTGTCGACGGCCGGATGGGCCGCCAGCGCCGCACCGCAATCCCGGCCAAAGCCGGTGACCAGGTTGACCACGCCAGCAGGCAGCCCGGCCTCGATCATCAGCTCCAGCATGCGGATCGCGGTGAGGCTGGTGTCCTCGGCCGGCTTGAGCACCACGGTGCAGCCGGCAGCGAGCGCGGGGGCCAGCTTCATCGCGGTCAGCACCAGCGGCGAGTTCCACGGCACGATCGCGGCAACCACGCCGACCGGCTCCTTGACCGTATAGGCAAAGACCTCCTTGCCCGGCGGCTGGTAGTTGATCGAGGTCGGGATCGACTTGCCCTCGATCTGGTTGGCGAGCCCGCCAAAGAAGCGGAACTGGTTGATCGCGCCGGGAATCTCGGCCCAGCGCCCGACATAGAGCGGCTTGCCCTGGTCGAGCGTTTCCAGCTCGGCCAGCTCGTCGATATGGGCTTCGAACTTGTCGGCGATGGCCCAGAGCAGCTTGGCGCGGTCCATTGGCGTCATGGCAGGCCAGGCACCGGTTTCCAGCGCGGTCCGGGCTGCGGCAACGGCGCGGTCAACCGTGGCGGCGTCCCCGCGAGCGACGGGGGCCAGAACCTTGCCGGTAGCCGGATCGAGCGTGTCGAAAGTCCCGCCCGCAGTCTGCCAGTTGCCACCGATCAGGTGGCCATGCGGGGCGCGGGACAGGAACTCCGCAGCGGCGGCAGAGTGGGCGGGGGCGGTCAGCGCGGACAGGTCGGTCATGGTGCGCTGATATGCGCGATCGCCTCAGTTTCGGAAATGACTTCTGCGTACTTTGCTTGCAGGTCGAACAAGTTGGCCTCGTGCGGGCCGGGATGACGGTCACCGCAGGCCTCGCGCACCACGAAGGGCAGGAAGCCGTGCTGGCAGGCATCGAGCGCCGTCGCGCGGACGCAGCCGGAGGTCGAAAGTCCGGTGATCAGCAGGGTATCGACACCCATCGCGGTCAGCGTCGCGGCCAGGGTCGTGCCGAAGAATGATGAGGCGTACTGCTTGGTGATCACCAGCTCGCCATCTTTCGGCTGAAGGCTGGCGGGGAAGGCCCCCATGGGCGATCCGCGCTCGAACAGCTTGAGCGCGGGAACCTTGCGGTAGAACACTCCGCCATCGGCCCCGCCGGGCGAATACTCGACATTGGTGAACAGCACCGGGATGCCGGCCTTGCGGGCTGCCGCGAGCAGGCGTTCGTTGCTCGCCAGCGCATCCTCAACCCCCGCATAGAGCGGGGAGGCCGGATCGAGATAGGCGACAACGAAATCGACGATCAGCAGCGCCGGCTTCTTGCCGAACGGCAGATGGCCATCGAAGGCGCCCTTGTAGTTCTCTCCGAGGTCGCCTTCGTCCTTGGCCATCAGATCACCCCTGCCGCCTTCAGCCCATCCAGTTCAGAGGCGCTCAGGCCCAGCACGCCGCCATAGATCTCGGCATTGTGCTGGCCAACCTGCGACGGGGCCGGCCGCCGCACGCCACTGGGCGTGGCGGAGAGCTTGGGGAAGGCGTTCTGCATCTTGAGCGGGCCGAACCGTTCGGTCTCCACCTCGATGATCGCCTCGCGGGCCTGGAAGTGCGGATCGACCAGCATGTCGGGGGCGCGATAGACCCGGCCGGCGGGGATCGAATGCTCGATCATCAACGCATCGACCTCGTCGATCGTCAGGGTACGGGTCCAGTCGTTGATCAGGTCATCGAGCTCGGTCTGGCGCTCACCGCGCGCAATGTGCGTCGAATAACGTGGATCGTCGCCCAGTTCAGGGCGGCCCATCGCCTTGGCGAGCCGCTTGAAGATCTGGTCGTTGTTCGCGCCGATCATGTAGACGCCGTCGCTGCACTGATAGACGTTGGATGGGGCGATTCCCGGCAGGATCGAGCCAGACCGTTCGCGGATGAAGCCGTTGTGGACGTATTCGGGCACCAGCCCTTCCATCACCTGCAGCACGGCTTCGTACAGCGCGGTGTCGACCACCTGGCCCTGGCCGGTCTTTTCGCGGTGGTGCAGCGCGGCGAGCACGCCCATCGCGCCGTAGGTGGCGCAAAGCGTATCGCCGATCGAAACGCCCATCCGCGCCGGCGGCCGGTCCGGATCGCCAACGATATAGCGCCAGCCGCCCATCGCCTCACCAATCCCGCCGAACCCGGCGCGATCGGAATAGGGACCGTACTGGCCATAGCCCGACATCCGCGCGATGATCAGGCCGGGGTTCTCGGCATGGAGCACGTCCGGCCCCAGGCCCCACTTTTCGAGCGTGCCCGGCTTGAAGTTCTCCACCAGTACGTCGGCCGTGGCGATCAGCTTGCGGACCAGCGCCTGGCCTTCGGGCACGCGCAGGTTGCAGGAGACCGACTGCTTGTTGCGAGCCAGTACCTCCCAGACGACCTTCTCGTCACCCATGCCCCAGACGCGGAAAGGATCGCCCGCACCCGGCGGTTCGACCTTGATCACGTCGGCGCCCATGTCGCCCAGCAACTGCCCGCAGAACGGGCCAGCCAGCAGCTGGCCCAGCTCGACGACGCGCAATCCCTTCAATGCACCCGTATTCTCGGCCATGGCTTACTCGGCGGCTTCGAGGTGCGGCCAGACTGGCTGGATCGGCGCCGGAAGCCCCGTTTCCGCCTGGCAATTGGCGCGCAGCACTTCGATCCCCGGACCATAGTCGAACAGCGGCAGATCGCTGCGCTTGGCCCGCATTTCGGTGCGGAGCGCTTCGGTTGCGGCCGCGTCGACCACACCCTTGGCATCGGCGACCACGCCATAGGCCTTGGCGCCTTCCGGCGTGACCAGGCCCTGGACGATCTCCAGCCCTACCAGCGCCGGATCACGCTCCAGCGGGTCACCCCAGCCGCCGCCGCCCCAGGTGATGAAGTGCAGCTGGTCGCCCACCTCGACCTCGACGTCCTCGACCTTGTTGCCAACGATCACGCTGGTGCCATCGGCCTTTTCCAGGATCTTGCGCGCGCGCTTGCCCGGTTCGCCGCCATTGACGCCCCAGGGCGGCACGAACCAGCGGTCGTCATGGATCGAGATCGTGCCCGGGCTTAGGAAGCGGTAGGTCATGTGGATGCCGTTGCCGCCGCGATGCAGACCCGCGCCGCCCGAGTCCGGCTCGGTCTCGTAACGCTCGATCAGCATCGGGAAGTAGCGTTCCAGGAACTCGTTCGGCACGTTGGTGAAGCCCGGCCAGAGCGAGTGGCCGTCTGGCCCGTCGCCCAGCGGTCGGCCCGGAATGCCGCCAAAGCCGATCTGGAACAGCTGGAACCATTCGCCGCCCTTGCCGGGCCGCGTATCGTTGCCCGAATAGAACAGGTGGGGGCTGGAGCTGAAGCCGGCCGCGTTGAGGAATTCCGGCGTCTTCTGGCCCAGCAGGCCGCCCAGGATATCGAAGATCCGGCCCAGCGCGTGGGTGCGGCCCGAAAGCGCGGCGGGGAACTTCGGCTTGAGCAGGCTGCCTTCTGGAATCCGCACATCAATCAGGTCATAGAACCCGTCGTTGAACAGGATCTGCGGGTCGAAGACCATGATCATGTAGATGCCGAAGAACATCTTGAACATGTTCTCGTTGAGGAAGAAATTGATCGAGGCGGCCGATTGCGGGTCGGTTCCCGCGAAATCGAGCACGACCTTGCCGTCCTCGCGCCACATGGTGCAGCGGATCTTGTAGGGGCCATAGCCGACGCCATCGTCGCAGATGTAGTCCTCGAAGCTGACTGGCTCCTCGGCGATCGCCATGCCGATCAGCGCCTGCATGGCACGGTGGTTGCGGGCCAGCAGTTCCTGCGTGGCCGAGACATAGACGTCATCGCCAAACCGCTCGGCCATTTCGATCACGCGGCGCGAGGCGACGCGGCACGAGGCGATCAGGGCGTTGAGGTCAGCCTGGCACCAGTCCGGCTTGCGGGTCTGGTGCATGACGAGCTTCATCAGATCGTCGTTGTATTCGCCCTTCTTCCAGATCTTTACCGGCGGAATGCGGACGCCTTCCTCGAAGATCGAGCGGGCGTTGATCGGCATCGAGCCGACCACCTTGCCGCCGATGTCGCTCTGGTGGCCGAACATCGCGGTATAGGCCAGCAGGCGCCCATCCTTGAACACGGGCAGCAGCACCAGCCAGTCGTTCGAGTGGCTAATCGCGCCGCCGCAGGAATAGGGATCGGACAGGAAGATCATGTCCCCGTCTTCCAGGGTCCCCTCATAGCTCTTGAGGAAGCCGCCGATGAAGCTGCCGAACTGGCCGACGATCATCTTGCCGGTGTGGTCGGCGATCAGCGGGAAGGCGTCACCCTGTTCGCGGATGCCGGGCGACATGGCGGTGCGCACCAGGGTGGCGTCCATTTCGATCCGGGCGTTGCGCAGCGCGTTCTCGATGATGTCGAGCGTGACGGGGTCGATCGGGATCGACTTGAAGGGAGTCGGGTTGGTTTCGACGATGGTTGCGGGCATGGCTCGTCTCCCCTCAGACCAGGTTGATCAGGATGTTGCCGACAGCGTCGACCTTGGCGATGCAGCCGCTTTCGATCAGCGTGGTGGAGTCCATTTCCACCACGATCGCCGGGCCGGGGATCACATCCCCCTGCCGCAGTTTTGACCGGTCATAGATCACGGCGGCCTGTTCGCGGCCGTCCATCCACAGCGTGTGGTCGCGCATCTTGGCTGCGATCGGATTGCCATCGCCCTTGGGCAGTTCGGCGGCCGGCAGGTCCAGCGCCTTGCCCAGGGCAACGGCGCGCAGGTTCACGATCTCGTGCGGGGTATCCATGTTGAAGGTGAAGAGGCGGTGGTGCTCTTCATCAAAGCGCTTCAGGATCCCGGCCACGCCATCGGCGCGCAGCACATCGGGCGTGATCGTCAGCGGCACTTCGAAGGCCTGGCCGGCATAGCGCACGTCGACCTCGAACTCGCTGGTGATGTCGGCTTCGGGCACCCCATCGGAGAGCAGCTCAGCGCGGGTCTGGGCGGCCATTTCCTCCAGGATCGTGATCAGTTCATCAGCCTGGGTGGTCGTGGCGAGGCGCGAGAACGAACGGGCGGTTTCCGTCCGCATCCGCGTCGTCGCATCGCCCAGCGCGCAGAGCACGCCCGGCGAGACCGGAGAGACGGCGGGCCAGGAACCCATCAGCCGCGCGACAGCATTGACGTGCAGCGGACCCGCCCCGCCAAAGCCCATCAGCGCGAAATGGCGCGGGTCATAGCCCTGCTGGACCGAGATCATTCGCAGCGCGCCGAACATGTTCTCGTTGACGATGTCGATGATCCCGCGGGCGGCGGCCATCAGATCGATCCCCAGCGCATCGGCGATGGTCTGGACCGCCTTCTTGGCGCCTTCGCGGTCGAGCTTGAACGACCCGCCAAGGAGGTTTTCGGGCAAGTAGCCCAGCACCACGTTGGCATCGGTCACGGTCGGCAGCTCGCCGCCCTTGCCGTAGGCGACCGGGCCGGGGACTGCACCGGCCGATTGCGGGCCGACGCGCAGCGCCTTGGTCAGATCCGGCACATAGGCGATCGAGCCGCCGCCGGCGCCAACCGTCTTCACGTCCAGCGCCGAGGCACGGACCGAAAGGTGGCCGACTTCGGTGGTGCGCTGGCGGCGCGGCTCGAGGTTTTCGATCAGCGCCACGTCGGTGCTGGTGCCGCCAACGTCGAGCGTCAGGATATTGCGGATCCCCGCATTCTTGCCGACCCACAGCGCGCCGGTCACCCCGCCGGCCGGACCGGACATCAGGATGTTGACCGGATGCTCCTCGGCCTTCTGGGCGCTCATCAAGCCGCCGTCCGAGCGCAGCAGCGAGAGCTTGCCGGCCATGCCCGCATCGGCGAGGCGAGTGCGCAGGTTGGCCACGTACTTGCCCACCACCGGGCGCACCGCCGCGTTGGCGACGGTGGTCAGGGTGCGCTCATACTCCTGCATTTCGGGCAGGACTTCGTGGCTGAGCGAAACCGGCACGCCGGGCAGAATCTCTGCCGCCAGCTTGCCGACCACGGCTTCGTGCGCGCCGCTGACATAGGCGTTGATCAGGCTGACGGTGATCGCCTCGACCCCCTGGGCCTTGAGCAGGCCAAGCTGGGTGCGTACGTCGTTCTCGTCGAGCGGGCGGACTTCGTTGCCGGCGGCGTCGATCCGGCCCTTGATCGTCACCGTATCTTCCAGCCGGGCGAGGGGAGTGGGCTTGGGCCAGATGATCCAGGCCGCCAGACCGCCCGGCACATAGGAGCGGGCGATCTGCATGATGTGGCGATAGCCCTCGGTCGTCACCAGGCCGACCCGCGCGCCCTTGCCTTCGAGCACCGCGTTGGTCGCCACGGTGGTGCCGTGGAGGAAGTAGTCGATCGCGTCGGCCGAAATCCCGGCCTCGGCGCAGATCGCCGTCACGCCGTTGAGAATCCCTTCGGAGCTGTCATGCGGGGTCGACGGCGTCTTGTGCCGCCAGAAGGCCCCCGTATCGACGTTGAACAAGAGGAGGTCGGTAAACGTCCCGCCGACATCCACTCCAAGGCGATAACCCATGCGATCCTACTCCCGAGAAAATCTGTGCTTAGTCAGCGTTCAATTCTTCAACTTTGGGAAAGACGGGGGCCTGGGCCACCATTCCCGGTAATTTCCGGTCCATCACGCCTGCCAGCCAGTGGCTTGCTTCCACCATCCGGGCCAGGTCCATGCCGGTGCTGACACCGGCGCGTTCCAGCATGTAGACCACGTCCTCGCTCGGCACGTTGCCGGCCGCGCCGGGGGCGAAGGGGCAGCCGCCCAGGCCGCCCAGCGCTCCGTCGACCACGCTGGCCCCCGCCGCCACCGCTGCCCAGACATTGGCCAGCCCGGTATTGCGGGTGTTGTGGAAATGGACCCGCACCGGCAGCGGGTTGACCGCCTGCCGAACACGTTCAACCAGCCGGGTGACCTGCGCCGGGTTGCCGACCCCGATCGTATCGGCGATCGCCACCTCGACCGGACCGGCCTCGGCCAGTCGCGCAGCCATTGCGACCACGCGGTCTTCGCTGACTTCGCCTTCGAAGGGGCAGCCGAACGAGGCGCCGATGGTCACCTGGGCGGTGCGGCCATGGTCCTTGGCCAGCGCGACAATGGCCTTCGCGGCCTCGACCGATTCGTCGCTGGTCTGGCCCTGGTTGGCCATGGCGAAGCGATCGGTGGCAACGCAGACCGCGCCGAGCTGATCGATCCGCCCGGTGGCGAGCGCACGTTCGGCGCCGCGCAGGTTCATCACCAGGCCAATGTAGGTCACATCATCGCGCAATGGCAGGCCGGCGCAGACTGCGTCCGCATCGGCCATCTGCGGCACTTTCTTGGGATTGACGAAGCTCGTCACCTCGATCCGCCGCGCCCCGGCACCGATCGCCAGCTGGATCAGCGCCAGCTTGTCTGCGGTCGAGATCAAGGTCTTCTCGTTCTGCAACCCGTCGCGCGGGCCGACCTCGACGAACTCGATAGCGGTGGGAGAGGGGGCGGTGCTCATCGCGGATGCTATGCCATTTCTGTATACAAAACTGCAAGAGGCCTATTCGGCGGCTGTCCGCTGGGCGGTGTAGGCATCGAGATAGGCGTGAAAGGCCCGGCGGATATGCCCGGTCATGATCGAGGCAGCCCATGCGGCATCGCCGCGGGCAAAGGCGGCGATCAGCTCTTCATGCTCGTGATGCGAGCGTTGGAGGTTCTCCCGATCATAGTTCTGGGCCGTGCGCCAGACCACCGGCTGTTCGATCAGCCGGGTCAGCAGGCTGGCGAGGCGTGACGAGCCTGCGGCCGTCAGGATGATTTCGTGGAATGCGCGGTTGTTGTCGAGAAAGGCTGGAATATCGGGTCTTTCTCCGGCAATCGCCGCGCCGATCAGGCGATTGTGGTGGCGCAGCGCCTCGACCTGGGCCGGGGCAATCCGCGTCGCAGCGCGGCGCGCGGCCTGGGCTTCGAGCATGGCGCGCAGTTCAAAGGCGTCCTCGATATCGTCATCCGACCAGTCGGCCACGAAGCTGCGCTGGCTTTCGCTGCGGCGGATCAGCAGATCGGATTCGAGTCGCCGCAACGCATCGCGCACCGGGGTGCGGGAAACCTCGCAGCGCAGCGCCAGGGCTTCCTCGCTCAGCTGCGTGCCCGGCGGCAGCTCGCCGGCCAGGATCATTCCCCGAATTACCGTATAGGCATGATCAGAAGCACGCGACATGAAGCAACCCGAATGACTTGACCTGGACTATTTGTATACAATAAGCTGCACGCCTCGCAAGCCGCCTGGCATGATGGGTCAAGATCGGGCGGCGGTGAACAGGGAGTATTACGACATGCGGATCACGCGCCTGCTGCTTTCGGCTTCGGCCGCCGGTCTTGCCCTTGGTGCCACCCCGGCTTTCGCGCAGGACAGCGCGGCCGATGGTGCCAATGAGGAAGAGGCCATCATCGTCACCGCCCGCCGCCAGAATGAGCGGCTGCAGGATGTCCCGGCTTCGGTGGCGGTGCTCTCCGCGGCCACGCTCGAAAACACCGGCGCCAAGAACGCCGACGATTTTGCCCAGCTCACCCCCGGCGTGACGATCGTCACCGGCACGGCTGAAGCTGGCGACACCCAGATCAACATCCGCGGCATCAACGGCGCACGCGACGCGGAAAGCTCGGTCGCGCTGGTGGTTGACGGAATCCTCAAGACCAACACCGCCCAGCTGAACCAGGTCCAGGGCACGCTGCGCCAGGTCGAAATCCTGAAAGGTCCGCAGGGCGCGCTCTATGGCCGCAACGCTGCGGCCGGCGCGATCGTGCTGCAGACGCTGAAGCCCAAGGACGTGCTCGAAGGCGGGGCGAAGGTCTCTTACGCCAATGAGAACACCTGGGATGCCTCGGCCTATATCTCGACCCCGCTGGGCGAGAGCGCCGGCCTGGTGGTGAGCGGCAGCTTCCAGCACACCGATGGCTTCTTCCGCAACATCTTCCTCGGCAACAGCAAGACGGTGGATGACAAGGAATCGTTCAACGTCGATGGCCGCCTGGTCGTCAAGGCCGGTGACAATACCGAGTTCGACGTGAAGGTCCGTTATGCTGAGTTCCACGGCGCCTCGCTGCCGTTCAACGCCTCGTTCCATCTGCCGAACTTCGCGGCGGTGAACCCGGCGTTCTACGAGGACGTCGATGCCCACGAATTCCGCTTCTACAACAATATCCGCGCCACCAATGATCAGGAGAGCTTCGACGCCTCGATCAAGGTCGAGCACAACTTCGACAGCATGAAGCTGGTCGCCTGGGCGCTCTATTCGGACACCAAGCAGGACCTGGTCGCCGATGGCACCTCGGCCGACTTTGCCCGTTACATCAGCGCGGCCCAGCCGGCCGGAGCGGCAACGGTCAATTCGTGCTTTGCCACGACGCTTGCCAACCGCGGCTTTCCGGTAAACCAGCCGGGTGCGATCGGCCAGATCCCGGTGCCGTTCATCTTCGCCCCGGCCAATGGCTCGACCTTCGGGCCTTACAGCAACACCACTTGCGACGGCATCCAGTACCAGCTGCGCAACCAGAGGGACTTCAGCGCCGAAGTGCGCTTGGTTTCGACCGGTGACGGCCCGGTCTCGTGGCAGCTGGGTGCCTATTACCTCAATATCGACCGGCAGACTGGCGTCAGCCTGAGCGGCGATACCGGAGCCGGGGTGATCAAGAACCTCTACAATGGCCCGACCACCGCGAACCCGACCTCGCTGCTGCTGGCCGACCAGTTCGACACCAATGTCTATGCCGCCTTCGGCTCGCTGGAGTTCAAGCCGAACGACCAGTTCAAGGCCGGTCTGGCATTGCGCTATGACATCGAGGATCGCGCTTCCAGCTCGCTGGTGCCGACCGCGACCGATCCCTTTACCGGCGGTCCGATCAACCCTGGCCAGGCGTTCGGCCCGCTGACCCCGAAGTCCGCATCCTACAAGCAGCTCCAGCCGAAGATCACGCTGAGCTATACCCCGTCGAGCGAGCTCAACATCTATGCCAACTGGGGTATCGGCTTCAAATCGGGCGGGTTCAACAACCAGGGTTCGTCGGCGATCATCAACGGCAACTTCAACAACGGCGTGACCCCCGGCACGATCAACGCCAACGTCCGGATCAACGACGATTACCGCAAGGAAAAGTCGAGCGCGTTTGAAGCCGGGATCAAGGGCACGCTGCTCGACAACCGCATTACCTTTGACCTGGCGGGCTATTACACCCGCATAACCGACATGCAGTTCTTCGAATTCTTCGTTGGCAGCTTCGGCCTGCTGCGCGTGGTTTCGAACATCGACACGGTCGACGTGAAGGGTGCGGAAATCAACCTGACCGCCAAGGTGGTTGATGGGTTCAAGCTGTTCGGTTCGTTCAACGTGACTGACAGCGAGATCAAGAAGAACTCTTCGCGCCCCTACACCGTGGGCAACAAGTCGCCCTATACGGCCGACTGGACCCTCAACGTCGGGGCGGACATCAAGGTGCCGGTCACCGACAGCCTGCGGATCACCGGCCGTGCCGACTACCGCCTGACCGGCCCGACCTGGTTCCACACCGTGCAGGATCAGGAACGCCCGACCCTGTTCAGCGGCCTGCTGCCGATCTCGGCGCTGGCCCTGCCGGCAGTGGTCGGCAACGCCCGCTACGACGTGGCCCAGCGTGACAAGTTCGGCGTGTTCAATGCCCGCCTGGGCCTTGAAACCGATCGCTACCACCTGGTCGCCTTCGCCGAGAACCTGTTCAACAAGAGGTACATCGCCGAAGCGATCCCCGCGATCGAGTTTGGCGGCTCGTTCATCTCGCCGGGCGGGCGCCGCCTGATCGGTGTCGAAGCAGGCATGAAGTTCTAAGACCAGGTCTGGACCGACCGAACGCAGGGGGCCGGTGGCGCAAGCTGCCGGCCCCTTCGCTTGTCCGGACAAGGTACAAATACCGGGTTGCAAATTGCAACCTAAACCGGCATGAGCGGGTAAATGCCTATCCCCCCACGCCTAATTCCCGCCCTGTTGCTCCCGCTGCTGGCAGCTTGTGGCGCTGCGGAATCGCCGCCGCCGGCCAAGCCGCTGCGCGTCAGCGTGGTCACGGTCGGCCAGGAAGCGGCCGCTCCGGTGATCGAGGCGGCGGGTACGGCGGCGCTGCGCAAGGAAATCCCGCTGGGCTTTACCACGCCGGGTCAGATCGCCCGGATCACCGTGCAGGAGGGTGACCGGGTCCAGCGCGGCCAGGTTCTCGCCACGCTCGACATGACCAGCGTCGGTGCCTCGCTCGAAGCCGCCGCTGCCGAGCGGGATCGGGCCGGGGCAGAGCTGAACCGGCTCAAGCAGCTCTATGCCCAGGGCTGGATCACCAAGGCGCGGCTCGAAGCGGCCGAGGCCGCCGCGCGCAGCGCCAGCGCCAATGTTTCGGCGCGGCGCTTCTCGCTCCAGACCGCGCGGGTCGTTGCCCCGGCAGATGGCATCGTGCTCAGCCGCACCGCCGAGCCGGGCCAGATCATCGATGCGGGGATGCCGGTGGTAACACTGGGCGATGCCTCCAGCGGCTTCGTGCTGCGGGTGCTGCTGGCCGATCGCGATGCGGTGCGGGTGCGGGCGGGAATTCCGGCCGAGGTTCGGTTCGATGCCTTGCCCGGCACGGTCCTGTCCGGGCCGGTGATCGAGGTTGGCGGCCGCTCCGATCGCGGCACCGGGGCCTTCACCGCCGAGATTGCCTTGCCCGCCGATCCCCGCCTGCGCTCGGGCCTGGTTGGCCGCGCGACCATCGCCACGCCGGCGGCGGGCGGTTCGACCCGGCTGGTCATCCCGCCCACCGCGATCTTCGCGGTCCGGGCGGACGAGGGCTTTGTCTATGTCGTCGATGCCCAGCGCCGGGTAAAGGCGCGGCAGGTTGCGCTGGGGCCCTTGTCTGCCACAGGCGCGGAGATTCTCTTCGGTCTCAACCGCGGCGAGAAAATTGCCGTCTCGGGTCTCGACCGCTTGCGTGATGGTGCGGAGATCGATCCGGCCGGGCCGCCGCGCTGATGGGTTTCGTCGCCACTGCAGTCCGCCGCTGGCAGATCACGCTGGTGGCTTTCCTGCTGCTCGCGCTGCTGGGCTTCAACGCCTTCCGTGCCATTCCGCGCGCGGTCGATCCCTATTTTCCGATCCCACTCACGGTCGTGATTGTCACCCTGCCGGGGGCCGATGCGGCGGAGATGGAAGAAACCGTGGCCAAGCCGCTCGAGCGGGTGCTGCAGGGCCTTGATAACGTTCGTGACATTACCTCTCGGTCAAGCGACGGCCTGACCAGCATTTCGATCTGGTTCGATTACGGCACCGATGCCGAGCAGGCCTATGATCGCAGCGTCCGCGACGTAAATGCACTGCGGCCGCAACTGCCGAACGGCATCCAGCGACTGGAGGTGCGCCGCCCGCGTACGACCGAGGCAGCCATCTCTCAGATCGCTCTGGTCAGCGAAACGGCCTCGTGGCGGCGAATGGAAAAATACTCCGAGGACCTGCGTGACCGGCTCGCGGCAATCGACGGGGTCCGCAATACCGAGCTTTACGGCCTGCCAAACCCCGAGGTGCGGATCGCGCTCGACCCGGCGCGGCTGGCTGAACGGCGCCTGCCGCCGGGGCTGGTGGCGAGTGCAATTGCGCAAGGCGGGGTCGATGTTCCGGCCGGCGCGGTCAATGCCGGCAACCGCCGCTTCAATGTCCAGTCGGGCGGGGCCTATCGCAGCCTTGAGGCGATCCGCGCGATTCCGCTGCGCGGCGGGGACGGGCAGCTCCTGACCGTGGGCGATGTCGCCAGCGTCGAATGGGCTGAGGCGGAGCGCCTGCACATCACCCGGCTCAACGGCCAGCGCGCGGTCTTCGTCGGGGTGCGCAAGAAGGATATCACCGACACGCTGGTGCTGCGCGACCGGCTGAAGGTGGCGAAGGAGGAGTTTCAAAAGGAACTGCCGCCCGACATCAAGCTGGTCTCGGTCTTTGACCAGAGCAACGACATCGAGCGCAAGCTCAACCAGTTGGCCAAGGACTTTGCCATCGCCCTGGTGCTGGTGCTCGTTACCCTGCTGCCGCTGGGTCCGCGCGCCTCGCTGGTGGTGATGCTCTCGATCCCGACCTCGCTGGCGATCGGCCTCACCGGCCTCAACATCCTGGGCTATTCGCTCAACCAGCTCACCGTCTCTGGCTTCATTGTCGCGCTGGGCCTGCTGGTCGACGATTCGATCGTGGTGACCGAGAATATCGAGCGCCACATCCGCATGGGCAAGGACCGGGTGACCGCGGCGATCGAGGGCACGAAGGAGATCACACTGGCGGTGATGGGCTCTACCGGGGTGCTCATCTTTGCGTTCCTGCCGCTGGCCAACCTGCCGGAGACGGCCGGGGACTTCACCCGCAGTCTGCCGATGGCCGTGCTGCTGACGGTAGCCGCCTCGCTGCTGGTTTCGATGAGCCTGGTGCCCTTCGCAGCCAGCCGGCTCCTGCCCGCCAGCGAGAGCCACGAAGGCAATCGCTTCCTCCGCTGGGTGACCGAGCGGATCGAGCACTGGTACCGCCCGGCGCTGCATTGGAGCCTGGCCAACCCGCACAAGACCGTCTGGGGGGCGATGGCGGCCTGCATGCTGATGTTTGCGACCATTCCGTGGATCGGCTTCAGCCTGTTCCCGAAGGCTGACGTGCCATACTTCCTGGTGCGGATTGAAGCGCCTGAAGGATCGAGCTTTGCGACCGCTGACAAGGCCGTGCGCGAAGTCGCTGCGATCATGCAGCAGAAGCCCGAAGTGCAGGACGTGATGGAAAACACCGGGCGCTCCAACCCGCAGATCTATTACAACGCCCTGCCGCGCGAGGCCGATACCCGGTTCGGCGAGCTGTTCGTGACGCTCAAGGACTTCTCGCCCAGCGAGACCCCCGCACTGGTCGAAAAGCTGCGCGATGAGCTGAGCCGCTATCCTTCGGCCCGCGTCACAGTCGAACAGTTCGAGCAAGGTCCGCCAATCGACGCGCCAATCGCAATCCGGATCAGCGGGCCGGAGCTGGGCGAGCTCAAGCGGCTCTCGGCCCAATTTGCAGCGACGATCCGCCAGACCCTAGGCACCCGCGATGTCATCGATCCGCTGGCGATCGACCGGATCGATCTCGATCTCTCGGTCGATCCGGCCAAGGTTGGTCTGCTGAATGTGGCTCCTGATGCGGTACGCCGGACGCTGCGGCTCGCCATTTCGGGCGAGCGGGCTAGCAGCCTGCGCGACGCCGAAGGCGACGCCTATCCGGTGGTGGTGCGCCTACCATTCGAACAGGAAGTGCCGGTTGCGGTGCTCGACAAGATCTATGTCAGTTCGCTGTCCGGCGCCTCGATCCCGCTGTCGCAGCTGACCGAGCCCAAGATGCAGGCCGGCCCGGCCACGATCAACCGCTACAAGCTGCAGCGGCTGGTCACGGTCACCTCGTTCGTCAAGGACGGGTTCCTCGCTTCCAAGGTCAACAACGACGTGCTGGAACGGGTGCGCAAGATCCCGCTGCCGCCAGGCTATTCGCTCAGCGTCGGCGGCCAGGCCGAGGTGTCGGCGCGCAACAACACCGGCGTTGGCGGCATTGCCATGCTGGCGGTATTCGGAATCCTCTCGGTGCTGGTGCTCGAATTCGGGCGGTTCCGCGAAGTGACCGTGGTGGCGGGGGTGGTGCCGCTGGGACTGTTTGGCGGCCTGTGGGCGCTGATCATCACCGGCAATTCGCTGTCGTACCTGGCGGTGATCGGGTTCATCGCGCTGATCGGGATCGAGATCAAGAATTCGATCCTGCTGGTCGATTTCACGACCCAGCTGCGCCAGCAGGGGATGGAATTGATGGAGGCGATCGAGCGCGCGGGTGAAATCCGCTTTCTGCCGGTGCTGCTGACCTCGGTCACGGCGATCGGCGGGCTGCTGCCGCTGGCGCTGTCTGGCTCACCGCTTTATGCTCCGCTAGCCTGGGTAATCATCGGCGGGCTGGTCTCTTCGACCCTGCTCAGCCGGATCGTCATCCCGGCGATGTACCTGCTGCTGGTGCGCGGCGCACCGCCGCCGACAAGCTGAGCCGGAAGGCCATTACGGCAGTTTGTCCATCTGGTGGATGAATTGCTTGACTTTGAAGTTGTCCGGACAAATTATCCGTGCCAAGGCGGTCGCAACAAGCCCGTCAGGAGCACTCCGTTCGCATGTTTGCCGCCAATTCCTTCCTGTTCGTGCCTGGCTCGCGGCCTGACCGCTTCGCCAAGGCCCATGGCAGCGGGGCGGGGCTGACGGTGATCGACCTGGAAGATGCTGTTCCGGCCGAGGAAAAGGCGGTGGCGCGCGACAATGCCCTGGCGCAGGTTGCCAGCGGCGAAGCGGGCTGGGCAATCCGGATCAATGGCGTGGCCACGGCGGCCGGGATTGCCGACCTGGCCGCGCTGATCGCGGCTGAGCACCTGCCGCCATTCCTATTCGTGCCGATGGTCGAAAGCGCGGTGGAGATCGAGATCATTGCCCGCGCGTTGGGCGAGCGTTGCCCCGAACTGATCCCGTTGATCGAAACGCCCAAGGGCCTGCGCCAGGCGGTTGCGATTGCTTCGGCGCCAATGGTTGGCGGGGTGATGTTCGGGGGCGGGGACTTTTCGGGCGAGCTCGGCGTGGCGCTGGCCTGGGAACCGCTGCTGGCCGCGCGGCAGGCGCTGGTCCTGGCCTGTGCCGAGGCGCGGGTGCCCGCCATCGACGTGCCGTGGATCAGCCTTGACGATGAAGCCGGCCTTGCCGACGAGTGCGCCAAGGCCAAGGCGCTGGGCTTTGCTGCCAAGGCCGCGATCCACCCCAGCCAGGTGGCGGCAATCGAAGCTGCCTTTACCCCGACCGTGGCAGAAGTTGCCGAGGCCGAGGCGGCGCTGGCGGCCTATGCTGAGGCTGGGGGCAAGGCCATCCGTTTCAAGGGCAAGATGCTGGAGGCACCGCTGGTCAAGCGTTACCAGGCCGTGCTCAGCCGGAAAGGGAACTGACAGATGCGTGATGGGGCTATCGAAGTCGCACCGGGCCGCTACCGCGAGACCTTTGGTCGCTATTTCGAGGATTTCAACGTCGGCGATATCTATGAGCATCGCCCGGGCCGGACGATCAGCGAGACTGACAACACCTGGTTCAGCCTGCTGACGATGAACCAGCATCCGGCGCACTGCGATGCCGAATATGCCAGCAAGACCGAGTTCGGTAAGTGCCTGGTCGCCTCGCCGCTGACTGTGGCGATCATGACCGGCCAGTCCGTGTCCGATGTCAGCCAGAAGGCGGTTGCCAACCTGGGCTGGAAGGAAATCCGGCTGCTGAAGCCGGTTTTTGCCGGCGATACGATCTATTCCGAGACCGAAGTGCTGGAAAAGCGCGAATCCGACAAGCGCCCGCAGCAGGGCATCGTGACGATCAAGACCGTGGGCAAGAACCAGCATGGCGATGTAGTCTGCGATTTCGTGCGGATCATGCTGATCTGGAAGCGCGGCTTCGGACCTGGTGACGACTAGGGCGACGACTAAGGAGAATACCGATGGCAACCGCCGTGGACATGATGAGCGACCAGGGCCGCACGATCGATCCGGCCGAGGAAGAAGCCTTCCTCGATGCGATCGACCGCTGGATCGAACGCTCGGTCAAGCCTGTGATCCTGCACCACGACCATAACGACATCTGGCCCGAGCAATTGGTGCACGAGATGGTCGAGATGGGCCTGTTCGGCGCGACCATCGGCCAGGAATACGGCGGGCTGGGCCTGCCGGCCACGACCTATGCCAAGATCGTCATGCGGATCAGCTCCTACTGGATGGCGCTCACCGGCATCTTCAACTCGCACCTGATCATGGCTGCGGCGGTCGAGCGGTTTGGCACCCCGGCACAGAAGGCCAAGTGGTTGCCCAAGTTCGCCAGCGGCGAGATCCGCGGCGGCCTGGCGCTGACCGAACCCAATGCCGGGACCGATCTTCAGGCGATCCGCACTGTCGCGCGCCGCGATGGCGACGATTACGTCATCAACGGCACCAAGACCTGGATCTCCAACGCGCTCAACGGTTCGTGCTTTGCCCTGCTGGTCAAGACCGATCCCGATGCCAATCCGCGCTACAAGGGGATGAGCCTGTTCATCGCCGACAAGCGCGAAGGTTTCACCACTGGCAAGAAGTTCGACAAGCTGGGCTACAAGGCGATCGACAGCGCCGAGCTGATCTTTGAGGACTATCGCATTCCGGCCGACCAGCTGATCGGCGGCGTGGAAGGCCAGGGCTTCTTCCAGGCCACCGGCGGGCTTGAGCTTGGCCGCATCAACGTTGCCGCGCGCGGGGTCGGCCTCTCGGAAGGCTCGCTGCGGCTCGCCACCGAATATGCCCAGCAGCGCCAGACCATGGGCAAGCCGATTTCGGAGCACCAGGCGATCCAGCTCAAGATCGGTGAAATGGTCACCCGTGCGCGCGCTGCGCGGCTGCTGACGCTCGACGCCGCGATTGCCTATGACAAGGGTGAGCGCTGCGACCTTGAGGCCGGCATGGCCAAGTACTTCGCCAGCGAGGCGGCCGTGGCCAACAGCCAGGAAGCCATGCGGATCTACGGCGGCTACTCCTATTCCAAGGAGTATGACATCGAACGCTTCTACCGCGATTCCATGCTGATGTGCATCGGCGAGGGCACCAATGAGATGCAGCGGATGATCATCTCCAAGCAGTGGGTCAAACGGAACCCGGCGTGAGCGAGCTGCACCTTCCCCTCTCGGGCTTCCGCGTCATCAGCGCCGAACAGTACGGCGCGGGCCCCTATGGCACGATGTTTCTGGCCCAGCTGGGTGCCGAAGTGATCAAGATCGAGCCGCCGCAGAAGGACGGGCAGGGCGGGGGCGATACGGCGCGCGGCGTTGGGCCGCACTTCACGCGGCCGGGCCAAAGCGTCTATTTCCACGCCTTCAACCTCAACAAGCGCTCGCTCACTCTCGATCTCAATGCGCCCGAGGGCCAGGCCATCCTGCGTGAGCTGGCGGCGACCAGCCATGCCGTAGTCAACAACCTGCGCGGCGATCTGCCGGCCAAGCTGGGTGTGACCTATGATGCGCTGAAGGACGTCAATCCGGCGATCGTCTGCGCGCATCTCTCCGCCTATGGCCGTGACAACGCGCGGGCCAAGTGGCCGGGCTATGACTATCTGATGCAGGCCGAGGCCGGCTTCTGCGCGCTGACCGGCGATCCGGACGGAGAGCCGCAGCGGATGGGCCTTTCGATGGTCGATTTCATGACCGGCACGATCATGGCGATCGGTCTGCTGGCCGCGCTGATCGATGCCCAGCGCAGCGGGCAGGGGCGCGATGTCGATACCGACCTGCTCTCCGCCGCCGTGCACCAGACCAGCTATCCGGCGCTGTGGTACATGAACAACGGCGACGTGACGGGCCGCACCCCGCGCTCCGCCCATCCCAGCGCCACGCCGAGCCAGATGGTCAAGGCGGCGGATGGCTGGATGTTCGTGATGTGCCAGCTGCCCAAGTTCTGGGACATCATGGTCGAACGGATCGGTCACCCCGAGCTCGGCCAGGATCCGCGCTTCAAGACCAACCCCGATCGCCTCGCCAACCGCGCCGCGCTGACTGAGGTGCTCGACGGCATCTTCTCGCGCCAGCCGATGGCGCACTGGCAGGCGCTGCTGGAAGGGCACGTGCCGGTCGCGCCGGTCTACCAGCTTGACCAGGCGCTCGATAACCCGTGGCTGCGGACGATCGGCATGCGCGACAGCGTGGCCCACCCCGACAATCCCGATTTCCAGGTCCTCGCCAGCCCGATCAAGCTCGATGGCCAGCGCCTGCCCAACCGGGCGGGACCGCTGCTGGGGGCAGACTCCGCCGCGATCCTGGCCGAGCTTGGCTATGGCGAGGATGACTTCGCCCGGCTACGCTCTGCCGGCGTTGTCTGACCGAGGGGGCGATGGGCAAGCTGAGCGGCATCACCGTTGTCGACCTGACGCAGTTCCTGCCGGGCCCGGCCATGACCGTGATGATGGCCGATCAGGGCGCGCGAGTGATCAAGATCGAGCCGCGCGGGGGTGAGCCGGTGCGCAGCCAGGCGCCGTTCGAGAATGGCCAGTCGGTCTGGTTTTCCAATCTCAACCGCGGCAAGGAAAGCCGGGTGCTTGACCTCAAGAGCGAGGAAGGCAAGGCCGCCCTGCGGGCGCTGATCGCCGAGGCCGACGTGTTCGTCGAAGGCTTCCGACCCGGCGTGATGAAGCGGCTGGGGTTCGATTACCCGGCGGTCCGCGCGCTCAATCCGCGCATCGTTTACTGCTCGATCTCCGCCTTCGGGCAGGAGGGCGAACTGGCGCATCATCCGGCGCATGACATGGCGGTCCAGGCGCTCGCCGGGTTCATGAGCGTCAATGACGGGCCGGACGGCACGCCAGTGGTGCCGGGCGCGCCCAGCGCCGATCTCGCCGCCGGGCTGACCGCACTCTCCGCCGTGCTGATGGCGCTGATCGGGCGCCAGCAGACGGGCGAGGGCGACTATATCGATGTCGCCATGTTCGACAGCCTGCTGCCCTGGTGCGCGCATACGGCCGGCAGCGCGATCGCCGGAGGACCATCGCCGAAGTCGAGCGAGCAGCGTTCGCTCGGCGGCGCGGGTTTCTACCAAGTCTATCAGACCAGCGATGGCCGCCACGTCGTGCTGGGCGGGCGCGAGATCAAGTTCGCCACCAACCTGCTGACCGCGCTCGGCCGGCCGGACCTGATCGCCCTGGCCGAGCAGGACGCCGGCCCGGTCCAGGCGCCGTTGATCGCGTTCCTGCGCGAAACCTTCCTTACCAAGACCCGCGACGCGTGGGTGGAGTGGTTCCACGACAAGGACGTGGCTTTCGCCCCCGTGCTCGATTTCCGCGAGGCGCTGGACGAGCCGCATGTCGCCCAGCGCGGCTTGCTGGTTGAGGCTGACGGGCGCCACCATATCGCCCCGCCGATCCGCTTTGCCAATGAAGCGCCGTGGCAACCCGGCCCTGTGCCCGAACTGGGCGAGGGCTAGGCCATGCCTGTCCCGCCGCGCTCAGCCGTCGACGTCGATATGCATCGAGTAGGCGAAGCGATCGCCCGGGTGGTGGCTGACCGAGATTTCAAAAACGCGGCCCTTGGGATCGATATAGCAGCGCAGAATCCGCAGCACCGGGCTGCCACGCTTCAGATCCAGCGCCTTGGCAATATCGGCGCTGGCGGCCACCGCCTGGATATCCTGGGTAACCTTGCCGACGCTGACGCCCGCGAGCTGCTCGATCTGGCTGAACAGCGTGCCCGCGCCCAGGTCCAGCTTGGCCACGGCGGCATCGACGCTTTCGTGGAAATAGGCATCGGTCGCGGCAATCGGCTGGCCGTCGAGCTGCGGACTGCGCACGCCGCGGAAGCAGGTCCAGGCGCCGCTGGTGTCCTCGGCAATCTGCTCGGAGATATCGCGCGGCAGATCGCCGCGGCCGCGCGGCTCGTAGGTCACGTGGGTATCACGCGCATATTGCAGAATTTCGCCCACGTTGGAGAGCGGCTGGTGCAGCGTGCCGCCGCGTGCCGAGGCCGGCTGGACCACCGTGCCAGAGCCGCGCTTGCGGGCAATCAGCCCTTCGTTCTGCAGCCGGCGCAGCGCCTCGCGAATGGTAAAGCGCGACACGCCATAGCGCTGGCACAGGTCGCTCTCGGTCGGAAACTGATCGCGCGCAGAAAACTTGCCGGAGAGGATTTCGGCGCGCAGTTCCCCGGCAACTTGCAGATAGCGGGGGGCTTCACGCTCACGCGGAATGGTCATGCTGGCCTTCAATCCTTGCTCCCATCGGCTCCACGGGGGCGCCCATGAGCGAGCCCCTATTGGTCCAACTTGTCCGGACACTAGCGCGCCCGATCACGGAAAGCGATAGGGCGCGTGCGCGGCTGCACCTGCTGGATTGGCTGGCCTGTGTCGCGGGGGCGCGGCAGGCGCAAGTGGCCAAGGTGCTGTATCGGGCCGACTTGGGCGGCGCGCGCCGGGCCGGTTGGCTGGGCGGGGTGCTGGAGATGGACGACGTCCACCGCACCGCACTGCTTCACCCGGGGCCAGTGATCTGGGCTGCGGCGTTGGAAGCCGCCGGCGATGTCGATGCCGATCTGGATGCCGTGCTCGATGGCGCGGTGTGCGGGTACCAGGCGATGATCGCGATCGGCGCCAGCTTCGACGCAAAGCATTATGCCCACTATCACAACACCGCGACCGCCGGCCCGTTCGGTGCAGCTGCGGCGGCGGGATCGGTACTGGGGCTGGACGAAGGGCAGATGCTCGCTGCGCTCAGCAATGCCGGGTCGACCACTGGCGGGCTGTGGCAGATGCGGCACGAAGCCGGGATGACCAAGCAGTGGCACGTCGCCATGGCTGGCAGCAACGGCTATTTCGCTGCCTATATGGCCGCGCGCGGATTGACCGGCACGGCCTCCGTACTGGAGGGGCAGCAGGGGCTCTACGCGGCAACCTGCGTTGCGCCCAAGCCGCTGGAACTGGGCGAGGGCTGGAGCATCCACGAGGTCAGCTTTAAGCCCTGGGCCGCCTGCCGTCATGCCCATCCGGTGATCGACTGCGCGCTGGAATTGCGCGCGCAAGGCAAGCTTACCGCGCCGTTCCGGGTCGAGACCTATGCCGATGCCATCGCCTTCTGCGACCGGCCAAACCCGGTGACCGAGGTTGATGCCAAGTTCAGCCTGCAGCACGCTGTGGCGGTGATTGCCAGCGGACGCGGGGCGAAGCCGGAAGATTTTACGCTCGAGGCGATTGCCGAACTGGCCCCGCTGCGGGCACAGGTTTCGGTTTCGGAAGACAAAGCAATTACAGCGCGTTACCCGGCACATTTCGGAGCGCGTGTGAATGGCGTGGAACTGATCGACACCCGCGGCGATCCGGAGCGGCCGGTCGATGAGGCGGTGATCAGGCAGAAAATGCACACGCTCGCCGCCTGGGCCGGGCTGACGCCGGACGAGGCTGAGCGGGCCTGTGCCTTGGCACTGGAAGGCGATGACGCGGCGGCGATCAGCGACATGCTCGAGGACTGGCTGGGATGAGCGCGACCGCGGATCTCCTTGCCTTTGCCGGCGGTAGGCACCACATGCCCGAAGCTGTCCGCGCTGATGCCGTGCGGTTGCTGGGCGATACGCTGGCGGTTGGTGCGGCGGGAACGACCGCGCCGGGGGCCGAAGCCATCCTGGCGGCGGCGCGGGCGATGGGCAGCTGCACCGATGCCCGCCTGATCGGCACAGCCGAACGCCTGCCGGCGCCGGGCGCGGCCTTCGTCAATGGCTATCGCATTCACTGCCTGGAATGGGACGCGGTCCACGAACCGGCCGTGGTTCACGCCATGAGCGTGGTGACTGCGGCGTTGGGTGCCGCGATTGACCGCAAGGGCGGCTGCGATCCCGAGGATGCGCTGGTGGCGCTCGCCATCGGCGTCGATGTCGCTTCGGGCCTTGGCATTGCCGCGGACTCGGCGCTCAGCTTCTTCCGCCCGGCTACCGCCGGCGTAATCGGCGCGGCGCTGGCCGTAGCGCGGATTGATGGCGCGCCGCTGGAGCATGCGCTGGGTCTCGCCTATTCGAGCGCAGCCGGGACGATGCAGGCGCACGTCGAAGGCTCGATCACCCTGCCGTTCCAGATCGCCAATGCCGCCCGCGCGGCGGTGACTGCCAGCGACCTGGCCAAAGCCGGCTTTACCGCGCCGCTCGATCCGCTGGAGGGGCCGTTCGGGTATTTCAAGCTGATCGATCAGGGCGACCTGTCGCGCTACACGCGCGATCTGGGGCAGATCTGGCGGATTGCCGAGATCAGCACCAAGCCGTTCCCGTCGGGCCGCGCCAGTCATGCCGCGCTGGGGGCCTTGCAGGCCTTGGCAGGGCAGAGCGTCGAGCGGATCGAACTGGCCTGCCCGCCGCTGATTCACCGTCTGGTCGGGCGGCCTTACAAGCCTGATATGACCCCGGCCTATGCGAGGCTCTGCCTGCCGTTCCTGGCGGCACTGATGCTGACTGACGGACGGATCGACCCGCGCCGCTTCACGGCGGAAAACTTCGCCGATCCGGCGCTCGCGGCGCTGGCCGGCAAGGTCGCGCTGGTGGCGGACGGCAATGCCGATCCCAACGCCCTGTTCCCGCAGGAGCTGCGCGTCACGGCGGGCGGCACCACGCAGATCATCGCCGTGCCGCACACGCTGGGCAGCCCCGATGCACCGCTCTCGCCTGACCAAACGCAAGCCAAGCTAGACTTCGCCCGCGAGCTCGCGCCCGCCGGGCACGACGCGCGCCTGTTTTCTGATCCCCTGACCTATTTCACGGACCCGACATGAGCTTCCCGACTTACTTTGAAGCCTTCGACATCAAGCAAATGCTGGCCGATTACCCGGTCGGGGATGCCTTTACCGCGCGCTATCGCAATATCAGCCGCGACGAGATCTTCGCGATCCAGGATGCCCAGTTCCGACGGCTGATGCAGCGCGGCTGGCAGATCCCGTTTTACCAGCGGCTGTGGGGCGCGCAGGGGATCGAGCCCGGTGACATCACCGGGCTGGCCGACATCACCAAGCTGCCGGTCTATGACAAGACCGACCTGATGGCCTCGGTCAACGCGCACCCGCCCTATGGTGATTTCGACGGGCGTGGCGATACGCCGGTCGTGTTTCACACCACCAGCGGCACCACCGGACGCCCACAACCGCTGATGTTCGGGCCCAAGGGGCGCGAGGTGACCAACCTGCTGGTCGGGCGGATGTACCGCTGGATGGGGCTGAAGCCCGAAGATGTAGTCCATTCGGTCTATGGCCACGGCATGATCAACGGCGGGCACTATATCCGCGAGGCGGTGACCCACTTCACCAATTCGCTGTTCCTTTCGGCCGGAACCGGGATCGAAACCCGCTCGGTCAACCAGGTCAACCTGCTGGCGGACTTTGGCGTGACGGTGATGGTCGGCTTCGTCGATTACATCAGGAAGCTGGCCGAAGTCGCTGAAGCAGAGAAACTTTTTGACCGGATCAAGCTACGCATGATCATCGGCCATCTTGGCACCGAAGACCGCGCCGCGACCGAGGCGGCCTGGCACGGCGCCAAGGCCTATGACTGGTACGGGGTGGGCGATACCGGCTCGATCGCCGGCGAGGGGCCGGACCGCGACGGACTATATGTCTGGGAAGATGCGCAGTACCTCGAACTCCTCGATATCGAGAGTGGCACGCCGGTGGCCAGGGGCGAGACCGGGGACATGGTCGTCACCTGCCTGTTCAAGGACGACATCGCCCCATGCATTCGCTTCAACACCCACGATATCACGCATGAGCTGGATGGGCGGGGCGAGCTGGGCTTCAAGCGGATTGCCGGGTTCAAGGGCCGCAGCGACAACATGGTCAAGCTGCGCGGCATCAACCTGTTCCCCCACGCCATCGCCGCGCTGATTGAGAACCGGCCTGACCTGACCGGCGAATATGTCTGCCACCTGCGCCGCGATGTCGCGACCCATCGTGACGACATGGTGGTCACGATCGAAAGCCGCGGTGGCAGCAATGCCGGCGAACTGGCCGAAGTCCTGCGCCGGGGCCTTGGCGTCGAAGTGGCGGTCCAGCTCTGCGCGCCGGGCGAGACGGCCGCCGCGACCCAGATCGACACCCGCCAGAAACCGATCCGCCTGATCGACGAGCGCGGTGTGTGATGCACGATCGCTGGGGCGCCTTCGTCGATCTCGATCCTGACGCCCACGGCGGCGAGGGGCCGCTCGCGGGGCTGACCGTGGGGGTGAAGTCCAACATCATGGTCAAGGGCCTGCCCTGGACCGGCGGAATGGGCCTCTATCGTGACCGGATCGCCAGCCGCGATGCCGAAGTGGTCACCCGCTTGCGCACGGCCGGAGCGGCGATCCTGGGTACCGTCAACATGCACGAGGCAGCACTGGGGGCTCATACCGACAATGCCTTCTATGGCCGCACGCACAATCCGCACCGGCATGACTATACCCCCGGCGGCTCGTCCGGCGGCAGCGGCGCGGCGGTGGCGGCGGGGCTGTGCGACCTGGCACTCGGCACCGATACTATGGGTTCGGTTCGCATCCCGGCGGCCTATTGCGGGGTCTATGGCCTGAAGCCGACCGAGGGCGCGGTCAGCAGCGATGGGCTGGCCTTTCTGGAGCCGGCACTCGACTGCATCGGTCCGCTCGCCGCCAGTCTTGATGTGCTGGAACAGGCCTGGCCGATTCTGGCGAGCGATCCGGGCCATGCGGTCAGTTTCAAGCGCGCCTTCGTGCTGGGTCGCCAAGGTGAAGTTGAGGTTCAGCCTGCCGTTACGGCCGGCTTCGAAGCCGCGCTCCGCGCCCTGCCGCTGACCCCGGAAACGCTCGACCTGCCCGACAGCCTGACCGATATCCGCATGGCTGGCCTGGTCAGCGCCGGGCAGTGGCTGATCGCCGATCTCGACACCGAATACCGCGAGGACAATCCCGGCCTGTCCGACGAGCTCAAGTTCATCCTCAAGATTACCGCCGGGATGGAGCAGCGCCCAGCAGTGCTGGCCCGCACCCGCACCGCCTTGCGCGAGGCGCTGGGCAGCGACGGCGTCCTGATCATGCCGACCGCGCCGCAAGTGGCTTTTCCCCACGGCACCCGCGCCCCGTCCAACCAGGCGGACTTCACCTGCCTGGCCAACGTCGCCGGGCTGCCCGCGCTGGCGCTGCCGTCGGGGTGGAGCGAGGATGGCCTGCCGGTCAGCGTCCAGCTGGTCGGCCCGCCGGGAAGCGAGCCGGGGCTGATCGCGCTGGCCCGCCAGCTAGATAACCAGTTGCAAGCTTACCGCCGTCCGCCAAACATCGACATCTGAAGGGAGAGAAACCATGCGCATCGTCTGCCTGTTCAACCTGAAGGAAGGCGCCAGCCGCGAAGCCTATGAAGCCTGGGCGCGGGGGACCGACATTCCCGGCGTCAATGCGCTGGGCTCGGTCCGCGGCTTCACCGTCCACCGCGCCACCGGCCTGTTCGGTTCGGATGCCAAGCCGCCCTATGACTATATCGAGGTGATCGACATTCACGGCATGGATGCCTTCGTGGCCGATGTCTCCGATCCCGAATTCCAGAAGGTCGCCGCCGGGTTTGGCGAATTCACCGACAACCCGACCTTCATCCTGACCGAGGACCTCTGAAAATGGGCCGGTTCGCGGGCAAGACCATCGTCGTCACAGGCTCGGGCAAGGAAAAGGGCCTGGGCCAGGGCATCCTGCGCCGCTTTGCCGATGAGGGCGCGAACTGCGTTGTCTCGGACCTGCGGATCGATGCCGAGGCCGAGGGCGCGGCCGAAGACCTGCGCGGGCGCGGGGTAAAGGTCGCGACGATTGCCTGCGACGTGTCCGACCCGGCCCAGTGCCAGGCGCTGGTCGATCAGGCGGTCGCGGCGCTGGGCTCGGTCGATGTTTTCGTCAACAATGCCGGGATCGGATTCATGATGAAGCCGATGCTGGAGGTCGATCCAAAGGACTGGGCGACCGTGATCGCTGTCAACCTGTCGGGCGCGTTCTATTGCACCCAGGCAGCAGCCAAGGCGATGATTGCCGGCGGGAAAGGCGGGCGGATCATCAACATCGCCAGCCAGGCGGCCAAGACCGGCTTCCCGCACCTGCCGGCCTATGTCAGCTCCAAGCATGGCATGGTTGGCTTGACCCGTGCGACGGCGGTTGAGCTGGGTGCGCACGGGATCACCGTCAACGCGGTCTGCCCGAACCATGTCACCACCGGCCTTGGCGCGCAGCAGAACGAGTATTTCTCCAAGCTGCTCGGTTTCGACACGGTCGAGGCCTATCTCAAGAACATGGCCGCCAAGAACCCGATGGGCCGTCCGGGCCTGCCCAGCGATACGGCCGCCGCCTGTGCCTGGCTTGCCAGCGACGACGCCTTTTACGTCACCGGCGAGGCGCTCAACGTCTCGGGCGGCGAGGAGATGCATTGATGCGTGAGGAACGGATGGACCTGCCCGGCGGCGCTAAGATGGCGCTGTCGGTCGTGGTCAATGTCGAGGAAGGCAGCGAGCAGACCATTGCCCGCGGTGACAAGGGGATGGAGCCGGTCGACGAGCTGGGCATCTTCATCAAGGCCCCGATCCGCAACTATGCGAATGAGAGCAACTACCTTTACGGGATCAAGGCCGGTGCGCCGCGCGTGGTCAAGCTGCTGAAAGCTTTCGACATCATGGCGAGCTGGACGGTTGCCGCCCTGTCCCTCGAGAACCATCCCGAGATTGCCGAGGCGATTGTCGAGCTGGGCCACGAGCCGGTCAGCCACGGCTGGCGCTGGGTCCACCAGTTCCGCCTGAACGAGGAGCAGGAGCGCGAGTTCATCCGCAAGGCCGTGACCAGCATCGAGCAGACCTGCGGCGTGCGCCCGCATGGCTGGCTGTCGCGCTATATGCTGACCGACAACACCCGCCGCCTGCTGATCGAGGAGGGCTTCTCCTATCACATGGACGATTACAGCGGCGACGTGCCGTTCTGGGATCGCGAGACGGTACCGGAGAGGCCGATGGTGATCGTGCCTTACCAGCTCGACAACAACGACATGAAGATGTGGACCGATCCCGCCATGACCCCGGAACAGTGGCTGGCCTATGCGATCCGCAACTTCGATCAGGTCTACCGCGAAGGACTGGAAGGCAATCCCAAGATGATGAGTCTGGGGCTGCATCTGCGGATCATCGGCCGGCCGGGGCGGATCTGGGCGCTGGAGGAGTTCTTCCGCCACGTCCGCCAGCACGACGGGGTCTGGGTGACGACGCGCAAGGCGATTGCCGATCACTTTGCCCAGACGGTGCCGGCATGACGCTGCGCCTCACCACCGGCGAGCACGTTGCCCGGCTGTTCATCGATCGGGCCGACAGGCGCAACGCCTTCAACCAGGCGATGTGGGAGCAGCTTCCCGAATTGGTGTTGCAGGCCATGGCCGATCCGGCAGTGCGGGTGCTGACGGTCGAATCCGCCCATCCCGGCGTGTTCTGCGCCGGGGCGGATATTGCCGAGCTGCTCGCCAACAAGGACGATGCCCAGTGGCGCGCGGCCAACCAGGCCGCGATCAACCGCGCCCAGCACGTGCTGGCCCGCGCGGATAAGCCGGTGATCGCCTTTGTCGACGGTGATTGCGTCGGCGGCGGCTGCGGGATTGCGCTAGCGGCCGACATCCGTGTCGCCACCCCGCGCGCGCGGCTGGGGATCACCCCGGCCAAGCTCGGGCTGGTCTATCCGCTGCATGACACCAAGCTGCTGGTCGATCTGGTCGGGCCGGGGCAGGCCAAGCGCATGCTCTACACCGGCATGCTGCTGGATGCGCATGAAGCGCTGCGGATCGGGCTGGTCGATGAGATCGCCGATAGCCCCGGCCATCTCGAAGACGTGATCGCCGCCAATTCGCTCCATTCGACCAGCGGCATGAAGCGCTTTGTCCGCCGCGTGCTCGATGGCCAGGCCGATGACGATGCGGAGACGCTGGAAGTGTTCGCGCAGGCCTTCACCGGGCCGGATTTCCTCGAAGGGACCAGCGCCTTCGTCGCCAAGCGCAAGCCGGAGTTCAAGTGATGGCCATTCCCCACGGAACGATCATGGGCGGGCTCTCGGTGGTGCCGGACGTGTCCGCTGCGCTGGCCGATTATCAGGGCGTGCTGAAGCTTGATCTGGTTCACGAAGGCCCGCTGCCGGCGGACCTCGCGGCCAGCTGGGGCTGTCCGGCCAGCGCCGGCGCGCGCCATGCCGTGCTGCGGCCCAAAAGCGGCAACCCGTGCTGGTTCCGGCTGGTCGAGCAGCCCGACCATCCCGAGTTCAAGCCCACAACCACCTTCGGCTGGGGCGCCTTCGAGTGCACGGTCGAAGACGTGTTCGGCTGGCCCGACAGGCTCAAGGGCAGCGGGTTCACTATCGTAGGCGAACCGCGCGAGCTGCCGGGGATGGATGCCTTCATCCCGATGCAGGTGCTCGGCACCGGGCGCGAGATGGTTTACCTGAACCAGGTCTTCAACGACATGGCGAACGTTGATCTGCCGCGCGCCCAGTCGATCACCGACCGGATCTTCATCGTCATCCTCGGCACGCCGAGCCGGGCGGAATCTTGCCGCTGGTACCAGGAGCGGCTGGGGCTGGAGCCGGTCGATACCTTCGAATTGCCCTATGCCATGATCAATGACGCATTCGGCCTGCCGCCTGACACCATCACCGCGCTGACCATGGTCCAGGCCGAGCGGATGCCGATTGTCGAGGTGGACGATTACCCTGAGCAGGCCCGGCCGCGTGCCCGCCATCCCGGCATGCTGCCGCCGGGCAATGCGCTGGTGACGCTGGCGATGCGCGATCTGGATGCCTGCCGGGTGGACTGGATCACGCCGCCGGTCGTGCGCGATGGGCCGCTCTATGAAGGCCGCCGCGCGGGCACCTGCCTGGGCTATGCCGGCGAACTGATCGAACTGGTGGAGGTGGGATAATGGCGCTCTATTGCATTCACGCGATTGATGGACCGGAGGGTGCAGAAATCCGGCCGGGGCTGATCGGAGCGCACCTCGCCCATGTCGAGGCCAATATCGATCGCTACTTCGTCGCCGGTCCGCTCAAGAATGCGGAGGGGCAGACCATCGGTTCGATGCTGGTGGTCGAGGCGGCGGATGATGCCGATGCCCGCGCCTTCCTCGATCAGGATCCCTATGCCGGGGCGGGGCTGTGGAGCCAGATCCACGTCGCAGCCTTTGCTGCCGTGGCGGGCACCAGCGTGGGCGGGGCGGCCTGGAAGAAGTAGGGCGAGCTATTCTCCCCACAGTACCCCAATGCCCGCTCGCCCTGAGCATGTCGAAGGGCTGCTTTTTTCTTGCGGGCCAAGCGCGTTGGGCAGGAAGAAGGACGGTCCTTCGACAAGCTCAGGACGAACGGGTGTAAGTTTTGAGCTTAGGGCCTCCCCCTCCCGCAAGCGGAAGGGGGAAGCAGGTCCATTACTTGACGCCCATTTCCTTGAGCAGGTTGGTCGTCCCGTCGACCTTTTCCATGACCCACAGCATGTAGCGGTGGTCGACATGGATGGTGCGGTTGATCGCCGGGTTGAAGCGCCAGTCAGAGATCACCCCGTCCAGCGTGCCGTCAAAGGCCAGGCCAACCAGTTCGCCCTTGGCGTTGAGCGTGGCCGAGCCCGAATTGCCGCCGGTGATGTCGACCGTGGTCAGGTAGTTGACCGGCAGCGTGCCCAGTTCGGGCGCGACGTAGTTGCCATAGTCCTTGGCCTTGACCAGTTCGATTGCCTTGTCCGGCGCATCGAATTCACCCTTGCCGGTGTGCTTGGCGGCCATGCCTTCGGCGGTGGTGAAAGCGCTCCAAGTCACGCCATCCTGCTTGCGGCCCGTGACGTGGCCGTAAGTGATCCGCAGCGAGGAGTTGGCATCGGGATAGACCGGCTTGCCCTGTTCGCGCGTGAAGGCCATCCGCCCGGCCATGACCGTGCGCTGGACTTCGTTCAGCCGGCCTCCTTCGTCCTTGTCCTCGTCGAGCCGCTTCTGGCTGTAGGGATAGGCGGCGACCGCCAGCTGGATGAAGGGATCGCTCGAGGCTTCGAACTCGGCCGCCGGCTTGTCGAGCCAGGCGAGGCGCGTGGCCGTGTCGGCCAGCTTGGTCTCGCCATAGAGCTTGTCGAGGCCGATCGCTTCGAGCTTGGCCAGCAGGGCATCGTTGCGTTCACCGGCCGGGACGGCGCGGTAATGGGTCAGGGCCCATTCCATGATCTGGCGATCGACCCCGGCATCAAACCGGCGTTCGATCTGCTTCAGGCCTTCGCTGCGCGGGGTGCGGTCGCGGTCCTGGAAGCCAGCTTCGCGCAGGGCGTCGGGCTTTTCGCGCTCCTTGGCCCAGCGGTACAGTGTGGTCGCAGCTGACAGCAGTTGGGCGCGGCCGAGTTGGCCCATGCGGATGTCGTTCACCGCACGCTTGTCCTGTGCGGCGAGGAGGGCGTCGAGCTTGGCGAGCGCCGGACCATAGGTCGCCTGACGCTTGGCATCGGCGGCTACCCAGGCGCGGAAGGCCTTCTCCTCTTCGTCCTTCACCTCGATCAGCCGGATCGCATCGGCTCCGGCCATCTGGCCCAGCAGGTTTTTCTTGGTGTTGTCCGCGCCCTTGACGCTGTTGGCATACTTGATTTCGGCGGCCGGGTTGCCAGCGGTCAGCTTGTTGACCAGGTCCGAATAGTCCGACAGCAGCTTCTGGTTGAGCGGATAGCGATCGGCGAAGACCGACTTGGTCTCGCTCGCCATGCGCCAGCGGTTGGTGTTGCCGGGGAAGCCCGCCAGCATCACGAAATCGCCGTCCTTCAGCCCGTCCTTGGCGATCGTCAGCCAGGACTTGGGCTGGTAGGGGACATTGTCCTTCGAATAGCTGGCCGAGCTGCCATCGGGGCCGACATAGGCACGGTAGAAGCCGAAATCGCCGGTGTGGCGCGGCCACTGCCAGTTGTCGGTCTCACCGCCGAAATTGCCGATCCCGCCTGCGGGGGCATAGACCAGGCGGACGTCCTTGATCTCAAGCTGCTGCTGCAGGAAATAGCGCTCTCCACCGAAATAGCTGCGCACGTCGCAGCGGCGGTTGGGCTGCTTTTCGCACGCGGCGATCAGCGCCTTGCGGTTGGCATCCATCCGGTCAAAGCGCTGGCGTCCGGTCATCTTGGGCTTCAGGCCCTTGAGCATGTCGACAGTGACGTTGCGCAGGTCTTCGATCACGTAGATCCGGGTGCCGGGCGCGGCGGGCACTTCGGCGCCCTTGTCCTTGGCCAGGAAGCCATCGGTCAGGTAATCCTGGCCCGGCTTAGAATTGTACTGGATCGACCCATAGACGCAGTGGTGGTTCGAAACGACCAGCCCCTGCGGCGAAACGAACGAGGCCGAGCAGCCGCCCAGCGAAACGATCGCGTTCATCGGTGCCTTGGTCAGGTCGGCCAGCTGTTCGGGCGGGACCTGTGCGCCGGCTTCCTTCATCTTGGCGGCGATTTCGGCCATCTGGCTCGGCAACCACATGCCTTCGTCGGCAACGGCCGGGGCGGCCAGGGCAAGCAGCGATGCACCGGCGGCAAACAAGCGAAACGTCATTCAGGCACTCTCCGTTATTGACTGGCGCACAACGGAATCGCCGGGCGCACCCCTGCAGCGCGCCAAAGCGCAAGTTCGCGCCGCGCACAAGACGGATCGTGGGCTAGGTCGCTTGGCTTATTCGGCCTTCACGTCAGGCGTGGTGTTGTCCATGTCGCGCCACAGCAGCCACCCTTTGCCCTTGCGCTTGTAGATCAGCATCGAGCGGCCGGCGCTCCTGATGGCGGGTTTGCCGGGGAGCTGGGCGGTCATCCAGTACTTGGCAACAAGGATCCCCAACTTGCCCTCGATCACGATGTCCTCGGGCTCGAAGCGGAAGGCGACGGTGGCACCCTGATCCTTGAACCGGCGCAGGTAGGCGATGATCGCGTCGGCGCCCTTCGCAGCCGGAGCCTTGTCGGTCATCAGCCAGGCGTCATCGGTGTAGAGCTTGCGCAGGGCCGCCCAGTCCCCGGCCGAATAGGCCGCGTTCCACAGGTCCCCCTGCGCGGCAATTTCGGCCTTCTGGTCGCGGGCCAGGGCAGCGGATGGCAGCAGCGCCAGCGCTAGGGCACATAACAGGGTTCGGATCATCGCAGCGCTCCTAAGGGGATCAGGCGCGCAGCATTGCAAAGATGTCCGGACAAATCCATAGTCCTTGGCAGCCGAAGGACCTGTCATGCGCTTTACCGTGATTGCCGCCGCCTTGCTGGCAGCTATGCCCGTCGCGGCCGAAACACCGCTGCCCGACGCGCGGATGATTATTGCCGAAGCCGCTGAAGTGGCCGGGGGTGAGACCTGGCTCAGTCCGGCCACCCTGCGGCTCGAAGGGCGGGCGGAGTTCTATGCGCCCAATCAGCCCGGTGTGGTTCGCAGCGCCGAAAGCTATGTGATGTGGCGGGTGCTCGATCCGGACCGCACCGTGGCCCACGGGCCAGAAGGCAAGGTGCGGATCACCGCTCGCTCAGGCGGCAAGCTGCTGTTCGATGTTGGCTATGATGGCGAGACGACGTGGAACGAAAAGGGCGTGGTGCCCAAGGCTGAGGCCGATGCCTATTGGGCCGCCAACTTCGGCTTCGGGATCATCCGCATGGCGCTGAAGCAGGGCTTCAAGCTGGAGCGGGCGCCGGACCGGACGGTGGATGGCCACGCGCTCGACATGGTGCGGATTGTCGACCCGTCCGGGCAGGCCACGCTGTTCGGGATCGACGCCAGGAGCCGCTACATCCGCTACATGGGCTTTGCCACGCCCCGCGGCTGGCACGAGCGGGTCTATGACGATTTCGTGTTCTTCCACAGCCCGCGCTGGTTGCAGGCGCGCAGCGTCACGCTGTTCTACAACGGCGTGCGGCAGAACACGGTCTATTGGGACAAGGCCGTGGTCGGCCAGCCGATCGATCCTGCCACCTTTGCCATGCCTGCCAGCTATGGAGCCAAACCATGACCGCTTGGATGATCGTTACTGCCCGGATCCACGACCGCGAGAAGTTCATCAGCGGCTATGGGCCAGCGGCGGCCAATCTGATCGGCCAGTTCGGGGGCAAGTACATCGTCCGCGCCCCCGGCGCCGAAGTGCTGGAGGGCGAGGGCTGGCCGGGTGCCTCGGTGGTGATCTCCGAATGGCCCGACAAGGCCGCGATCATGGCCTTCTGGAACTCGCCCGAATATGCCGAGGTCAAGAAGCTGCGCGAGGGGCTGGCTGACGTCTCGATCCAGGTGATCGAGCAGCCGGGTTAGAGCAGCAGCACCGCAAAACCCAGGGCAGTGGCGAAGCTGGCAAGGGTGGCGGTGATCACCGGGATCGTCGCGCGCCAACCCATTTCGAGCAGCAGGTCCATCCGGCTGCGCATCGCGGTGGCGGTGACCGCCAGCAGCAGCAGGCCCTTGGAGGTGATCAGGGCATAGTGACTGACTACCTGCGGGACGGTCACCACACTGTTGAGCACGACCGTCGCCAGGAAGGCGGTGATGAACCACGGCAGGGCGAGGCGTTTCCACACTGGCTGGGCAACGCCGCCGGTCGTGCCGCCGCGCAGCATCAGGCTGACCAGCACGACAATCGGGGCGAGCAGGGCTACACGCGCCAGCTTTACGATCGTGGCATAGGAACCCGCTGCGTCGGAAAAGGCATAGCCGCCGCCGATCGCCTGGGCGACATCGTGGATTGAGGCACCGATCAGGAAGCCGGCCTGCTGGTCAGTCAGGTTCAGTTCCGCCGCCAGTACCGGATAGACCGACATGGCAAAGGCGCTGGCGAGGCTCACCCCGACCAGGGTCAGCGCGAACTGCGCCTGGCTGAGCCGCTCCTTGCCGATCACGCCGTAGAGCGCGAGTGCGGCGCTGGCCCCGCAGATCGCGGTCGAACCGCCGGCCAGCATCCCGGCGTACTTGGACTGTGTGGCAAAGCGCGCACCGGCGATCCCCGCAAAGAAGGTCGTCGCCATGACCACCAGCAGCGCAAGGAATGGCGCAGCGCCCAGCGCGGTGATCTGTTCGATCGTCACCTGCAGCCCCAGCACCACGATTCCGACCCGCAGGCAGGTGCGCGAGGCAAAGTCGAGCCCCGGGTGCGAGCGCGGCTCGCGCGCGATGAAGTTGAGCGAGAGGCCGATCAGCAGGCCCAGCAGGATGATCGGGAAGCCATAGTGCTCTGACAGCCAGGCTGCCGCCGCCGCCGCCACGCCGCAGATGGCGAGGCCCGGGAACAGGCTGGCCTTCTTGCTGTCGGCCTGGGCGGTCAGTTCCGCCAGGTGCAGCTCGCCATAGAGGTCGCCGCCGTGGGGCAGGGCGTCCCAGTCGATCGCGGGGCGGGGTGACGGCTGGTTCATGGTCGGGGCTTAGCGGGCCTGTTCGGGACGACGGATGACCGGCATTAGCAAATGCAGCCAGCCCAGCGCCACCAGATAGGACACGGCGGCAAACAGGAACAGTGGGGTAAAGCCCAGCCCGGCGGTCAGCACCGCGCCGGTCACCAGCTGGATCAGCGCCCCGCCCATGTTGCCCATAAAGGCCCCGAAGGCGGTGACCCGGCCAACCTTGCTGCGCGGCACCACATCGGTGATCGTCGAGAAGATCGACAGCGAGAAGCCCTGGTGTCCGGCCATGACCAGCCCCATCATCACCGCAACCGGCCAGAAGGAATTGAGCTGCAGCACCAGCGGCAGCGGCAGAACCACCAACGCCGAACACAGCATCACGGTCTTGCGCACGCGGTTGGGGCTCCAGCCCTGTTCGAGCAGGCGCGTGGATATCCAGCCGGCAAACAGCGCCCCGCCGCCCGATCCCAGGAAGGCGATCGCCAGCGGCACGGCCAGTTCCTCGGTCGTCAGGCCATAGGTCTTGCGGTAGAAATCGGGCAGCCAGAAGTTGATCAGCCACCAGGTAGCGTCCGACAGCGCCTTGGCGATCACGATCGCCCAGGTGCGGCGGTCACGCAGGATCGGGCCATAAGGCGCGCCGTCGTCGGAATAGTCGCGTTGCTCGTCCTCGGCGCTATCGTCAAAGGTTACGCGGCGGGCGAACCACAGCCACAGGGCGAGAGTGACAAAGCCGGCAATCCCGCCGGTGATCAGCGCCCCGCGCCAGCCAAACTGCGCGGCCAGGAGCGGAATGAAGAATGGCAGGGAAAGCGTGCCCAGCCCGGCAATGGCCGTACCGACGCCGAAGGCAAAGCTGCGCTGATCGGGTGGAAACAGCGTCGCCACGGTCTTGATCGTCAACGGCGTCTGGACCGCTTCGGTCGCGCCCAGGCCAATTCGTGCGGCCACCACGTGCCAGGCTGACATGGCCCAGCCATGGGCCATGGCCGCCAGGCTCCAGGTGGAGACCCCCGTCACCATCGAGCGCCAGACGCCCAGCTTGTCGACCAGCCAGCCGGTGAACAGGAAAGAGAAGGCGGCGGCCATCTGCGTGACGAAGGCCAGTCGCCCGAAATCGGCATCGGTCCAGCCGAAATCAGCGGACATGTCGGGCTTGAGGATGGCGATGATCGGCCGGTCCATCGCGTTGAACACGCCGGCAATGGCCAGCAGGATGAACAGCGTCCAGCTGAGCCGGCTATTGATCTTTTGCACCCGGTCTCTCCCCATCCAAGCGAAAACAAAAGGGGCCTCCGCCACGCGGCGAAGGCCCCTGGATTGTCAGGTCTATCCCATCCGGATCAGAAGCTGAACCGGCCGGTCACACCCCAGTAGCGGTCCGCATCGCGCGGGATCTGATAGCGGTAGGAACCGCTGACGCCGCCGTTGATGATCGCCGCAGCATAGGCCTTGTCGAACAGGTTGCGAACCACGAAGGACAGCTTCCACTTGTCGTCCGGATCGACCAGGCCGATCTGGGCATTGACCAGCGCATAGGCCGGGATCGCGCCAAGCTGGCGCTGCACGGCGTCAGCCGCGAACAGCGAAAGCTGGCTCGACTGGAAGTTCATCGAAGCGCCCAGCGCGACATTGGCAAAGCCGCCGGTTTCGATGGTGTGATCCAGCGCCATCGAGCCCTTCCAGACCGGGGCGAAGCCCAGCTTGGTACCGGCCGGGATCGAAGCCGCACCCAGCGGAGCCTTGAAGTTCACGACGTGCGCGTCGTTGATCGACAGGCCAGCGCTGAGGTTGGTGTTGCGGCCCAGGCGCCAGGCCAGGTCCATTTCGATGCCCTTGGTCGAGATCGTCCCCGCGTTGGTGAAGCGGGTCACCACCACGCCAGCCACCAGATCCGGGTTGTTGGCCTGGAAGTTCTTGTAGCGGGCATAGTAGGCGGCGATGTTGAAGGTCAGCGCGCCATCGAGCAGCGTGTTTTTCATCCCGATTTCGATCGAGTTCGAAGTTTCCGGCTCGATCACGTTGGTGCCGGTGCCGGTCAGGTTGAAGAAGACGTTATAGGCCGGACCCTTGTAACCACGGGCGTAGCTGACATAGGCCATGGTGTCGTCGTTCAGGTCGAACTGGAACGCGGCTTTGCCCGACAGGTTGTCGTTGCTGGTTTCAGACGTCCATGGAACCCCGTTCGACAGTGCGGCAGCGGCAGTGGCAGCCGCACCTGGCGCAGTGCCGAGGCCGAGCAAACGGACGTATTCGTTATAGACGCCCTGGTCGAAGTTCGGCTGAATCCCCGGACCGGTCAGCGGCGAGCGGCGGCTGTGGAAGACCGACAGGTTGTCGTGCGTGTAACGCAGGCCAGCGATGAAGCGGGCCGTATCGGACAGCTTGTAGGTCGCCTGGCCGAACACCGCGATGTTCTTGAAGGTCGAACCGAAGGTCGCCGAACCCGACGGAGTGGTCGATGCGTTGGCAAAGGTGCTGCCGCAAGGCACCAGCGAGGTGGTCGGTGCGCCGACGGCGGCGGTGCACTGGATCACGTTGCGGGTGAAGGTGCGCTCAGACTCGGCCCGCGAGAAGAACGCGCCCAGCACATAGGAAAGCGTCTGGTCGGCAGGCGAGGTCAGGCGCAGTTCCTGGGTGAAGGTGTTCGAGGTCTGCGGACCCGAGTCATGCAGCTGTGCAAAGCCGACATAGGCACGGTCAAGCCAGTCACCGTCACGGATTTCGGTGTTGTCCCAGCCGCGATAGGCGGTGATGCTGGTCAGGGTGTGCTCGCCCAGCGCGAAATCGCCCTGGAACGAAACGCCCCAGCCTTCTTCCTTGGTCGCGGTGACCAGGTTCTGCGCAACGGTGCGGGTATCGGCACCGAGCGGAGCGGGAAGGGCCAGGAAGCCCAGGCTGGTGGTCGGGGCACCAGCGCCGGTCAGCGGACCGGTGGCGATGATGTCAGCGCAGCAATCGTCGTCGTTCTTGTAGTAATCGGCGGCGAGGTAGAGGCGCAGATCGTCGCTCGGCTCGTACAGGAACTGGCCGCGAACGCCCCAGTGCTTGTAGCCGTTGACCCACTCGTTAGTGGTGGTGTTGCGGATGTTGCCGTCATACTCGCCATAGAAGGCGGTCAGGCGGGCGGCGAGGTCCTGGCCAAGCGGCAGGTTGACCGCGCCCTTCAGGCGGAACTCGTTGCGATCAAAGTAGCTGGCTTCGAGATTGCCGCCGAATTCCATCTTCGGCATCTGGGTAGTGATGTTGATCACGCCGGCCGAGGCGTTCTTGCCGAACAGCGTGCCCTGGGGGCCGCGCAGCACTTCCATCTGGGCCACGTCGACCATGTCAGAGAAGGCTTCGCCCGAACGCGAATAGACCACGCCGTCAACCACGGTCGAGACCGAAGGTTCACCCGCGATCGAGAAGGTGGCGGTGCCGACACCGCGCAGGAAGATCGTCTGGTTCAGCGTCGTGCCCGACTTCAGGAAGTTGAGCGAAGGCACCATCTGGCTGGCGCTTTCGATCGAGGGGCGCGAGGCTTCAGCCAGGCGCTCGCCGCTGAGCACCGAGACCGCGACCGGCACTTCCTGGACGTTTTCCGAGCGCTTCTGGGCGGTGACGACGATTTCGCCCGGGGCGTTCTCGTCTTCGTTAGCCGTGTCCTGGGCATAGGCCGGACCAGCGAAAGCGACCATGGCCAGCGCTGCCAGGGGCAGGGCCGACGAGGTGCGAAGCATCGACTTCATGGATGTTCCTCCCTTGCACCGGGGGCCTCCTACCCCGCGGCGTAATTCTCCTCTGCCGGAGGGATTCCCCCTTCCGGTTGGTGCTTGAATTGCGGCGAGACGGTCGATATGTCAAGCGGTGTCATACGGGACAGACATGGATCGCAGGCTGCTTGTGACATTGTCGCAACAGCATGGACGAGAGGCTGGGGGAATGGAGTTGGAAGCCGGGTTTTCGGCGGTAGAAGGCGGTTTCGACCTGCATTTCGCAGGCCGGCTGGTGCTGCGCCATCAGCCCGATGCACCGGTGCTCGACTCAGCAAGCGGCAATCCGACGGTCATCATGCGCCGGGGCAATTTCAAGATCGATGATGCGCCGGAAGGGCAGATCACGCCGCTCGATTGTGCCGTTGAAGATGGCAGCGTCACGCTGTCGCATGATGGCACTCCCGCCGCCCGGTTGCAGTTGTCGGACAACCGCCTGACCGTCACCCTGCTGACCCCGGGGCATGACCGCATCCGTCTGCGCTGGCATGGCGAGCCCGGCGAAGTCGTCTGGGGCGGGGGCGAGCAGATGAGCTACCTTGCGCTCTCTGGCCGATCCTTCCCGATGTGGACCAGCGAGCCCGGTGTCGGCCGCGACAAGTCGACCGAGCTGACCCGGAAAATGGACCTCGATGGCATGGCCGGGGGCGATTACTACCACACCAATTACCCGCAGCCGACGGTGCTGACCTCGCGCTGGCTGGCGCTGCACCTCGATGCCGCCTGCTATAGCGTGATCGACTGCACCGATCCCGCCCATCATGCCTTCGAGGTGTGGAGCAGCACGGCCAGCTTCGAACTTTATGCCGCCGATGGTCCGCTGGACCTGGTCGGCCAGCTCTCCGCCCGGTTCGGCCGCCAGCCGCCGCTGCCCGACTGGGCGATCGGCGGGGCGATTGTCGGGCTGAAGGACGGGACCCGCAGCTTCGAGCGGCTCGAGGGCTTCATCAAGGCCGGCACTGCCGTGTCCGGGCTATGGTGCGAGGACTGGGCCGGGATCCGCGAGACCAGTTTTGGCCGCCGCCTGTTCTGGGACTGGCGCCGCGACAACCAGCGCTATGCCGACCTGCCGCAGCGGATCGCTGCGCTCCAGGCGCGCGGCATCCGGTTCCTGGCCTATGCCAACCCCTATCTGTGCAACGACGGCATCCTTTATGAGGAAGCGCTGGAGGGCGGGCATTTCTGCCTGAAGCCCGATAGCGACGAAGTCTATCTGGTCGACTTCGGCGAGTTCGACTGCGGGGTGCTCGATTTCACCCGGCCGGAAACCCGCAACTGGTTTGCCGAGAAGGTGCTGGGGCGCGAGATGCTGGACATCGGCATTGCCGGCTGGATGGCCGATTTCGGCGAGTACCTGCCGACCGACGTGCGGCTGGCCGATGGCTCGGACCCGATGGAAGCGCACAACCGCTGGCCCGTGCTCTGGGCCGAAGTCAACGCCCAGGCGGTCGCGAGCCGCGGCAAGACCGGCGATGCCGTGTTCTTCATGCGCGCCGGCTTCTCGGGCGTGCAGGGCCATTGCCCGCTGCTCTGGGCCGGGGACCAATCGGTCGATTTCACCCGGCATGACGGGATCGGCACGGTGATCACCGCCGCGCTGTCAGCGGGGCTGGTCGGCAATGCCTACAGCCATTCGGACTGCGGCGGCTACACCTCGATCCTCGGCAATGTCCGCACGGTGGAGTTGATGGAGCGGTGGTGCGAATTGTCCGCCTTCGCCCCGGTCATGCGCAGCCACGAGGGCAACCGGCCCGACGACAACCTGCAGTATGACTCGACGCCCGAACTGCTGGCCTGCTTTGCGCGCTGGAGCCGGGTCCACGCGCACCTGGCGCCCTATGTCCGTCACCTTTGCGACGAGGCGGTCGAACTTGGCCTGCCGGCGCAGCGCCCGCTGTTCCTGCACTATGCCGACGATGCCAGCCTGTACGCAGTGCAGGACCAGTACCTTTATGGTGCGGACCTGGTTGTCGCGCCGGTGATCGAGGACGGCGCGCGTGAGCGCCAGGTGATCCTGCCGGGGGCGGGCGAGTGGGTGCACGCCTTCACTGGCGAGACCTTTGCCGCTGGCACCCATATGGTCGCGGCGCCTATCGGTTGCCCGCCAGTTTTCTATTCCGCTGAAAGCAGTTACGCTGAACTCTTTAGGGGGCTGCGTAGGTTATGAGCGAGCGTTCCAACATCCGCGATGTCGCCGCGCGGGCCGGGGTGGCGGTGAAGACCGTCAGCCGCGTGCTCAACGGCCATCCCTATGTCTCGGCCGATACCAAGGCGCGGGTGGAAGAGGCGATGAAGGCGCTCGACTTCCGGCCTTCCGTCGCGGCGCGGATCCTCTCGGGCGCGAAGAGCAACCAGGTCGCGCTGATCTACGACAATCACAGTCCCTATTACATGTTCCAGATCCAGACCGGCTGCTGGGACGTCTGCCGTGCCAAGGGCATTCGCCTGCTGGCCCAGCCGGTCGACGTGGCCGATCCGGATGTGGGCGATCAGGTGCGGGGCCTCGTCACCGAAACCCAGGTCGACGGGATCATCCTCTCCTCGCCGGTGACCGATTGCGAGCCGGTGCTGCGCGCGCTGGAGGCGATGGACATCCCCTTCGTGCGGATCTCGCCCGGCACCAATCACGCGCTGACCAGTTCGGTCTTCATGGACGACGCCCAGGCGGCGGATGACATGACGACCCACCTGATCAACGCCGGCCACCGCCGGATCGGCTTCATCAAGGGCCACCCCAACCACAAGGGTTCGGAAGACCGCCTGGCCGGCTATCGCCGCGCGCTCGACCGGGCCGGGATCGCGTTCGATCCTGTGCTGGTCTGCGATGGTGAGTTCGATTTCGATTCCGGCGTGCGCGGCGCGGGCCGCCTGCTCGACCTGCCCGAGCCGCCAACCGCGATCTTCGCCTCGAACGACGATATGGCCGCCGGGGTCCTGGCCGTGGCGCACGATCGCAATATCGACCTGCCGGGCGAGCTGTCGGTCGCCGGGTTTGACGATACGACGCTGGCCCGCACGGTCTGGCCGCCGCTGACCACGATCCACCAGCCGATGGCCGAACTGGCCCAGACGGCGGCGGAAATCCTGATCGAAGGGGGCGACATCACCCATCGCCGCCTGCCGCACCAACTCATCGAGCGCGCATCGGTCGCGCCGCCATACAGGAAGATATCATGAGCGAACTGCCTCTCCCGCCCGCCACCCGCCAGCTTGGCTCAAGCGGGATCGAAGTCTCCCCGATCGCCTGGGGCATGTGGCGCCTGGCCGAGAATGGGCGTAGCGCTGCCGATGCCGCCAAGCTGGTTCATGCCGCGCTCGATGCCGGGATCACCTTCCTCGACACGGCGGACATCTATGGCTTCAACGGCAGCGGCGGGTTCGGCGATGCCGAGGCACTGCTGGGCGAAGTGCTGGCTGCCGAACCGGGCCTGCGCGGCCGCATGGTCCTCGCCACCAAGGGCGGGATCATGCCGCCGCTGCCTTATGACCAGAGCGCCGACTACCTGCGCAAGGCGATCGATGCCTCGCTGACCAGGCTCAAGACCGACTCGGTCGAGCTGTGGCAGGTCCATCGGCCGGATATCCTCGCTCACCCGCAGGAAGTCGCCCGCGTGCTGGATGATGCCGTGACCAGCGGCAAGATCCGCACCCTCGGCGTCTCGAACTTCACCATGGCGCAGACCGCCGCGCTCAACCACTTCCTTGGTCACAAGCTGGTCTCGACCCAGCCCGAGATCAGTCCGCTGCGGATCGACTGCTTCGAGAATGGCGAGCTCGATCAGGCGATGATGCTGGGCCTTACCCCGCTGGCCTGGTCGCCGCTCGGCGGCGGGCGCCTCGCCAAGCCAGAAAGCGCGCGCGATCACGCGATCTGCGCCGCGCTCGACAAGGTGGCAGGCGAGGTGGGCGTCTCGCGCTCGGTCGCGGCCTATTCGTGGCTGATGGCCCACCCGGCCGGGATCATTCCGATCATCGGCTCGCAGCAGGTAGAGCGGATTGCCGAAGGCGCCGCCGCGCTCAAGGTCCGCTGGACGCGGACCGACTGGTACGCCGTGCTGGTCGCCGCGCGCGGTGTGCCGCTGCCCTGAAAAGACAGGGTTGATACCGATCAAGGCGGGCCAGGGCGGAAACGTCCAGAGGCCCGCCACAAGACTGACCTGACGGAGAGACTGCCATGACCAACCCGCCCGAAATCGCCTGGTTCTCGGCCCTGTGCGACGACGATTACGAGTTCCTTGGCGTCCCCGATCAGCACCTCAAGTCCAGCTGGGAGCATTGCCGCAACATCGTGCTGCGCGCCGAAGAGGGCGGGTTTGACAATATCCTACTGCCTTCGGGCTATGAGCTGGGGGTCGATACCACCGCCTTCGCCGCCGCCGTCGCCACCCAGGTCAAGCGGATCAAGCTGCTCTGGGCAACCCGCATGGGTGAGGACTGGCCGCCGCAGCTGGCCCGCCGCATCGCCACGATTGACCGGATCCTGGGTCCCAATGCCGCCGGCACCGGGGGCCGCCTCAACGTCAACATCATCTCCTCCCCCATGCCGGGCGAGACGATGGAAAGCGCTCCGCGCTACCGCCGCGGGACCGAGGTGATGAAGATCATCCGCACGCTGCTCAATGGCGAGCACCTCGATTTCCAGGGCGAGTTCTACAACCTGAAGCTCGATCCGGCGCGGATCTCCACGATCTCGGGCAAGTGCCCCAATCTCTACTTCGGCGGCCTCAGCCACGAAGCGCGCGAATGCGCTGCCGAAGCGGCCGACGTCTACCTGATGTGGCCGGACAAGATGGAGAACGTCCGCGAAGTCGTGACCGATATGAAGGCCCGCGCCGCCGCCAAGGGCCGCACGCTCAAGTTCGGCTACCGCGCCCACGTGATCGTGCGCGAGACCGAGGACGAGGCCCGCGCCTATGCCGACCGGCTGCTGTCCAAGCTCGACGACGAAATGGGCCGCGCGATCCGCGAAAAGAGCCTCGATGCCGCCAACTATGGCGTCCAGCGCCAGCAGGAACTGCGCAGCGCCGCTGATGGCGACGGCTTTGTCGAGGAGAACCTGTGGACCGGCATCGGCCGCGCCCGTTCTGGCTGCGGCGCGGCGATCGTCGGCAACCCCGACCAGGTCATTGCCAAGCTGCGCGCCTACCAGGACGCCGGCATGGAAGCCTTCATCCTCTCCGGCTACCCGCACGTGAACGAGTGCGACATGTTCGCACGCTACGTGCTGCCGCAGATCGAACACGCCCCGATCGCGGGCTAGGGCGACCCCAGCCTTCCCCCTCGATGGGGGAAGGATACCAGAGCTTAGCGGCGAAGCCACTTAGCGTCGGTTGGATGAGGGTGAGATTTCCGCCACCATCCCCCGATTGTGATCCAGCGGTTTGGGGGAGTGGTGCCCGGAGGCGGATTCGAACCACCGACACGCGGATTTTCAATCCGCTGCTCTACCAACTGAGCTATCCGGGCAACGCATCCTGAAGTGACCGTGATGGCCGCTTCGCGTCAGGAAGCGCGCCTATGGCGAAGCGAAGGCAGCTTGGCAAGAGCCTTTCAGGCCTTTCCTTCTTCCTCGTCCAGTGCGGGCGGGCCGGGCAGGGCATAGCCATCCTGCAGCCACTGCAGCAGATCGCGGTCCTTGCAGCGAGTCGAGCAGAATGGCGCGTGTTCAGCGCTGCAGGGCTTGCCACAAACGGGACACTTGCGGACGGCGGGGCTGGTCATGTCTGCAGCGCCTGCGCGAAACCGCCGTCGAGTGCAAGTGCGGCATTTTCGTGCCAGCGGACCCCGCGCCCGGTCCGGCGCGCGAGTTCGGCCTCCCAATCGGCGCTCACGGCTGCGCGCACCGCGGGGTGGGCTGTTACCAGCAGTTCAGAGCCAGGTTCGGCCACGCGCTCAGCCCGGCGCAGGAGCATCCGTGCCGCTGCGCTCGACCGGTTGAAGGTGAGCCGATGCAACAGGGAAGGACGCTCAAGCCGGGCAACCAGCTGGACCAGGCCAAAGCCGTTCATCGCTGTGCGCTCATGCGACCAACCGGATAGCGCAGCAGCGAGCGCGGCATCGACAGCCTGGCGATCGGCCTTGTCCGACAGGGTGGGGAAATCGATCGTGATCGAACCGGCCAGGTCCATGCAGCGAATGGCGCTGGCGAGCGCTGGCACGGCGGCCAGAGCCAGAGCCCGGGCCGGCAGGTCACCATCGATGTCGATCACGGTCATGGCCGGAGTGGGGGTGACCGTAAGACCGCCGCCGGAAAAGGCCACTGCGCCATGCCAGGCTTCATCCCAGACCTCTTGCCAGAGCCCATCCGGAAAACTTGTAACTGTCCTGCCGTCCGGCCCAGGCGCTGGGCAGGGGGCATCCTTGGTCGGCCGGGCCTGGGCGCGCTTCATCCGCCCGGCCTCGGCCATGGCGGCACGCAGCACCTTGAGGCGGATCGGGGCACCTTCGCGCGCATCCTGCGGCAGCTGATCGACCAAGGCTTCCTCGCCATTGGCAAAGCGGGCAGTTCCGCGTCGCGATCCGGTAGCGCGAGCGATCAGCACGGCATCCTCTACCTGGCCAGCCGCCAGCGATCCGGGCCAGTCGAGCCGCGCGGCCAGCACGTGATCGGCCTCCACCAGGATTGCACGGGTCTCGCCAATCCCGCGCTCGATCAGCCATTCAGCCAAGGGGATAGCCCGCCGAGCGCAGCAAGGCGCGGGTTTCGAACAGTGGCAGGCCGATAACGCCGGAGTGGCTACCCGAAACGAACCGGATCAGTGCTTCGGCCCGGCCTTGGATCGCATAGCCGCCGGCCTTGCCTAGGCCTTCGCCGCTGGCGACATAGGCATCGATCTCGTCAGCCGACATTCGCTTGAAGGCGACGACGGTTTCAACGATGCGGGTGCGCAGCAGGCCGGCCTGGTCGATCACGCAGATCGCGGAAATGCACTGGTGGCGGCGACCCGAGAGGAGGGCCAGCAACTTGCGCTGCACCGTCTCGTCATCGGCAGGTGGAAGGATGCGGCGGCCCAGCGCCACCGTGGTGTCGCCCGCCAGGACAATCTCGTCTGCTTCCCGCACAACGGCCGCAGCCTTGGCTTGGGCCAGGCGCAGCGCGTAAGCGCGCGGCAATTCGCCCTTCAGCGGTGTTTCATCGATATCTGGGCTGGCAATTCGGCTGGGGACAGCGCCGATCCGGGCGAGCAGGTCGCGCCGGCGCGGCGAGGATGAGGCCAGGACCAGTAGCGGTGCGGTCACCCGCCCGACTTAGCCAAACTGGCCAGGGCCGCCGCGGCCGGGCATGAAGCGGTAGGTAATGCGACCCTTGGTCAGGTCATAAGGCGTCAGTTCGACCAGTACCTCATCGCCCACCAGCACGCGGATGCGGTTCTTGCGCATCTTGCCGGCGGTGTGGCCGAGGATCTCGTGATCATTTTCCAGGCGGACGCGGAACATCGCGTTCGGCAGCAGTTCCACCACCGTCCCGCGCATTTCGAGGAGTTCTTCTTTCGCCATCCGGGCCTAGATTCCGTTGTTGTTCGCCGACAATGCGGCGCGCCATAGCGACGGAAGGTTAAAAAGGAAAGCCTTCGGCGCTGGTCCCGTTGTGATGGCAGTTCGTCGACTTGCGACATTATGTTACCTTAGAACGTCTTGCCATCGCCGCGACGACAGACCATTTGCGCAGCCGGGTAGGGGATACCAGATCGTAATTGTTGAGCGATCACGGAGTATTAATGCGCAATTTCTCTCTCCTCCCGCTTCCGTTGATCATGCTGGCTGCTCCGGCGCTCGCTGTTGATGAGAGCGAAATGCAGGCAACGCCGCCGGCCACGTTGGATGCAGAACCTGGCGATATCGAACGCCATGGCAACGAGATCCTGGTGGTCGCTGAGCGGATCCGCGGGCAGGTGGAAAGCACGGCCCCGCCGATCGCCGTGCTGGACGAGAAGGACATCCAGGCGCTGGGCGCGACGACCCTGGCCGATGTACTGACCCAGCTGGCACCGCAGACCGGCTCCGGGCGCGGGCGCGGCAGTGGCCCACCGGTCGTGCTGATCAACGGACAGCGGATCGGCAATTTCCGCGAAATGCGCAATTTCCCGCAGGAAGCGATCCGCCGGGTTGAGATCCTGCCCGAGGAAGTGGCGCTGCGGTTCGGCTTTCCGGCCAACACCCGCGTCGTCAACATGATCCTCAAGGACAACTTCTCCTCGAAAACTGTCGAGGTGGAGACCGCCTTTCCAACGCGCGGCGGCTTCCAGACCTATGAGGTGGAAGCGACTGCACTGCGCATCAACGGACCGCAGCGTTTCAGCGTGACCGCAAGGATCGACGACACGTCCGAGCTGACCGAGGCCGAGCGCGGGGTTATCCAAACTCCGGACTCGATCCCGACCGTATCGACCGATCCCAACCCGGCCGAGTTTCGCTCGTTGATCGCCGATAGCCGCGAACTGAGCCTCAACGCTTCTTTCGCCCGCGGCCTGGGCAAGGATGGGCTTGGCGGCAACTTCAGCCTGAACGGCAATCTGACGCGGACCGACAGCCGCCGCAATTCGGGGCTCGACATAGTCGTGCTGACCGCTCCTGGTGGCGCGACGGCAGTGCGCGCGCTCGGGGATCCGCTTGAACGAACCAGCCGCACAACTTCGGCGCAGGGCGGCGCGGCGCTCAATACCCGGCTTGGCGATTGGCAGCTCAATGCCACGCTGGATGGCAACCATACCGAAAGCCGCACATTGATCGACCGCCGCGCCAACACCTCGGCGCTGGTTGCGGCGGCAGCGGCAGGCACCCTGGCGATCAACGGTGCGCTTCCGGCTGTGGCCAGTGCCGGGCAGGACCTGGCGCTATCCAATTCCGACCGACTTGACGGCTTGGTCACGCTGATCGGCCGACCTGCGCGTCTGCCGGGCGGCGAAGTAACCGCTACGCTGCGCACGGGCTTTACATTCCTGTCATTCGACACCGAGGACACGCGTAGCGCGGTCGGCAAGGTAAACCTCAATCGCAATCGCTTCACGGCCGGCGGCAATGTGGGCGTGCCGATTACAAGCCGCCGCGAAAACTTTGGCGCTGGCCTGGGTGACCTTTCGCTCAATTTCAGCCTCGGCTGGGACCAACTTTCGGACTTCGGTTCGGTGATGGACTGGAGCGCTGGCCTTACATGGTCGCCTTTCAAGTTCGAGAAGCTGAGCCTCAGCGCCAGTTACCTGGTCAACGAACAGGCACCCGGACTTTCTGAGCTGGGCAATCCCATCGCCACTACGCTCAACGTACCGATCTTCGATCTGGTGCGGGGGGAAACGGTACTCGCGACCGTCATTAGTGGCGGCAATCCGGCGCTGCTCAAGGAGAAGCAGCGCGACCTTAAGTTCGGCGCGAACTGGCAGCTGCCGTTCCTGCAGAACTCCAGCCTGGTGGTCGAATACTTCCGCAATCGTTCGGACAATGTCACTGCCAGCTTCCCGCTGCTGACGCCAGAGATCGAGGCAGCTTTCCCGGGCCGCGTCACCCGCGATGCCAGCGGGCGGCTGGTCTCGGTTGACCAGCGCCCCGTGACTTTTGACGAGCAGCGCGCCTCGCGCCTGCGTTGGGGCCTCAACTTGTCAGGCCAGCTTGGCAAGGCACCGGCTGGCGGCGGGATGATGGCGATGATGGGTGGCGGCGGTCCGCCGCAGCGTCCGGCCGGTGCCGGAACGCCGCCCGCTGGTCCGCGTCCGCAGGGCGGTGGGGCTGGCCGCGGCGGCGGTGGTGGCGGAATGATGGCGATGATGGGCGGCGGGCGTGGTCCGGGGCGCTGGAGCCTGGGTGTGTTCCACACCGCGCAGTTCGACAGCACGGTGCAAATCGCACGGGGCGGGCCCGTGCTTGATCTGCTGGACGGGGATTCGCTTTCCTCGACCGGGTCACCGCGCCACACGATCGAATTCAATGGCGGCCTGTTCAAGAATGGCTTCGGCACCTTCTTCAATGGTACCTGGACCGGTCCGTCGCGGCTGACCGGCGCTACCAACCTGCGCTTTGGCAGCGTGACGCGGATGAACATCAACTTCTTCGCGGCGCTCGGCCAGCAGCAGAAGCTTGTGAAAAAGCTACCCTTCTTCAAGGGCTCGCAAGTCTCACTGCGGTTCGAGAACCTGTTCGACAGCCGCCAGAAGGTGACTGACGGGACGGGTGCCGTGCCGATCGGCTACCAGGCTGACCTGATCGATCCGCGCGGTCGCCTGATCGAGGTCGAGTTCCGCAAGATGTTCTGATGAGAGCTGCCCCGGCCGGTGCAAGACCAGCCGGGGCGCCTGGCATCACGCGGAGCGGAACACCGCCAGGATCAGATGAAGCGTTAGCGCCATCAGCGCGAAGCTCGACAGGGCGAACAGCAGGAAGCGGACCATGACCCGGTTCCAGACTGCTTGCACGATTGAGTGCGAAATACGCAGGCTGACATAGGCCCAGGCGATCTGGCCGTTCAGCCCATCGCCCTGACCAATCAGCGCCAGCGCCAGCGCCACGGCATAGAACACCGTCGGCGCTTCGTGCAGATGGTTATAATTGTGCGCGATCCACTGAACGTTTGAAGGCAGGACCTGATCAAGCGATTGCCCGGTCCCACCGACAAGGTTCTTGGTGTCAATCTTGGCCTTGCCCATTGCCGGGATGCGCGTGACGTACATCCACAGCCACATGATCATGGTCCAGCCCGCCAAAACGGCGACCGGTTTCAGAATTTCCATGCCAATCATTGTATTCTCTCCCCCGTTAGGCCGGCACCAGTGTCAGTTTGGCAGCGTGCAGCGCCAGCATCAGCAGGCACAAAGTCGAAAGCACGAACAGTGTGAAGCGCACTGGTACATTGTTGACCGTGGCCTGCCAGATCGAGTGGATGATCCGCAGCACGACATAGGCCCAGGCGAACAATACGTCATGCTCAACCGGCCCCATAATCGCCAGGATCGCCACCGTGGCATAGAACAGCGTCGGCTGTTCCATCAGGTGGGTGTAGTTATGGGCCTTCCAGTTGATCTGGTCTGGGATCACCCCTTCCAGGTCCTGACCGCGCCCGCCGGGCTTGGCTGCTCCCAGGCCGCCGCCCTTGGCCATGGCCGGCAGCCGGGTGCCCGCCATCCAGAACAACATGACAATTGACCAAAGCACCAGCACAGCCGCTGGGGCAAGAATCTGAGCCTGCATTATCTCCCCCTTCGTTCCGTTGAACGCGAGGGTAGCAGGTTGTTCCGGCGGAAACCGATTGTCAAATGCAACTAATCGTTGCTGCTGAGCACCTTGGCAAAGCTGGCTGGATCGGTGTTGCTGCCGGTCAGCATGATCACCGTGCGTCCGTCGAGCGGCACCTTGCCGGCCAGCGCCGCTGCCAGCGCCGCCGCGCCGCCGGGCTCCAGCACCAGATGCAGCTTCGAAAAGGCAAAACGCTGGGCCGCGCGCACCTCGGCCGGGGTGACGACCAGGCCATAGGCACAACGCTGCTTCAGGATCGCAAAGTTGATTGGCCAGGTTGCGGGCGTCTGCAGTGCATCGCATTCCGTCGGCGGCGCATCCTTGGCGACGCGCTGGATCTCGCCCGTCGCCAGACTGCGCGCCACGTCATCCCAGCCTTCGGGCTCGACCGGCACGATCTCGGCATCCGGACAGGCGAGGGCCAGGCCGGCGGTCAGCCCCCCGCCGCCGCAGCAGGCGACGATCCGGGTCGGGCCATCCAGCCCGCGCGCCCGCAATTGCGCAGTGATCTCGATCCCGGCTGAGCCCTGTCCCTCGATCACCCAGGGATCGCCATAGGCATGGACCAGCGTAGCGCCGGTCTGGTCGATCAGCCGCTGGGCCACGGCATCGCGGTCCTCGCCGCCGGGGCGGTCATAGAGCACGACATTGGCGCCCATCGCCCGGGTGGCATCGAGCTTCACCTGCGGGGCATCGACCGGCATGACGATCGTCGCCGGAATGCCCAGCCGCGCTGCTGCCCAGGCCACGCCCTGCGCATGGTTGCCGCTCGATACACCGACCACGCCGCGCTGGCGCTCATCTTCCGATAGGTCCGATAGCCGATGCCAGGCCCCGCGGATTTTGAAGGCACCGATCGGCTGGAGGCTATCGGCCTTGCACCACACTTTTGCCCCGTTGACCTCGGTCTCGAGGAGTGGTGTCTGCACCAGCAGTTCGGCGATCTTGGCGGCGGCGCGGGCTACGCCTTCGCTGGTCGGAGCGCGCATCGGTTGTGTCGTCATGAAACCAGCCTATATGCGCGCCTTCGCCGCGGTCAAAGGAGAGATAGAGGTGAGCAAGGTTCTGGTGATCGGTGCGGGCGGCGTAAGCTCGGTCTGCGTCCACAAGATGGCAATGAACGCCGGGATTTTCAGCGAAATCCATCTCGCTAGCCGCACCAAGTCAAAGTGCGATTCCATTGCCGCCTCGGTCAAGGAACGCACCGGTGTGACCGTCTCGACCTATGAGATCGATGCCGAAGAAGTGCCCGCGCTGACCCGGCTGATCCAGCAGATCGGACCCAAGCTGGTGGTCAACCTGGCCCTGCCTTACCAGGATCTCCCGATCATGGATGCCTGTCTGGCCGCCGGGGTCGATTACCTCGACACCGCGAACTACGAGCCGAAGGACGAAGCCAAGTTCGAATACAAGTGGCAGTGGGCCTATCAGGACCGCTTCAAGGAAAAGGGGCTGATGGCGCTGCTCGGCTCGGGCTTCGACCCGGGCGTCACCTCGGTCTTCGCGATGTGGCTGAAGAAGCACAAGCTCAAGACCATCCGCACGCTCGACATCCTCGATTGCAACGGCGGCGATCACGGCCAGGCCTTTGCCACCAACTTCAACCCGGAAATCAACATCCGCGAAGTGACTGCCCCGGCGCGCCACTGGAACCAGGGTGAGTGGGTCGAGACACCGGCGATGACGATCCGCCAGAACTTCGATTTCGAAGCCGTTGGCCCCAAGAATATGTACCTGATGTACCATGAAGAGCTCGAAAGCCTGGCCAAGTTCCTGCCCGAGTTGGAGCGCGGCCGCTTCTGGATGACCTTCGGCGATGCCTATATCAACTACCTGACCGTGCTGCAGAATGTCGGCATGACCGGGATCGAGCCGATCGTGTACCAGGGCAAGGAGATCGTCCCGCTGCAGTTCCTCGCCGCCGTGCTGCCCAAGCCCGAAACGCTGGGTCCGACTACCACCGGCAAGACCAACATCGGCGATATCGCCACCGGCATGGCGCTCGATGGTTCGGGTGAGAAGACCTATTACATCTACAACATCTGCGACCATGAAGAGGCGTTCCACGAAACCGGGAACCAGGCGATCAGCTATACCACAGGCGTCCCGGCGATGATCGGCGCGGCGATGATGCTGACCGGCACCTGGCGCGGCGAGGGCGTGTTCAACATGGAGCAGATGGATCCCGATCCCTACATGGACATGCTGAACACCCAGGGTTTGCCTTGGCAAGTCAAGGAACTGGCGGGGCCGCTGGACTTCTAAACTAGACTGCCAATCATCCGTCATCCCCGCGAAAGCGGGGACCCATCTCCAGAGGGTTGATCTGGACGCGACGGTCGGAGCTGGGTTCCCGCTTTCGCGGGAATGACGAAAGAGAGAAAATGGAAACGAGAGCCGGCGATCCGGGCGCGTTCGCCCAATTCGATCTTTCCCGCGTCGACAGCCCCGCTTTCGTCGTCGATGCGGCCCGCCTGCGGCAGAACTTGGCGATCCTGGCGGACATCCGCGACCGCGCCGGAATCAAGGTGCTGGCTGCCCTCAAGGCCTTCTCGATGTGGTCGGTCGCGCCGATCGTGGGCGAGTATCTCGATGGTGCCTGCACGTCAGGCCTGTGGGAAGCGCGGCTTGCCTCCGAGTTCTATGACGGCGAGATCGCGACCTATTGCGCTGCCTACAAGCCGGAGGACCTCGACGAGATCCTGCGCCTGTCGGACCATGTGATCTTCAATTCGCCGCAGCAAATCGTTCGCTGCTCGGCGATCATCGAGGCGGCGCGGGCGAGGGGCGAAAGCTTCGATATTGGCCTGCGGATCAATCCGCTGCATCCCGAAGGCGAGGTGCCGCGCTATGATCCCTGCGCGCCGCACTCGCGGCTGGGCTTCCCGATTGACCAGCTGACGGCAGAACACATGGCGCTGATCGACGGAATCCACATGCACACCCTGTGCGAGCAGGATCTGGAGCCGTTGAAGCGCACCTGGGACGTGGCCTTCGATTACCTTGAGCCTTACTTTGACGAGATCAAGTGGATCAACCTGGGCGGCGGGCACCACATCACCCGGGCCGATTATCAGCGCGACGAGCTGGTCGAATTCCTGCGGGACCTGAAGGACGATACCGGGGCCGAGGTCTATCTCGAGCCGGGCGAGGCTGTAGCGCTCGACGCCGGAATCCTGGTTGGCACCGTGCTTGACCTGGGCGAGAACGGCATGCCGGTGGCGATTGTCGACATTTCCGCCACCTGCCACATGCCCGACGTGATCGAGGCCCCCTATCGTCCGGCGATGCTGGGCGAACTGCCGCAGGTCGCCGCTGACGTTGATGAGGCTGCGGGCGGGGCCGTGCGGCTTGGCGGGCCTTCGTGCCTCGCTGGCGACGTGATCGGCGATTACCGCTTCCCTGAGGGCCCGCGCGTCGGCCAGCGTTTCGCTTTCCTCGACCAGGCGCATTACTCGATGGTCAAGACGACGACCTTCAACGGCGTGCCGCTGCCTTCGATCTGGCTGTGGGACAGCGAGACCGATCAGCTCGAATGCGTGAAGCGGTTCGGTTACGAGGACTTCCGCGACCGGCTTTCCTGAGGCACAGTCCCCGGCATAACAAAGCCGGAGAGCGCAGTGCCTGACAAGATCCTCGATGCCCATTCGTCCGACCCCGTCACCATGGGCTGGATGGAGGGTCTGCCGCCCGCGCCGGAAAAGCGGCTGGCCTGGGAGCGGGCGGATCACATGCGCTTTCCGACCCACCGCTATGCCTATTCGCACATGCGCGAGTTCCTGCCGACCGCGCGGGTTTCGCGAGGCGTGGGGCCAGTCTGGCAACTGCCGGTGGCACTACGCGACGATATCGACGCCATTACCTTCAGGGCGATGGATGATGGCCGCGAGCTGACCTGGGCGGAATCGCTCGCGGTCAACTTTACCGATGCCGTGCTGGTGCTGCACCGGGGCACGATCGTTTATGAGCGCTACCTGGGCGTCACGCGTCAGGATACGCCGCATATCGCCTTCTCGGTGACCAAGAGTTTCGTTGGCACCTTGGCCGAGATGCTGGTGCGCGAAGGCCGGCTCGATCCGCAGGCAACGATTGCGGATCTGCTCCCGGAAATGGCTGGCAGCGGCTTTGCCGATGCCACCCTGGCCCAGGTCATGGACATGACCACCGCGCTCGATTTCTCGGAGGAGTATACCGATCCTACTTCCGGCATCGGGGCGATGAGCAATGCCCTGGGGCTGACCCCGCGCGCGCCGGGCTACGCGGGGCCCGGCGATGTCTATGCCTTTCTGCCTACGATCCGCAAAAACGGTGAGCATGGCGAGCGCTTCACCTATCGCACCTGCAACACCGAAGTGCTCGGGTGGATCGTGGCCCGCACCGAAGGCAAGCGAATCGATCAGGTGCTGTCAGAGCGAATCTGGGCGCCGCTGGGGATGGAGCAGGATGCCGATTTCCTGATCGATTCGACCGGAATGCCCTTCGCGGGTGGGGGACTTAATCCCATACTGCGCGACATGGCCCGATTTGGCGAAACCATGCGCTGTGATGGGTGCGGCAATGGCGGACAGATCATTGCCCGCGAAGTGGTCGCCGCAGTCAAGGCGGGAGGCAGCAAAGCGGCCTTCGCGCCGGCCGGATACCAGTGGCTGAAGGACGGTTCCTACACCCGCCAATGGTGGATAATGCCCGGAAATCAAGGCGCTTTTTCAGCACGCGGGATCCACGGGCAGGCCATCTATGTCGACCCGGTGGCAGAGGTGGTGATCGCCCGGTTTGGCTCCCATCCCATCGCCGCCAACAGCGCCTTTGACCCGACATCGCTACCCGCCTTCCGGGCCGTTGCAGAGCACCTCGCCAGGGGGTGATTTTCACTTGCGATTAAGGCGCGAATCTTTATAGCCCGCCCCCGCTGCCCCAAGGGGACTTCCAATAACCGTAAGGCAGCCTCGTCTTCGTGTTACCTGGCCGGAAGGCCTATTGGGGGTCCCTTGAGTTGCACCAGTATCCTGACGCTCTGTCCGTAGTTCGCGCGCTCGCGCCCGACGAACCGGTCATCCTGAACCGCCCGCACGCCGCCACGCGCGCCGCCCGCTTCTTCGTTGAGAAGTTTCCGGGCAAGTCGCTCTATGCGGTAAAGGCCAATCCCTCGCCGGACCTGCTCAAGGTCCTGTGGGACGCCGGCGTGACCCATTTTGACGTCGCCTCGATTGCCGAGGTGCGGCTGGTTCGGGCTACCCTGCCCGAGGCCGTGCTGTGCTTCATGCACCCGGTTAAGACCCCTGGCGCCATTGCCGAGGCCTACCGCCAGCACGGCGTCCGCGTGTTCAGCCTCGATTCGACCGAAGAGCTCGAAAAGATCGTCGCGGCAACCGACGGCGCCGAGGACCTGTCGCTCTGCGTGCGTCTGCGCGTCTCGTCGGACTATTCGGAGCTGAGCCTTGCTTCGAAGTTCGGGGTCGACCTGGCCGATGCCGCACCGCTGCTTCAGGCCGCCCGCCAGGTTGCGGACAGCCTTGGCATCTGCTTCCACGTCGGCAGCCAGGCGATGACGCCCTTTGCCTATGTCCAGGCGATGGAGCGGGTTCGTGCCGCGATCGTCGATGCCTCGGTCACGATCGACATCATCGATGTCGGCGGTGGCTTCCCGTCGATCTACCCGGGCATGGAACCGCCGCCGCTGGAAGACTACTTCGGCGTAATCCACCGTGCGGCCGAATCGCTGCCGGTGTCCTATTCGTCGGAACTGTGGTGCGAACCCGGCCGGGCGCTCTGCGCTGAATACAACTCGCTGATCGTCCGCGTTGAAAAGCGCCGCGGGAACGAGCTGTACATCAACGACGGGGCCTTTGGCGCGCTCTACGATGCTGCGCATGTCGGCTGGCGCTTCCCGGTGCAGTGCCTGACTGAAGGCCGCAGCGAAGGCGGAGAGGGCTTTGCCTTCTATGGCCCGACCTGTGACGATGCCGACTATATGGAAGGTCCCTTCCAGCTGCCGGCTGACATCATGGCCGGTGACTATATCGAGATCGGCATGCTTGGTGCCTATGGCGCGGCGATGAAGACCGCCTTCAACGGCTTCGGCCAGGCTCAGGCGATCGGTGCGATGGACGAGCCGATGGCCAGCCTGTACCGCGGCGATCGTGCCGATCCGCGCCAGAGCGACAACGTCGTCAGCCTGCGCTGAGCGCCTGAGGACCGGAAAAGCGAAAGGGCGGCCTCACCTGGGTGAGGCCGCCCTTTCCGCATTCTGAGCCGCCGTCCAGCTGGTCTCAGGCTGCCAGCTTTAGCTCCAGCCGTTCCCAAATCTCGACCAGCGCTGCGGTCAGTTCGCGCATCATCGGTTCGGCGTGGGCCGGGCCGGGGGTGAAGCGCAGGCGCTCTGTGCCGCGCGGCACGGTCGGGAAATTGATTGGCTGCACATAGACGCCGTATTCGGCCAGCAGGATGTCGCTGATCTGCTTGGCCCGGACCGGATCACCGACCATCAGCGGCACGATATGGGTGGTGCTGGGCATGACTGGCAGGCCAGCCTCGGCGAAAGACTGCTTGAGGAAGGCAGCGGCAGCCTGCTGGCCTTCGCGCTCAATGCTCGACTGCTTGAGGTGGCGGACCGAGGCGAGCACGCCAGCAACCAGTACCGGCGAGAGCGAGGTCGTGAAGATGAAGCCGGGGGCGTAGGAGCGGATCACATCGATGATCTTCGAATCGGCCGCGATATAGCCGCCCATTACGCCAAAGGCCTTGCCCAGCGTCCCTTCGATGATGGTGATGCGGCTTGCCGCTTCGTCACGCTCAGAAATACCGCCACCGCGTGCACCGTACATGCCGACTGCGTGGACTTCGTCGATATAGGTCAGCGCATTGTACTTGTCGGCCAGGTCGCAGATCGCGTGGATCGGGGCGACATCGCCGTCCATCGAATAGACGCTTTCGAAGGCGATCAGCTTGGGGAGCGCCGGATCGGTTTCGGCCAGCAGCTCTTCCAGGTGCGCGATATCGTTGTGGCGAAACACCTTCTTTTCCGCGCCGGAATTGCGGATGCCCGCGATCATGCTGGCGTGGTTGAGCTCGTCCGAAAAAATCACGCAGCCCGGCAGGATCTTGGCCAGGGTCGAAAGCGTGGCATCGTTCGAGACATAGCCCGAAGTGAACAGCAGCGCCCCGTCCTTGCCGTGCAGGTCGGCCAGCTCGCGCTCCAGATCAACGTGATAGTGGGTGTTGCCGCCGATGTTGCGGGTGCCGCCCGATCCGGCGCCGACGTCGTGCAGCGCCTCTTCCATCGCGGAGATGACCTTGGGGTGCTGACCCATCGCGAGGTAGTCGTTCGAGCACCAGACGGTGATCGGCTTGGGACCGTTGTGCCCGGCAAAACAGCGGGCGTTGGGGTATGCGCCCTTGTTGCGCAGGATGTCTATGAACACCCGATAGCGGCCTTCCGAATGCAGCCGGTCGATCGCCTGGTCGAAAATCTGTTCGTAGTTCACTAGCGGGTTCCGCTTCCTGCTTTCCCGGCGCCTCTAGCCCAAGCGCCTTTCCGGCGCCAGCAACTTATTGCCCGAAGCCAGTCTGGACCAGAGTCCGGGCGGCCTTGTCGGTTATGATCCATTCGTAGTCATGACCGGGAAGGACCACTAGGCCCGGAGCCTCCGCTTTCAGCGCGCGGATCGTGCGCAGCCACGCGAAGACCTCGCGGCGGTCCTCGGGCGCGAAATGGTCGCCAATCAATCGTGAGCGGGCGCGCAGTTCCTGCCAGCTGGCAGCCAGCGTGGCGATATCCCCGGCAAACAGGACTTCGCGCCCATCAGCCAGGCGGACGTAGATCATCTGCGAGCCAGGCGTGTGGCTGGGCGCCGGGATCACCACTACGCCCGGGGCAACGGCTTGAGGTCCGCCATCGCTAAGGCTGGCAGCGGGCGGCGATCCGTTCCAGGCGAGCGCGGCGGCGAAGGGAGAGGGTGGCAGTTGCCCGCGATTGAGCCGAGCCACGTCAGTCAATGGCACGCCGCCATTACGGGCCAGGGCGCCAAGGTGGTCGGGATGCTCATGAGTCGCCAGAATCAGGCCAGCGGCCGCCATGGCGCGATCGACCTTGGCCTGCCGTTCGGGCCAATACTGGTCCATCCCCATCGCGGCGGCATCGATTCGGTGCAGGCCGGTGTCGATGATGATAGGCTTGCCCCCGGCTACCGGCAGGCGCCAGGCCATTACCCCGATCAGCGCGCGCTTCATGCCATGGCCGGCGGCGAAGAAGTTGCGGGGGAGGTGCCGCTGCGCGACGAGTTCGAGCTCGACCGCGCCGGGGGCCGCGCCGGGGATCGATCCCGCCAGGCTGCGGAGTTGTTCGATGGTCACCGGCTTTGGCTCCACTTTGCCCGGCCGGTTATCCAGCAGCAGCCAGTAATAGGGCAGGCCGATCAGCAGGATCAGCACCAGCAGCGTCAGGTTGATCTTGCGACGCATCACAACACCTCCATCCGGGTCAGGCCATAGCGCGCCAGGGCCTGAGCCAGAGCGGCCAAATCGGGTCCCGCGCGGGTAAACAGGGCAAAGTCTGGCGCCGGGCGGATCATGGCCTGGCCTTCGGTCAGCCGGGCAATCCGCCGGGCAATGCCGGCTGCGCCGTGGACGAAAGCCACGCCAGGCCCAAAGGCCACGGCCAGCTCGGCTTCCACCAGCGGGAAGTGGGTGCAGGCCAGCACGACGGTATCGATCTGCGCACCGCCGGGCTGATCGCGCAAGGCCGCTGCGGCGCGGTGATAGATCGCGGGATCGACCGGTTCGCCGCGCAGCTTGGCCTCGGCTGCGCCTACCAGCTCAGGCGCAGCGGCGCGCAGCAGTACCTTGCCCTGGGCGAACTCTGCCTCAAGCCGATCAACGTAAGGCTGGCGGATCGTAGCTGCGGTGCCAAGCAGGCCGATCGCGCCGCTGCGGGTCTGCTCCGCGGCCGGCTTGATCGCTGGGACGGTGCCAACGATCGGAATCTCCAGCACGTCGCGCACCATGCCGAGCGCGATGGTCGAGGCGGTGTTGCAGGCGATGCAGATCAGGCGGGGACGGTAGCGCTCGGCCATCCGGCCCAGCAGCCCGCAGACCCGTGCCGCCACCTCGGCTTCGGTCTTCGGGCCATAGGGCAGGCCGCCGTTGTCGGCCGCGTAGATCACCGGCGCATCAGGCAGGAGTGCACGCACTTCAGCCAACACCGACAGGCCACCGACCCCGGAATCGAACAGGAGCAAGGGTGCAGCAGGATCGATTTCGGACATATTCCCCCGGGCCGGTCTTGCCGGTGAGCCGTCCTTGTAGCTACGATCAGGGCGCAAAGGGAAGGGATCGTTCGGATGGAAAACCTGATCGCACTCGCGCTGGGCTATGCGCTGGGGTCGATCCCCTTTGGCCTGATCCTGACGAGCCTGTCGGGCGCCGGGGACCTGCGGAGCATTGGCTCGGGCAATATCGGCGCCACCAATGTGCTGCGGACCGGGCGCAAGGGAATTGCGGCGGCAACCCTGCTGCTCGATCTGCTCAAGGCACTGGCGGCCGTGCTGCTGGTCCGGGCATACTGGCCGGGGCATGAAGCGCTGGCCGCGCTCGGCGCGATCCTAGGGCACTGTTTCCCGGTCTGGCTGCGGTTCAAGGGCGGCAAGGGCGTCGCCTCGATGATGGGCGCGTCGCTCGCGCTAGCCTGGCCGATCGGCGCCGCCTATGCGGTCACCTGGCTGGGCTTGCTGGCGGTCACGCGGATTTCCTCGCTGGCGGGAATGGTCGCGGCGATAGTCGCCCCGATTGCCGCCTGGTGGCTGGGCCTGACGGACTATGCCCAGGTGCTGGCCGTCATCGCCGTGCTGGTGCTGATCCTCCATCGCGGGAACATCCAGCGGCTGCTGGCCGGTACTGAACCGCGCGTCGGCAGCAAGGCCTGATGGAAGCGCTCAGCCAGGCGGAGGCCTTCGCGCGCATCCGCCTGCTGCGCTCGCCCAATGTCGGGCCGGTTTCCTATCGCCAGCTGCTGCATCGCTTCGGCTCGGCGGAGGCTGCGCTGGCGGCCTTGCCCGACCTCGTCCAGCGTGGCGGATGTGGCTATCAGCCCGCCAGTGAAGAGCGGGTGTCAGCGGAAGTGCAGGCAGTCCGCTCGGCCGGGGCACGTTACCTGTTTCACGATTCGTCGGACTATCCCCCTTTGCTGGCCGAACTGGAAGGTGCGCCGCCAATCCTGACCTGCCGCGGCGACACTGCGCTGGGTCAGCGACCTGCCGTGGCAATCGTCGGCGCGCGCAATGCCTCGGCCGCCGCGGTCAAGCTGGCGCGGATGTTCGCGGGCGAACTAGCCGAGGCCGGTTTCGTCGTGGTCTCGGGCCTGGCCCGCGGGATCGACGGGGCCGTGCATCAGGCGGCGCTGGCCGGCGGCACGATTGGTGTGATCGCCAGCGGGATCGAGATTGCCTATCCGCCCGAACATGCCGAACTGCAGGAAGCGGTGGCGACGCAGGGCTAGTTGCTGGCCGAACAGCCACCGGGGACTGAGCCGCTCGCTCGCCATTTCCCTTCGCGCAACCGGATCATCGCCGGAATTGCCGCCGGCACGCTGATTGTCGAGGCGGCACCCAAGTCTGGTTCGCTGATTACTGCTCGGCTGGCGGGGGAAGCGGGGCGCGAGGTGATGGCCGTGCCCGGCTCACCGCTCGACAGCCGCTCACAGGGCTGCAATCAGCTGATGCGCGACGGGGCAACGCTGGTCCAGCGGACCGAAGACGTGATCGAGCAGCTGACCAGCTTCCATGGCCAGCCGCGCTCGGTCCTGCGCGAAAGTGCGGCAGACTGGGACTACGCGGAACCGGTCGGTGATCCAGCCGATATCGCCAGCCTGCTGACTACTGCCCCGGTGGCAGTCGATGAACTGGTCCGGCAAAGTGGAGCGAGTGCTGGGGCGGTGCAAATGGCGCTGCTGGAGCTGGCCGGCAGCCTAGTCCGTCACGCCGGCGGCCGGGTCAGCCGCACTTGATCTTGGATGGAGGAGTACGCATGACCGATCTCGTCTTCCCGCGCCGCATGTTCCGCTGGGCCGCGATTTATGGCGTGATTGTGCTCGCTCCGCTCTACTTCACGCCGCTGCCGCCGGTCATGGCTGAGACATTCCTGGGCTTCGTCGGCCTCGCGCTGGTGTTCCAGGCGGTCTTCTGGATCATCGGCGGAGATCCGGTGAAGTACCGGGCCTTGATGCTGCCGGCCGTGGCAGAGAAGCTGGTCTTCGGCCTGCCTGCCCTGGCATTGTTCGCTCAGGGCTATCCCGTGCCTCCGCCGGTCGCGGTCTTTGCGGCGATCGACGTGGCTTTGGGGTTGGGCTTCTGGTTGGCCTGGCGCCAGACGCGCTCGTCCCGCGGTTAGTCGTTCCGGTCGCAGGGCGGATCCATATCGCCGCCGCGGCAGATCACTGATCCGCTCAGCACGGCCTCGGCCCATTGCACGTCATCCTCGGTCGGCAAGCTGCGGAACGCCACCTGGCGGGCCATCAGGTCCTGCTCGCCGGTCACCAGCAGCAGGAAAAAGGTTTCCGGCTTGCCAGTGGCAGGAAGCGCCGCACAATCGATCCGGACCTGCACCGCCGGCCGGCCGGAAACGGTCAACTCGTTTGGTGCGGTGCTGGTAGCCCCGGGGCAGGATTGGGCGACGCCCCGGATCATCAATCGCGCGAAGTCGGCCGGGGCGATCCGCGCGGCCAGCCCGGCAAAGCGCTGCGTCGTGATCATCCGCGACCAGCGCTGAACCGTCTCGCCCTGCGGCACCTCCTCGCGGATCGAGCGTTGCTGGTCGCCCGCCTTGTAGCCCACGACATAGCCCGGCAGCAGCGCGCCCTCCAGCCGTTCCGGCCCGGTGGCCTGCGCGGACAGACTGGACGAAGCCACAGCCAGCACCAGTCCCAGCTTGCCCCAAAACCGTGCCATTCATCCCCCTTGACGTCTGGCCAACCGCGCCGCCACCCTCGCGTGTACGTATACGCGTAAGGATTGCAATCACCCGTCATGCAACTTGTCATCGTTGAATCCCCGGCCAAGGCCAAGACCATCGAGAAGTATCTGGGCAAGGATTTCACCGTCCTCGCCTCCTATGGTCACATCCGCGATCTGCCGCCGAAGGACGGCTCGGTCCGCCCCGACGAAGACTTCGCGATGGACTGGGAGCTCTATGGCGACAAGGCCAGCCGGGTGAAGGCGATCACCGATGCCGCCAAGTCGGCTGACCGCCTGATCCTCGCAACCGACCCTGACCGTGAAGGCGAAGCAATCTCTTGGCACGTCCGCGAACTGCTGGCCAAGCGCAAGGCGCTGCCCAAGGACGTGCAGCGCGTCACCTTCAACGCGATCACCAAGGATGCGGTGACCACCGCGATGGGGCAGCCGCGCGAACTCGATCAGGACCTGATCGATGCCTACATGGCGCGCCGCGCGCTCGACTATCTGTTCGGCTTCACGCTCTCGCCGGTGCTGTGGCGCAAGCTGCCCGGCGCCAAGAGCGCGGGCCGCGTCCAGTCGGTGGCGCTCAGGCTGATCTGCCAGCGCGAGCATGAGATCGAGCTGTTCCGCCCGCAGGAATACTGGTCGGTCGCCGCACAGCTGGAGCATGACGGCACGGCCTTCACCGCCCGCCTTGTCAAGTTCGATGGCGAGAAGCTCGAGAAGCTGAGCCTGGGCGACCAGGGCAGCGCGGAGCGGGCCAAGGCCGCTGTCGAAGGCGGGGCCTTCCGCGTCGAGGAGATCGATACCCGGCCAACCCGCCGCAACCCCTGGCCGCCGTTCACCACCTCGACCCTGCAGATGGAAGCCGCGCGCAAGCTGGGTTTTGCCGCTGCGCACACCATGCGGGTTGCGCAGAACCTCTATGAGGCCGGCGCGATCACTTACATGCGGACCGACGGGGTGCAGATGGACCCCAGCGCCATTTCCGCGGCGCGCAAGGCGATCAGCAATCGCTATAACAACGGGCACTATCTACCGGAAAAGCCGCGACATTATGAAACGAAGGCCAAGAACGCCCAGGAAGCCCACGAAGCGATCCGTCCGACCGATTTTGGCCGCGATCACTTCGGCAGCGGCGATGAAGCGCGGCTTTACGAGCTGATCTGGAAGCGCGCGATTGCCAGCCAGATGGCCAGCGCCCAGATCGAGCGCACCACCGTGACCCTGCGCGATGGCACCGGGCGGCACGAGCTGCGCGCAACCGGCCAGGTCGTGAAGTTCCCCGGCTTCCTGGCGGTCTATGACGAAACCCTCGACCAGAAGCCCGGCGATGACGAGGATGACAGTGGCCTGCTGCCGGTGATGGTCAAGGGTGACAGCCCGGCCAAACGCGCCGTTGAGGCCAGCCAGCACTTCACCCAGCCGCCGCCGCGCTATTCCGAAGCAACGCTGGTCAAGCGGCTGGAAGAGCTTGGCATCGGCCGGCCGTCGACCTATGCGGCCACGATCCAGGTGATCAAGGATCGCAATTACGTCCGTACCGAGAAAAATCGTTTCTTTGCAGAGGAATCCGGCCGCCTCCTCACAGCCTTTCTGGAACGCTTCTTCCCGCGCTATGTCGCCTATGACTTTACCGCCGGGATGGAAGAGGAGCTCGACGATGTTTCCGGCGGGCGGGCCGAATGGAAGGCCGTGCTGGCTGCGTTCTGGAAGGACTTCAAGCCCAAGTCCGATGAGGTGATGGGCCAGAAGCCGTCCGAAGTGACCGAGGCGCTCGACGAATACCTGTCCGACTACCTGTTCCCTGCGCAGGAAGACGGCGGCGATCCGCGCAAGTGCCCCAATTGCGGGAACGGTCGCTTGTCGCTGCGCGGTGGGCGGTTCGGGGCCTTTGTTGCCTGCTCGAACTATCCGGAATGCAAGTTCACCCGCAAGTTCGCTCAGCCGGGCGGCGGCGGGGCAGAGGCCGATGGCGAGATCGGCAAGCATCCCGAAACCGGCGAACCGATCAGCCGCAAGGCCGGCCGGTTCGGTCCCTACATCGAAATGGGCAGCGGCAAGGAAGCCAAGCGCAGCTCGATCCCCAAGGACATCGGCGAGCTTGATCTGGACTGGGCGGTCAAGCTGCTGAGCCTGCCGCGCACGATCGGTAATCATCCCGAATCGGGCGAGCCGATCACCGCCAGTCTGGGCCGCTATGGCCCCTATCTGGCGCACCAGGGCAAGTATGCGAAGCTGCGCTCCACCGCCGAGATTTTCGAGACCGGCATGAACAGTGCCGTGGCCAAGCTGGCCGAGGCCGCGAACGGTGGCGGGCGCGGCGCGCGCGCCAGTGCCGAGCCGCTCAAGACCTTTGGTCCGCACCCCGAAAGCGGCGGCGAAATGAAGCTAATGGCCGGGCGCTATGGTCCCTATGTCACTGACGGAACGACCAATGCCACCCTGCCGCGCGACAAGCAGCCGGAAGCCCTGACGGCCGAGGAAGCGGCCACGCTGATCACCGAAAAGGCAGCCAAAGGCCCGGCCAAAAAGGGTGGGCGCAAGAAGGCTCCGGCCAAGAAGAAAGGACCGGCGAAAAAGGCCACCAAGAAGGCCTGACACGGGTCGTCGCAGCGTTCGGATTTCGGAAAGGATTGCTGGTTACCACCGGGGCGCAGGCCTCGGGCAGTGCGACCTTGATCGAGATCGAAATCCAGAATGAATCGTACCAGAGCCAGGAGCGGCTGCGCTTCGCCTCGGTGCCGCGGATCGGAGAAGGGATCCGGCTGCAGGAGCCGAACGGGTTCTGGGCCTCCTATGACGTGCTCGACGTATGGTACCAGAAGGCTGATTTCGGCGATGTCTGGATGCCCTATCTCCACGTCCGCCGCACGGCGGGTGAGGCTGGCGGACTGCTGCCGGGCATGGTTGGCGGGGAGGTCGTGCCATTCGCGACCTGATCAAACGTTCGCATCAGCCGGTGGAGCCAGCGGCGATGGGCCGCGCGGCAATCCCGCCGGTCCAGACGCCGTCAGCACCGGTTGCCGTGCCGCAACCGCAGCCCGAAGCACCGCGCCAGCGCCACTGCCTGATCGTCGATGATTCGCGCGTGGTTCGCAAAGTCTCGCGCCGGATTGTCGAGGCGCTGGGTTATGTCGTGACCGAGGCCGAGAATGGCCAGGAAGCGCTCGGCCGTTGCCAGCTCTCGATGCCCGATCTGGTCCTGCTTGATTGGGACATGCCGATCATGACCGGGATCGAATTCATCGCCTCGTTCCGCGCGATCCGCGGCAATGAACGGGCCAAGGCGGTGTTCTGCACCAGCAAGTCCGGCGCGCATGACATCCACCACGGCATTGCTGCCGGGGCGGACGAATATGTCACCAAACCGTTCGACGAGGCGACCCTGCGCGCCAAGTTGCAGGCGATCGGGGCAATCTGAGCGCAGATTGCGCGCACGGCATCAACGCAGTCCTGCGGATTCGCTGGACTTTAGTTGATGAAACACGCGCGCAGAGCCATATAGGCGCGAGCGACAAGTGCATGAATCAACGGTAGAAAGAGCGGCCCCCAGTTTACCTTGTTGAGACCGGGTAGGAAAATCATGGGGGCCTGCTGCCAATTGCGCTAAGCCCGCCCCATGGCCGAACAGTTCACCAAGCACCGCCAGCCGTGGAAGAGCGACGAAGTCGCCAAGCTGCGCACCCTTGCCGCCAAGGGCAAGGGCCTGAAGGAGATCGCCAAGGCGCTCAACCGCAGCGAGGAATCGACCAAGGAGCGTGCCAAGATCGACGGGATCGGGATTGCGAAGCTGCGCTAACTGATCTTCTTGAAGGCCAGCATCTCGCCGATCTGACGGGTCGATCCGGGATGGAAGCCGGCCTCTTCCTGCCAGTCCTTCGGATTGCGGAAGGTGCCGAAGATAATGTCGAAGATCGGCAGGTCACCGTAATTGTAGGCATGCAGCCCGCGCTGGTGGTGGACCGAATGGCTCTCCGGGCGCTGGACGATATATCCCAGCCATTGCGGCGTCTTGATGTTGACGTGCTGGAACATGGCCGGGAAAGTGCCGATCGCACTGATGAGCAGCGCTGCTTCGGCGGATACGCCCACGATCAAGACCAGCGAAAGCGAGCCGAGCAGGGCCCAGCCGAGCGAATCCAGCGGGTGGAACCAGAAGGCACCCCAGATGTCGACGCGCTCGGCGCTGTGATGCATCTGGTGGGTATGGCGCCACAGCCAGTCAAAGCTGTGCATGGTGCGGTGCCACCAGTAGACCCCCAGCTCATAGACGAAGAGGCCGCCGATCACCTGCAGCCACAGGGGATAGGTATCGGCCGGGATCAGGCGGTACTGGCCAAGAGTGCTGTCCCACAGCAGAGGCGCATAAGTGATGATGGCAAAGTAACTGAGCGCCGAAAGCGTACCGAGCAGCCGCCACTGCGGCACTTCGGGAACCCGATGCCCGCGGCCGAAATGATCGAGCAGCGCGAGCAGCACTAACATGCTCAGCGCGATGTAGTGGTATGTGTTCACCGGCAGTCTCCCCCAAAGAAACTGCGACCCCGATGCGGGGAGAATAGATCGGATTGGCGATCCCGGCAAATGTGCCGATTAAATCAGATGATGGCGTGTAGCTCTTCCTCTGGGGAGAGCTCGGCGGGTTCTGGCACCACATGCTTGGTACACTTGCTTGACGCCTGCACTGCCAGCCCGCGCAAATCCTGCTCCGCCAGTTTCATTTGTTCGATCACCAGGGGGACGGGTGTGATGTCGACACTGGCAAATTTGACGAACCTCTCATTACCAGCGGCTCGATTGCCGGTCAGAAGGTTCACGAAGACGTAAAGCGATTTCTGATTCGCTGCGAATGTCCGCAGTTCAGGCCAGCCAAATCGTATTTCGGCCGATTTACGCCAATAGGGAACCGTCGCCAATCCGCCAAATCCTGCGGCTTCCGTGTGTGAAAGCCAGATCGCAATGGGTGTCCTGAATTTCTTCTGCGAGTAAACCGTCAGATGCAGCACTACCAGATCGGGGTCGAACACCGGTTGCGGCTTGACCTTGCCGGGCAGCTCGTAGCGCGTGCCAGAACCAAAACTTGCCCGAAGGTAGACATCATTCGCGTCGGTCCGAATCCAGTGCGGCCAGCCGGTCGAACCAGCCTGCAGCCAATCCATCGAGAGCTTACTTATGCTGCCGTCCGGTTCAACTTCGGCGCGAGCCTGGATCGACTCTGGCCCCGGATCAGAGGCGAGCCATTGCTTGGCAGTTTCGCCTTTGTTTGTTGCATTCAAAAAGGTCGGCAATTGGCCGAACTGATCTGGAACAAGGAACTTTCGTTCAACCGAGCATTGAAAAAAAGTGGCTGCCTGGCGCCCGATTTGGTTGGGCAGCAATCGGCTGAGATGTCAGGCTAGCCGAGATGGCCGCTACTGCGGCAAACCCCACAGGGCCGATACGCCAGACTCTTACTTCACCCACTCCAGCCCCAGCTCTTCGTAGATTTCCTTGTCGTCTTCCCACTTCTCGTCGACCTTGACGTGGAGGAAGAGGTGGACCTTGGTGCCGAGCAGTTCGGTCAGTTCCTTGCGCGCCGCTTCGCCGATCGACTTCAGCCGCGCGCCGCCCTTGCCCAGGACAATGCCCTTCTGGCTGTCGCGGGCGATGACGATCTGCTGGTGGATCTCGACCGAGCCGTCCTTGCGCTGCGTATAGCTTTCGGGGCGGACGGTGCTGTCATAGGGCAGCTCGTCGTGCAGCTGGCGGTAGAGCTGCTCGCGAGTGATTTCGGCCGCCAGCAGGCGCTCGCTGGCGTCGGACACCTGGTCTTCGGGATAGTGCCAGGGGCCCTCGGGCATCAGCTCGGCCAGCCGGGCCTTGAGTTCGGGCACGCCGTCCCCGGTCAGGGCCGAGATGAAGAACACTTCGGAGAACTGACCTTCGCCGGCCAGAGCCTGGGCGGTGACCAGAAGCGGCTCCTTGGCCACTTCATCGACCTTGTTGAGCACCAGGATCTTGCGTTCCGGCCGCCCGGCCAGGCTGGTCAGGATCGGTTCGAGGTAATCGAGCTTCTTCTTGCGGCCATCAACGATCAGCAGGATCGCATCAGCCTCTGAGGCGCCTTCCCAGGCGGCGTTGACCATCGCCCGGTCGAGCCGGCGCTTGGGCGCGAACAGGCCGGGGGTATCGGCCAGGATGATCTGGGCGGAGCCTTCCAGTGCAATGCCCATCAGCCGGGCGCGGGTGGTCTGGGCCTTGGCCGAAACGATCGCCACCTTCTGGCCGACCAGGGCATTGACCAGGGTGGACTTGCCCGCATTGGGCGCGCCAAGCACGGCGACAAGGCCGCAGCGGGGAGTTGAATTGTCTGTCATCCCGGGTCCCATACCGGAGCGCGGCCCGATTGTCGAAGGGGATGGCTTACCCGAACCGCTTCATAAATTCCGCTGCTGCCAGGGTTTCGGCTTCCTGCTTGCTGCCGGCGCTGGCTTCGGCCTCGCCCACGCCGTGGACCGCGACGGCGACGGTGAAGCGGGCGGCGTGATCCGGGCCAGAGCGTTCGACCAGGCGGTATTCGGGCATCTTCCGCCGGTTGCCCGCGCACCATTCCTGGAGGGCGGACTTGGGGTGCTTACGCTGGCCGGTCTGGCCGCCGACGGCATCGGCCCACAGGCGGCGGACCATGGTGCGGGTGGCATCAAAGCCGTGGGTGACGAAGCTGGCGCCGATCACCGCCTCCATCACATCGCCCAGGATATTGTCGCTATCGGCCCCGCCATCGTCGCGGGCCTGCTTGCCCAGGCGGATATGGGTGCCAAGGCCAATGCCGCGGGCAATCCGGGCGCAGGTGGCGCGCGATACCAGCGCGTTGAGTCGCTGCGAGAGGCGGCCTTCGTCACCCGTCTCGGCGGCGTGGAGCCATTCGGCAATGACCAGGCCAAGCACCCGGTCACCCAGGAATTCCAGCCGCTGGTAATCGCGTGCCGCCCCGGTCGAGCCGTGGGTCAGGGCTTCCAGCCACAGTGCCTCGTCCACCGGCGGCCGGCCGGCCAGGTCAGTCAGGAAGGCATGGGCTTCGGGGGCAAGCATGGCCGGATCAGAACGTGCCGCCCAGCCGGTCCCACCGCGCGGCGGTGAACCAGGTCCAGGGCTTGAACCATTCGACGCTGCCGTCGGTCGACCAGATCATGAAGCTGGCGCGGCCGACCAGGTTGTCCATCGGCACCAGGCCGATCCCGCGGCCGGGCTCGGCCGGGAAACGGCTGTCTTCCGAATTGTCGCGGTTGTCGCCCATCAGGAACAGGTGACCTTCGGGGACCAGCACCGGGGCGGTGTTGTCCATGAAGCGCGGGCCGAGATCGAGCACTTCGTAATGCCGCCCGCCGGGCAGGGTTTCACGGTAACGCGGATAGCGGCACACGTCGGTGCCATCGTCGCGCCTGGCAATGAACTGCAGCGAATAGCACTGGGTGTTGGGCGAAATCGGGATCTCGAAATCGGCGATCCGTTGCTTCGGCGCGGGCACGCCGTTGAGGTACAGCTGGCCATCGACCATCTGCACCAGATCGCCAGGCAGGCCGATCACCCGCTTGATGTAGTCCAGCTCTTTCAGCGGCGGCTGCTTGAAGATCACCACGTCGCCGCGCTGCGGCGGGCTGGCCAGCACGCGCTCTTCGGGCAGGAGCGGCAGCGCGAAGGGCAGCGAATAGCGTGAATAGCCATAGGGCCATTTGGCGGCGAGCAGATAGTCACCGTTGACCAGCCGCGGCAGCATCGATTCGCTGGGGATGTTGAAAGGCGAAAAGACCAGGCTACGGAACAGCGTGACCAGCACCACCAGTTTCAGCAGGAAGATCAGGAAGCTGTCTTCCTTCTTTCCTTCTTCCTGCGCGGGCGCGGATTCTGCTTCCGCCTCAGCAACTTCCGGCGCGGCCGCAGGTACGACGGGGTCGTCGGGCAGAGGCTCTGTTTGGGCGGCCGGATCGGTCATCCCTCTGTCCATCGGAGGGCCAGCGGCGCGCGTCAAGGGTCTGCGTCATGCCGGCCTGCGCGGGGCACGGGAACAATGGACTGATGCGCATACGTTTTTATGGCCCTTTCCCTAGGCCCGGCGCAGGGGCATAGGGCGCGCGACAGCAAGGAGCAGAATGATGAGCGATGCCGTTGCCGCAGCCTGGACCACTCTGGCGGGTCTGCCCCGGCCGAGCCTGGCCGAACTGTTTGCCGATCCGGCGCGGCTCGATCTGCTATCGGCGCGGCTGGAGCTGCCGGGCGGGGCGATCCGGTTCGACTGGTCGAAGACCCACCTCGATCCCGCGCACCTGGCAGGCTTCACCGCCCTGGCCGAGGCGGTAGGCTTCAAGCGCGCGCGCGGCGCGATGTTTGCGGGTGAGAAGATCAACGTCACCGAAGGCCGCGCGGTGGAGCACACCGCCCAGCGCGGCATCGGGCGCGACAGCAGCGTGGAGGAAGCCGCGATGCTCCATGCCCGGATGGCCGGACTGGTTGCCGCGATCCACGGCGGCGCACTGGGCGAGGTGCGGCACCTGATCCACATCGGCATCGGCGGCTCGGCGCTGGGGCCGGCACTGGCGCTCGATGCCCTGACCCGAGGCGGGGCGGTGGCCGATGTCAATGTCGTCGCCAACATCGACGGCTGCGCGCTGGAAGCGGCCTTTGCCAAGTGCGATCCGGCCACCACGCTGATCGCGGTCGCCTCCAAGACCTTCACCACCACCGAGACCATGACCAACGCCATGTCGGCGCTGGCCTGGCTGCGCGAGAACGGGGTGGAGGATCCCTATGGCCGCGTGATCGCGCTCACCGCCTATCCCGACAAGGCTGTCGAATGGGGTGTCGACGAGACCCGCGTCCTGCCCTTCGGTGAGAGCGTCGGCGGGCGTTATTCGCTGTGGTCCTCGATCGGCTTTCCGATCGCCCTGGCATTGGGCTGGGACGAATTTGCCGAGTTCCTGGATGGCGCGGCGGCGATGGACCGGCATTTCCTGGAGGCTGACGGGGCCGACAACCTGCCGCTGCGCGCCGCCTTTGCCGACCTGACCTATGCCCGCCTGCGCGGCTGCCAGACCCGCGCGGTCTTTGCCTATGACGAGCGGCTGCGGCTGTTCCCATCCTACCTTCAGCAGCTCGAGATGGAGAGCAACGGCAAGACGGTGAAGGCCGATGGCAGCCCGGTAGACGGGGCCACCGCGCCGATCACCTGGGGCGGGGTGGGGACGGATGCCCAGCATGCCGTGTTCCAGCTGCTCCACCAGGGCACCCACGTGGTGCCGGTGGACTTCATCGCCTGCATTGCCGCCGGGGACGAGCTGGCGCCCGAGCATCACCGCAATCTCCTCGCCAACTGCTTCGCCCAGGGCGCGGCGCTGATGGCGGGTAAGGCAGCGGACGATCCGGCGCGGGCCTATCCGGGCAATCGCCCTTCGGCGACTATCCTGTGCGATGACCTCAACGCCGCCACGCTCGGCGCATTGATCGCTTTTCATGAGCACCGGACTTTCGCCAATGCCGTGCTGATGGAGATCAATGCCTTTGACCAGTTCGGGGTCGAGCTGGGCAAGGAAATCGCCAAGTCGATCGGCACGGCTGGCGCTCAGTTCGATGCCAGCACCAGCGCCCTGCTGGCCGAGGCGGGGCTGGCATAAGGCGCAGGTCCGCCCCATATGCGGGGCAAAGGGAGCTTCCGATGGCAGATTTCGACTACGACCTGTTCGTGATCGGCGCAGGGTCGGGCGGCGTGCGCGCTAGCCGGATTGCCGCCTCGCACGGCGCGAAGGTGGCCGTAGCCGAAGAATTTCGCGTTGGCGGCACCTGCGTGATCCGCGGCTGCGTGCCCAAGAAGCTGCTGGTCTATGCCAGCCACTTCGCCCACTCGCTGCATGACGCGCCCACCTATGGCTGGACGCTGGAAGGGGCGAGCTTCGACTGGTCCAAGCTGCGCGACTTCGTCGCCAGCGATGTCGACCGGCTCGAGCGGGCCTATACCTCGACGCTCGACAGCAACAAGGTCGAGCATTTCCACGAGCGCGCGACCGTCGCCGGGCCGAACACGGTACGGCTGGCCAGCGGGCGCGAGATCACCGCGAAGACCATCCTGATTGCGGTTGGCGCTTGGCCGGTCATGCCGGACTTTGCGGGCGTCGAGCACTGCATCACTTCGAACGAGGTGTTCCACCTGCCTGAACTTCCAAAGCGGGTCGTGATCCAGGGTGCAGGCTATATCGCGCTGGAATTTGCCGGGGTGTTCAACGCGCTCGGCAGCCAGGTGACCGTGGTCAACCGCAGCGACAAGATCCTGCGCGGCTATGATCATGACCTGACCGACCGGCTGCTGCCGATCCTCCAGGCGCGCGGGATCGAATTCGGCTTCAACCGCCCGATCCGGCAGGTTGAAAAGCAGGCCGATGGTTCGCTGCTGGTCCATGCGGGCGAGGGTGAGCCGATTGCCGCCGATGTCGTGCTGGTTGCCACGGGCCGCCGCCCCAAGACTGATGGCCTTGGCCTGGACAATGTAGGGATCACCCTTGGCAGCAACGGCGAGATCCCGGTCGATGAGTATAACGCGACCGCCTGCGCCAGCATCTATGCCGTGGGCGATGTGACCGACCGGGTGCAGCTGACCCCGGTGGCGATCCGCGAGGGCCATGCCTTTGCCGATACGGTCTTCGGTCAGACGCCGCGCACCACGGCCTATGACCATATCCCTAGCGCGGTCTTCACCCAGCCGCCGATTGGCGCTGTCGGCCTGACCGAGCATGAGGCGCGGGCGCAGTTCCCCGAGGTCAAGGTCTTCAAGTCCGACTTCCGGCCGATGCAGAACATGTTCTCTGAAGTGGCCGAGCGCGGCTATTACAAGCTGGTGGTCGATGGACAGAGCGACCGCGTGCTGGGGGTCCACATGCTTAGCCCAGATGCGCCGGAAATCCTCCAGGCCGCTGCCATTGCGGTGAAAGCCGGACTGACCAAGGCCCAGTTCGATGCTACCGTCGCACTGCATCCCAGCATGGCCGAAGAGCTGGTCCTGATGCGTTAGTTGCATTCTGCAACTTGAATGCTAGGCTCCCCGGCAAGAACACAGGGGAGAATGGCGATGCAACTCGCAGGCAAGACCGTGCTCGTTACCGGCGGGACCGACGGGATCGGCGCCCAGCTGATCCTGCAATTGCGCGACAAGGGCGCAACGGTGATCACGCAAGGCCGCAATGCAGAGCGTGTCGCGGCGACGCGCGACGAAGGCTTCGAGGTGATCCAGGCCGATCTTTCCACCCAGGCCGGGGTCGATGCCGTGCTGGCCGGCGTGAAGGGCCGGCATATCGACATTCTGGTCAACAATGCCGGGGCGGGGGTTGATCATGACTTCCGCGAAGCCGCGCCAGACCTCGCGGCGTCGGACGCCACGATCTTCCTCAATCTCAACGCCCCGATCCACCTGATCGCCGGGCTGATGCCGGTGCTCAAGGCCCGGCCCGAGGCGATGATTGTCAACGTAACCTCGGGCCTAGCGATTGCCCCGCGCGCGGGCGGGCCGGTCTATTGCGCGACCAAGGCGGCGCTGCGGTCCTATTCGCAGGCGCTGCGCTATCAGTTGCAGGGCACCGGTGTGCATGTGCTGGAAGCGCTGCCCCCGGTGGTCGAGACCAAGCTTACGGCCGGGCGCGGCAGCAAGAAAATGGCGCCGGACGAGTGCGCCCGCCAGATCGTTTCCGCGATGGAGCAGGGCGCTGACGAGGCCAATGTCGGCATGGTCAAGGTGCTGCAACTGGTGAACTCGATTTCGCCGGCGCTGGCGCGCAAGATCATGATCCGGTTTTAAGGGGTAACGACAATGGCAGGCACAGTCTTCGTTTCCGGAGGCAGCGGCTATATCGCCGGCTTCCTCATCCGCCAGCTGATCGATGCGGGCTGGACCGTTCATACCTCGATCCGCGATCTCGCCAAGGAAAGCGCGGTGCGTGCCAGCCTGGCGGTGGACAACAGCAAACTTAAGTTCTTCGCCGCCGACCTAATGAGCGATGCCGTCTGGGCCGAGGCCATGGCTGGCTGCAGCCACGTCGCCCACGTCGCGTCCCCGCTGCCCGCCAATGCTCCGAAAACAGACGATGAGCTGATCGTGCCGGCCCGTGATGGCGCCTTGCGCGCGCTGAAGGCGGCCAAGGCGGCGGGGGTGAAGCGCTTTGTCATGACCAGCTCGATGGCGGCGATCGCCTATGGTCACGGCCGGTCAAAGACCGTTTTCACTGAGGCCGATTGGACAGATCCGGCCAGCCCGGATGCCTATGCCTACGTCAGGTCCAAGACCATCGCCGAACGCGCCGCGCGCGACTGGGTGGCGGCCGAAGGCGGAGACATGGAGTTCGTCACGGTCAACCCATCGCTGGTGCTCGGACCACTGCAATCGGGCGATTTCTCGACCTCGCTCGAGGCGATCAAGAAGCTGCTCGAAGGCTCGCTGCCGGGTCTACCGAACCTGGGCTTCGGCGTGGTCGACGTGCGCGACGTGGCCGATATGCATGTGCGCTGTCTGACCATGCCGGACATGGCGAACGAGCGCTTCATCTGCTCCGGCCCGTTCCTGATGATGGCCGAAGTCGCCGCGATCCTGCGCGAAGGGCTGGGACCGCAAGGCCGCAAGGTGCCAAAGCGCAAGCTGCCCGACTGGCTGATGCGGCTGGTTGGCCGCTTCGATCCGGTGGTGCGGCAGGTTCTGGGCGAGCTCGGCAATGTCCGCGATACCGATATCAGCCATGCTCGCACCAAACTCGGCTGGAACCCTCGCCCGCCGGAGGAGAGCATTCTCGATACCGCGCGCGACATGATCCGGCTGGGGATCGTAAAGGCTTAGCCCACCCGGTACGGTACCACCCCGCGCTGGTCGGGGTCGACACTGATCGCCCGGTCGCTGGGCGGGAAGGCGCGCTGGTCGCAATCGGCGCGGGGGCAGATGCGGCAGGAAATGCCGATCCGGGCAGCTGCGCTGGTGGAGCGCAGGTCCAGCCCATCAGCATAAATGAACTCGCTGGCGTGCTCGGCCTCGCAGCCCAGCGCCACGGCATAGCGGCGCGGGGCGCGGTCGTATGAGCCAGAGGGCTTCACCAGCCCCTTGGCCATCGAGACGTAGCGCACCCCGTCGGGCGTCTCGGCCAGCTGGACCAGGATCCGGTCGGGGATCGCTACGGCCTCGTGCACGATCCACAGCGGGCAGGCCCCGCCGAACCGGGCGAATTGCAGCCGGGTCGCCGAATGGCGCTTGGTGATGTTGCCGGCCATGTCGACCCGGCAGAAGAAGAATGGCACCCCGCGCGCATCCTCACGCTGGAGCGTGGAGAGGCGGTGGCAGGCCTGTTCGAAACTGACGCCGAACTGCTGCGCCAGCCGGTCGATATCGTGGCGCACCGCGCGCGCGGCGCTGCGGAAGCGGCGATAGGGCATCAGCAAGGCGCCCGCCGCGTAATTGCACAGGCCGACGAACAGCAATTGCCGGCTGGCGGCGCTACGCAGCTCGGCGCTTTCAACAACCGCGGCGATTTCGTCCTTCAGCGCCAGGGCGGCAAGCTGGTGAGCAAGCTGGAAGCGGCGGGTTTCGGAGGGCTGGCCAGGGTCGATCGTCAGGTGGCCCATTTGCGCATCGTAGGAGCGCAGACCGGCTTGCCCTGAGTAGATCAACGAGACCGAGAGCGCGCCCTTGAGGTAGCCTTCGATTGCACTCGTATCGGGGGAGGGGGTGCCCAGCCGTTCGCCCAGTGCCTCGGCGGCGCGGTCGAGGCTGTCGACATAGTTGCCCGCCAGGTGGAACCAGTCGCGCACTTCCTCCCACGGCAGGCGCGGGCCGCTGGTGCCCTCGGCCGCCAGCGCCTCATCCACCATTTGCAGCCGCTGGCCGGACCGGCGATAAGCTTCGTGCAGGGCAATGAAGCGCTCGGCCAGCACCGGCTGCTGTTCGGCAAAGCGGGCGAGTTGCGCCGCGTCCATGGGTTCGGCAAACAGCGGATCGGCATTGGCTTCGCGCAGCGCGGCCAGCCGTGTTTCCGCATCGCCTGCACCAATCTCGCGCCAGTCGAGCGGAAAGGCGCGGCTGAGCCGTTCGATCAGCGCCGGGGTCAGCGGGCGATCATCGTTCTCCAGTTGCGAGAGATAGGAGGTGCTGATCGCCAGCCGCGCGGCCAGCTCGGCCTGCTTCAGGCGGTGCTCGGCGCGGATCGCCCGCAGGCGGGTTCCGGCGAAAAGGCGGCGCGGCGTCATGGTGCTGTCGTAGTTTGCAAAGTATCACTTCGCAACTTCGCAAATTCACATTGGACATTGCCCGCCCGCCGTTCCATCCCGCAGGCTTGGAATTGGGAAACGGGGATTTCATGTCCGCAAACATCGCCGAAATGGAACGTCGCCGCGCCGCCGCCCGGGCTGGCGGGGGGCAGAAGCGCATTGATGCCCAGCACGCCAAGGGCAAGCTGACCGCGCGTGAGCGGCTGAGCCTGCTGCTCGATGAAGGCTCGTTCGAAGAAGTCGACATGTATGTCGAGCACAACTGCGTCGATTTCGGCATGCCCGAACAGACCATCCCGGGTGACGGCGTGGTCACTGGCAGCGGCACGATCAACGGCCGCCTGGTCTATGTCTATGCCCAGGACTTCACCGTGTTCGGCGGGGCCGTTTCGGAACGCCATGCAATGAAGATCTGCAAGGTGATGGACGCGGCGATGAAGGTGGGTGCGCCGGTCATCGGCCTGAACGATTCTGGCGGCGCGCGCATCCAGGAGGGCGTGGCTTCGCTCGGCGGCTATACCGAAATCTTCCAGCGCAATGTGCTTGCCAGCGGCGTGGTGCCGCAGCTCTCGCTGATCATGGGGCCCTGCGCCGGCGGGGCGGTCTACTCGCCCGCCATGACCGACTTCATCTTCATGGTGAAGGACAGCTCCTACATGTTCGTCACCGGTCCCGATGTGGTGAAGACCGTGACCAACGAGATCGTGACGCAAGAGGAACTTGGCGGGGCGGTGACGCACAGCACCAAGACCTCGGTCGCCGACCTCGCGCTCGAAAACGATATCGAGGCGCTGCTGACCGCGCGTGACCTGATCAATTACCTGCCAGCCAACAACCGCGAAGGCGTGCCTGAGCGGCCCACCACCGATCCCTATGACCGGATCGAGAATAGCCTTGATACGCTGATCCCGGCCAATGCCAACCAGCCCTATGACATGCACGAAGTGGTGCGCAAGGTGCTGGACGAAGGCGATTTCTTCGAGATCCAGCCGACCCACGCCGCCAACATCATCGTCGGCTTCGGGCGGATCGAAGGGCGCACCGTCGGCGTCGTTGCCAACCAGCCGATGGTGCTGGCCGGCGTGCTCGATATCAACGCCAGCAAGAAGGCCGCGCGCTTCGTGCGGTTCTGCGATGCGTTTGAAATCCCGATCATCACCTTCGTCGATGTCCCCGGCTTCCTCCCCGGCACGGCGCAGGAATATGGCGGGATCATCAAGCACGGCGCCAAGCTGCTGTTCGCCTATGCCGAGGCAACCGTGCCGAAGATCACCGTGATCACCCGCAAGGCCTATGGCGGCGCCTATTGCGTGATGAGCTCAAAGCACCTGCGCGGCGATCTCAACTATTCCTGGCCGACCGGCGAAATCGCCGTGATGGGTGCAAAGGGCGCGGTGGAAATCATCTTCCGCCAGGACATCGGCGATCCCGACAAGATCGCTGAGCGCACTAAGGAATACGAGGACGCCTTCGCCAACCCCTTCGTGGCGGCCAGCAAGGGCTTCATCGACGAGGTGATCCACCCGCGGAATACCAGGCGGCGGATCGCGCTGGGGCTGCGGAAGCTGCGCAACAAGCAGCTCGAGAACCCGTGGAAGAAGCACGACAATATTCCGCTGTAAGGACCAGCCCATGAAACTAGGCCGCCTCAACCACATCGGCGTGGCAACACCGTCCATTGCGGACTCCATCGTCTTTTACCGCGACGTCATGGGCGCGACGAAGATTCATGAGCCGTTTGACCTGGAATCGCAGGGCGTGAAGGTCTGCTTCGTCGATACGCCGGGCGCGGATGGCGCGCTCAACGGCACGCAGATCGAACTGATTGAGCCGCTGCCGGGCAATACCTCGATCCAGAGCTTCCTCGACAAGAACCCGGCCGGTGGCCAGCACCACGTCTGCTACGAAGTGCCCGATATCCACGCCGCCAAGGCTGAGTTCGAGGCCATGGGCAAGCGCGTGCTGGGCGAGCCGCGCATCGGTGCCCACGGTACGCTGATCTTCTTCATCCACCCCAAGGACATGGGCGGGGTGCTGACCGAAATCATGGAAACGCCAAACGAAGATACACACTGGTCGAACTGACCGGCCCTCGGCGACAGATAATTGGAGAGAGACATGGCAGACTACGAAACGATCCTGACCGAGCGCGTGGGCAATGTGCTCAAGATCACTTTAAACCGGCCCGACCGGCTCAACGCCGCCTCGATCCCGCTGGCGGATGAGTTGAGCGCAGCGTTCTATGACCTGGGCGATGCGCGCGCCGTGGTGATCACCGGGGCGGGCAAGGGCTTCTGCTCGGGCGCCGACCTGGCGGCCCGCGGCGAGGCGAGCGCGCTGCAGCAGAAGGGCGGCAGCCATCGCGCGCTGCAGAACCACTACAACCCGCTGGTCACGCAGATCCTGCGTGCGCCGGTGCCGGTGATCACGGCGGTGAACGGGGCAGCGGCTGGTGTCGGCTGCTCGATCGCGCTGGCCGGCGATTTCGTGCTGGCGGGTAAGAGCGCCTACTTCCTCCAGGCCTTCGTCAACATCGGCCTGGTGCCGGACGGCGGCAGCACCTGGCTGCTGGCCCGCGCCATCGGCCGCGCCCGTGCCACCCGCATGATGATGCTTGGTGAAAAGATCAGCGCTGAGCAGGCTGAGGACTGGGGCCTGATCTACAAGGCGGTCGACGATGCCGTGCTGATGGATGAGGCGATGGCGCTGGCCACCCGCCTGTCCGAAGGGCCGACCGTGTCCTATGCGACCATGAAGGCCAACATTGCCACCGCGCTCGACGGCACCCTGTCGCAGGTGCTGCTGGCCGAAGCCGAAGGCCAGCGCATTGCTGGCGCCAGCGAGGACGCGCGCGAGGGCGGCCTGGCCTTCCTCCAGAAGCGCAAGGCTGAGTTCAAGGGCCGCTGATGCTGTTCTTCAACAGCCCGAACCCGGCGCCCAACCCGCGCCGGGTCCGCATCTTTGCGGCGGAGAAGGGGATCGCGCTGCCCATGCGCGATCTCTCGATTCCGGCTCGGGAGCACAAGTCCGAAGAATTCCTGGCCATCAACCCGCGCGGCCAGATCCCCGCACTGCAACTCGATGACGGCACCGTGATCGCCGAAAGCGTTGCGATCTGCCGTTATCTGGAAGCGCTGCATCCGGAGCCGCCGCTGTTCGGCACCGGGGCGCTGGAACAGGCCCAGGTCGAAATGTGGAGCCGCCGCGCCGAGCAGGTGCTGGGCACTCCGGTCAGCGCGGTCTGGGTCCACACCCATGCCTTCACCGCGCCCCTGCCCGGCCGCAATGCCGAATGGGGCGAGGCGAACCGCCCGCGCGTCGACGATGCCATGCGCTTCTTCGATGCCTCGCTGGCGGGCCGCGAATTCCTCGCCGCCGATCACTGCACGATCGCCGATATCCTGTTGCTGACGACGATAGACTTCGCCGGCTTTATCGGCATTCCGATCCCTGAGGATCTTCCCTCCCTGCGCGCCTGGCATGCGCGCGTTTCCGCCCGGCCCAGCGCCGCGGCCTGAATGGTGTACCAATGACGAAACCGACCGTTACCGAATGGCAGGCCGCAGCGGCCAAGGAAGTGAAGGGCAAGGACCTTACCTGGAACACGCCCGAGGGCTTTGCGATCAAGCCGCTGTACACGGCTGAGGACGCTGGCGATCCGGGCCTGCCCGGCTTTGCCCCGTTCACCCGCGGCGTACGCGCCTCGATGTATGCCGGCCGGCCCTGGACGATCCGCCAGTATGCGGGCTTCTCGACCGCCGAGGAATCGAACGCCTTCTACCGCCGGAACCTGGCCGCCGGGCAAAAGGGTCTGTCGGTCGCCTTCGACCTTGCGACGCACCGCGGCTATGACTCTGATCACCCGCGCGTGGTCGGCGATGTCGGCAAGGCCGGCGTGGCGATCGACAGCGTCGAGGACATGAAGATTCTGTTCGACGGCATCCCGCTCGATCAGATGTCGGTCTCGATGACCATGAACGGCGCGGTGATCCCGATCCTGGCCTTCTTCATCGTTGCCGGGGAAGAGCAGGGGGTTGCCCGCAACCTGCTCGACGGGACCATCCAGAACGACATCCTCAAGGAGTTCATGGTCCGCAATACCTATATCTACCCGCCCGAGCCGAGCATGCGGATCGTCTCGGACATCATCGCCTATACCTCGGCGGAAATGCCCAAGTTCAACTCGATCTCGATCTCGGGCTATCACATGCACGAGGCCGGGGCGACGGCGGTGCAGGAGCTGGCCTTCACGATTGCGGACGGCAAGGAATACGTCAAACGCGCGATGGCCGCGGGCCTCGATATCGACAAGTTCGCCGGTCGCCTCAGCTTCTTCTTCGGCATCGGCATGAACTTCTTCATGGAAGTGGCCAAGCTGCGCGCCGCGCGCACGCTGTGGCACCGGGTGATGGACGGGCTGGGCGCCAAGGACGAACGCAGCAAGATGCTGCGCACGCACTGCCAGACTTCGGGCGTGTCCTTGCAGGAACAGGACCCCTACAACAACGTCATCCGCACCACGATCGAGGCGATGGCCGCCGTGCTGGGCGGCACGCAGAGCCTCCACACCAACGCGCTGGACGAAGCCATTGCCCTGCCGACCGATTTCTCGGCCCGGATCGCCCGCAACACCCAAATCGTGCTGGCCGAGGAAAGCGGGATCACCAAGGTCGTCGATCCGCTCGGCGGGTCCTATTACGTCGAGGCGCTGACTTCGACGCTGGTGGAAGAAGCCTGGAAGCTGATCGAGGAAGTGGGCGCGCTGGGCGGCATGACCAAGGCGGTCGCCTCTGGCATGCCCAAGCAGCGGATCGAACAGGCCGCCGCCGCCAAGCAGGCGCGGATCGACCGGGGCGAGGACGTCATCGTCGGCGTCAACAAATACAAGCTGGCGCAGGAAGACCAGCTCGACACGCTGGAGGTGGACAACCACGCAGTGCGCGATGCCCAGATCGCCCGGATCAAGGCGGTCAAGGCCGTGCGGGATGAGGCCAAGTGCCAGGCCGCGCTGGCCGCGCTGGCCGCTGGGGCCAAGGGCGGCGACAACCTGCTGGCGCTGGCCGTCGAAGCCGCCCGCCACCGCGCCACGCTCGGCGAAATCAGCGATGCGATGGAAAGCGTGTTCGGCCGCTATGGCACTCAGCCAGTGCCGGTAACCGGGGTCTATGGCCCGGCCTATGCTGAAGACGCGCGCTACAACCAGGTGCTGGAAGGTGTCGAAGCGGTCACCCGCCGCCTGGGCCGCAAGCCTCGGCTGCTGGTCGCCAAGATGGGCCAGGACGGGCACGACCGCGGCGCCAACGTGATCGCCAGCGCCTTTACCGACATGGGCTTTGACGTGACTTCCGGCCCGCTGTTCCAGACGCCCGAGGAAACCGTTGCCCTGGCGCTGGAGAAGGATGTCGACGCCGTCGGCGCTAGCTCGCTCGCCGCCGGGCACAAGACGCTGGTTCCGCAGTTGATAACCCTGCTGCGCGATGCCGGTCGGCCCGACATCAAGGTGATCGCCGGCGGCGTGATCCCGCCGCAGGACTATGACTTCCTGCGCGAGGCGGGGGTGCAGGGGATCTACGGTCCCGGCTCCAACGTCGTCGAATGCGCCGCCGACATGCTCCGCCTGCTTGGCCACAATATGCCGCCGCTCGAGGCTTAAGGAACGATACGATGTTCAAGAAAATCCTCATCGCCAACCGTGGCGAAATCGCTTGCCGGGTGATCAAGACTGCCCGCCGCATGGGTATCCAGACCGTCGCGGTCTATTCCGATGCCGATGCCCGCGCGCCCTTCGTCCAGATGGCGGACGAAGCCGTGCACATTGGCCCGTCACCCGCCGCGCAAAGCTATCTGATCGCGGACAAGATCATCGCGGCCTGCAAGCAGACCGGGGCCGAGGCGGTCCATCCGGGCTATGGTTTCCTGTCAGAGCGGACCTCGTTCGCCGAGCAGCTCAAGGCTGAGGGCATTGCCTTTATCGGCCCGCCGGTCGGCGCGATTGCGGCGATGGGGGACAAGATTGAATCTAAGAAGCTCGCCAAGGAAGCGGGGGTCAATGTCGTCCCCGGCTTCGTCGGTGAGATCGAGGATACCGAGCACGCGGTGCGGATCTCGAACGAGATCGGCTATCCGGTGATGATGAAGGCCAGCGCCGGCGGCGGCGGCAAGGGCATGCGCCTTGCCTATGACGAGAAGGACGTGCGCGAGGGCTTCGAGGCGGTGAAGCGCGAGGGGCTGAACTCGTTCGGCGACGACCGCGTGTTTATCGAGAAGTTCATCCTCAACCCGCGCCATATCGAAATCCAGATCCTGGGCGATCAGCACGGCAACATCCTCTACCTCAACGAGCGTGAATGCTCGATCCAGCGCCGCCACCAAAAGGTGGTGGAAGAAGCGCCGTCGCCCTTCGTCACGCCGAAGATGCGCAAGGCGATGGGTGAGCAGTGCGTCGCCCTGGCGCGGGCTGTCGGGTACTACAGCGCCGGCACGGTTGAGCTGATCGTCTCGGGCGCGGACCCGACGGGGGAGAGCTTCTACTTCCTCGAAATGAACACCCGCCTGCAGGTGGAGCACCCGGTCACCGAATGCATCACCGGGATCGACCTGGTCGAGCAGATGATCCGCGTCGCGGCTGGCGAGAAGTTGGTCTTCACCCAGGACGACATCAAGATCGATGGCTGGGCGATCGAGAACCGCGTCTATGCCGAAGATCCCTATCGCGGCTTCCTGCCCTCCACGGGCCGCCTGGTGCGATATCAGCCGCCAGTGCCGGGTTGGGAGGACGATGGCGAAGCCAATGGCCGCCGCGGCCTAGGCGGGGTGCGCGTCGATGATGGCGTCTATGAAGGCGGCGAAGTCTCGATGTTCTATGACCCAATGATCGCCAAGCTGATCACCTGGGGCAAGACGCGGGACGAAGCGGCTGACCTGCAGATCGCCGCGCTGGACCGGTTCCAGCTCGAAGGGCTCGGCCACAACGTCGATTTCGTCTCCGCGATCATGCAGCACCCGCGCTTCCGCTCGGGCGAACTGACTACCGGCTTCATTGCCGAGGAATACCCGGACGGCTTCACCGGCGCGGCCACCTCGGCTGAAACCGCCAAGCACCTCGCCGCCATCGCCGGCTTCATCGCCACGGCCCGCGCCGACCGCGCGCGCCAGATCGACGGCCAGCTCGATGGCGAGCTGGAGCCGCCTTATGACTGGGCCGTGACGATCGGCGGGCAGACCTACGCCGTCAGCCTGGACGAGGAGATCACCGTCGATGGCGAAGAAGTCGACTTGGCGATGGAATACACCCCGGGCGAGCGCCTGGTCGAAGCCGAGGTGGGCGACATCAGCTATGGCGTGAAGGTTGAACCGAGCCGCACCGGCCTAGTGATGACCACCCGCGGGGCGATCCACAAGGTGCAGATCCTGCCCGCCAGCATTGCCCACCTGACCAAGCACATGATCGAGAAGGTTCCACCGGACCTTTCCAAGTTCCTGATCTGCCCGATGCCGGGCCTGCTGGTCGCGCTGCACGTCAACGAGGGTGACAAGGTCGAGGCCGGGCAGCCGCTGGCCGTGGTCGAGGCGATGAAGATGGAAAACATCCTCCGCGCCGAGAAGTCCGCGACCGTGAAGAAGGTCAACGCCAAGGCCGGTGACAGCCTGGCGGTCGACGCGGTGATCCTGGAGCTGGAGTAGCGCCTACCGCTCGCGTTTGCGCGCTGCCACCAGCAGCAGCAGGACGAGCAGCGCCACGGAGTATTCCATGCCGCCGGTGCCATGCTCGCCCACGAACCAGCCCTGGTGCAGGTGGATCAGCGCGATGCCGCCAATGACGATGGCTGCCAGCGGCAGCGTGGCCCAGCGGACCCCGCGTCCAAGCAGCAGCAGGGTGCCGCAGATCAGCTCGGTCACCGTGATCGCCCAGACCCATATGGTGCCCGGGTAGAGACCAATCGATTCCATGAACTTGCCGAACTGCGGGATCGTATTGTTGGCGATGCGGACCCAGGCGTGGGCGATGAAGAACACGGCGGTCATGATCCGGGCGATCAGGAACGCGGTATTGAGCGAGACAAATGGATAGCGTTGCAGCATGCGGACCCCTTCGCCGCCGGTCATGGGCCGTCCGGGCCGATCAGGCCACCGCTGCCGATGCACCGGTACTCTAGCCGGGCGGGTTCAATCGCCGCGATAGGTCGGGTCGCGTTTTTCGCGGAAGGCGGCAACGCCTTCGCGGAAATCGTCGGTCCGGGTAGCGAGCAGCCACTGGTCGGCGTCGGCGTGCATCACAGCCTGATCAAGTGCGCCCGCCCAGACGTTGGCGCTGCGCTTGATCATCTGGACCGCAACGGGCGGGAGCGCGGCGTATTGCCGGGCCACGGCCATGACGTGATCCTCGATAGCATCGGGCGCCAGGACCTCGTCCAGAAAGCCCCAGTCGCGCATGGTTTCGGCATCGAACAGGTCGCCGGTCATGACCATGCGCTTGGCCCGCGCCAGGCCCACGGTCTGGATCGCCAGCGGCAAGGCGTGCCACATCAGGTTGATGCCCAGCTTCACCTCGCCATAGCCGATCCGCGCATCGGGGGTGCCAACGCGAAAGTCGCAGGCCGTGGGGATGCAGGCCCCGCCGCCGGTCGCCACGCCGCGCACCAGGCATAGCGTCGGCTGGTGGATTTCCCGGATAGCGCGGAGCAGCAAGGCCCCGTTTTCGGCCGTGCGGCGCAGTTCAGCCACGCTTGGGACTTCACCGCCCATCCGTCCGATATCGGCGCCGACGCTGAAATCCGGGCAATCGCTGCGGATGATGACCACGCGGGTTTCGGCATCGCCGCGAAAGCGTTCGGCGATCTCGCGCAGGGCGATCAGCATTTCCGGGGTCAGCGCATTGCGCCGGTCCGGTCGATTGAGTGACACGGTGGTAACCGCGCCGTTTTGCTCAATCCGGACGTGGTCGTGGCCGCTCATCCCCGATCGACCAGCGCCACGGCCCGGATCCACCCGGCGCTGGCGCCCTCGATCTTCACCGGGAAGCAGCTGAGCTTGAACCCGTGCGGGGGCAGGGCGGCCAGGTTGGTCAGCTTTTCGATCTGCCAGTAGGGGCGGATGCGGCCGGCCTTGTGGCCTTCCCAGATGATTGCCGGATCGCGCTTTTCGGCCCAGCGGCGGGCGGTGTGGCTGAACGGCGCGTCCCAAGACCAGGCATCGGTGCCGACCACCTCAACCCCGCGCTCGGTCAGCCACAGCGTCGCCTCGGCGCCAAGGCCGACGCCCTGGTCGGTGAACTTCTCGGTGCCGTAAACCGCGCCCGACTGGACCAGCACGATGTCGAGCGGCTGGAGCGCGTAGCCGATCCGGTCCAGCTCCGCCTCGACCTGCGCCGCGCTGACCACGGCGCCATGGGGCAGGGCGCTGAAGTCCAGCTTCACGGCCGGGCGGAAGAACCGGTCGAGCGGCGCTTCATCAATGCTTGGAGCTTTCCGCGCGCCGCTGTCGGTGGTCGAGTGGTAATGCCAAGGCGCGTCCATGTGGGTGCCGTTGTGGGTCGAGAGCGTCAGCGTCTCCACCGCCCAGCCTTCGCCATCGGGCAGGTCTTCCTTCTGCAGACCCGGGAAGAACAGCGCGATCTGTTCCCAGCTGGTCTCATGGGTGGTGTAGTGGATCTGCGGCCGCATCACCGGCGGGTCTGACACCACATCATTGGTGATCGGGATCGAGAGATCGATGAATTGCATTTCGCTACCCGCCTTGACCTGCTTTCCGTTTACGTCAAAGGAAAGCCAATGAGCCTTCCCGCAATCCTAGCCGCTGCCCGTCCGACCGCAACCGGTCTTGTCGCCACCATTACCGAGGAGTGGATGCAGGGCCGCACCTCCTATGGCGGGCTGTCCTCGGCCCTCGCGCTCGAAGCCGCGCGCCAGGTGGCGGACGACCTTCCGCCGCTGCGCTCGGCCACAATCAACTTCGTCGGGCCGCTGGCGGACGAGGTGGAGGTTTCCACCCGCGTGCTGCGCCGCGGCCGCAACGCCACCTGGATCCAGGCCGAGGTGACCAGCGAGGCCGGCGTCGGCCTGACCGCCACCTTCGTCTTCATGGGCCCGGTCGAGAGCAGCCTGCACCTTCACGATGCACCCCCGCCCGCGGGCCTGATCCCGGTCGACGAGGCCGCGGTGCTGCCCGAACACCTCGGCCCGCTGTTCACCCGCAACTTCGAGCGCCGCTTCGCCCTGCCGCGCACCGAGGACAAGCACCCCGAATTGCTCTGGTGGGTCCGGCTGAAGGACAAGGTCGGGATCGACCCGATGGTCGAATTGTTGCTCTGCGCCGATGCCCTGCCGCCGGGGGTCATGCCGCTGATGAGCAAGACCACGGCGGTCAGCTCGATGACCTGGATCGTCAACCTCCTTACGCCTGCGCCCGTCAGCCGCGATGGCTGGTGGCTGCTGCGCGCCGCCGGCAACTATGCCGAACATGGCTGCTCCAGCCAGGACATGGGGATCTGGAACGCCGATGGCGAGGCGATCGCCGCCGGGATGCAATCCATCGCCCTGTTCGGTTAGGCGTCATTCAACCGCTGGCCGATCACCATTTTGAAGCCGATAAAACCGACCAGCCCCGCCACCGCCGTGCCCACGTGCATCAGCCAGAAGCTGGGCGTGTCCATGGTTGAATACCAGCCGCCGATGATCCCCACCGTCTTGTTGGCGGCGAAGAAGGTCAGGTAATAGATCCCCACCACCGTCGCGACGATCGCCTTGGGCGCCACCTTGGTGAACAGCGCCAGGCTAACCGGCATAATGTGGGCAAAGCCGATCGAGTTGAGCAGGTGGAACATCACCGGCCAGAACAGCCCGATCTTGCCCGTGCCTTGCGTGATCGCCGCCAGGTAAAGGCATAGCCCGCCGCCGATCACGAAGAAGCTGCCGATGATCATCTTGCCGATCTCGTCCGGCTCCCAGCCGCCCTTGTCGCTGCGCCATTTCCAGTAGAGCGCGACCGCCGCCAGCATCGAGAAGCTGAGCGCCGCATCGATCGTGATCATGTAGCTGGTGGGCAGCGTCGTGCCGAAGAAGGTCAGCTGGAACTGCGCGTCCGCCCAGACCAGGTAGGCGTTGAAGATCTGCTGGTTAGTCAGCATGGCCAGCGCCAGGATCGGGATCAGCATCAGCAGGGCAAAGACCCGCGGCCGGTCAGCCGCAGTGACTGCGGCCAGCAGGCCCAGCGCGACCGCCAGGCCAACTTCGCCCGAAATGCCGATCGCCGCGATCTGCGGCACCACCTGGCCGAGCAGGAACAGCACGACCAGCGCGGCGGCGGTAAAGCCCAGCAGCCGCTTGCTGTCGATCCCGTCGGCCGAGGCCTTGGCATCGGCCGCCCGGTCTTCCTTGGGCAGCCACGGCCCGGCCTTGATGTAGAGCAGCAGCCCCGCGACCATCACCACCCCGGCCGTGCCAAAGCCGTAATGCCAGCCCACCTTCTCACCCAGCGTGCCCGAGATCAACGGCGCGATGATCACGCTGACGTTGATCGCGATGTAGAAGATCTGGAAGGCCATCGCCCGGCGCAGGTCCTTGGGGCCATAGAGCTCACCAACCTGGCTGGCGATATTGCCCTTGAACAGCCCGACGCCGACGACCAGCGCCAGCAGGGCAAACAGGAACAGCCCTTCGAAGGCCATCAGGAAATGGCCGATCGCCATCGCCACCGCGCCCGCCAGCAGCGTCGCCCGCCGGCCCAGCCAGCGGTCGGCAATCAGGCCGCCGGCAATCGGGGTCAGGTAGACCAGGCTCGAATAGTCACCAAAGATGGCAGAGGCGAGCGGCTGGCCTTCCTTGCCGCCATAGGCCGCGGCTTGCAGCCACTGCAGCCCGATCACCCCGCCGATATTCTCCGGCAGCAGCAGGTACTTGACCATGTAGAGCACCAGCAGCGTCTGCATGGAATAGTACGAAAACCGCTCACACCCCTCGACAAAGGCCAGGTAACCCAGCCCCTTGGGGTGGCCCAGGAAGGCGCGGTCATGCGCGGGCAGGTCGAGTTCCGGCGTGGCTTCGGCAGCAGTCATGTCATCCCCCCGGATGGTTTCGTTGGTAACTGGCTACCCGCCATAGTGAACACTGGCAAGCGGCGGTGGCGGCGCGGCAGCGTGACGCTGAAGTTGACACAGTTGACACCTTGTCCGCTTTTTCCAACATCGCGAGAGCCCCAGAAAAGCTGGCGTTCCGGCGTGAAACAGGTGGTTTGCGCGGCTGGGCGAAGAAAAAACCTGCCCCAGACACACCAAGACCGCGCACTGGGCGCGGCCTTGGGAGGTCAGAGCTGGCGGCAGCGCGACTCATCGCGCAGGGCTGGGCTCGGGCATGGCCGGGAGGATGACAGGTTTTGGCGGGGGTAGGAAAATGGCCGTCAAAAATGCGCCGTCGCGTTGAACGAGATATAGCGCGTGTCGCCGCCCGCCGGAGCGTTGGGCGCACCTTGCAGGAAGTGACCCTTGATCAGGGTCAGCGCGTCGATCTCCAGTTGCAGGCGCTTCGGCACTGCCCACCAGCGAACGCGGCCTTCGAGCTGGTGGCCGGCGAAGCGGCCCGTGCGGCCGAGCGGGTCACGCACGCCTGTGGTGGCGAAGGCGTCTGTTGCCGAGGCGAGCCACATTGCGCGGTAGCTGGCGAAGAAATCGAGCCGCTTTGATGGCGCCGCCTCGAACCGCACACCGGGGGTTACGATGTTGGTGCGGCCAATTGCGTTATAGAGGCCGGCCGGGGCGAGGTCGGCCCGGCGCATCCCGAACAGCGTATCGAACCGGCCATAGCGCGCACCGCCGGAATCGCCGCTGGCATAGTCGAACTCGAGCGAGAGCCGCGCGCCGAGCGAGCCGGGGAAGGTGTAGCCGGCATCGGCATGGGTGAACCAGGCGCGCACATCCTTGCGCGGGGCGGTCGCGGCGAGCGAAGTGCTGGCCCGGCCCCATTGGCCGATCACCTCGACCTCGTGATCGAACTGGCCGGCCTTGGGATCGCGGATCAGGCGCAGGCCCAGCGTATTAAGCGAGCGGTCTCGGCTGGGGCGTCCTGGCGCGTCGCGCTCACCCAGGTGAAAGAACGTGACCTCGGCCATGGTCCGCCCGATCGCCTGGGGCTTGGCGACCAGTCCGCCCCACAGCACCAGGTCAAAGCTTTCGCGGTCCACGGCGACGCGATTGCTGGCGAGGCCCTGCGGATCGTCAGGCCGCCGGCTCTGCGGCAGGACGTAGATTGCCGTGGCGCTGAGCCCGCTTTTCAGCGTCAGATCAGCGCGCAGGCCGGTGTAGCTGTTGGTGGTGTTGCGATAGTCGTCCGCTGCGACAAGCCGTCGCGAGCCCAGGTTGAGCAGCGAGCGCCCCGCCTTGAGCGTAAGCCTACTGCCCGGCCCGAACGGCGCGGTGATATCGGTGGCGACATAGGCCGAAACCAATTCGAGCGAATTGACCTCGCCTGTTGTGACTGGGGTGCCCGGCTCCTGGAGGTAGACACGGCTGTCCCACAGTTCGCCTCCGATGCGCCAGCTATCCTGCCGGTACTCGGCGGCCAGTATGGTTCGGACGTTGAACAGGTTGTCATTGCGATCGAACCCGACCCGTGCCTGGTTCTCGATTGCCTCGTACCGTACTCGGACGCTGCCCGACAGCAACAGGCCATCATCGGCCTTCGCGCCTTGCGCGGTAAGGGCAAAAGCCGGAATGATCAGAGCAATCAGACGCATACACCCTCCATCAGCCCTGGTGCGCCAGGGTTGCAGCAGGATGACGCTTGAGCGGCATGGCCGCTTACAGCCGGGAGGTCATCTTGCCCCGACGCCCTGCTGATTAGCGTCAGCACCGACGGGCAGCAAGGCATAGAACACCGCGTGATCGCCAAGCTCAAACTTGTCCGTGCCACAATGTAGCGTCCGATGCGGGCGAGGTCGGCCTTGCTGGCCAGCACTATCGCCAGTTTACGCCATGTGCGGGAGGCTGGATGGCTAGCGTGGACGGTGCTGGCTCTTCGTAACTTCCACCAGGAAGAGCGCAGCAGACTGTGATGAGGATATGGAATGGATCTGAGGATCGCGGGGCGCAAGGCGCTGGTCAATGGCGGCAGTGCGGGCATGGGGCGCGGGGCGGCGCTGGCGCTGGCGCGTGAGGGGGCAGAGGTGTTCATCTCGGCGCGCGGGGCCGAGCGGCTGCAGGCGACCTGCGCCGCCATCGCCGCCGAGACCGGCGCGAAAGTCCGCACGATCGTGGCCGATCATGCCAGCGACGCGGGCCGGGCGGCGATCCTGAGCGCGTGCCCCGATCCTGACATTTTCGTCGCCACTTGCGCGCCGCCGCCTTTCACCGGCGATTTCCGCGAGGTCTCGCGCGAGGAACTTGAGCGCGCGGTGGCGACGGCGCTGCTCAGCCCGATCGACTACATCAAGGCGGTCTCCGGGCCGATGGCCGAGCGGCGCTGGGGGCGGATCGTCAATATCAGCACCGGGGCGGCGAAATATCCGGCGGCCATGCGCGTGCTCTCCGGCCCGCCGCGCGCGGCGCTGGCCAATTATTGCCACGCGATCTCGAAGGAGCTGGCGCCGCACAACGTCACGATCAATTCGGTGCTGCCAGGGATGCACCACACGCCGGGGATCGAGGAGATGCTGGGCCCCCGCGCCGCAGCCAACGGGCGATCCTATGACGAGGAAGTGGCCGCCTTCGTGAAGGCCGTGCGCATTCCCGCCGGTCGCTTTGGCGATGCCGAGGAGCTGGGCGCGCTGGTCGCCATGTTCTGCAGCGATCAGGCCAGTTTCGTCACCGGGCAATCGCTGGTGGTCGATGGCGGGATGGGCACTTCGATATTCTAGGCGGACCGGCTGTGCCGGCTAGCCGGCATTCGTGACCTGCAAGATCCCGCCAATCAGCGAGCCGAGCACGAAGATGTAGATCGGCGGCATCGAGATATAGAGCGGGATGAGCCGCTTCTCGGCCGCCTTGTGATAGCCCATCGCATAGAGCACCCGCATGAACGGCCAGATCGCGCCGATCCCGGCCGCCCACAACGGGCTGACGACATAGGCAAACAGCCATAGGCCGGGCAGGAACAGCGCCAGGTGCTCCAGCGTGTTCTGGTGCGCGCGGACATAGCGTTCATATTCGGGCGGCCCGCTGTGCGACGGTGGCTCGATCTTGAAGCGCCCGCGCGCCAGCCCCGCCATCAGCAGGGTGAAGTAATAGGCCAGCAGCGCCAGCGCGCTGACGATCACGACATAGCTGTAAGGATCGGTCATGGATCTGTGTGCCTTCCCCCAAGGAAGCGCCAAGGCTGGCTGACCCGGGGCAAGGCGGCAACTCGCACTTTTACGGCAAGGGCACTCCGCCCGCCCTATCTCAACCGCCAGTGTCGCTCTGATCCTGCCCGCCTAATCCTTGCGCCACCGGCAACAGCTGCGGCGGCAAGGATCACACGATGGGTATTCTGGACAAGTTTCGGCTCGATGGGCAGGTCGCGGTGGTTACCGGGGCGGGCAAGGGGATTGGCCGGGCGATCGCGATCGGGCTGGCCGAGGCCGGAGCCGATGTCGCAGTCGCCTCGCGCACTCAGGCCGATCTCGATGCCGTGGCCGATGAAATCCGCGCGCTGGGGCGGCGGGCGCTGCCGCTGGTGACCGATGCGACCGATGCCGCCGCGCTGGAGCGGCTGGCAGAGGAGACGGTCCGCCAACTCGGCAATCTGACGATCTGGGTCAACAACGCCGGCGGCATCCCCGATGGCACGCCGCGTTACCTGACCCGCACCCCGGAGGACAATTTCGACGCGCAGATCGCGCTCAACCTCAAAGGCGTCTGGCTCGGCTCAACCATCGCGGCGCGGGCGATGAGCGCTGACGGCGGGGCCATCATCAACATCTCCTCACGCTCGGCCTATGGTCCGCAGGTCAAGAACGGACCCTATGGCGCGGCCAAGGCGGCGGTGAACAGCCTGACGACCACGCTGGCGGTGGAAGTGGCGCCCAAGATCCGGGTCAACGCGGTCGCCCCCGGACCGATCCCGACCGAGAACTTCGACGAATGCATGGGCACCGACACCGAGGAAAAGCGTGCCAAGCTGCTGGAGATGATCGGCATCCCGATGGGCCGCTATGGCATGCCGGAGGATATCGCCGCCGCCGTGGTCTACCTCGCTTCGCCCGCGTCGAGCTGGGTGACCGGGCAGTGCCTCTATGTGACGGGCGGGCGGTAAGGCTTTAGATCCTGGTCACCGAACCTTCGAAAATCACGCCTTCAACCTGCACTTCGTTGAGCCGGGCGGCGCCGGCCTTGTAGGGATCGCGACTGAGGATGGTGAAATCGGCGCGCTTGCCGGCCCGGATCGATCCGACCAGGTGATCCATCCCGATCACCTGCGCAGCTTCGATCGTGATCGCGCGCAGGGCCTTGTCGAGCGAGAGCCGTTCGTATGGCGCCTGGCGATGGCCGGCGAGCGTCAGCCGGTTGGCTGCGATCCAGGCGAGGTACAGCGGATTGATCGGCGCCATGTTGAAATCGCTGTGCAGCCCCAGCGGAACACCTTTGCGCTCAAGCGAGCCGAGCCGGTTGATCGTGGCCGCGCGATCCGGACCAAGCCCTTCCAGCGCATAGGCATCGCCCAGCACGCGGATGTAATTCGGCTGGGCCGAGACCATCAGCCCCTGCTGGGCAATGCGGCGGTTCTGCTCCTCGGTCGAATAGCCCAGGTGTTCGAGCGTCAGCGTCTGTCCCGCCCGCTTTTCCAGTCGCCCGGTCGTTGCCAGGGTCACGTCCAGGCCCTCATCGCCATTGACATGGATGTGGAGCGAGTAGCCGGCCCGCCAGAACCTCTGCGCTAGAGCGTCGAGCGCATCCGGCGGCGTGATCCATTTGCCGCTGTGGCCATCGGTATAGCCGGGGGCGTTCATCCGCATGTTGAGCGCAAAGAACGCACCGTCCGCCAGCAGCTTGACCCGGCGATCGACCCGGACATGGTGCCCGGCGAAGCGGCTTTCGATCCCGGTCAGGTAAGCTGACAGATCGGCATCGGCCGGGACCTGATGGGCCAGCGGCATCAGCATGATCCGCGATGGATTGCCCCGCCGTTCGAAGGCGGCGCGGATCAGGCCGGCTTCGGTCGCGAAATCGGCAAATATCCCGGTGCCCATGTCGGACACGGTGGTCACCCCGCTGGTCAGCATCATCCGTTGCAGCGCGGCCATGCCATCGCGCACCTTGGTGCCGCCCAGCAGGGCCGGTTGCATCTTGGCCAGCGCCACGGGGAGACCCGTCTCGGAAAACAGGCCCTTGTCGAAATCGCTGTCGCGCGGATCGGCTTTGGCGGCGGCAAGCGCAGCCGCAAAGCTGGCAGCATCTCCCAGTCCCCAGGCTTTCAGCGCGGCGGAATTGGCGATCACATCGTGAAAGCTGCGCTGCCAGATCACCACGGCACGATCGGGCGCAATGGCATCGAGCGCGCGGCGATCGAGCGCACCGTGGAACAGCTGGTGATAACCCCAGCAGATAAACGGATCGGCCTGCGACCGGGCGAGTTCTGCCTTCAGCCGGTCATGCCAGGCCTGCGGCGATTGCGCGCCCGGATAGCGGCCCGATGGCAGGATCCAGTCGTCCGGCGCGATGAATGGCAGGTTGAGCATCACCGCTGCCAGCATGGGGTGGACATGCGGATCGATCAGGCCTGGCACCAGGACCTTGCCCGCAAACTCGTGGTTGAGCGTCACGTCCTGGCCGCGCGTCCAGGGGGCCAGGGCGTCAAGAGTATGGGCGTGGCCCAGGATCATTCCGTCGGCCACGGCCACGAAGCGTGCCTCGGGCAGGGCCGGGTCCATCGTGATGAACCTCGCCGCCTCGAACACCGTGACCTGCCGTCTTGCGCCAGGCACTGTCGGGGCTGCGCCGATCAGCGGCAGCGCGGCAAGGCCCAGCATTGCCGATCGCCGATCGAATCCCGCCATGCTGCTTCCCCCTTACTCCTTACCCGTCGCAAAGGCTGCCACGCGCCGGGGGGCAGTGGCAAGTGCGGCCGCGCGTGTTCAGCGGGTCAATTCGGCATCAAGGAACGCAGCGACCTCTGCCAGGTCCACGTCCTTCGCCAGGAAAGCCTCGCCGATCTGGCGCAGGAGGACGAAGGGCAGGGAGCCGGCGTCCATCTTCTTGTCGTGCAGCATATGCGCGACCAGGGCCTGGCCATCGCAATTGAGGCCGAGGGTGGCGATCTCGCTCGCCATGCCGATCTCGGCAAAGTGCGCGGCGATCCGGTCCGCATCGCTACCCGCAATCAACCCGCGCCGGGCCGACAAACGTGCGGCGAGGACCATGCCGAGCGCGACGCCTTCGCCGTGGAGCAGGCGGTCGGAAAAGCCGGTCTGGGCTTCCAGCGCATGGCCGAAGGTATGGCCAAGGTTGAGCAGGGCGCGCAGGCCCAGCGTCTCGCGCTCGTCAGCCTTGACGATATTCGCCTTGGCCGCGACCGAGTGGGCCACGGCATATTCGCGCAGGCCCGCATCGCCCGCCAGCATCGCCGCGCCATTGGCGACGCACCAATCAAAGAACGCCGCATCGCCGAGCAGGCCGTACTTCACCACCTCGGCATAGCCGGCCAGCAGTTCGCGGCTGGGCAGGGTGCCAAGGACGTCGAGATCGGCCAGCACCAGCGAGGGCTGGTGGAAGGCGCCGACCAGGTTCTTGCCGGCGGGCGTGTTGATCGCGGTTTTGCCGCCGACACTCGAATCGACCTGGGCCAGCAGCGTGGTCGGTACCTGGATGAAGTTGCAGCCGCGTTTGAGAATGCTCGCGGCAAAGCCGGTCAGGTCGCCGATCACTCCGCCGCCGAGCGCCACCACGTGATCGCCGCGCTCAACCTCTTCGGCCAGCAGCCAATCGACCGTGGCGGCAAGCTGCTCCCATGACTTGGTCGCTTCGCCCGCCGGGAGAATGCGCCAGGCGGCCTCGTGTCCGGCAGCAGCCAGCGCTGCTTCGACCGTCGCCCCGCAAGCGGCATGGACATGGGCATCGGTTACGATCGGCACGCGCTGCTTACGCAGCCTCGGACCGGCCAGCTCAGCCAGGCGGGGCAGCAGGCCGCTGCCGACATGGACCTCATAGGGGCGGCCAGCGATATCGACCGGGATTACAGCCATGCGTCGATTTCCTTCAGAACCCGCGCCACGGTGCGCGACTGGGGCCCGCGTCCGGAGGTAATATGGATCGGGGCTTCGGCATAGGCCGGGCGGCGTTCCTCGCGCAGGCGGGTCAGGATCTCGCGCGGGTTGCCGTTTTTCAGCAGCGGCCGGGTATCCTTGCGTGCGGTGCGTTCGACCAGGGTGTCGATATCGGCATCGAGCCAGACGGTAATCGCCTTGGACAGGATCAGCGCGCGGGTTTCAGGATTGACGAAGGCCCCGCCGCCCGTGGCGATCACCTTGCGCTCTCCGTCCATCAGCCGGGCAATCACCCGGCGCTCGCCATCGCGAAACAGGGCTTCGCCGTGGCGCTCGAATATTTCGGCGATGGAAAGCTGGGCGGCTTCCTCGATCGCTTCGTCCGCATCGACGAAGGGCAAGTGGAGCGCGGCGGCCAGGCGGCGGCCAATGCTGGATTTGCCGGTGCCCATCATGCCCACAAGCACGACCGGACGATCGATCCGCCGCGCCAGGGCGTCGATCTCAGCGGTCGAAAGCTCGGTTTCGTCATGGTCCATTGCGGGCCTGCCTATAGATGGGCTAACCGGGTTCGCAAGTATGGGACGGGTTTCAGGGCAGAAAGGCGAGGTGTGGCGGTGAGCATGCGCAAGGGATGGCTGGTGCTGGCGGCGGCGCTTGTGGCGCTGCTCGTCTGGGCCTGGCATGACGGCGGCGAAGTGCCGCAGCGCCTGATTGCCGAACCGGTGACGCTGCCCGGGGTGAACCCATGAAGCGCAATGCTTTGCTGTTGACCCTAGGCTCGGTCCTGGCGCTGAGCTCGGCGCTGGTCGTGGCGCAGGATGCCCCCGAATCGCTGCTGCCCCCCGGTTTCGACAGGCCGCGCCCGGCGCCGAAGCAGGCTCCGGCGGCGCCCGTTACCGTTATCAAGGGCAGCACCAGCGGCGGCAGTGGATCGAGCGTATCGGTGCCGGTGGTTCAGCAAGTTCCCGGAGCGGCTGCGCCCGCTGCGGCGGGGCTCCCCGCCGGGGTCCGGATCCCGACGCTGCAAGAGCTGGAGGCGATGTCGCCTGAAGAGCTCGACGAGTTGCTGGGCCTGAAGCCGCGTTCCGACATGCCGCCAGCAGCCCGCCGGTCCATGAAGCAGGTGGGCGTGCTGGCTGATTACGAAGGCGGCCTGCCCGCCGGGGCGCTGGCCAAGCAGAATGGTGCGCTGGTCCGGGCCGCGCTGGATGGCAACAAGGGCCGGCTCGTTTCGCGCTGGGGGCATGTCCTGCTGCGCCGCGCGCTCGCCTCGCGGCTCGATGCGCCGCAGGGCATGAACCCGGTCGATTTCGCCGCCAGCCGTGCTGCGCTGCTGGTGCGGATGGGTGAGGGCGAGGTGGCCCGGGCCGTGGTCCAGGATGTCGATGCCGGCAACTTTACCGACAGCCTGACCCGCGCCGCGCTGGATGCCTATGCCTTTACCGCCGACATCACCGGGATCTGCCCGGTCGTGGCGGTCCAGGGCGGGGTGCGCAAGGATGCCGAATGGCGCGTGCTGCGCAGCGTCTGCCAGGCTTTCCAGGGTGACGGTGCCGCGGCCATGGCGCAGCTTGACCGGATGCAGGGCGGCAAGGTCTGGCCCGAGATCGACATGCTGCTGGCGCAGAAATACGCGGGTGCCGCCGGCAAGACGCGCCGCGCGGTGACGATCGAGTGGGACGGCGTCAGTGAAATGACGCCGTGGCGCTATGCCTTTACCATTGCCACCGGGCTGGAGCCGCCGGCGGCGTTGATGCGGAATGCGCCGGATCGCTATGCCTATTCCGCCGCGATCGCGCCGATGGTGCCACTGACCACGCGGGCCGAGGGGGCGGACAAGGCAGCGGCGGCGGGCATCCTGTCGAGCGCGGCGATGGTCGATCTCTATAGCCAGATCTACGCCCAGGAAGACATTACCGGCGATTGGGCCGACCGCTCGGCCCTGCTGCGGACGGCCTATACCGGCGAAGCGCCAGCGGACCGGATGGCCGCGATTGCGCAGCTGTGGGATAGCGCCGGGGATGCGCGGGTGCGCTATTCGCGGATGGTGCTGACCGCCTATGCCGCCGCGCGCATGCCGGTGGAGGACAGCTTTGCCGATCAGGCGGCCGACCTGGTTGCCTCGATGCTGGCGGCGGGGCTCGATGGCAATGCGCTGCGCTGGGGTGAGCAGGCCGAAGTCGGCAGCCTGGCCTGGGCCCAGCTGGCTCTTGCTGTGCCCCAACGCGGCAATCCGATCGATTCAGGCGCGCTCAATTCATTCTATTCTAACGATGACAGCGACGCCTATCGCAAGTCACGCTTCCTGCTGGCAGGCCTGGCAGGGCTGGGCCGGGTCGACCAATCGACCGCTGCTGACTTTGCTTCGAAGCTGGAGATCGACCTCAACCGCCAGACGCGCTGGACCCGGCTGATCAGCCAGGCCGCCGACGTCAACAACCCGGCGCTGGTCTGTTTCCTGGCCGGCGTGGGCATGCAGGGCGATGGTTGGGACAAGATGACCAGCGTCCACCTTTACCACATCGTCTCGGCGCTCAACCGGGTCGGCCTTTCCGCCGAAGCCCGGATGATCGCGGCCGAGGCGGTGGCGCGGGGGTAAGCAGCTGTCCGCCGCGGTCGAGGCGTTCCTGGCCATGCTCGCGGCCGAGCGCGGGGCTGCGGCCAATACCCTGGCGGCCTATCGCCGCGACCTTGAAACTGCCGAGGAAATCTTTGGCCCGCTGACCGGCGTGGATCGCGCCGGGCTGGCGCGGCTGGCCGCAGCCTGGGCCGATCTGGCGCCGTCGAGCCTTGCCCGCAAGTGCTCGGCGCTGCGGCAGTGCTTTGGTTTCCTGGTCGATGAGGGCTGGCGGACCGACGATCCGTCCCCGGCCCTGCCGCGCCCGCGCACGCGCCGGCCCTTGCCGCGCATTCTTGGTCACAAGGATGTCGAGGCGCTGTTTGCCGTGGCTGAGGCCGAGGCCGCAGGGGACCGGCCTGAGGCAGTCCGGCTGCTCGCGCTGCTGGAGCTGCTCTATGGTTCGGGCCTGCGCGCTAGCGAGCTGGTCTCGCTGCCGCTCAATGCCGTGCCGCGCGATGCACCGTTCCTGACCATTACCGGCAAGGGCGGTCAGCAACGGATGGTCCCGGTCAGTACCCGCGCTCGACAGGCCCTGTCGCGCTGGCTGGCGCTGCGGGGGAACACGGGCCGGCTGCTGTTCCCCTCAACCGGCAAGAGCGGCCATCTGACCCGCGTCCGCCTGTTCCAGCTGCTGCGTGAGCTGGCCCTGCGCGCCGGGCTTGATCCCGAACGGGTCAGCCCGCACGTGCTCCGTCACGCCTTTGCCACGCACCTGCTGGAGGGCGGAGCGGACCTGCGCGTGCTGCAGACGCTGCTGGGCCATGCCGATATCGCGACCACCCAGATCTACACCCATGTCGATTCCGCGCGGCTGGTCGAACTGGTCAACGCGCGGCATCCTCTTGCCCATCGCCGCCCGGCGGGCTAGCGCGGGAGCATGGTTTCCTATCTTGAGTTCGAAAAGCCGGTGGCCACGCTTGAAGCGCGGATTGCCGAACTACGCGCCGCGGCCGAAGGTGGCGATGTCGATATTGCGGCGGAGATCCGCCGGCTCGAAATGAAGAGCGCGGACCTGCTGGCCAGCACCTATGCTGCGCTCACGCCCTGGCAGAAGACTCAGGTCGCACGGCACCCGATGCGCCCGCATTTCCGCGATTTCATCGCCGGGGCCTTTGCCGATTTCGTGCCCCTGGGCGGGGACCGCTGCTATGGCGAGGACCACGCGATCATCGGCGGTCTGGCCAAGCTGGGTGAGCGCCGCGTGGTGGTGATCGGGCACGAGAAGGGCCACGACACCCAGAGCCGGATCAAGCATAATTTCGGCATGGGCAAGCCCGAAGGCTATCGCAAGGCGATCCGCCTAATGGAACTGGCCAGCCGGTTCGGCCTGCCAGTTGTAACCCTGGTCGACACGTCGGGCGCATTTCCCGGGGTCGAGGCCGAGGAACGCGGCCAGGCCGAGGCGATTGCCCGCTCGACCGAGGCTTGCCTGGCGCTGGAGGTGCCGATGGTGGCGGTGATCGTGGGTGAAGGCGGCTCGGGCGGGGCGGTGGCTCTGGCCAGCGCCGAGCGCGTGCTGATGTTCGAACACGCCGTCTATTCGGTGATTTCGCCTGAAGGCTGCGCTTCGATCCTGTGGCGCACATCGGAAAAGGCCGCAGATGCGGCCGAAGCCATGCGCGTTACCGCACAGCACCTGTTGGAGCTGGGCGTGATCGACCGGATTGTCAAGGAACCGGTCGGCGGGGCGCACCGCGATCCGCAGCTGGCGATCGAAGTTCTGGCCAAGGCGATCGGCGAAGAGCTTGATGCGCTGGGCAAGCACAGCCCGGCCAAGCTGCGCGCGCTGCGCGAGGAACGGTTCCTGCGGATTGGTGAAAGCTGACGCGCGAACGGTTTAGATCACCGTTTCGGGAACTTTTGCTGTTCCAATCCCGTTCATCCGGTCTAGCAATAATGCCGGGTCAACTGCACGGGATAGCATTCATGCCAAGCAAATTCAGACACATCGCGCTCGCCACGGCTGGTTGTGCGACGATCCTGGCGTCTTCCGCCTGCGGTAGCGGCGCGGCGAGTGCGCAGGCGACGGCGAAGCCCACGCCCGTTCAGGCGATCAGCGCGCGCGACAAGGCCGAAGGGGCCAAGGCTCACCCGCAATTGCTAGCCGAATTCGGCGGTGCCGAAACCGGCCCGCAGGCGACCTATGTCGAAGCGGTGGGCAAGAACATCGCTGTCCAGTCGGGGCTGAGCAATGCACGCGGGGACTTTACGGTTACCCTGCTCAATTCGCCGGTGAACAACGCCTTCGCGATTCCGGGTGGCTATATCTATGTCACCCGCCAGCTCGTCGCGCTGATGAACAACGAGGCGGAACTGGCCGGGGTGCTGGGGCACGAGGTCGGCCACGTTGCTGCTCGCCACGCCTCAAAGCGCCAGAGCGCGGCGACCAAGAACACCATCATCGGCGTGCTTGGCTCGGTGCTGGCCGGTGCAGTGCTGGGCAACAGCCAGGTGGGGCAGGTGCTGCAACGCGGGCTGCTGCAAGGCTCGCAGCTGCTGACGCTGCGCTATTCGCGCGGGCAAGAGACCGAATCGGACAACCTCGGCATCGATTACCTGCGCCGCGCCGGCTATGATCCACGGGCGATGGGCACCATGCTGCAATCGCTGGCCAACCAGAATGCGCTTGATGCGCGGCTGATGGGATCCAATAGCCAGGTCCCGGCCTGGGCCTCGACTCACCCTGATCCGGCCTCACGCGTGCGCGCCGCGCTGACGCGGGCCGGCAGCAATGCCAGCGGTGTTACCAATCGCGATACCTTCCTCACCCGCATTTCCGGGATGACCTATGGCGATGATCCCAAGCAGGGGATCGTCGAAGGTCGGCAGTTCACCCATCCCGATCTCAAGCTCGCTTACGAAGCGCCCAGCGGGTTCTACATGATGAACGGGACCCGGGCCGTTGCGATCAATGGCCAGTCCGGCCGCGGGCAGTTCACCACCGGGCCCTTCTCGGGCGATCTCGACGCTTATGTCCGTGGGGCATTCGGAGGGCTGACCGAACAGGGCCAGCAACAGATCGATCCTGGCCAGATCAACCGGACGACGATCAACAGCCTACCGGCAGCCTATGCCACCGCGCGGGTCAATACCGGGCAGAGCACGGTTGATGTCACGGTCTTCGCCTATCAGTTTGGCGCGGACCAGGCCTTCCACTTCGTGACGATCACCCCGGCCGGCGGGGCGGCGGTGTTCGATGGCATGTTCCGCTCAATGCGGCGGATTTCGGCGGCCGAGGCAGCGGCGATCAAGCCGCGCAAGCTGGCGGTGATTACGGCGCGGGCGGGGGATACGGTCCAGTCGCTGGCCAGCCGCATGGCCTATACCGACGCGCCGCTTGACCGTTTCCTGGTGCTCAATGGCCTGTCGGCGAACAGCCGGATCGCAGCAGGTCAGAAGATCAAGCTGATTACCTACTGAGCTTTTGCTGCAGACAAACGAAAAGGGGCGGCAGGTTTCCCTGCCGCCCCGATCCGTGTCGCCTTACGGCGGTTGCCTATTAGGCAGCCGAGGTGTTGGCGGTCGACATGCTGTTCTTGGTCGTGTTGAAGGTGGTCTTCAGCTCGTTACCCAGACCCTGCATGGCAGTGATCGCAGCAACGGCGATCAGAGCGGCGATCAGGCCGTATTCAATCGCGGTGGCACCAGCTTCGTCACGGAACAGCTTGTTGATGAACTTCATGATTAGTCTCCTGTAGCAGTCTTAAGTACCCGGCTCTTTCCCTGTCACCCGGATCGAGCGATCCCCGAGTTAGGTGATAAGTCTTGCGAAATGTTTAACCGCCGGTCGCTGCCTGGTTCGAAGCAGAGACCTTGCTCGCGACATTGGTCCACATATCTTTGCTCGTGTTCGCAAAGCTCTGGATCGCCGTGAACATGGCCATAACGATCAGCGCACAGATCAGCCCCATTTCAACGGCTGACGTGCCCCGCTCGTCGCGGATTAGGTGCATGAGGAATTCGATCTTCATTCTTCCCTCTCCACGTTTGGCGCGGGTAAGGGTCTAATTCGCATGCCATCCCTAACGATTTGTTGAGATCGGACCTTAACGTGCAAAATAATCCGACAGCCGTTCCCGTCGTGGCGGCGGCGCTGATCGCTCCGGATGGGCTGATTCTGCTGCATCAGCGTAAGCTGGGCGGGGCGATGGGGGGCCTGTGGGAGTTTCCCGGCGGTAAGGTCGAGGAAGGGGAAAGTCCTGATTTGGCGCTGGTTCGTGAGCTGGAAGAGGAATTGGGGATTGCCGTGGCGGCGGACGATCTGGACTATCTTGCCCAGGCTAGCGAGCCCGGCAATCCGCATGTCATCCTGCTTTACACATGCCGGCGCTGGCGCGGAGAGCCGGTCTGCCTGGCCGGAGAGGGAATTGCCTGGGTTGCCCCGCAGGACCTGCTGGCACACGAAATGCCGCCGCTCGACATTCCCCTCGCACGCGAACTGATTTCGGCGATTTAGTCGCTTGCCAAGCGCGAACGACCTGCCTATGTGCGCCCTTCCAACGCGCCCGTAGCTCAGCTGGATAGAGCATCAGACTACGAATCTGAGGGTCGGACGTTCGAATCGTTCCGGGCGCGCCATTACTCAAAAGGGTCCACCACAAGGTGGGCCCTTTTGTGTATCGGTGGGTCACGGTGGGCTTCGAACTTGTTGCCGCGGTTCAGCTGAGCGGTAATCCCAGTGCGATTGGCAGCCGCAGTGCGCCATAGGCCCCAGCGAGCAGGGCAACGGCCAGCGCCGGCTTCCAGCCCAGCCGCGCCTCGGCCCAGTGTTGCGCCGCCAGGGCAAGTCCGAACAGCAGCGGAATGAAGTAGTGGTAGAGGTAGAGCACGCGCGTACCATTGACCGCCAGCAGCGCTGCCATGGTCACCAGCCAGCCTCCTAGCAGCAGCGCTCGTAGCGGATTGTCGCGCAGGCGTCGGGGTAGGGCACAGGCCAGCACGCCGGCCAGCGCGACCAGCCAGACAATCACATTGGGGATCAGGCCGATGCCCCAAGGCCGTGGGACGTCGACGTTCGAGCGGTAGGCCAGCAGACCGCGACCCAGCAGCCATTCCAACGGCCGTGAACCAAACTCGTCGGCCGGCGGCATGGTCGACAGGTCATACTCCATGAAGGCGACGATATCGCGCGCCGCCGCCGGGAAGCGCGCCGGATCGAGCGCGCTGCGGGCCTGGGCGGCGCGCTGCTCAGGCGAAAAATAGGGCAGGTCCATCCGGCCCATCTCGGTGGAGGGGTCGGGCGGATTGGGGGTGGCGACGAGATAAGCGGTCAGGGTCAGCCCGGCAGCCATCATGGCTCCCAACCCGCCGGCCAGGCACGTGCGCCAGAGCCGCGTCCAGTCGCGCGCGGCGATCAGCCGCCACAGGATCGGTAGCGCCAGTGCGCCCAGCACCAGGGCATTGGCCCGTACCAGCGCCGCCGCCACGACCAGCGCGCCAAAGGCAAACAGTGCCGGGTAACTGCCGGTCCGCCAGGCCCTGACCAGCGCCCAGAGCGCGCCGATCGTGAATGCCAGCTGGAAGGCGTCAAGCTGCGCGCTGCGGACTTGCACGGCGATTGCCGTGTCGAACAGCAAGAGGGCCGAAAACAGCGCTGTCGCCACCAGGCTGCCGGTCAATTCCAGCAGCAGCGCGGCGAACAGCACGATGCAGGCCACCCCGAATAGGGCGGGTAGCAGCCGCGTCCCGCCCCAGTCGAAGTCCTTGGGCATGACTTCGTCCGCAGCAGCGCGTTCCGCGCCGAGCGGGTGCCAATCGACCTTGTCGTTATCAGCTACCCACAGGGTCCCGGCGGCGATCAGCATGGTTCCCAGCGGGGGGTGTGCGGCAAAATGAGCCTGGCCCTGCGCATAGCGTGCGCTGGTCGAGACGTAATAGGCTTCGTCCCAGATCGACGCCTTGATCCGGTCGAGCCCGGGCAAATACAGCGCGGCGGCGGCAAGGGTGAGCAGGGCCAGCAGCAAGCGCGCATGCAACCGACGGGGCGCAACAACAGTTTTGGATTGCAGTTCGCTCACTTGCTACCCATGTCACAGCTGGTCGGACGGGAAAAGCCGCCAGAAGGGCGGTGCGTTACTTCGCGAGGGAAATGACGAGCCGTGTCAGAGGAACCGACCCCCGCATCGCCGTCCGTCTGGCGCTATGCCAGGGCCAGCCGCGTGCATGTGGTGGTCGATGCCGCACCCTATTTCGCGCTGATGCAGCAGGCCCTGATCCGCGCGCGCCAGCGGATCATGATGATCGGCTGGGATTTCGATACGCGGATCCTGCTGGGGCAGGGGCGGCGCTGGTGGAACCGGCCGGACAAGCTCAATCAGCCGGCGCGGCTGGGGCCCTTCGTGGTCTGGCTGTGCAAGCGGACCCGCGGGCTGGAAGTGCGGGTGCTGAAATGGAATTTCGGCGCGCTGAAGTTCATCTTCCGCGGCTCGATGATCCTCGACCTGTGGCGCTGGTGGCGCAATCCAGCGATCGATTTCAAGTTTGATTCGGCCCATCCGCTGGGCTGCAGCCACCACCAGAAGATTGTGGTGATCGATGATCGCTTCGCCGTCTGCGGCGGGATCGACATGACTGCGGGCCGGTGGGACACGCCCGAGCACAAGGAACATGATCTGCGCCGCCGTCTGCCCTTCTCGCCGCGGTTGTTCGGCCCGTGGCACGACCTGACCCTGATGGTCGAGGGCGAGGCGGCCAAGGCCCTTGGCGATCTGGGCCGCGAGCGCTGGGCCCAGGCTGGTGCGCCGCCGCTGGAACCGTGCGAGCCGCAGATCTCCAGTCCCTGGCCGACCACGCTGAAAGCCGATTTCATCGATGTCGAGGTTGGGATCGCGCGGACCCGCTCGCAATGGAACGGGGTGAGCGAAGTGCGCGAAGTCGAGGCGCTGTTCCTTGAACATATCGCCCGGGCCCGGCACTTCATCTATGCGGAAAGCCAGTACTTCGCCTCCCGCGCAATTGCCGAAGCGATCGCCAAGCGCGTGACCGAGCCTGACCCGCCCGAGATCGTCCTGATCAATCCGCTGACGGCCGAAGGCTGGCTGGAAGTCGTGGCAATGGACGGGGCCCGCGTCTTGCTGACGCACGCGATTGCTGAGCGCGATCACAAGCAGCGGTTCCGCATCTTCGTTCCCCGCAATGCGGCCGGAACGCCGATCTATGTCCATTCCAAGATGATGATCGTGGATGACGAGATCTTGCGGATCGGCTCGGCCAACATGAACAACCGCTCGCTGGGGCTCGATAGCGAATGCGACATGTTCATCGATGCCGCCCGGCCCGGCAACGGCCATGCCCGTCACGGCATCACCAAGCTGCGCCACGCCCTGCTGGCCGAGCACCTGGGCCTGCCCCGGCGCGAGGTGGAAGCAGCGCTGGCGCGCGACCCTTCGATGTTCGCTTTGATTGAAAATGCCCCGCGCAAGGGCAAGTATCTGGAGCCTTTTGCCTTGCGTCCCTTGGGCGAAACGGAGAGAGCAGTAGCAGACAACGCCCTGCTCGATCCCGAACGGCCCGAAGAACTGTTTGAGCCGATCAGCAAGCGGCGGGGTCTGTTTCGCCGTGGCGGCTTCCTGCGCCGCCCGCGACTGGAGGTTTGAGGATGGGATGCGATCACGATCACGAGCTGGACGAGAACGGCAAGTTGCCGGTCCCCGATCATGTCCAGGAAGCGATCCGAACGCTGATCCGCTGGTCGGGCGATGATCCGCAGCGTGAAGGCCTGCTCGATACGCCAGCGCGCGTCGCGCGCGCCTGGAAGGAATATTGCCAGGGTTATAACGAGGACCCGGCCTATCACCTTTCGCGCCAGTTCGCCGAAGTGGGCGGCTATGACGAGCTGGTCCTGCTGAAGGACATCCCGTTCCAGTCGCACTGCGAACATCATATGGCGCCGATCACCGGCAAGGCGGCGATCGCCTATATGCCCAAGGAGAACGTGGTCGGCATTTCCAAGCTGGCTCGTGTCCTCCACGCCTATGCCCGGCGCCTGCAGATCCAGGAGCGGCTGACGGCCGAGGTCGCGCAATGCATCTGGGACAACCTCCAACCGCACGGCGTAGCCGTGGTAATCGAGGCGCAGCACGGCTGCATGACCGGGCGCGGGGTACGCACGCCGGGGGTGGGGATGGTCACCAGCCGCCTGATGGGCTGCTTCCTGGATGACAACCGCAGCCGCAAGGAAGTGCTGAGCCTGATGGGCTACTGAGATGGCCGAACTGGTTCCGGTAATGACGGTTGCCGAGCTGTCGGACTTTTTCGTGCAGGCCTTCCCCGGGGGCAATCACGACCGGCTCGGCCGGATCGACCGGATCGAGCCTGGCTTTGTCCGGCTGGCGCTGGAACCGGACAGCAGCAACCTGCGCCCGGGCAGCATCGTTTCTGGCCCGACCCAGATGGGTCTGGTCGACCGGGCGGCCTATGCCGTGATCCTGGCCCATATCGGCCCGGTCGCCATGGCGGTGACCAGCAACCTCAACATGAGCTTCCTGCGGGCGGTCAAGCAGCAGACGGTGTGGTGCGATGCGGTGCTGCTCAAGCTGGGCAAGCGGCTGGCGACGGTCGATTGCCGGTTGTGGCAGGACGATCCGGCGAACATCGTCGGACAGGCGGTTGTGACCTACGCCATTCCGGGTTGAGCTAGACCGGCCAGCCCCACCGTCGTCCGCAGAACTGCATCAACCAGTAGCCGATCCAGCCGGTCACGGCGAAGGCCACCAGCGCCGCTGGAAAGCTGACTTCCTTGCGCAGCAGCAGGGCGATCATCACAAAGGCTGGCAGCGAGGCCAGGACATAGAGGCTGGAAGAGAGCGCCATATGGGCCACGCGCCCGGCATCGCCGGTATCGCGCCACAGCCAGATCAGCGCCAGGGTAGAAACCAGTGGCAGGCTAGCGATCAGCCCGCCCCAGCCGGGGCTGCGGCGGGCAATTTCGGAGGCAGCCGCGATCACCGCGCCGGAAATCAGCGCCTTGATCGCCAGCTGCCCCCAATCCATCGACTTAGAGGTTTTCGAGCAGGTGTTCGGCCGAGCTGACCTTGAATTCGCCCGGCGCTTCGACGTGGAGCTGTTCGACCACACCGTCGTTGACGATCATAGCAAAGCGCTGGCCGCGCAGGCCAAGACCAAAGCCCGAACCGTCCATGGTCAGGCCCACGGCCTTGGCGAAATCGGCGTTGCCATCGGCCAGCATGGTGATGTCCGAAGAACCCGAAGCCTTGTTCCAGGCGCCCATCACGAAGGGATCGTTGACTGCGGTACCGACGATTTCGTCGATACCCTTGGCCTTCAGTTCGTCAGCCTTTTCGACAAAGCCCGGCAGGTGCTTGGCCGAGCAGGTCGGGGTGAAGGCGCCCGGCACGGAGAACAGCGCCACGCGCTTGCCCTTGAAATAGTCGGCCGACTGGACGGCTTCGGGGCCGCTTTCGGTCGCCTTGACCAGCTTTACGTCGGGCAGCTTGTCGCCAACAGCAATCGTCATCATCGTTCTCCTGTCTGGAAGGGAAATCTTGCTGGTGGGATATAGTCCGCGCTGGCCGCAGGGCAACGGGCGGTTATGCTTAATTTTGCTTTACCCCGCCGCTTTAAGAACCGGTAAAGACGATGGCGCAGTCTGCTGGTGCGGGAACAGGGTCCCGCCGGGAGACTGCAAGATGGGGATCGCACGGGGAATTGCTGCGGCTGCGGCCGTACTGGGCATGCTGGCATCGGTGCCGGCCCAGGCCAATCCGGCAACGCAGGCGGAAAAGCTGCGACGGCTGGATATTATGCTGATGGTGACGGGGCTGCGCTGCCGCAACACGCCGCACAATTTCCAGGCCGACTATCAGCGCTTCACCACCAAGCACATCGCGTCGCTCAACGCCGCGGCGCACCAGCTTCAGGGTCAGCTTTCCGCGCGGGTCGGCCCGCTGCAGGCACACCGTGCGTTCGACAAGCTGAGCGTGACCATGGCCAACACCTATGGCCAGGGGCATCCGTGGCTGAGCTGCGCCGAACTCAAGGTTGCCGCCCGCAGCCTGGCCCAGGCCGAGGGACCGGCGGTGCTGGCCGAGGCTGCGGACCAATTGCTGGCCAGCAGCGGTTCGGCGCGCTTCGCCTGGACACGTTGATCGTCTGGGCGGTTCTCGAAAACATATAAAGCAATCTTTATATTTGCCTCTGAAAGGGTGAACGGCTAAGGGCGGCGTCATGTTTGGCGCTGCCTGTTGCCGTTTGCGGCAGGGCGCCTGCGATGTTCAGGAGAAGACCCGTGGCCACTGCTGCCCAGACCCGTGACTATGCCATCGCCGACATCGGCCTGGCCGACTTCGGCCGCGCCGAGATCAAGATTGCCGAAACCGAAATGCCGGGCCTGATGGCGCTGCGTGAGGAATTTGGCGCCTCGCAGCCGCTGAAGGGCGCGCGGATCACCGGTTCGCTGCACATGACGATCCAGACCGCAGTGCTGATCGAAACCCTCGTGGCGCTGGGCGCCGAAGTGCGCTGGGCCACCTGCAACATCTTCTCGACCCAGGACCACGCCGCCGCCGCGATCGCCGCAGCCGGTATCCCGGTCTTTGCGATCAAGGGTGAAAGCCTGGCCGATTACTGGGACTATGTCGGCTCGATCTTCGATTGGGATGACGGCACCGGCCGCACCGCCAACATGATCCTGGATGATGGCGGCGATGCCACCATGTTCGCGCTGTGGGGCGCGCGCGTCGAAGCCGGGGAAGACCTGTTCGAACCCAGCAATGCCGAGGAAATCGAATTCGTCCGCGCGCTGAAGAACTTCCTGAAGCGCAAGCCGGGCTACCTCACCATGTCGGTTGCCCACATCAAGGGCGTGTCGGAAGAGACCACCACCGGCGTCCACCGGCTCTACCAGATCGCCAAGGACGGCAAGCTGCCGTTCCCCGCGATCAACGTGAACGATTCGGTCACCAAGTCGAAGTTCGACAACCTCTATGGCTGCAAGGAATCGCTGGTTGACGCGATCCGCCGCGCCACCGACGTGATGTTGGCCGGCAAGGTCGCCTGCGTCGCCGGCTTCGGCGATGTCGGCAAGGGCTCGGCTGCCTCGCTCCGCCAGGGCGGCGCCCGCGTCATGGTCACCGAAATCGACCCGATCTGCGCGTTGCAGGCCGCCATGGAAGGCTATGAAGTCGTCACCATGGAAGAAGCCGTGAAGCGCTGCGACATCTTCGTTACCGCCACCGGCAACGAAGACGTGATCACCGCCGAGCAGATGAAGGCGATGAAGCCGATGAGCATCGTCTGCAACATCGGCCACTTCGACAGCGAGATCCAGATTTCGGCGCTCGACAACTACAAGTGGACCGAAGTGAAGCCGGGCACCGACCTGGTCGAATTCCCCGACGGCAAGCAGATCATCATCCTGGCGAAGGGCCGCCTGGTGAACCTGGGCTGCGCCACCGGTCACCCCAGCTTCGTGATGTCGGCCAGCTTCACCAACCAGACGCTGGCCCAGATCGAACTGTTCACCAAGAACGAGCAGTACAAGAACGAAGTCTATGTCCTGCCCAAGCACCTCGACGAAAAGGTTGCCGCGCTGCACCTGGAAAAGCTGGGCGTCCAGCTGACCAAGCTCAGCGAAAAGCAGGCCAAGTACATCGGCGTGCCGGAAGCTGGTCCGTTCAAGCCGGACCACTACCGCTACTAAGCACCACTGTCTCCTTCCCCCACGATGGGGGAAGGATGCGGAGACTTGGTGCCCTGGCACCTAGTCGCAGCTGGATGGGGGTGAGCAGGCGGCGGGCCACCTTGGTCCGCAAACCGCACCCCCACCTAACCTTCGCTAAGCGGCACGCCGCAAGCTGCGGTATTCCTCCCCCATCAAGGGGGAGGAGTGACTTGCCTTAGCGCTCCTTGCCGCATAGCTGGAAGGCATGACGCTTTCCCCGACCGCCCTCGTGCTGATCGGGCTGCTGCTTTCGGCCTGGACCGTGGCGGCGGCCTGGGCCGTGCTGGCTGCGCGCGGTCGCGAAACGCGCGCCGAAAATGGCCAACGCCAGGCGCGGCGGCTGGCCCGCATGGTCGATGAGAGCCCGGCGATACCGCTGCTGGTCCGCGCCGACGGCCGGATCGAAGCACCGCAAAGGCTGGCCAACTGGCTGGGGCTGGAGGCGGTTCCGCAGTTCCTGACCGAGCTGGACGGCGGCCGGATCGATGGCGGCGGGGGCGGGTTGACCGGCGAACAATTGGGTGAACTGACCGAAGCCGTGCGCCGCTGCCAGCGTACCGCCAATCCGTTCCGGCTGGTGGTGACGCCCAAGGGCTCGAAGCGCAGCCTGGCGCTGCGCGGTCATCTCGCCGATCCGCAGATTTCGCCCGGTGGCGCGGCGCTGGTCTGGGTCTTCGACTTTTCCGACAGCGAGAGCGAGCTGGTCCAGCTGCGCGATGAGGCACGCCGCGCACAGGAAGACTTTGCCGCGCTGGTGGGCCTGATCGAAGCCGCGCCGATGCCGATGTGGTTCCGCGGCCCCGATGGCGAGATGCGGCTGGTCAACTCGGCCTATGTCGAGGCCGTGGCGGGCGAGGATGCACGCCAGGTCGTGGCTGACGGGGTTGAGCTGGTCGAGAATATCGACGGCCTCACCGCCAAGCAGGTCGCGCTCCAGGCGGCGGGCAAGAGCCTGCCAATTGAGCGGATCGTGCCAGCCACCATCAATGGCCAGCGCCGCTCGCTGCGGGTTTCCGATCTGCCGCTGGGGCAGGAAGGGATCGCGGGCTATGCCGTCGATATCGAGGACATGGAGCAGCTTGGCCGCGATTTCCGCGCTTTCCGCGAAGCGCAGCGCTCGATGCTCGATCAGCTCTCGGCCGGCGTTGCCCAGTTCGACGCGCGCCGCACGCTGACCTTTGCCAACCAGCCGTTCCTGCGGATCTTCGGGCTCAAGCCCGCCGTGCTGATCGACCCCGCGCCGTTCGAGCGCCTGCTCGACCTGGCCCGCGATGGCGGCAAGGTGCCCGAGGCGCGCGACTTCCCGGCCTGGCGGCGCGAGAAGGCCAGCTGGTTCCTGGCGAGCGAGGCGCAGGAAGAGGCCTGGTCGCTATCCGATGGCACGCACCTGCGCGTCGTCGCCCAGCCGCTGCCCGATGGCGGCCTGCTGCTGATCGCCGAGGACCGGACCGAGCAGCTGCGCCTCTCGGCCAATCGCGACACGCTGCTGCGCACCCGCACCGCGACGTTCGACAGCCTGTTCGAATCGCTCGCGGTCTTCGCGCCGGACGGCAAACTCCAGCTCTGGAACCGGCGTTTTGCGGCCGATTGGGGCCTGGACGATACGATCCTGGATAGCCATCCGCGGATCGAAACGCTGCTTGAGCGGATCGCCATGCGGCTCAAGAAGCCGGAGCGAGCGAAGCAGGTAGGCGATGTCGTTCGCGCCGCGACGCTCGATCGCCGCCAGACGGGCGGGCGCGCCGTCCTCGCCGATGGCCGCACGTTGGAATTTGCCGGGGTGCCGCTGCCCGATGGCAATGGCCTGCTGACCGTGCTCGACATCACTGACAGCCAGAAGGCCGAAGAAGCGCTCAAGCAGCGCGCCGCTGCGCTGGAAGAGGCCGACGCGCTGAAGACCCGCTTCCTGGCCAACATGAGCTACGAATTCCGTACGCCGCTCACGTCGATCGGCGGCTTTGCCGAACTGCTCGATGCCGGGCTGGGCGGTGACCTGTCGGAACAGGGCCACGAATATGTCGCCGCGATCCTGACCTCGGTGGACCGGCTGGGCGAGCAGATCGAGTCGGTGCTCGATCTATCGCAGAGCGAGGCCGGGCTGCTGCCGCTGGTCCGCGAGGAGGTTGAACTCTACCCGCTGGTCACACGCCTGATCGAGGACCGCGCGACCCGGATCCGCGAGGCCGGGCTGACGCTCGACCTGCGCGGAGACAAGGGCATCGGGCGGATCACCGGCGACGCGCGGCGACTGGCCCGGGCGATTGGCCATGTACTCGACAATGCGATTGCGGCGACGCCTTCGGGCGGGCGCGTGCTGGTCGAACTGTCGGGTCGCAAGGGTCGGGCGCGGATCGTCATCTCCGATAATGGCCCCGGCATGGATGCGGCAACGCTGGCCCGCGCGCTTGAGGGGATCAAGCTTTCGGCCGATGGCAAGGCGGTTGAGCGGCGGCAGGGCCTTGGTCTGCCGCTCGCGCGGCGGCTGGTGGAGGCCCATGGCGGCACGCTTGAACTGCTGTCGGAACCGGGGCAGGGCACCGCCGCGATCATCGACCTGCCGTGAGGATCACCCTGCCTGATCTGGCTGCGACCGAAGCGCTCGGCGCGCGGATTGCGGCCGTGCTGCGACCCGGCGATGTCGTCGCCCTGTCGGGCGGGTTGGGCGCTGGCAAGACCACGCTGGCCCGGGCGATTATCGCCGCGCTGGGGCACACGGGCGAAGTTCCTTCGCCCAGCTTTGCGATCATCGAGACCTATGATCCGCCCGCTGTGCGCCTGCCGCTGGTCCATGCCGATTTCTATCGCTTGAACCGCCCCGAGGAAGCCGAAGAGATCGGGCTCGACGATTACCGCGAAGGCGCGGCTCTGATTGCCGAATGGCCCGATCATGCCGGCGGGTTTGGCCATGAACCCGGCTGCCTGGCGATCACGATTGAAACTGCGGAAACGGAGCGGGTTGCGATTGTCGAGCCGGGGGCCAATTGGCTAGGGCGTCCGGGATGGAACTGAATTTTCCCGAAGGGCTTGAGGCATTTCTGGCGCAGGCCGGATGGCAGGGCGCGGCAATCGAACCGCTGGCGGGCGATGCTTCGTTCCGCCGCTATTTCCGCATCCGGCAGGGGGAGCGCAGCGCCATGCTGATGGACGCGCCGCCGCCGAATGAGGATCCCGCGCCGTTCCTGCGCGCCGCCAAATGGCTCGATGCCAATGGCCTGCGCGCGCCGCGGATCCTGGCCGAGGATGCCTCGCGCGGGCTGGTCCTGCTGGAGGACTTCGGTGAAGTCCGGATGCGCGAATATCTCGATCAATGGCCGGATGATGAGCGCCAGGTCTATGAGGCGGCGATCGACGCGCTGGTCGAACTGCACCGCCTGCCGCCGGGGCCATTCGTCGATTATTCGCTGGCTGAGTACCAGCGTGAGGCCAAGCTGTTCGTTGACTGGTACTGCCCGGCGCAGAACCTCTACATCGATGGGGCAGGCTATACTGCTGCCTGGGAAGAAGTGCTCAGCCCGCTGCTGCCGCGCCAGCGCCCCGGCGTGGTGGTGCTGCGCGATTACCATGCCGAGAACATCATGCTGCTGGGTGCGCTGCACGAACAGGGCCTGCTCGATTTCCAGGACGCGCTGGTCGGCCACCCGGCCTATGACCTGGTCTCGCTGCTGCAGGATGCGCGGCGCGACGTGTCGCCCGAACTCGAAGCCGCAATGTTCGACTATTACGTGAGCAAGGCTGAGCCTGGCGCTGATTTTGCAGCGGATTATGCCCGACTGGGGGCGCAGCGGAACGCCAAGATCGTTGGCATCTTCGTGCGGCTGTGGAAGCGCGATGGCAAGCCGCGCTACCTCGATCTGATCCCGCGCGTCTGGGCTCAGCTGGAGCGTGACTTGGCCCATCCGGCGCTGGAGCCGGTGGCACGCTGGTTCGATGCCAATGTACCCGCAGAGCTGCGGGCCGCGGGTGGGGGAACCTGGCAGCCGTGAGCAACCTGCCCGGCACCTCGATGATTATGGCCGCTGGCAAGGGCACGCGGATGATGCCGCTTACCGCGACCCGGCCCAAGCCGCTGGTCACGGTGGCGGGGGAGACCTTGCTCGACCACGTGCTCCATCTGCTGGCCGATGCCGGGGTCGGGCGGATTGTGGTCAACGTCCACTACCTGCCCGATCAGATCGAGGCGCATCTGGCGGCTGAGGAGCGTTTTCAGGTCACCATCTCGGACGAGCGGGCCCTGCTCCGCGATACCGGCGGCGGGCTGGTCCAGGCGCTGCCGCTGATCCCGGACGATCCGTTCTTCTGCATCAATGCCGACAATTGGTTCACCTGGCAGGGCACCAATCCGCTGGTCCGGTTGGCCGAGGCCTGGGATCCGGCCAAGATGGACGTGCTGATGCTGCTCGTCCCGCATGAGCGGGCCAACAACACCAAGGGGATCGGTGACTTCGATCTCGACGGGCAAGGCCGGATTTCACGCGAGGGCCCCAAGCGCCCGCGCGGTTATGACTGGACCGGGGTGCAGCTCCTGTCGAAACACCTCGTCACCGCTCCGCCGAGCGAAGTGTTCTCGACCAACGTGTTCTGGGACAGGGCCATTGCCGCCGGGCGCTGCTTTGGCCTGGTCCATCAGGGCGAGTGGTTCGATGTCGGCTATCCCGAAGCGATCGGTCTGACCGAGGCTGCGCTGGCCAGCGCGCAGTCCGCCGATGGCTGAGCGGGCCGGGCCGAACGTCTATTCCATCGCCGCGCACCGCGGGTTTGCCGATGCGCTGGTGGCGGGGCTGATCCCGCGTTACGCCGAGGCTGACCTTGGCCTGGCGCGGCTGACCCTGCTGCTCCCCAGCCGCCGTGCCGAGCGGATCGTGACCGAAGCCTTCGTGCGCCTCTCCGGCGGCGGCCTGCTGTTGCCGCGCATGGCGGTGGTAGGTGATCTCGACCTCGATGAAACGCTGGGGCCGCTGCTCGATCCGCTGGGCGCTGGGAGCGCCGTGCCGCCCGCCGCCGATCCAGTGCGGCGCTGGCTGCGGCTGGCCGAACTGCTGCGCGCCGAGCTCGGCAAGGATGCCCCCAAGGCCCCCGGCATGCTGCGCCTTGCCTTTGAGACGGCGCGGACAATGGACCGGCTGGCGATCGAAGGGATCGAGCTGGGTGATCTGCTACAGGAACGGGTTGCCGGGATCGTCGGCGATCTGGCCAAGCACTGGCAGGATTCGACCCGCAGTTTCGCCCGCGTCCAGGCGCACTGGCTGGCCGAGCTGGCAGCACGCGGTGAGGTTGATCCGCCGGTGCGGCGCAACCTGCTGTTTGATCATGCGGCAACTCGGTGGAAGGAAACGCCTCCGGCCCAGCCAGTAGTCGCGGCCGGGATCACCAGCGCCTCACCCGCGCTGGCGCGGCTGCTGCGGACCATTGCCGATCTGCCGAACGGGGCGGTGATCCTGCCTGATCTTGACCTCAACCTCGATCAGGCGACCTGGGACGGGCTGGGTCTGGCCGGCATTCCCGCCGAACCCGGCGGCGCCCCCTTTGGCGAGCGCGATGCCCTGGCGCACCCGCAATATCACCTCAAGCTGCTGCTCAACCGGATGGGCATTGCCCGCACCGAGGTCGATCCGTGGCACCGCGCGGGCCTGGCTGCCGCCCCGCCAGAGCGCAGCAAGGCGATCTCCAACCTGTTCCTGCCGCCCGAAGGAAGCGCGCGCTGGGTTGACCTGAAGGCCGAGCAGCGCCGCCTCTCCGCCGTGCGGCTGATGGAAAGCGCCCATCCGGGTGAGGAAGCCCAGGCCATTGCCGTGCTGATCCGCGAGGCGCTGGAGCAACCGGAACGGCGCGTCGCGCTGGTCACGCCCGATCGCGGGCTGGCGGGCCGGGTCGTCGCGCATCTGCGGCGCTGGAACATCGTCGCCGACGACACCGCGGGCCAGCCGCTGCCGCAAGCCACGGCGGGCCGGGTCCTGTTGCTGCTGGCCGAACTGGCGGCGACCGAGGCCGCGCCGGTCCCGCTGTTGGCGCTGCTGGTCCACCCGCTGGTCGGGGCGGGGGAAGGGCGCGCGGCCTGGCTTGAGAATGCCCGTGCGCTCGATCTGGAACTGCGCGGACCGCGCCCCAAGCCGGGCTTTTCACCAGTTGAGGCGGCCGTGGCCAAGCTCGCCAGGCGCGGGCGGGGCGAGGGCATTGCCGAGTGGTGGCAGGGCGTGGCGGAAGTGCTCGTCCCGGTCCTGGGCTTGCCGGAAGAGATCTCGCTGAACGAGGCGCTCGACGTGCTGTCTGCCGCCGGTGAGGCGCTGTGCGGTTCGCGGCTGTGGGGTGAGGCCGATGGCCGCGCGCTGGCCGGCTGGGTGGAGGAACTGCGCGATGCCAGCGCCGCGATCGGCACCCGGCTTGCCCGTGCCGACCTGGCGCAAGTGCTGCGCGATGCGATGGACCGCGTGCCGGTGCGTCCGCCGTGGGGCGGCCATCCGCGCATCGCGATCTACGGTCTGCTCGAAGCACGGATGAGCCGGGCCGATCTGGTGATCTGCGCCGGGCTGACCGAAGGGTCATGGCCCGCCAGCCCCTCGCCCGAGCCGCTCTTGCCGCCAGCCGTGCTGCGCGCGCTGGGCGTGCCGGCGGGCGAATTCCGCATTGGCCTCGCTGCGCATGACCTCGCCGGGGCGCTCGGCGCGCCGGAGGTGGTGCTGAGCTGGGCCCAGCGCGATGAGGCTGGCCCGGTGATCCCCAGCCGCTTCGTGCTGCGGGTTGAAGCGATGCTGGGCGAGCTGGCTGATGGCCACCGTGAACGTCGCGCCGTCGAACTGGCTCGGGCGATCGATCACACCCAGCTGCAGCCGCCTTACCCACAGCCCAAGCCGGTCCCCAACGCCGAGCAGCGCAATGTCGCGCTCAACGTCACGGCGATCGACCGGCTGCGCGGTGATCCCTATCAGTTCTATGCGCAGGCAATCCTGCGGCTGCGCGCGCTCGACGGGCTGGATGCCGATCCGACCGCCGCCTGGCAGGGCACGGTCGTCCACAAGGTGATGGAACGCTGGCACAAGGCCGGGGGCAGGGCGGGCGAGCTGCTCGCAATCGCCTCGGAAGAACTGGCCGAGATGCAGGCCCACCCCGTCACCCGCAGCCTGTGGTGGCCGCGCCTGCAACGCGGGCTCGAATGGATCGACGCCCAGATCACTCGCGACCGCGGGCTGGGCCGCGAAGTTCTGAAAAGCGAAGCCGAAGGCCACTTCGCCCTGGCCGGCGTCAAGATCAAAGGCCGCGCCGACCGGATCGATCGCGACGCCGATGGGCGCTTGATCGTGGTCGATTACAAGACCGGCGCGCCGCCCAAGGGCAAGCAGGTGCAGGAAGGCTTTGCGCTCCAGCTTGGCACGCTGGGGCTGATGGCCGCCGCCGGGGGCTTTGAAGGGATTGCCGGAGTTCCCAATGGTTTCGAATACTGGTCCTTCGGCAAGAGCGAGGACAGCGAAACCGGGTTTGGCTATTGCTATGAACCGATCGCCGAGGGCCGCAAGGCCGGCCTGCCGCGCAACGAATTTCTGACCAAGACGCAGGAATTCCTGCTCGACGCGATCGACCGCTGGATCAAGGGCGACGAGGCCTTCACTGCCCGGCTCAATCCCGATCTGCCGGGCTACAACGACTACGACCAACTAATGCGGCTGGACGAATGGCAAGCGCGCGGGGAGCCAGAGGCATGAGCCGCGTGTTCCCCCTGACGCACGAACAGCGCCCGGCGGTTGAGCCGTCCGAAGTCGTCTGGCTCTCAGCCTCGGCCGGCACGGGCAAGACCCAGGTGCTCTCGGCCCGCGTGTTGCGGCTGCTGCTCGAAGAGGGCGTGCGGCCCGACCAGATCCTGTGCCTGACCTTCACCAAGGCCGGCGCAACCGAGATGGCCGCTCGCATCAACGAGGTGCTGGCGCGTTGGGTGCGGCTCGATGACACCCAGCTGTTCACCGAACTCGAAGCAATCGGCGCGCCCAGCCAGCCGGAAGACCGCGCCCGCGCCCGCAAGCTGTTTGCCGCCGTGCTCAATTGTCCGGGCGGCGGCCTGCGGATCGATACGATCCACGCCTTTGCGCAGTGGCTGCTGGCGGCCTTCCCGAACGAGGCAGGGCTGCTGCCCGGCGTCAAGGCGATGGAGGACCGTGACCGGGACCTCTTGCTGCGCGAAGTCCTGGCTGACCTGCTGCTGGCGGCCGAACGCACCAACGATGCAGCAACGCTCGATGCCCTGGCGCGGCTGTCGGTGCGGATGGGGCCAGACAAGGTCCCCGGCTGGCTGCTGCGCTGTGCCGCCGCGCGCGAGGCCTGGGAAGGAACAACGGGTTGGCAGCCGCCAATGAAGGACGGGGTCCACCGCCTGCTCGGCCTGCCGGCCGATGCCGGGCCGGACGACCTGCTCGACCTGTGCAGCGACGGGGTGTTCGATACCGACGCGCTGGAGTGCTGCCTCGCGGCCTATTCCGGGTGGAAAACGGCCACCAGCGCCAAGGTCACCCCACTGATCCGCGACTGGTTGGAAAGCGGCCCGGCCGAGCGGCTGGCCAGCCTAGATGCCCTGCACAAGGAGCTGTTCACCAAGGAGGGCCTGGCCAAGAACCGCCAGTCGCTGAGCAAGCTGGAAAGCAGCTTCGAGGAAGCCGCCGACGCGGTCCTGCTAAGCAGTGTCGCGGTGCAGGAGCGGCGCGCCTTGCTTGATCTCGCCGAGTTCCTGGTCCCCGCGCTTGAACTGGGCCGCAAGTTCGCGATTGCCTGGGATGAGGCCAAGGCGCGCGCCGGGTTCATCGATTTCGACGACCAGATCCGCCAAGCTGCGGCCCTGCTGACCCGCAGCGAGCTGTCCGAATGGATCCGCTACAAGCTCGACCGGCAGTTCGATCACATCCTGGTCGACGAGGCGCAGGACACCAATGCGGCGCAGTGGCAGATCATCGGCGCGCTCACCGATGAATTCTTTGCCGGCAAGGGCGCGCGGGACGACAAGCTGCGCACCCTGTTCGTGGTCGGCGATTACAAGCAGGCGATCTTCCGCTTCCAGGGCACCAGCCCGGAAAACTTCGCCAAGGCCAAGGCGCGGGTCGACGACATGATGCGCGATGCCGCCGCCAACCTCGCCGAGCAGCGCGGCGGCGGGGCAGGGCGGACCTTGCGCGATCTGGACCTTGGCCAGAGCTTCCGCACGGCCCGCGCGATCCTGGAGTTCGTCGACAAGGCCATTGGCGAAGTCGGCCATGAGGGGTTGGGGCTTACCTCGCCGCCCGAACCGCATGTCGGGCAGGAGCGGCCAGGGCAAGTCACGCTATGGCGCGTGCTTGGCGGCGAAAGTGCCAACGGTGATGAAGGGGAGCCCGCCGACGAAGGGGCCGAGGGCTGGCTATCGCGCGGGGATCGCCAGATGGCGGAGCGGATCGCGCGGCAAGTGCGGGACTGGCTCGATCATGGCTTCCCGCTGGTCAAGGGTGAGGCCGAGGGCAAGGCCCGCCGCGCCACGGCCGGCGACGTGATGGTGCTGGTGCGCAAGCGCAAGGAGCTGGCCGGGCTGATCGTGGCGCGGCTCCATGCGGCAGGCGTGCCGGTGGCCGGGGTGGACCGGCTGCGGCTGGCGACCCCGCTGGCGGTGCGCGATCTGATGGCGGCGGTGCGCTTTGCGGTCCAGCCGCATGACGAGCTCAACCTGGCCTGCCTGCTGGTCTCACCCCTGATCGGCTGGAGCCAGGACGATCTGCTGCGCTGGGGCTGGCGCAAGGACAAGATCGGGCTGTACGAGCACTTGCGCAATTCTCGCGGCGTGCCCGAAGTGGACCGCACCTGGCACCAGTTGGGTGAACTGCTGCGGATCGCAGATTACGAGCCGCCGCGGGCCCTGCTCCACTGGATCCTGACCGGGCCATGGCAAGGTCGCAAGCGGCTGGTCGCGCGGCTGGGGACCGAGGCGAACGATCCGATCGACGAATTGCTCAACGCCGCCGGGGCCTATGCCGCGAACGAGGTGCCGAGCCTGACCGGCTTCATCCGCTGGTTCGATGCCGGCACCAGCGAGCTGAAGCGCGAGGCCGGCAAGAGCCGCGACGAAGTGCGGGTGATGACGGTCCACGGCTCGAAGGGCTTGCAGGCGCCGATCGTGATCCTGGCCGACGCGGCTGACAACCCGGCGCGCAGCCGGGGCAGCCCGGTCGAGCTGGAAGATCCGCTCAGCGGCAAGGTGATCCCGCTCCCCGGCCTGCCGCAAAGTCAGCAACTTGGCCGGATTGCCGACGTTATCGCGGCCAATGCCAAGGCCGAAATGGAAGAGCATTGGCGGCTGCTCTATGTCGCCATGACCCGGGCCGAGGAGGCGCTGTTCATCGGTGGCGCGCTGACCGCGCGGGAGAAGGCGCCGCATGCCGACAGCTGGTACGCGCGCCTCGCTGGGCTGTTTGACGAGGCCGACTGGATTGAGGACCCGCGCTGGGGCGCAACGGTGACCTTTGGCGCAGCTCCGCAGGTGCCGGCCCCGCCCAAGCCGGGCGAGGGCGGCGAGCTGCCGCTGCTGCCGGCCTGGCTGGAGCGCCCGGTCGCTGCGGAACCGCGCCCACCGCGTCCGCTCGCGCCTTCGTCGCTGGGCAAAGACCTGGCGACCGATCCGCCATTCCCGCCCGGGGCCGGGCAGGCCGCCGCGAGTGGTGTCCTGCTACACAAGCTGCTCGAACGGCTGCCCGAACTGCCGGTGTCAGAGCGCAAGGCTGCGGCCGAGGCCTGGCTGGCGAACAATGGCGGCGATTTCACGGCGCCGGAACGGGCCGACATGATCCGTTCCGCGCTGGCCGTGCTGGCCGAACCGGCCTGGGCTGACCTGTTTGCACCGGGAGCACTGGCCGAAGTGCCGATCGCCGCTACGGTAGGCGGGCAGGTGGTAGTCGGCACGATCGACCGGATGACGATCCTGCCCGACCGGATCCGTCTGATCGATTTCAAGACTGCGCGGCGTCCGCCGGAAAGCCTTGATGCCGTGCCGGCCTCGATCCTGCGTCAGATGGCAGCCTATGCTGCTGCACTTGAGGCGGCCTATCCGGGCCGCAGGATCGAGGCGGCGCTGCTTTACACCCAGGTGCCGCGTCTGATTGCCCTGCCGGACGAACTGCTCAATGTTCACAAGCAGGCATTGCTGGCCGCGCAGGAAAGCTTTTGAACCACAGCGATTGCCGAAGCGCGCGCGGCTTCCTAGATTGACGAACAACCCTTCAGGAGATTCCCCCATGGCCACCAAAGCCGTTACCGATGCCAGCTTCGCCACCGATGTACTGGGTTCCGACAAGCCCGTGCTGGTCGATTTCTGGGCCGACTGGTGCGGCCCCTGCAAGATGATCGCCCCGGCGTTGGAGGAAATCAGCGAGGAACTGGCTGACCAGGTGACCATCGCCAAGGTCGACATCATGGAGAACACCGACACTGCCGCCCAGTTTGGCGTTCAGTCGATCCCGCTGATGGTGCTGTTCAAGGATGGCAAGCCGGTCGCCCAGAAGCTGGGTGCCGCACCGAAGAGCCAGCTCAAGGGCTGGCTGGAAAGCGTTCTCTAAAGCGCAGCCATCCGCTCTGCCAGCTCGTCCCACAGGGCCGGGCTGGCGGCGCCGATCAGGCTGGGGCGCAGATGTTCGTCCACCCGGTAGGGCTTTCCGTCCGGCCGGGCGACCTTGCCGCCTGCTTCGTTGAGCAGCAGTACGCCCGCGGCGTGATCCCAGGCCAGGGTTCGCTCGAAGATCGTGATGTCATTCTCGCCCAGCACGATGCGCGGATACTGCTCGGCTGCGCAGCGCGGGATGTCGACCAGCGTGTAGTGCGGGGCGATATGGGTCTTCAGCACTTCACGCCGGGCCGGATCGGCAAAGACCAGTGAAATGGCTGCAATCGGCGGGGTCTGGCCGCTGGAGCGAGCATTGATCCGCTCACCGTCGATCCAGGCGCCCTGGCCCTTCTGGGCGGTGCAGAAGCGGCCGCGCAGCGGATCGTAGATCCAGCCGCCAATCGTCTCGCCCGCTTCGGCCAGGGCGACCATGATCCCGAAGGGCGGCTTGCCGCTGGCGAAGTTGTTGGTGCCGTCGATCGGATCGATGATCCAGCACAGCGCATCGCCCAGGCGGTCCATCAGGGCGGGATTGGCTTCGCAGGCTTCCTCACCGACGATGGTAGCTTCGGGCAGGACCTTGGCCAGGCCCTCGGCCAGGATCACTTCGGCCTCGCGATCCGCCACGGTGACCAGTTCGCCGACCGACTTGTCGATCACTTCGTGGGCTTCAAGCTGCTGGTAGCGCGGCATCACGGCACGCGCGGATGCGTCCTTGATAACCGCGAGCACCGCCGCATCGAGCGCGGCGCTCACGAGCGGTAGTCCGCATTGATCGAGATGTAACCGTGGGTCAGATCGCAGGTCCAGACCGTGGCGCGGCCCTCGCCCAGGCCCAGATCGACCTCGATCGAAATGTCCTGGCCCTTGAGGTGCGCGGCCACGGGCGCCTCATCGTAATCGGCCAGCGGCTGGCCCTCGCGCGCGGCCCAGGTGCCGCCGAAGCCGATCGACAGGCGGTCACGGTCGGCGGGTTCGCCGGCCTTGCCCACGGCCATCACCACTCGGCCCCAATTGGCGTCCTCGCCGGCGATGGCGGTCTTGACCAGCGGCGAGTTGGCAATGGCGAGGCCAACCTTGCGGGCGCTCTCGTCGCTGACTGCGCCGCTGACGGTGACGGCGATGAACTTCTGCGCGCCTTCGCCGTCGCGGACGACCAGGTGCGCCATCTGCCGGCAAACATCTTCCAGCGCGGCGGCAAAGGCATCGGCGCCAGCACTGTCGAACGAAGTCAGCGGAGCATTGCCGGCCGCGCCGGTGGCAAAGGCCAGCACCGTATCGCTGGTCGAGGTGTCGCTATCGACCGTGATGCATGAGAAGGTCCGCTGGTTGGCGGCGGAGAGCAGGGCTTGTAGGAAGCCTGGCTCGGCCGCCGCGTCGGTGAAGATATAGCCCAGCATGGTCGCCATATCGGGCGCGATCATGCCGCTGCCCTTGATGATCGCACCGAGCGTAACCGTCCGGCCATCGACCACGGCCTTGGCCATCGCGCCCTTGGCGAAGGTATCGGTGGTGCCGATCGTCTCGGTGGCGGCTTGCCAGTCGCACGGCTCGGCCAGCAACGCCGCCTCGATCCCGGCCTTGGCCTTGTCTTTGGGCAGCGGCACGCCGATCACCCCGGTGGAGGAGACGAAAACCTGTTCCTGCGGACATCCCAGATGCGCGCTGACCTGGACCATGATTGCCTCGACCGCCTCGCGCCCGCGATAGCCGGTAAAGGCGTTCGAATTGCCGGCATTGACCACCAGCGCCCGCGCGCGGCCCTGGGCCACGTTCTGCCGCCCCAGCTCGACCTCGGACGAACAGCAGACATTGCGCGTGAAGACCCCGGCCACCGCCGTACCTTCGGCCAGTTCGACAAAGGTCAGATCGCAGCGGCCCCAATCCTTATACCCGGCGCGCGCGACGCGCGGGGTGACGCCGGCAATCGGCGGGATCGCGGGGAAGGGGCGGGCGAGGGGCGAAATGGGATGGGCCATGGCGGACCCTTATGGTGCGATAGCTACGCGGGCAAGGTGGTCGCGGTTTCGCTTGTTTTGGCGGAGCAGCCTGATATCTCAAACGTATGACTATGCTCGCTATTCTCTTGCTCGCCCAGGCCGCTTCCGCGGAGTCTGTCGTCACTCCACCCACGCTGGTACCCCCGCCGCCGCCGGCCTTGCCAATCCAAATTGGCGAAGGTGCCTTCAATCCGCGTGCGCCGAAACCGATGAGCTATCCCGGATCGTGGGTCATGACCGCTGACTATCCCGCCGATTCGCTGCGGGCCAACGAACAGGGGACTACCGGCTTTACCGTTACTGTTGATACCCAGGGCCGCGTCAAGGACTGCCGGATCAGCGCCTCAAGCGGCTCCCCGCGGCTCGATGAAACGACCTGCCGGCTGGTGACCCAGCGGGCGCGGTTCACCCCTGCTACGGACAGCAAGGATAATCCAATCGAGGGCACCTACGCCAACCGTGTCCGCTGGGTTTTGCCCGCGATCACGCCGCCTGAACCGGGCCAGGCCGTTACAACCTATACCGTCCAGGCCAATGGTGACGTCACGGATTGCAAGGTGGTGCTGGAAGGGGCTGCCGCCACGTCCATGAATCGCTTGGCGGGTTTTTGCGGCAATACGAAGAAAATGAAGCCCTACCTTGATGCCGACAAGAAGCCGGTCACCCGCAAGGTGACTATGACGACTACCATCGCTGTCGAATAGCGCTCAGCCCCCCAGCCGCACCAATGCGGTTGGCGCGGTGGTGGTGCGCGGGGTGATTTTCCATTCCAGCCGCTGACCCGTGGTACCCGCGACGGGGCCTTCGTCGGTGTTGTTGGCCAGGATTGTGCCGTCAGTCGTCAGCACCAGCGTGCCATTCAGTTCGGGCAGCTTCAGGCCGTCGTCCTTACCATCCTTGTCCGAACCGAGTGCTGCGCCCATTGCCGCAAGCTGGCCCATACTGGCCATCGGGTTGCCCTGGGCAGGTTGGCCAAAGGCCGGGGCATCCATCCGCACCGCGCCATCGGCGCGCTTGTTGAGCACGACAAAGGCGTTGGCCATGGGGAAGCGTTCCATGGTTGGGAACTGGAAATCGTAATCGAGATGGCCGCTGATCGCGAAATCGACCACGAACAGCCCATCTCCCTTGTAGACCACCGATTTCCAGCCGGCCTGGCGGCGCAAGCGCTGCGCCAGTTCCTCGGCTGCCTGGGGGCTGGAGGGGTCGATTCCGCCCAGCATCACTTTCATCATGTCTGAATCGCGCTTCTTTCGGGCCTCATCAGCCTTGCGGTCTTCCTCCCAGTCGGCCTTCTGCTTGGCGAGTTCGTCCTTCGTGCACTCGCGTTCCTTCATCTCTTCATCGTCGGTGTAGCAGGTGACTGCCTTGAAGGGCTCGGCTTCCTTGGCCTTGCTGCCCAGTTCGGCCAGCTTGCTCAGCCCCAGGAGGTAGATCTCGCCGTTGTAGGAATAGTTGAAGCGGCCATCCTTGCGCAGGTCGATCGCGGAGGTAAAGCTGCCGGGCGAAACGAAGCAACCGCTCAGCAGCAGCGTCGCCGCAGCGATGAACGAAGCGGCGAGGCGGCGGGCGGCTGAGGTCATGATGGCTATTCCTGCGGGCGAACGGTCATCGCATATAGCGCGATAGCTGCGGCATTGGAAACATTGAGACTTTCGACCGCGCCCGACATTGGCAGGCGGGCGATCGCATCGCAGTGCTGCATGATATTGTGGCGCATGCCTTCGCCTTCGGCACCGAGTACCAGTGCTACCGGGCCGGCCGGAAGGGCTTCACCCAGGGTGGCCTTGCCTTCGCCGTCCAGGCCGATCCGCCAATAGCCCGCTTCGGCCATTTCCTCGAGCGCGCGGGCCAGGTTGACCACCCGCACCCACGGCACGACTTCCAGCGCGCCTGAGGCAGACTTGGCGAGGGTGCCGGATTCGGGCGGAGAGTGCCGGTCTTGCGTCACGATCGCGGCGGCGTTGAAGGCGGCGGCCGAGCGCATGATCGCGCCGACATTGTGCGGATCGGTGACCTGGTCGAGCACGACCAGCGGCCGGGCCGGATCGCCCTGCATCACTTCATCCAGGAACACGTCTTCCAGTCCGTCGCATTCCAGCACCAGCCCCTGGTGCGGCGCATCGCGGGCGACAAGGCGCGCCAGATCGGCCGGCTGCGCATACTCCACGTTGAAGTCAGCCGGCAGCTCGCCATCCAAGGAGGCGACGCCTTCGCGGGTTGCCCACAGCTTGCGGTGGTTGCGATCCGGGTTCTTGAGCGCGGCTTCTACCGCATGGCGGCCCCACAGCCGCACGGCCCCGGCACTGGCCCGGCCCGAACCGCGCCCGCCCTGCATGCGTCCGGCGCGGCCCCGCAGGGCGCGGCTGGGCTTGGTGTCACGATTACGGCTCATGCGGCGAATCCCCTGATCATCGGGTGTCACTAGGGGATGGTGGTGGACAGGGCTAGATTCGAACTAGCGTACGCTTGCGCGGGCAGATTTACAGTCTGCTGCCTTTAACCACTCGGCCACCTGTCCACACCATTTGCCGGTGCCGGGTTGCCCCGGATGTTGGCCCCCGAAGGGACCGTCCGGCCGAGAGAGCGCGCCTTTGGACAAGGCAGGCCGTGCTGTCAATGGGCCAATCGACTTGTCGTGCGGCTTCCTGCCCGATAGGAAGCGCCGCCATGAGCGAAATCACCCCCGTGATCTCGGCGACAGGCCTCTATACGCCGCCCGAGACGATCACCAACGACGAGCTGGTCGCCAGCTACAACGCCTATGTGGAACTCCACAATGCCCGGCACGCGGCCGAGATCGCCGCCGGCACGGTGGAAGAGCTGCAGCCCAGCTCGGCCGAGTTCATCGAGAAGGCCAGCGGCATCAAGTCGCGCCATGTGATGAGCAAGGCGCCGACGCTCGATCCCGAGATCATGGGGCCGCGCTGGCCCGAGCGTTCGAACGACGAGCTCTCGGTCATGGCCGAGATCGGCGTGAAGGCGGCGCTCGATGCGCTGCAATCGATCGGGCGCAATCCCAAGGATGTCGATGCCGTGCTCTGCGCCGCGTCGAACATGCAGCGGCCATACCCGGCCATGGCGATCGAGATCCAGCAGGCGCTGGGGATCGAGGGCTTTGCCTTCGACATGAACGTCGCGTGCTCCTCTGCCACTTTCGGCATCCAGACGGCGGCGGACTTCATCCGCGCCGGCAATGCCCGCTCGGTGCTGGTGGTCAGCCCGGAGATCTGCACCGGCCACAACAACATGAAGAACCGCGACAGCCATTTCATCTTCGGTGACGTGGCGACCGCCGTGCTGGTCGAGGCCAAGGACATGGCCCCGGCCAAGCACTGGGAGATTGTCGGGACCCGGCTGAAGACCGCGTTCTCCAACAACATCCGCAACAATTTCGGCTTCCTCAACGCCGCCACGCCGGAAACCATCGGCACGCCAGACAAGTTGTTCGTCCAGGAAGGGCGCAAGGTGTTCAAGGAAGTGGTGCCGATGGTCGCCAGCATGATCGTGGAGCACGCCGGGGATCTCGGGATCGACCCGGCTTCGCTGCGGCGGCTGTGGTTGCACCAGGCCAATTCCGGCATGAACCGCCTGATCGCGCAGCGCGTGCTGGGCCATGAAGCCGATGAGGACGAGAGCCCGACGGTGCTCGATACCTATGGCAATACCTCGAGCGCGGGCTCGATCATTGCCTTCCATCTTCACAACAGCGATCTGGCGGCGGGCGATACCGCGCTGATCTGTTCCTTCGGCGCAGGCTATTCTGCTGGCACCGTCTTCGTGCGCAAGGTAGCCTGAGTCATGGCCAACGAAATTCTCGACAACCGGGGACGCGGCGAAGCCACCTGGCAGTGGCCGCGGATCCATCCCGAAGCGCACAAGTTTGCGGCGATCGCCGGCATTGCCAGCGCGACCGCCGCCTTCTTCGCCTGGGAAACGCTGGCCTGGCCGCTTGGCTTCCTGGTGCTGGGGATCTGCGCCTTCTTCCGCGATCCGGTCCGCGTCACGCCGCAAGAGGACCGCTTCATCGTTGCCCCGGCCGATGGCCTGGTTACGTTGATCCAGCAGGTTGAGGCGCCGCGCGAGCTGGTGATTGACGATGGCAGCGGCACCAAGGGGCTGGCGCCCGGGCCGGTCACCCGCATCTCGATCTTCATGTCGGTGTTCGATGTCCACATCAACCGCGCCCCGATCGGCGGCACGGTGCGCCGCGTGGTCTATATGCCCGGCAAGTTCATGAACGCCGATCTCGACAAGGCGAGCGAAGAGAATGAGCGCCAGCACATCCTGATCGAGCGTGGGGACGGGGTGGCGATCGGCTTTACCCAGATCGCCGGCCTGGTGGCGCGGCGGATCGTGCCCTTCGTCAAGCCGGGTGACATGCTCGCCGTTGGGCAGCGCGTCGGCCTGATCCGCTTTGGCAGCCGAGTCGATGTCTACCTGCCGGCCGGGACCGAGCCGCGCGTGCTGCTGGGCCAGAAGATCGTGGCTGGCGAAACCGTGCTGGCCGAACTGGGCCAGACGCTGCTGATTGAGGGTGTAAGCCAGTGACCGACCCGACACTGCGCGGGGGGCTGACACTGCGGGCCATGGTGCCCAATGCGATCACGGCCGCCGCGCTGTGCATGGGGCTGACCTCGATCCGCTTCGCCATTACCGGCGAATGGGAGAAGGCGATCCTGGCCGTGGTCGTGGCCGGGGTGCTCGACGGGATCGACGGGCGGATCGCCCGCCTGCTCAACGCCCAGTCGCGCTTCGGCGCCGAGCTCGACAGCCTGGCGGACAATGTCTCCTTCGGGGTGGCCCCGGCGCTGATCCTGTTTCTGTGGTCGCTGCAGGACCTGCCGCGGCTCGGCTGGTTTGCGGCGCTGGCCTTCGCGATTGGCTGCGCGCTGCGGCTAGCGCGGTTCAACGCCCGGATCGATATGGCCGATGAGCCACGCAAGGCGGCCGGTTTTCTGACCGGTGTTCCGGCTCCGGTCGGGGCAGGGCTGGCTTTCCTGCCGATGTACCTCTGGATTGCGACGGGCCGCGAAGAAGTGCGCGATCCGCTGGCCGTAGGCGCCTGGCTGGTCTTCGTCGGCTTCCTGCTGATCTCGGCCGTGCCGACGCTAACCTGGGGGCGGCTGCGCCCGCGCCGGTCAGTCCGGCTTGAATTGCTGGCACTGTTTGGCCTGGTTGGCGCGGCGCTACTGACCGAACCGTGGTGGACCCTGGTCGGGATCTGCGTGGTCTACCTGGCGCTGATGCCGGTAGGCATGGCGATCTATGGCCGGTTCAAGCGGCAGCGCGCAGCGACTGGCGATAGGCCGGAACCGCCTTCGGCCTGATCGGCAGGGCAATCACCTTGCCCTTCGGCTTCGCGCCGTATTCGACAATCTGGAAGCGAACCTCGCGGCTCTGCGGGCAATCGCGCCAGTCCTGCCGGGCGCTGAGCGCGGCCTGTCCGTAACGCTGCCACGAGGCGGCAATCGCGCCCGACGAGAGGGCAAGGACGGTGGCGGCCAGGACCAGAAGCGCGATCATCGTGTCGTTCCTTTTGCTTCAGGACGGGTATTGTCCTGTGGACTTCCTGTTGATAACCATGTGGAAGAACAGCGGCTGTTCCTCGATGAGTCGCAATGTTCTCTATTTGTTCCATCCTGTCAAGCGGGTTTTTCGGCGCCTTTGCGCGGGCCAGTGCTTTTGGGCTGGATTCTGCGCCATTCAGCCGTTAAGGGCGGCCCCGCTCGATCCGGGGATTCCCTCCGGTGACGGCAAATCCACATGGAAAGCACACATACCGGTTCCGCAGCGGGAGCTCCGCACGGTCCCAGCTTTCCAGAGGCAGTAAACCGGAAAGGAATTACCTATGGCGGCTCCCGTCGTCACCATGCAGCAATTGATCGAGGCCGGCGCCCACTTCGGCCACCAGACCCACCGCTGGAACCCGCGGATGAAGCCGTACATCTTCGGCGCCCGCAACGGGATCCACATCCTTGACCTGTCGCAGACCGTGCCGCTGATGGCCCGCGCACTCGAGTTCGTTTCGGCCACTGTCCAGGCCGGCGGCAAGGTGCTGTTCGTCGGCACCAAGCGCCAGGCGCAGGAACCGATCGCCCAGGCCGCTCGCGCTTCGGGTCAGCACTATGTCAACCACCGCTGGCTGGGCGGCATGCTCACCAACTGGAAGACCATCTCGGGCTCGATCAAGCGCTTCAAGGCGCTGGAAGAGCAGCTGTCGGGTGACACCACGGGCCTGACCAAGAAGGAAGTGCTCCAGCTGACGCGTGAGCGTGACAAGTTCGAACTGTCGCTCGGCGGCATCCGCGACATGGGCGGCATTCCGGACGTGATGTTCGTGATCGACGCCAACAAGGAAGAGCTGGCGATCAAGGAAGCCAACGTCCTGGGTATCCCGGTCGTCGCGATCCTCGATTCGAACGTCTCGCCCGATGGCATCGCCTTCCCGATCCCGGCGAACGATGACGCCAGCCGCGCCATCCGCCTCTACTGCGAAGCCGTTGCCGCTGCCGCGACCAAGGGTCGCCGCGAAGGCGTGGTGGATTCGGGCGTCGATGTCGGTGCGCTGGAAGAAGCCCCGGTTGAAGAAGCCGTGGTGGAAGTCGCCCCGGCTGAAGCCGCCGCGGAAGAAGCTTCGACCGAAGCCTGAGCCCTTCGGGTTCAGCTTCTGTCACCAACCTGTAGCGTGCCGGGGCCAATGGTCCCGGCCGCCAGTTCCATTCAAGAAGGACCAGTTCAATGGCTTACACCGCCACTGACGTGAAGAACCTGCGCGAGCGCACCGGCGCCGGCATGATGGATTGCAAGAAGGCAATGGACGAAACCGGCGGCGACATGGAAGCCGCGGTCGATCTGCTGCGCGCCAAGGGCCTCGCGGCCGTCGCCAAGAAGTCCAGCCGTACTGCGGCCGAGGGCCTGGTCGGCGTGGCCGTTGCCGGCACCAAGGGCGTTGCGGTTGAGGTCAACTCGGAAACCGATTTCGTTGCCAAGAACGATCAGTTCCAGGACTTCGTGCGTAAGACCACCGAAGCCGCCCTCGGCCTTGGTTCGGACGATGTCGAGGCGCTCAAGGCTGCAGCCTATCCGGGCGGCGGCACCGTTGCCGATACCCTGACCAACAACGTCGCCACCATCGGTGAGAACCAGCAGGTCCGCCGCATGAAGACCGTTTCGGTCAGCAGCGGTCTGGTCGTGCCCTACATGCACAACGCCGCCGCGCCAATGCTCGGCAAGATCGGCGTGCTGGTCGCGCTGGAATCGGAAGCCGGCGCCGACGTGCTGGAACCGCTGGGCAAGCAGATCGCCATGCACATCGCTGCGGCGTTCCCGCTGGCGCTGCACGCTGACGACCTCGATGCCGAGATGATCGCGCGCGAACGCAAGATCGCCGCCGAAAAGGCTGCCGAATCGGGCAAGCCCGCCGAAGTGCAGGCCAAGATGGTCGATGGCGCGGTCGCCAAGTTCGCCAAGGATAACGCGCTGCTCAGCCAGCTGTTCGTCATGGACAACAAGACCCCGGTTGCCCAGGTGGTCGAGGCGGCCGGCAAGGCTGCCGGCACCAAGATCGTGCTGAAGGACTATGTCCGCTTCCAGCTCGGCGAAGGCATCGAAAAGGAAGTCAGCGATTTCGCTGCCGAAGTCGCTGCTGCCGCCGGCCTGAACTAAGCTTCTCCCCGGTATTCCGGGGCTGACAAAACAGAGAGGGCTCGCCTTCGGGCGGGCCCTTTTTGCTTGTCCGCAGTTGACGTAAGGGCCGCCTGCGCCCCATCAGCGCCGCAAAGCGAAACAGGGAGAAGAGACCATGCAGACCCACCGCTTAGGCAAATCGGCCATCACCGTCACCGACATCTGCATGGGGACCATGACCTTCGGCAACCAGACCGACGAGGCCGAGGCGCACCGCATCCTCGATCGCTGCTTCGATTTCGGGATCAACTTCTATGACACCGCCGAGGGCTATCCCGTGCCGCCCGATACTAAGTGGGTGGGGCGGACCGAGGAGATCGTCGGCCGCTGGATGAAGACCAAGCCGCGCGATGCGATCATCATGGCGACCAAGGTTTCCGGCCCCAGCCACGTCTGGTTCCGCAGCCCCAAGCGCTCCGGCATGACCGCGCTAGATCGCCGCAATATCATCACCGCGGTGGAAGACAGCCTGCGCAAGCTGCAGACCGATTACATCGATCTCTACCAGACCCACTGGCCCGACCATGACACGTCCTATGACGAGACGATGGAAGTGCTCGACGAGCTGGTGCGCGAAGGCAAGGTGCGGGTTACCGGCTGTTCCAACGAAACCTCTTGGGGCCTGATGAAGTCGATCGCGGCAGCAGAGCGGCTCGGCACGGTCCGCTACCAGACGATCCAGAACAATTTCAGCCTGAACAACCGCCGGTTCGAGGATGAGCTGGCCCAGGTCTGCCGCAAGGAAGGGGTCAGCCTGATCCTCTATTCGCCAATCGCCGGCGGGGTGCTGAGCGGCAAGTACCAGGCTGGCGCGCGGCCCGATGGGGCGCGGTTCTCGCGCTATCTCGGCATGGAAGGGCGCCAGCAGGTCATGGCCAAGCGCTTCGTCAACGAACGCTCGCTCGCCTCAACCGAGCGGTTCATGGCGATTGCCGCCGAAGCCGGGATCAGCGCCACGACGCTGGCAGTCGCCTGGTCGAAGCAGCACGATTTCGTCGCCTCGACCATCGTCGGCGTGACGCGCGAGGACCAGCTGGAGGACATCTTTGCGGCTGGGGACCTGATCCTGTCGGACGAGGTGTTGAAGGCGATCGACAAGGTTTCGAAGGAAATCCGCTACCCGATGGGGTGAGCGGGGCGGTTTGCCGGGGGCTTGCAACGCCTCCCGGCTTGGCTTTGCGCGGTCCTCGGTATAAGGCCGCGCAAACCCCAGTGAGAGCGATGCCCAACCCCATGTCCCAGCCCCGCTACAAGCGTATCCTCCTGAAACTCTCGGGCGAAGTGTTGATGGGGCAGCAGCAATTCGGGATCGATCCCGAATTCGTGGCCGAGCTGGCCGCCGAGGTGAAAGCTGCCAAGGAATCGGGCCTCGAAATCTGTCTCGTCATTGGCGGTGGCAATATCTTCCGCGGGATGGCCGGGGCGGCCAAGGGCATGGACCGGGCCCAGGCCGATTACATGGGCATGCTCGCCACGGTCATGAATGCGCTCGCCATGCAGAACGCGCTGGAGCAGCTGGGCGTGCCGACCCGCGTCCAGTCGGCGATCGAGATGGACAAGGTCTGCGAACCCGTCATCCGCCGCCGGGCCGAACGGCACCTTGAAAAAGGGCGGGTGGTGATCTTCGCCGCTGGCGTTGGCGCACCCTATTTCACCACCGATTCCGGTGCCGCGCTGCGCGCCGCCGAAATGAAGTGCGATGCCTTGCTGAAGGGCACCTCGGTTGACGGGGTCTATGACAGCGATCCCAAGACCAATCCCGCAGCCAAGCGTTACGATACAGTCGATTACGACACAGTGCTGGCTGATAACCTGAAGGTTATGGACGCCAGCGCAGTGGCGCTGTGCCGTGACAACAACATTCCCATCGTCGTCTTCTCGATCCGCGAACAGGGCAACCTGGCCAAGGTGCTTGCCGGACAGGGGACGCAGACAATCGTGAAGAAGGGTTAGAACCATGGCCAAATACGACAAGGCCGATCTGGAACGCCGCATGAAGGGCGCCGTGGAATCGCTCCGCAGCGACCTGGGCGGTCTGCGCACCGGCCGCGCCAACACCTCCTTGCTCGATCCGATCACGGTTGAGGTTTACGGCAGCAAGATGCCGCTCAACCAGGTGGCGACCGTCTCCGCGCCCGAGCCGCGGCTGCTCTCGGTCCAGGTCTGGGACAAGGCCAATGTCACCCCGGTTGAAAAGGCGATCCGCTCGGCCGGGCTGGGCCTAAATCCGATCAACGATGGCAACAACATCCGCCTGCCGATCCCCGATCTGACCGAGGATCGTCGCAAGGAACTGGCCAAGCTGGCCCATTCCTATGCCGAAAAGGCCCGCATCGCGATCCGCAACGTGCGCCGCGACGGGATCGACGCGCTCAAGGCTGACGAGAACAAGAAGGAAATCTCGGAAGACGAGCGCAAGCGCGGCGAAACCGAGGTCCAGAAGCTGACCGATGAAATGATCAAGGAAGCCGATGCGGTCGCGGCCCAGAAGGAACAGGAAATCCTGGGCAAGTGACGGCCAAGCGCGCCACCCACGGCGCGCGTCACGTCGCCATCATCATGGATGGCAACGGGCGCTGGGCCAAGAAGCGCCACCTGCCGCGCGCCGTTGGGCACCAGCGCGGGGTGGAAGCTGTGCGCACCGTCGTGCGCGCCGCCCGCGAAATGGGGCTTGAGGCGCTAACGCTCTACGCCTTCAGCACCGAGAACTGGCGCCGCCCGGAAGATGAGATTTCGGCGCTGATGGGGCTGCTCAAGCGCTATATCGTCGCCGATATCGATGAATTCGTGGCCAACAATGTGCGACTGCGGATCATTGGCGATCACACGGCATTGCCTGCTGATGTCGTCGCCCTGCTGGACGATGCCCTGGCCCGTACGGCTGAAAACGACGGCACCACGCTGGTCATCGCGCTGAATTATGGCGCGCAGGACGAGATTGCCCGCGCCGCGACCAAGGCCGCGGCCAAGGGGCCGATCACGCCGGCCGCGATCGAGGCGGAGCTGGATACGGCCGGCCTGCCGCCGCTTGACCTGCTGATCCGCACCTCGGGCGAAGTGCGCCTGTCCAACTTCCTGCTGTGGCAGGCGGCCTATGCCGAGATGTGGTTTACCGAGGTGCTTTGGCCCGATTTCACGCCCGACCACCTGCGCGAGGCACTGGCGGAGTTCACCAAGCGAGAGCGGCGCTATGGTGGACGCTAAGGGCAAGAACGCCGACCTGCCGGTGCGGGTCGCCTCGGCCATCGTCGTTGTCGTCATCTCGCTCATCGCGCTGTGGCTTGGCGGCTGGGCCTGGGCCGGGTTCGTGATGGTGGTCGCGGGCGGCGTGCTCTACGAATGGCGAGCGCTGGTGCGGGCCATGAACCCTTCGCCGCTGCGCGAGACCTTCTGGACGCTGGGCGGGATCCTCTATCTCGCGCCCGCAGCGGCCATGCTGATGCTGATGCGCGAGGGGGAGCGCGGCTTTGCCGATGTGCTGACCCTCATTGCGCTGGTCGCCGCGATCGATATCGGCGCCTATTTCACCGGCCGCGCGATTGGCGGACCCAAGATCGCCCCGGCGATCAGTCCGTCCAAGACCTGGGCCGGGCTGCTGGGCGGGATCCTGGGCGCGCTGGCGGTTCTCGTACTGTCGGCCAAGCTGAGCGCGGCTACTCCGGCCTGGTGGCAGGTGCTGGGTCTGGCCGTGCTGGCGGCAATCGTGGCCCAGGCGGGCGACTTCTTCGAAAGCTGGATGAAGCGCCGGGCGGGCGTGAAGGATTCGGGCAAGCTGATCCCCGGCCATGGCGGGTTGTTCGACCGGGTCGATGGCCTGATCGCCGTCAGCTTTCTAGCCGCGCTGCTGGCGGGGCTAAGCGGGCTGTGATGCGGTCGGTCTCGGTCCTCGGCGCTACCGGTTCGATCGGCGCTTCGACGCTTGACCTGATCCGGCGTCAGCCGGGACAGTGGCGCGTGGTGGCGTTGACCGCCAATGGCAATGCGGCGGAACTGGCCAAACTGGCCCGCGAGTTTTCGGCTGAAGTGGCCGTGGTGGCGGATGAGGCAGCCCTCCCGGCGCTGCGCGAGGCTCTTGCCGGTACCAATATCCAGGCGGCAGGCGGCGAGGCGGCGCTGGTTGAGGCCGCCACCCGCGAGGCCGACATCACCGTGGCCGCGATCGTCGGCTGCGCGGGCCTGGCTCCGACCATGGCGGCGATTGAGCAAGGCCGGGCTGTGGCGCTGGCCAATAAAGAAGCGCTGGTGGCGGCCGGCTCGGTGATGACCGCTGCTGTCGCCCGCAGCGGTGCAACCCTGCTGCCGACCGACAGCGAACATAACGCTATTTTTCAGTGTCTTGCAGGAAATAGTTACGATAACGTCCGCTCCATCACGCTGACCGCCAGTGGCGGTCCGTTCCGCGACTGGACGCTGGAGCAGCTTCGCACCGCCACCCCAGCCCAGGCGGTCAAGCATCCGAACTGGTCGATGGGTGCCAAGATCAGCGTCGATTCCGCCACCATGTTCAACAAGGGGCTGGAACTGATCGAGGCGCACCACCTGTTCCCGGTCGGGCTCGATAAGCTGAAGATCATCGTGCACCCGCAGTCGGTGATCCATTCAATGGTTGAATACCGCGATGGCTCGACGCTTGCCCAGTTGGGTCCCAGCGACATGCGCGTGCCGATCGCCTCGTGCCTGGCCTGGCCGCAGCGGATGGAAACGCCGCTCGCCCCGCTCGATCTGGCGGCAATCGGTGAATTGACCTTCCGCGCCGCCGATGAGGAGCGTTTTCCCGCCACCCGGATTTGCCGCGCTGCGGCCGAAGCGGGCGGGGCGGCACCGGCGGTGCTCAATGCTGCCAACGAAGTGGCCGTAGCGGCTTTTCTTGATGGCAAGTTTCCATTCACCCGTATTGCGGTATTGGTAGAACAAGTGCTGGCGCGTTATGCCCCGCCATCTCCCGCGTCCCTGGCCGATGTCATGGCCATCGATGCGGCGGCGCGGGCCGAAGCGTGCAGCGTTCTGGAGTTGGTAACATAGTGACCGAATCCCCTTCCGTGCTGATGATGATCGGTGCCTTCCTGCTGGTGCTGGGTCCCCTGGTGGTGCTGCACGAGTTGGGCCACTACCTGGTGGGCCGCGCGTTCAAGGTGAAAGCCGATGTCTTCTCGGTCGGTTTCGGGCGCGAACTGGCTGGCTGGACCGACAAGCGCGGCACGCGCTGGCGGCTCGCGGCCTGGCCGCTGGGCGGTTATGTCCAGTTCGCGGGCGACATGAACGCCACATCTGTACCCAACCCGGACGCGGCCCAGGCCACGCCGGAAGAGAAACGCGGCATGTTCCAGTATGCCGCGCTGTGGCAGCGCGCGCTGATCATGCTGGCCGGTCCGCTGATGAACCTGCTTGTTGCGGTCGGCATCTTTGCTGCTTTCAACATGGCCTATGGCGTGCCCACTGCCGCCCCGGTGATTGGCGAGTTTTCCAAAGGCTCGGTGGCCCAGGCGGCCGGCTTCAAGGCCGGTGACCGGATCGTCGCGATCGATGGGGCGCCGGTCGAGAGCTTCATGGACATCGCCGAGCGCGTGGCGCTTTATCCCGGCCGCACGGTGACCGTGGCGGCGGAGCGGGGCGGGGTTAGCTTTACCCAGCCGGTCAAGCTGGCCACCGATGTCCAGGTTGACCGCTTCGGCAACGAGATTCGCCGCGGCCTGCTGGGCATCCGCCCGGCGGCGATGGAATTCCAGGACGTAGGTCCGTTCAAGGCGGTAGCGACCGGTTTCGATCAGTCGATGGGCATCATCCGCACCATGGCCGCCGGCCTGGTCCAGATCGTCACGGGTGAGCGTCCGCTCGACGAGCTGGGCGGGCCGATCAAGATCGCCAAATACTCGGGCGAGCAGTTCTCGCTCGGCTGGCTTTCCTTCGTCTCCTTCGCGGCGCTGATCTCAATTAATTTGGCATTCATTAACCTGCTGCCAATCCCCACGCTCGACGGCGGGCACCTGGCTATGTACGCGGCAGAAGCTGTCCGCCGGAAGCCGCTGGGTGCGCGCAGTCAGGAGTGGGCGTTCCGCACCGGCCTTGCATTCATGCTGGCTCTGATGCTGTTCGTCACCTTGAACGACATTGCCTCGCTGTCGATCTTCGGCGGCTAGGCGAAGGGAAGGGTAAAACTGCGGGCAAAACGCCGGAACTTTGCTTGATCGGCGTGGCCGCATCGGGCAAGGGCGGCGAATTGCCAGTAGCGCGCCCGCGCTATCGCCAGGGGTGGGCGAAGGGCGCTCAGCATCTAGACGGGAACAACCGTGCCGAAGAACCGAATTGCCAGCAATCGCCAGTCGTCCCTCCGCATTGCCGCGGCCCTGCTTGGCACAACGATCCTGGGCGGTCTGCCTCAGGCGGCGCTGGCCCAAGATGCAACAGCCGCTCCGGCTGCGCCAACCCCCGCACCTGAAGCGCCCGCAGCGATCCAATCGATCGCCGTGGTCGGCTCGCAGCGGCTCGAACCCGATACGATCCGGTCCTACATCAAGCTGCGGATCGGCCAGCCCTATACCCAGCAGGCCGCTGACCAGGCGCTGAAGGACCTGTTTGCGACCGAGCTGTTTTCCGACGTCCAGATCCGCAACGATGGCGGCAACGTGACCATCACGGTCAAGGAAAACCCGGTCATCAACCGCATCATCCTCGAAGGGAACAAGCGGCTGAAGGAGGACAAGATCCTCCCCGAAATCAAGTTGGCTCCGCGCCAGATCTTCACCCGCTCGAAGGTCCGCGCTGACGTGGCCCGCATTATCGAGCTCTACAAGCGCCAGGGCCGCTTTGCCGCTTCGGTCGAACCGAAGATGGTGCTGCTGGACCAGAACCGCGTCGATATCGTCTTCGAAATCCAGGAAGGCCCCAAGTCCAAGGTCCGCAAGATCAACATCATCGGCAACGAGATGTTCGACGACGGCGACCTGAAGGATGAGATGGTGACCAAGGAAACCGGGCTGACCAAGATCTTCAGCTCGGGCACCAGCTATGACCCGGACCGGATGGCCTTCGACCAGCAGAAGCTGCGCCAGTTCTATCTGACCAAGGGCTATGCCGATTTCCGGATCGTTTCGGCCGTGGCCGAACTGACCCCGGACAAGAAGGACTTCATCCTGACCTACGTGGTCGAGGAAGGGCAGCGCTACAAGTTCGGCGACGTGAAGGTCGACAGCCAGCTGCGCGACTTTGACAGCGACCGCCTGGCGACCCAGCTGCCGATGAAGAAGGGTGACTGGTACGATGCCAAGATGGTGGAAGACACCATCGAAAAGCTCAACGAAACCGCCGGTGCCTTTGGTTATGCCTTTGCCGATGTCCGACCGAACTACGATCGGAACAAGGATGACCTCAGCATGGGGATCACCTTCCAGATCGCCGAGGCGCCGCGCGTTTATGTTGAGCGGATCGACGTCAACGGCAACACGCTGACTCAGGATAAGGTGATCCGGCGCGAATTCCGCCTGGCCGAAGGCGATGCGTTCAACTCGCTCCAGGTGAAGCGCTCGACCAGCCGCATCAACTCGCTCGGCTATTTCCAGGAAAAGTTCGAGATTGAGCAGAAGCCGGGTTCGGCCCCCGACCGGATCGTGCTGGAAGCCAATGTCGAGGAAAAGCCGACCGGCGAACTCCAGCTTTCGGCCGGCTATTCCAGCCTTGAAAAGCTGATCTTCCAGGGCTCGGTCCAGCAGCGCAACTTCCGCGGCCGCGGCCAGACGATCGGTCTGTCGCTGTCCTATTCGAACTATTCGAAGAGCGCCGAAGTCAGCTTTACCGAACCCTACCTGTTCGATCGCAACGTCTCGCTGGGCTTCAACGTCTATCGCCGCGATTACAACAGCTTCAACTACCTGAATAACGATCGCAACACGACCTACAAGCAGGCGACGACCGGCTTCCAGCTGCGCGCCGGCATCCCGCTGACCGAATACATTTCGGCAGTCGGCAGCTACACGTTCAACATCGATGACGTGACGCTGGATCCCACCCAATTCTTCAGCGACCGCGTCACGCCAGGGGTGCGTGAGTGCGATCCGTTGCTGGCAGGTCGTTACCTGTGTGAAGCCATCGGCAAGCGCACCAGCTCGATCCTGGGCCTCTCGCTGATCTACGATTCGCTCGACAGCCGCATTCGTCCCTCGCGCGGCCGATCGGCCTCAGTCACGGCCGAATTTGCCGGCCTTGGCGGTTCGGTCAAATATGGCCGCCTGCGCGGGAACGTCGCCCAGTATTGGCCGATCGGCAAGGGCTGGATCTTCTCGCTGCGCGGTGAAGGCGGTCTGATCAAGTCGTTCGAAACGCGCGGCGCCGGGATCGAGCCAGTCCGGTTGACCGACCGGTTCTATCTGGGCGAGCCGGAAATGCGCGGGTTTGATATTCGCGGCGTTGGTCCGCGCGTGCTGCGCAAGTTCTTCATCGATACCAACGGCGATGGGGTGGCGGACAACTTCTCGCCCGATCGCGACAATTGGGGCGATGATGCGCTGGGCGGCAAGTACTATTACCTGGGGCATGCCGAGCTTGAGATTCCGCTTGGTTCCGGGGCCCGCGAACTGGGCCTGCGGCCGTCGGTGTTCGTCGATGTGGGTGCGGTCTGGGGGCTGCGCCGGCCGAATGTCGAGCCGCTCAACTTCCCTTATTCGATCGTCTGCAACGGTGCGGTGACAACCGGCTCGGCTAGCTCGCAGGCTGCGATCCCGACCCTGCCGGCAACCTGCACGGGCTCGACCGACGGGGTTATTGCCAGCACGCCGTTCCAGGAATTCTTCGTCGGCAACACCAAGAAGCCGCGCGTCTCTGTCGGGATCGGGGTGAACTGGAACTCACCGTTCGGTCCCTTCCGCATCGATTTTGCCAAGGTGCTCGTGAAGAGCTCGGCTGACGACACCAAGAGCTTTACTTTCAACGTAGGAACACAATTCTGATGAAACTGATCCGTAACTCGGCGCTGGTCGCCGCGATTTCGCTTGTCGCGCTTTCGGCCCAGCCGGCGCTGGCCCAGAAGAAGAATGACAAGGAAGCTGCTCCTGTCGCTGCGGCCGCCCCGGCTTCGAACGTCGTTCAGGGTATCGCTGTGGCCAATCTTCAGGCAGCGGTGAGCAACACCGATGCCTTCCGCGTGGCCCAGCAGCAGCGCCCGGTTACCTACAAGCCGCAGTTTGATCAGGCCCAGGCCCGCGGCAACGCGCTGGAAGCCCAGATCAAGCCGATGATCGATCGCTTCAACGCGGCTCGCCAGGGCACCATGACCCCGGCGCTGCAGACCCAGCTGCAGACCCAGGCCCGCGCGATCCAGGACCTCCAGGAAAAGGGCAAGCAGGAAATTCAGCAGATCCTGCTGCCGGTCGCCCTGTCGGAAGCCTTCGTCAACGAACAGATCGAGGAAAAGCTCGACCAGGCCGTGCAGAAGGCGATGGAAAAGAGCCGCGTCAGCCTGCTGCTCCAGCCGGGTGCCGTGCTGGCCCGCGCCAATGCCTATGACCTGACGAACGAGATCGTGGCCGAACTCAACGCCCTTCTGCCGACCGCGCAGCTGGTGCCGCCGCAGGGCTGGGAACCGCGTGAAATCCGCGAAGCCCGCGCCCAGCAGGCTGCGCAGCAGGCTCCGCGTCCGGCCGCCGCTGCCGCACCGGCTCCTGCCGCTCCGGCCAAGCCGGCCGGTCCGCAGCCGGAAGGCCGCTAAGCACATCGCCGGGGGGCAATGATGAGCGAAACGACTGACCAGGCGGGCGCGGCTGACCCCGCGCCCGCAGTCACCTACGATATCCGGCAGATCCTGAACGCCCTGCCGCACCGCTACCCGCTGCTGCTGGTAGACCGGGTCAAGTCGCTGGAAATCGGCGAGCGGATCCATGCGGTCAAGGCGGTCAGCTTCAACGAGCAGTTCTTCCAGGGTCACTTCCCGGGCCGTCCGATCATGCCGGGCGTGCTGCAGATCGAGGCCCTGGCCCAGGCAGCGGCGATCCTGGCGATCGAGACGCTGGAACTGGCTGGCTCGGGCAAGCTGGTCTACTTCATGGCGATCGAGGAAGCGAAGTTCCGGGCGCCAGTCGAACCGGGTGTGCTGCTCGATCTGGAAGTCGGCTTCGTCCAGAAGCGCGCCAGGGTCTGCAAGTTCTGGGGCAAGGCTTCGATCGAAGGCAAGGTGACCTGTGAAGTGCAATTCACCGCCATGGTTGCGGATCCCCCTGAGTCTTGATTGGTACGGATGAGCCATCCGGCTCATCCTGGCATCACCGGCCCGCTCCCCCGGCCCAACCACCCGTCAAAGGTACCCTGTGGGTGGTTGGGCCGGGGGAGCGGGCCGGTGATGCAATCCAGCCGACAGGCTGGACAAGAATCAAAAGCGAAGCTATGCGCCGCGCTTCCTTTTCAGGCCGGTCGGAACCGGCCCTAGCGAAAGACCAAAGCGATGAAGGCCGATATCCATCCCGATTACCACATGATCAAGGTGCAGATGACCGATGGCACCGTGTTTGAAACCCGCTCCACCTGGGGCAAGGAAGGCGACACGCTGACCCTGGAAATCGACCCGACTTCGCACCCGGCCTGGACCGGCGGCACCCGCCAGCTCGATCAGGGCGGCCGCGTTGCCCAGTTCAACAAGCGCTTCGGCGGCCTTACGCTCAAGAAGTAAGGCTGGTTCCGGCGGAACTCGTGAAGGGCGGCCATTGGCCGCCCTTTTTCGTTGCGCGCAACGCGAGCCTCTCATTTTTGGCGGTTGTCGCACCAAGGGGCGCTGCCAAACCTCTTATCCAGAAGCTGGGTCTACGCACTGCGCGAACAAACCGCAGGCCCCGGCCTCGTTTGGACGAGAGGAGAGGGGCATGCGGTACAAGAACGTGCTTGGTTGGTCGTCGCTCGCGGCGGTCGCGGTTTCCCTGGCCATGCCTGCTCATGCGGCTGAGGCGGCTGATGCAGACAACACCCCCCAGGCGGCTGACAAGGACATCATCATCGTCACGGCCACGCGCCAGGCGGCCGACAAGCAGACGGTTGGCGTCGCGCTGACCGCGCTGACCGTCGAAGACCTCGAACTGCTCGCCCCACGCTCGCTGCTGGATATCCAGGGCTCGGCGCCGAACGTGTTCATCGGCAGCGGCACCGCCGCGCCCGCTCAGAGCGCCATCTTCATCCGCGGGCAGGGCTACGCCGACGTGGAAAAGACCCAGAGCCCGCCGGTCGGCGTGATCCAGGACGGCGTGTTCTTCGGCAACAACACCGGCCAGCTGCTCGACATGTTCAATATCTGCTCGGTTGAGGTCGACCGCGGCCCGCAGGGCATCTTTTACGGCAAGAACACCACCGCGGGCCTGATCAACCTCACCCGCTGTGCGCCCACCCGCGAGCTCGGGGTCAGCCTCGAAGCCGGCTATGGCTCGTTCAACGAGTTCTATGGACGCGGCGTGGTCAACGCGCCGCTGGGTGACCGGGGCGGCGTTGCCTTCTCCGGCCAGTATCGCAGCATCGACGGAATTCTCAACAACGTCTTCACAAAGCGTCGCGCCGGCGATTCCGAATACCGCGCCTTCAACATCAAACTGAACTACGACCTGACCGACTGGCTGAATGCGGACCTGAGCTACGACAATATTCACCAGACCGGCGGCGGCACCCCGGTCCAGTTCGGCAACAAGCTGACCGCGAGCATCCTTTCGGGCGGCAACCCCGCGGCGATCTGGCCCAGGTACAATGCCAAAACGGGCAGCCCCGATGGCCTCAAGCCGCGCGAAATCGGCAACAATCTTGATGCCGACCGGGACCGCCTGAACACCAATATCATCAGCCTTGCCCTGAAGGCGAAGACACCAATCGGCGAACTCGTCTCGCAGACTTCGTACATGTCGTCAGCCGATACGGTGAACCAGGACTTTGACGGTACCTGCGTTGGCGCAACGGGCTGCACCAGCGTGGGCAACCCGCTGCTGGCCGCCACCGGCAGCCAGCTCCTCACCAATCGTGACCAGACCTACAAGCAGTTCACGCAGGAAGTCCGACTGCAGGGCAGCGCCGCCAATGGCCTCGTCGACTACATCGTCGGCGCGTTCTATTACGATCACAAGATCACGCTGCACCAGAACACCAATCGGGCGATCGACCAGTTCTCGGGCGAAAACGCCCACAGCTGGTCGTTCTTCGGCAATATCGACATCAATCCCACCGACACGATCAAGCTCTCGGCCGGCGTGCGCAACATCTCCGAGACCAAGAGTTTCAACACCCGGTACATTCTGCTCGGCACGATCCCGCTGATCCCGCAGATCAACGACAAGCGCAGCTGGGAAAAGCTGATCACCCGCTTCAACGTCCAGTGGCAGGCGACGCCCGACGTGTTGCTCTACGCGAACCGTTCCGAAGGCTTCCGCTCAGGCGGCTTCTCGATCCGCGGCACGCTGTCGGAGCGGCAGGCTAGCCAGACCAACTGCGGGGTAGTTGCCGGCTGCCCGAACAACAACTTCCTCTCGTTCCTGCCCGAAACCAACACGACCTATGAAGCCGGCCTCAAGAGCCGCTTCCTCAACCGAGCGGTCACCTTCAACGTGGCTGGCTTCATCAACAACATCGACAACTTCCAGCAGAGCCAGGTTGTTGTGACGCCCGGTTATGGTCCCGGTACGAACACCTATGTCACGAGCTTCCCGGAGGTTCAGATCAAGGGCCTGGAGTTCGAGCTGGATCTTGATTTCGGCCGGATGACCGAGTCGATGGAGGGCTTCAAGCTCTCGGGTACGCTTGGCATCCAGGATGCAAAGGTGAAGGACGGCCGGGTCAACGGCCAGACCGCGGCGATCGGGGCAGGGGCCCAGGCCGGCGCGCCGGGTACTACTGCCAACTTCACCGGCGTGCTGCTGCAACGCGTACCGAAGAACAACTTCACTCTGCGCGGCAGCTATGTCCGCGATCTGTCGGATGATGCGAAGCTCTCGCTGACCGTCGGCTACTCGTGGATCGACAGCTTCTCGCTCGGAACCTTCGGCACGCTCAACGATATCCAGCCCAGCTACGGCCTGCTCGATGCCTCGGCCACGCTCAACTACAAGGGCTACTTCCTGCGGGTGGCGGGCAAGAACCTGACCGACAAGGCCTATCGTACGCAGTCACTGCCCACCGTGTTTTTCCAAGGCTGGGCGGCACCGGCGACGGTGACGGTCTCGGTCGGCGCGAAGTTCTGATGATTCGCGCTGCACAGGGCCCGGAAAGCGCCGCGTAATAAAATTACGCGGGCTGTCCCACGAAGCGATTTTTCGCTTTGCAAGGGGCGGGTCCTGTGCAAGAGGGCGCGCCTCTCCCAATCGCTGCTTGCGGGGCGGGCGGGCGCTGCCTAACAGCGCGCAGTCCGGCGGGCGCCGGGAGATATGGCGATCGTAGCTCAGTTGGTTAGAGCGCCGGTTTGTGGTACCGGAGGTCGTGGGTTCGAACCCCATCGATCGCCCCATTTTCTCCCTTGATCCTTCGCTCCGGACTGCAAGGAGAGCGCGTGTGCCTGCGATCTGGGAAGAGCCCGATTTCGACGATCACGAACTGGTTCAGGTGGTGCGAGACCGCGCCAGCGGGCTGACCGCGATCATTGCGCTGCACTCGACTCACCTCGGCCCCGGTGCGGGCGGAACCCGCTTCTGGCATTATGGCGATCCCGCGATGGCCATGCGCGATGCGCTGCGCCTGTCGCGCGGGATGAGCTACAAGAACGCCATGGCTGGCCTGCCGATGGGCGGCGGCAAGGCCGTGGTCCTGGCCGATCCGGCCGGCACCAAGACGCCTGAATTGCTCGCCGCCTTTGGCAGTGCGATCGATGCGCTGGGCGGGCGTTATGTCACGGCAGAGGACGTCGGCATGAGCGAGGCCGACATGGTCGCCATCGCCGCCAAGACCCGCCATGTCACCGGCCTGCCGCCGCAGGATGCCAGCCAGGTCGGCGGCGATCCCGGCCCGTTCACCGCACGCGGGATCTTCTATGGCATCAAGGCAGCCGTCGCCCACAATCTGGGCACTGACAGCCTCTCCGGCGTCCACGTCGCGATCCAGGGCACTGGCAGCGTTGGCGGCGGCGTGGCCCGTCTGCTCGCTGGTGAAGGCGCAAAGCTGACCCTGGCCGACGTCAATGCCGACCGCGCCAAGGCGCTGGCCACCGAACTGGGCGGCACGGCGGTTGCGGCTGAGGCGATCATGGATACCGAGTGCGACGTGTTCAGCCCCAATGCGCTGGGCGCGATCCTGGACGATGCCGGGATTGCCCGGCTGCGCGCGCCGATCGTGGCGGGCGGGGCCAACAACCAGCTTGCCCGGCCCGAACACGGCCAGGTCCTCGCCGCGCGCGGGATCCTCTATGCGCCGGACTATGTCATCAACGCCGGCGGGATCATCGCCGTCGCGCTGGAATACCTGGCGCGTGAGCATGGCCAGCCGAGCTCGCTGGAGGAAGTGCACCGCCGGCTGGAGGAAATCCGAGGGCGCCTGACCGCGATCTGGGACGAGAGCAAGGCCAGCGGCCGCTCGGCCGACCAAGTGGCAGACAGCATGGCGCAGCGCCTGATCGGGCGATAGGCCGGGCTTGTAGGCCAGGTGGCGGGGGCCGCGCTGCCCGCGCCATTCCCCTAAGCACCACTTGCCCGAATCCCCGCGCCCTGCCAAAGGGCGCTCACCTTTTTTTGGGCCTTCGCCACGCATGCACGGCTTTTCCAATCCTGCCCGCTTCCTGCGCTTCGCGCGCTGGTTGACGCCGTTGCTGCTGGTCACCGGACTGGTCCTTACCGGCATTACGCTCGCCTGGGCTCTGCTGGCCGCACCGGCCGAGCGGTTGCAGGGTGATTCCGCCAGGATCCTGTTCGTGCACGTGCCTGCCGCCTGGCTGGGCATGGGTGGCTGGACCGCGTTGGCGATCGCCAGCCTGACCGAGCTGGTCTGGCGCCATCCGCTGGCCGCAATCGGCGCGCGGGCTAGTGCCGTGCCTGGTGCCTTCTTTGCCGCGCTGTGCCTGGCGACGGGATCTCTCTGGGGCCGTCCGGCCTGGGGCACCTGGTGGGTGTGGGACGGGCGACTGACCTCGATGCTGGTGCTGCTGTTCCTCTATCTTGCCTATATCGCCCTCGCCGAAGCGGCAGACCGCGACAGTCAGGGATCAGGGCAAAGCCGCATTCCAGCGATTTTCGGGCTGGTCGGCGCGATCAACATCCCGATTATCCATTATTCGGTGCTGTGGTGGAATTCATTGCATCAGCCGCCCAGCATTGCCGTGGGCAAATCGGCGATGGCGCCGGTGTTCCTTTATGGCCTGCTCGCCGCGACACTGGGCTTCTCGCTGATCTACGGCGGAGTGGTTTTGGCGCGGATGCGGGCGATCCTGGCCAATGCCCAGGCCGATGCCCGCCTGCGCCGCAAAGCGATGGAACTTGAAGATGCGTGAGGGCCTAGATCACTGGCCGTTTATCGCCGCCTCGTTTGCCCTGGGGATCGGCGGCACGCTCGCCCTGGTCGCGCAGTCGTGGCTGGCCATGCGCCGCGCCGAAGCGCGCCGTGACAAGAGCCGCGGCCGATGAAAGCCAAGCATCAACGGCTGGTCCTGGCCCTGATCGCGGTCGTTGCGCTGGTCGGCGCGGGCATGCTCGCCGCCTGGGCGCTGCGCAGCCAGGCCTCGTTCTTCTACCTGCCGGCCGACTATGCCGCCAATCCACCCGAGGCCGGCCGCGCTGTGCGGCTGGGCGGCATGGTGGAGAAGGGCTCGATCAAGACCGCCGCCGATGGCGTGACAATCTCCTTCGTGATCCACGATGACAAGGCGCGCGTGCCGGTCACCTTCCGGGGGATCGTGCCGGACCTCTTCGTCGAAGGATCGGGCGCCGTGGCCGAAGGCCGCCGCCAGCCGGATGGCACCTTCCGCGCCGACAATGTCCTTGCCAAGCATGACGAGAACTACGTGCCGCGGGAAATGAAGGACATGACCACCGAACAGGCCCGCAAGGCCATCGCGGAAACACAATGATCGCGGAATTTGGCCTTGCCGCCCTGTGGCTTGCCGCAGCGCTTGCCGCGCTCCAGCTCGCCGCCGGTGCTCTGGCGCTGACTTCGCGCGGCGCCGGGCTGGCGGGGATTGTCCGCCCCGTGGCGATGGTCCAGGGCGTGCTGGTGGCGCTGTCCTTTGCCGCGCTGGTCCTGCTGTTCGCCCAGACCGACCTTTCGGTAGAGCTGGTGGCGGCCAATTCCCACTCGATGAAGCCGATGATCTACAAGATCACTGGCACCTGGGGTAACCACGAAGGCTCGATGCTGCTGTGGGTCATGGTGATGGGCCTGTCGGGCTGCTTCGTCGCGGCGGTGGAGCGGCGCCTACCCGAGCCGACCATGCTGGCGACGCTGGCCGGCCAGGCCTTTGTCAGCCTTGGGTTCTATGCCTTCCTGCTGCTGTCCTCCAATCCCTTCACCCGGCTGAGCTCGCCAGCGCTCGAAGGGGCGGGGCTCAACCCGCTATTGCAGGACCCTGGCCTCGCCTTTCACCCGCCGCCGCTTTACATCGGCTATGTCGGCCTCTCAGTAGCCTTCAGCTTTGCGATCGGCGCGCTGATCACGCGTGAAGTTGGCCCGGCCTTTGCCCGCGCGATGCGGCCCTGGGTACTCGGGGCCTGGATATTCCTGACGCTGGGCATCGTCGCCGGATCATACTGGGCCTATTACGAACTCGGCTGGGGCGGCTGGTGGTTCTGGGATCCGGTAGAGAACGCCAGCCTGATGCCGTGGCTGGCGGCAACGGCGCTGCTCCATTCGGTTTCGGTCCTGGCCGCACGCAATGCGCTGCGCGCCTGGACGGTGATGCTGGGCGTGGTCGCCTTCTCGATGTCGATGGTCGGCACCTTCCTGGTCCGCTCGGGCATCCTGACCTCGGTCCACGCCTTCGCGGTCGATCCGGAGCGCGGCAGCTTCATCCTCGGCCTGCTGGCGCTCAACATCGGCGGCGCGCTGGTGCTGTTCGGCCTGCGCGCCTCAAGCGTGACCGAGGGTGAGCGTTTCAACGCGACCAGCCGCGAAAGTGCGCTGGTGTTCAACAATGTCATGCTCAGCGCGATCCTGGGGATCGTCCTGGTCGGCACGCTCTATCCGCTGCTGGCCGAAGCGCTGGGCGCCAAGGTTTCGGTTGGCCCGCCCTATTTCAACCCGGTCAGTGCGATCTTTGCCGTGCCGATGCTCCTGGTCCTGGCGGTCGGGCCGCTGCTGCGCTGGCGGCGTGACAGTCTGGCGCGGATCAAGTGGCAGATTGCCATTCCGGCCGTGCTGCTGGTGGGCACGCTGATCTGGGCTACCAGCCAGTCGATCGGCGTGCTGCCCGCGCTCGGCCTGGCGCTCTCGGCCGCGCTCGCCGTGGCCAGCCTGTTGCCGCTGCGCGGGCGCAAGCTGCGCCAGATCAAGCTGCCGCTGTGGGGCATGGTGACGGCCCACTTCGGTATCGCGGTCGCGCTGCTCGGCATGGCGAGCGATGCGGCCTTTACCACCGAGCGGCTGGTCGCCGCGCGCCCGGGTGACGTGCTCGAAGTTGGTCCCTGGCAGGTCCAGCTTCAGCGGATCGAGCCGGTCGCCGGGCCGAACTGGACCGCGCTGCGCGGCGATCTGGCGGTCAGCTACAAGGGCGGTCCGATTTCCGAGCTACATCCGGCCGCGCGGACTTTCTGGTCCCCGCCGAACGAGACCAATGAGGCGGCGCTCAAGACCCGCTGGAACGGTCAGCTTTACGCCGTTCTGGGTCAGCAGGCCGATGGCGGCCGCTGGCAGCTGCGGCTGTGGTGGAAGCCCTTCGTGCCGATGATCTGGTACGGCGGCATCCTGATCGCGCTGGGCGGCCTGCTGGCGCTGTTTGGCCGGTTGTCGAGCGACCTGCGGCGGCTCGTCGCGCGCGACAAGATCGCCTATCGCCGCTCGAGGCAGGGCCGATGAGCGAGACCAAGCCTGCGTCGCGCTGGTCGCTGTGGCTGCCGCTGGCGATCTTTCTGGGCTTTGTCGGCCTGGTCATGTTTGGCCTCTACCGCCCGGCCGACCGCGAGGTGGCGAGTGCCATGATCGGCAAGCCCTTGCCGGAATTCGCACTGCGCGCTGCCGTTCCAGACCGGCCGGGCCTGGCGCGCGCCGACCTGGCCGATGGCAAGCCGCGGCTGCTCAACATCTTTGCCTCGTGGTGTGTACCCTGCGCGGTCGAAGCGCCGCAGCTCGCCGCGCTCAAGGAGCAAGGGATCGAGATTGCCGGCGTGGCGATCCGCGACCGGCCGGAGGATGTGGCCAATTTCCTCGCCCGCCACGGCAATCCCTTTACCCGCATCGGGGCTGATGACCGTTCGATCGTCCAGCTCGGGATCGGCTCCTCGGGCGTGCCGGAAACCTTCGTGATCGATGGTAAGGGCACGATCCGCTATCAGCATATCGGCGAGATCCGGCCCGAGCATGTCGCGCTGCTGCGTGAAAAGCTCAAGGAGGCGGGGCAATGATCCGCCGCCTGCTGGCCATCCTCGCGCTGGTCTTTGCGCTGCCGCTTGCAGCGCAGGATGCCGTGCCGCCGGCCCCCTATGCCAATGTCCAGCTGGCCGATCCGGCGCAGGAGGCCAAAGCCCATGCGCTGATGCTGACGCTGCGCTGCCTCAAGTGCCAGAGCCAGTCGATCGCCGATTCCGATGCGCCGATGGCCGGTGACATGCGCAGCCTGGTGCGCGAGCGGATTGCGGCCGGTGAAGAGCCAGAGGCGGTGCGCGCCTGGCTGGTCGAGCGTTATGGCGATTACGTCAGCTACCAGCCGCGCGTGACCGAGCTGACCTGGCCGCTCTTTGCCATTCCACTGCTGTTGTTGTTGGGCGTTGGCCTGGTCCTGCGGAAGCGCCTGCGCCGGGGAGGCGATGCATGACTGCTGGCTTTACCTGGGCCCTCGTTATCCTGACCGCGCTTGCGGCCTTTGCCGTGGCCGTGCTGCTGCGCGCGCCGCGCAAGGGCTGGGAAGCGATCGGCGCGGCCTTGCTGGTCGGGATTGCCGGCTATTCCTTCCAGGCCTCACCCAGCCAGCCCGGCGCGCCCAAGGAAGGGGCCGAGCAGACCGCCAAGAGCGGCGCCGCCCTGGTCGAGGCGCGTCAGCAATTGGCTCAGGCCCAGGCCAGCGGGCAGGGGCTCAACCGCTGGATGGTGATCGGCGATGCGCTGGCCCGCAACGGCCAGTATGGCGAGGCCGCAGGGGTGATCCTGGGCGCGGTCGAGCAGGATCCGAAGAACGCCGATGCCTGGCTGGCCCTGGCCAATGCGCTCACCAGCCACGCTGAGGGCAACCTGACCCCGGCCGCCTCCTATGCCCATGGCCGCGCGGCCCAGGCCGATCCGATGCATCCGGGGCCGCCATTCTTCCTGGGCCTGGCCCTGGCGCAATCGGGCAAGCTGGTCGAAGCACGCGGGCTCTGGGCAGAGCTGCTGGCCCGCAGCCCGGCCGATGCCCCCTGGCGCGGCGATCTGGCCGAGCGCCTGCAGCGGCTTGACGCCTTCATCGCCATGCAGGCCGCAGCGGAAGCGGGCCAGCAACCGGCACAGCAACCGGCACAGGGCGGGACAGTCCAGTAAGCCGCGTTGCCGGGGCCTCAACACACTGCTAATCGCTGAAACCTTGCGGCAGGGGGCGGGTCGAGTCTCGCCGGATATGGGACGCATAGATGATTGATACCGCCAAGACCGACAGCGGAGTTGCCGCCGCTCAGTTCGCTCACGAGCATGGCCACGGCCATAGCCATGCCCAAGGCGGGCTGGGCAAGCTGGCGTTGGGGGCAATCGGCGTCGTCTTTGGGGATATCGGTACCAGTCCGCTCTACGCCTTTCGAGAAACCTTTGCCTCGCACCACGGCGTGCCGGGGATTCAGGTCGATCCGGTCCATATCCACGGCGTGCTCAGTCTGGTGTTCTGGTCGATGATGATCGTGGTGACGTTCAAATATGTCCTCACCATCATGAAGGCCGACAACAAGGGTGAGGGCGGCAGCCTGGCACTGCTGGCGCTGATCAACCGCAAGTCGGAAAACCGCAAGTGGACCGGGCCCTTCATCTTGCTGGGCGTCTTCGCAACCGCGCTGTTCTATGGCGATTCGATGATCACCCCGGCGATGTCGGTGCTCTCCGCGACCGAGGGTCTGCAATACGTGCATCCCGGGTTCGAAGCCTGGATCGTGCCGATTGCCGTCGCGATCCTGTTTGGCCTGTTTGCGATCCAGTCGCGCGGGACGGAGCGGGTCGGCAAGCTGTTTGGCCCGATCATGCTGCTCTATTTCGCCACCCTGGCGACACTGGGCGTGATGCATATGGCCGCCATGCCGCAGATCGTTCTGGAAACGATCAATCCCCTGAATGCGATCAATTTCTTCATCACCGATGGTTTCCGCGCCTTCGTGGCGATGGGCTCGGTCGTGCTGGCAGTGACCGGGGCCGAGGCGCTCTATGCCGACATGGGCCACTTCGGACGCAAGCCGATCGGGGTGAGCTGGCTGGTCTTCGTGCTGCCCGCGCTGATGCTGAATTACATGGGGCAGGGGGCGATGGTCCTTTCGCAGACGCCCGAACAGGCCGCGCTGCTGATCAAGGATCCGTTCTTCCTGATGATCCCGGATGAGGTGCGTCTGCCGGTCATCGGCCTGGCGCTGCTGGCCACGATCATCGCCAGCCAGGCGGTGATCTCCGGGGCCTTCAGCCTGACGCAGCAGGCGGTCCAGCTGGGCTTCATGCCGCGCATGCAGATCAAGCACACCAGCGCCGCCGCCGCCGGGCAGATCTATATCCCGGTGATCAACTGGGGCCTGATGATCGCGGTGATCTTCCTGGTGCTGTTCTTCCGCTCCTCCAGCAACCTCGCCGCGGCCTATGGCATTGCGGTGACGGGGGCGATGTTCATCGACACGATCCTGCTCGCCGCCGTGCTGGTCAGCCTGTGGCGCTGGCCGCTGTGGAAGGCCGCGCCGCTGGTCGCAGTCTTTATTACGGTCGACATGGCCTATCTTGGTGCCAACCTGCTCAAGGTGCCTTCGGGCGGCTGGGTGCCGCTGGTGATCGGCCTGGCGATCTTCACCCTGCTGACCTCGTGGTCGCGCGGCCGGGCGCTGATGCGCGCCTCGATGGCCGAAGGGGCGATCCCTATGGAGGTCTTCGCCAAGAGCGCTCATTCCAGCGCCACCCGCGTGCCCGGCACGGCAATCTTCATGGCCTCGGCCGCTTCGGGCGTGCCCTCGGCGCTGCTTCACAACATCAAGCACAACAAGGTGCTGCATGAGCGGGTGGTGATCCTGACCGTCGCGATCCAGGACGTGCCCTTTGTCGATGAGAGTGAGCGGTGCAGCGTCAAGGACCTGGGCCAGGGCTTCTACCGCATGTCGCTGCGCTACGGCTTCCTGGAGGAGACCGACGTGCCGGCCGCGCTCAAGCGGGCCGATATCTGCGGTGGTCCGTTCGAGATGATGAAGACCAGCTTCTTCCTCTCGCGCCAGACACTGCTGCCCTCGGCCAAGCCCGGGATGGCGCTGTGGCGCGAAAAGCTGTTTGCCTGGATGCTGCGCAATGCGGCCAGCGCGATGGAATTCTTCCGCCTGCCTACGAACCGGGTGGTAGAGCTGGGCAGCCAGGTGGAAATCTAGGTTCCGATTTCCGTCATCTCGGGCGTGACCCGGGATCCCGGCATTAATCTCTGCGCCAACAAGCTGGACCCCGGATCAAGTACGGGGTGGCGATTTGTGCAAGTTCGAACCTCAGTTCCGCAGCCGCTCGATCGCCTGGGCGAGCGCCACGTAGAGTTTGCCCATGTCGCTGCTCAGCAGGGTGACGCCCAGCGCATGGCCGTCGCGGGTTGAGAGCAGCTGGCGCAGCATCGCCTCGAAATCGTGGATGTAGCGGCTGACGTGCTCGCGGAAGCCGACCTCGTCCTGGAACAGGCGCGAAATGGCCTTGCCCTCGGCCGGTTCCAGCAGCTTTACCGCGCGGCGGGTGAAGACCCCGCGATCGCCCTTGAGGTAGGCTGACCAGGCCGTGTCCGAAACATCGGCGTCCATCGCCCGGGCGATGTCGATCGCGTTCGAGTTGAGCGCTTCGGTAATCAGCGCGACGCGGCGGGCGAAATCGTTGTCGACCTGCTCTTCGGCGCGCTGGCGGGTTTGCGCCACCCGGCGTTCCAGGTTGCCGGCCAGTTCGTTTACCTTGGCCAGCTGGTCGCGCAGCTGGATCGCAGCCTCGCGGCTGACCCCCGAGGCGCGCGCGGCGGCGGCTTCAAGCTGATCGGCCACTTCGACGGTGCGGGCACGCACTGCGGCGTCGATCGCCGCGCCGCTCTGCTCGGCCAGCCGTTCGGCCAGGGTTTTAACGGCGGCCGCGCTGTTGCTTTCAAGCTCGCCGACAGTGTCGCGAACCGAAGCCGCCAGCGTCTCGATCGCACTCTTCAGCTCGGCCTGGGCCTGTTCGGCCAGGGCCAGGCTCTCGCCGTGTGTCGCAGAGAGGGTCTGCTGAATTCCAGCGAGGGCGGCCGCTTGCCCCTCGGTCTTGCTGGCGATCGCGGCGAGCATTTCATCGCTGCGCTCGATCTGGGTCAGCAAACTGTTGCCGCGCGTTTCGGCCTCACCGGCCACATCGCGCAGCGCTGCGGTGCGTGCCTCGAGTTCGGCGAGCTTGGCTTCGCCTACGCTCATCGCCGCCGGCAGGTCGCTCGAGGCATGAGCCACGCTGGCCTGGATCAGTTCGAGTAGGCGGACCGAGTTGTCGGTGAGGTCTAGCACGGTCTTGTCTGTCCCGGCCAAAGCCTCGCGGCTGGCTGCGAGCCGTTCGGCGAGTGTCGCCAGACTGTTTGCCAGCTGGTTCTGCGCCGTGCTGCCTTGTTCGGCAGCTTCGCCGATCCGGGTGCCGAAATCGTCAAGTTGGGTGGCGATCTCGGCAGTATAGGCCAGCATCTGCTGTGCGCGTTGTTCTTGTTCAGCGCGGCGCTGGGCGAGCACGAGGTCGAGCGCCTCCATCTGCGCCTTGAGCGTTTCGCCGAATTGCTCATGCCGCTCAGCGAGGTCGCTGCGGCGGCGTTCCAGTTCCTCGGCGAAATTGCGATCACGCTCGGCCAGGCGCAGGTCAACATCCTCGGCTTCCTTGGCCAGTTCGGCCAGGCGGTGCCGCGCGGATTCGAGCGCGCGCTCATCAATCTCGCTGACCTGCCCGATCGCGTTGCGCAGGTCGTCCACCAACCGGGTCGTGGCATTCTGCCAAGCTTCGAGCGCGCCGGCTTCAGCCTCGCGCAGCGAGCGGCCAATCGCTGTGCCCTCGTCGCGCACGGCGGTCAGGCGCGCGCGCAGCGAAACCAGGCTGGCTTCCTCCGCCGCATCGAGCAGCGTGCGGGCTTCGGAAAGCTCACTGGCCAGGGCGTTGGCGCGGGTGCGGATACCGGCCAGGGCTGCCACCTCGTGCGCGTCGAGTTCACCCCGGAACGCTTCGCCGCGCTCGGCCAGGGCGGCAAAGCGAGCGCCGGCAATGGTATCGAGCTGCTCGGTCTGCCTGGTGAATTCGGCGATAGCCGCGTCGATCCGGTCGGTCAGCGCGGCAACCTGGCGTTCGCTGGCCTGGCCGAACTGGTTGAGCCGGTTGAAGCCGGAAATCAGGTCTTCGATCTGCGAATGGGCCGTACGACCGGCCGCAGCGATCGTATTTGTGACATCCTTGGCCGAACTGGCGATGACGGGCAGCTGGCCGCGCAGCTTTTCCATGTTCTCCAGCGCGGCGGCGCTGACTGTGCCGAGCGTTTCCACCCGCGTGCCATTGTCCGCCACCAGCGAGGCGAGCTGGCTGGCATGCTGCGAAAGCCGTTCGGTGGCGACGCGGCCGAGCGATTCCAGATCGCGCGACTGGGCGGCGATGAATTCGCGCGCCAGGCTCAGTTCGCTGTTCACGGTCGTCAGCCGGGCTTCGAGTGCCGCAGATTCGCGCGCCAGCAGCTGGGCAGTATCGCCAAAGCGGCTCGCTTCGCGGCGGCTATTGCGCATGACCAGCAGCCAGGCCACTGCCACCAGCAGGACTGGCACCGACCAGTCGCTAAGCCAGGTTGCCCAATGCTGGACGGTACCGCCGGCCAGCAATTCGGCCTGATGGGCCAGGAAAAACAGCGCGCTCCAGCCGATCACCGCCAGGACAGCAAAGGTGGCGGCCATGATCGGCAGCCAGGCGCGGCGCGGGGCCGGGGCATAGTCCTCCTCAGCCGCAGGGGCTTCGGCCCAGGCCTCTTCAAGCGTCAGCGGCGCTTCGGCGCTGGTGCTGGATTGCGCTTCGCCGGTGGCGCCTTCCGGCGCGCCGGCGTCGATCGCCACGATGCGTGATCCCCTGGTCATGGTTAATGACATACCACGACCGCCCCCTCAATAAACCCCACTTTAACCCTTTGGCGCCATAGGCTCTCTCCATGGCCTTTGAAGTCGGAGCTCTTGACGCTACTCTGTCCGCCGCCGCTGGCGAGGATGCTGCGCTGTTTGCGGAGCTGCGGACGGCCTTTATCGAGAGCCTGGCGCGCCAGGTTGACCTGCTGGGCCGCGCCCGCTGTGATGGCAATTGGCAGATAACTGCCATGCGAATCAAAGGTTTGGCCGCCAGCTTTCATGCCGATGCACTGATGGATCTGGCCGAGGAAGCGCTCGAAGCGGCGCCCGGCGATCCGATCGCCGTACGCAAGATTCGCGGCTTCCTGGACGAATACGCCGCCTGACCTGCCGCTGCATGGTTGTGCGAGGTGGATTGAGCCGGTAGTCTGCCGGTTCTTCCCTCACGCCAACAACCGCGGAGGCCGCCCTTGCGGGTCGCACTCATTTCCATGCTCGAAACCGGAACCGCCCCGCGCGGTGCCTTGCGCGTGGGCGGGGTATCGGTGGCGCAGGAGCAGCTGGTGCTGGTGCTGGCGCTGGGTTGCGAGCGGATCTTCTGTCTGGCCAGCCGGATGTCGCCGGATATCGCGGCGCTGCAGCATGAGGCCGAGCGCGCCGGGGTGCGGTTCCAGCTGATCCCGGGCCCACGCGGGCTGCTGGGCCATGTAACCGCCACCGATGAAGTCATTGCCTTGACCGATGGCCTGTTCGCTTCGGTTTCGGATGCCGTCGCCTTGCTGGAACCCGGGCCAGCGGTGCTGGTCCAACCGGCCGAGAGCGGGGTTGAGGCCGGGTTTGAACGGATCGATCCAAGCCTGGCTAGCGGCGGAGCGCTGCGTGTTCCAGGCCGGCTGGTCGAACGGCTGGCTGACCTGCCGCACGATTGCGATGCCTTTTCGGCGTTGCTGCGGATTGCCCTTCAGGCCGGTGTGGCCCAGCGGCCGCTGCCACCGGCGGGGCAGGGTGACGGGTTCTGGACCCTGCTGGCCAGCGAAGAGCAGGCCCATGCGCTGGAGCCGCTGTGGATCCGCCGCCGAATCCGCCATGTCCGCCCGTTCAATCCCACCCGCGGCCTGGCGCGGCTGCTCGTGCGCAGCTTTGGTCCGGCCCTGCTCCATGCCGGCAGCGGATCGCGCTTTGTCTTCGGGGCGGCGACGGTCCTGCTGGTGCTGGCCTTTGGCATCGGCTGGCTGGGCTGGCCTGGCGCTGCGCTGGGCGTGGTCGCCCTGGCCTGGCTGCTGGGCGAGGCAACCGTGGTCCTGCAACGGATCGAGGCGGATCGCATTGTCCCGCCAGGGCGCCGGTTCAGCCTGCACGGCCTGTTCGAATGGGCTGTCGATGTCCTGCTGGTGGCGCTGATTGCCTGGGCCATTCCAGCCGGACCCTGGCTGGGGCTGATCGAGCGGCTGTTTCCGCCGGTTATGTTGCTGGCTTTGCTGCGAATTGTTCCGCGGGTCTTGCGGCAGGGGTGGACAGCCTGGCTGCAGGACCGGGCCCTGCTTGCGATCCTGATCGGTCTGGGCTTGCTGGCCGGGCTTGGAGCGCCATTGATCTACGGGTTGGCGGCCCTGCTGGCCGCCTGCGGAATCCTGTGGCCGCAGGGGCCTGCACGGCTAACGCCGTCTTAACCAGATCTGCGCTAGGTCCTGCCTGATGAGCGAGATGTTTGCACCGGCACGGCCCGAACCCACCGTCGAAGACGTGCTGCGCGATGAATTGGCGCAGGGCGATGCCGTGATTGGCACCATCGCGCCGATCCTGCGGCACCTGCTGGCCAACGATGACCAGTCGCTGTTCAACGACGAAGTCGTCGCACGCGTGCGCGGGATGGTCGATCATCTTGCGCGCCAGGTGCTTGATGCGGTTGAGGATGCGCAAGGGGCCGGGGCACGCCACGATCATGATCCCGCTGCCGTCGATCAGGTCATCGCCACACTGGTTGAGCGCGCCGCGCTGCTGAACCATATCCATGCCCAGGCGCTGGAGTTCCAGCTAGGCGAGCGGCTGCAGGCCCGCATCGCGCTCGATCCGGTGCTTTCGCCGCTGCTCCAGGCACTGATCGCTTCGCCCGACAGCACCACGGCTGCCAGCGCGATGGCGCTGCTTGCCGCGCAGGCCCGTTACGTTCAGGCCCAGCGGCGGATGCAGCTGCCGGTTGGTGAGCTGCCGGCCGATCTGTTCCATGCCATCTTGCAGACAGTTCGCGGGCTCGAGGCCGAGCCTGAGGTTCTGGCCCAGGCCGAGGCGGCGATCCGCACCGGCTATGACGAAGGGCGCAGCCGGCTTGGTCTGATGGCGCGGCTGGTCATGAGCATGGGCGGCGGGGCGACTGCCGCGCTTGATCTCAGCCATGCCGGGGTCGGCCTGTTCCTGACCGCGCTTTCGCTGGGGGCCGGACAGGATCGCGACCTGACCGCACTGGCTGCGCATGAGGGTCAGCTTGCCCGCCTGGCGCTGGCGCTCCGCGCCGCCGGGGTGCGGCCTGAGAATGTTGAAGAGCAGTTCCTGGCAATCCACCCCGATGTCAGTCTGCCCGAGGGCTTCGAAACACTGGGGGCCGATCGTGCTGCCGCGCTGCTTGCCCGCTCCTTTGCCGGGGCGGGCCGCTGAGCCGTGGAGCCAGGCGGCGCCTATCTGGCCCGCGCCACGTGCGACGGGGACGATGTTCTGACATCGGCTGACGAGCTGCTGGCTACGCTTCAGCACCGCTGCGGCGGTGACGTTCCCGGACCACTGGCCATCCCCGCGCTGCGCGATCTGGTCCAGCGCGCCCGTGGGCTTGGCCTGAAGCTGGCCCGGCGGATGGATGCCAGCGACGGGCAAGATGCCATTTCCGCCTGGGTCGAGGTTGAGCCCGATCCCGCTTCCGGTGCCTGCCGGATCGGCGTGGCCAACTGGCAGGCCACTCCGCTGCCGGCCGAAGATCTGAACGAGACCGCGGCCCGCCGCGTTGCCATCGATCGAACCGTGGCGGAACTGGTGGCCGTGCTCGATGCAGCCCAGGCCATCATTGCCGTCAACGCCGAGGCGCCTGACCTGGATGAAGTGACCGCGGCCATGCAAGCCGGGGTCGGACGGCCCTGGACCGATTTCATTACGGTCGAAGGCAGCGCGCACCGCCAGCCGGTGCATTGGCGCCTGCTCGACGGGGCCGGGGTCAAAGTGCCCGGTTCAAGCCGCAAGTGGCGCGCCACCCTGGTGCCCAAGACCGGCGTCGCCGGTGAGATTCACGGCTTTGAGCTGTGCCTGACGTCGGAAACGGTTCTGCCTGAGCCTGTTGCCCCGCCGCGACCGGTGCCGGGCGAAAACCGCATGCCCAGCAACGAGCCGGGCCCGGTCGGGCGCGATATCGCCCCGGTGCTGCGCCAGCCGATCTCGCGGATCATCGCCAATGCCGAGACGATCCGCACCCGCCTGGCCGGACCGCTGGCCGAGGAATATGCAGCTTATGCCGCCGATATCGCGGCCGCCGGCCAGCACCTGCTCTCGCTGGTCGAGGACCTCGCTGACCTCGAAGTGGTCGAGTCCGAGGACTTCAATACCGCTCCCGATCGGATCGACCTGGCCGATGTTGCCCGCCGCGCTGCGGGGATTCTGGCCGTGCGCGCGCAGGAACGCGGTATCATGATCGATGCGCCCAAGGCGGGTGAGCATCTTCCCGCCGTTGCCGAGTTTCGGCGGGTCTTGCAGATCCTGCTCAATCTGGTGGGCAATGCGATCCGCTATGCGCCCGACAATTCGCAGGTCTGGATCCGGTTCGAAGACGCCGGCGGCCGCGCGCGGCTAATCGTCGCCGATCAGGGGCCGGGCCTCTCAGCCGAGCAACAGGCCAAGGTGTTCGAAAAGTTCGAGCGGCTGGGCCGCAGCGGCGAAGACGGCGGGTCGGGCCTCGGCCTCTACATCTCGCGCCGGCTGGCCCGCGCGATGGGCGGCGATCTGACAGTGGAAAGCGCCCCCGGCCAGGGTGCGCGTTTTATCCTGGACGTGCCGGCCGATCTGTTGGCGCTACGCCCGACGACTGCACAACAGCCTGAATCCGACTGCGCCGAGTAACGCCGGCCAGCCTCACGCTGGCGCGGCGATCGGATCTGCTGTGCTCAGCGCTTGCTCAGCGGCACGTAATCGCGCTGCGTCGGCCCAGTGTAGAGCTGGCGCGGACGCCCGATCTTCTGGCCTGGATCGCTGATCATTTCATTCCACTGCGCCACCCAGCCGACAGTACGGGCCAGGGCGAACAGCGCGGTGAACATGGTGGTCGGGAAACCGATCGCCGAGAGGATGATGCCCGAATAGAAGTCCACGTTGGGGAACAGCTTCTTCTCGATGAAGTAGGGATCGCTCAGCGCGATTTCTTCCAGGCGCAGCGCGGTTTCGAACAGCGGATCGGTGACCTTAAGCGCATCGAACACTTCGCGCACGGTCTTCTGCATCACCGTCGCGCGCGGATCGTAGTTCTTGTAGACGCGGTGGCCGAAGCCCATCAGGCGGAACGGATCGTTCTTGTCCTTGGCGCGCTCGATGTAGTGCGGGATCTTGTCGGGCGTGCCGATTTCCTTGAGCATGTTGAGCGCGGCTTCGTTCGCACCGCCATGCGCCGGGCCCCACAGACAGGCGATCCCCGCCGCGATGCAGGCAAACGGGTTGGCGCCCGACGAACCGGCAAGACGCACGGTGCTGGTCGAGGCGTTCTGCTCGTGGTCGGCATGGAGGATGAAGATCCGGTCCATCGCGCGTTCGACTGCGGGGATCACTTCATATTCCTCAGCCGGGACGCCGAAGGTCATCTTCAGGAAGTTGCCGGTGTAGGACAGGTTGTTGTCCGGATAGATGAACGGCTGGCCGACCGAATACTTGTAAGCCATGGCCGCGATCGTCGGCATCTTGGCGATCAGGCGATGGCTGGCGATCTTGCGCTGCATCGGATCGGCAATGTCGGTGCTGTCGTGGTAGAAGGCCGACAGCGCACCGACCACGCCGCACATGATCGCCATCGGGTGCGCATCACGGCGGAAGCCGCGGTAGAAGGTGGCGAGCTGCTCGTGCAGCATGGTGTGGCGGGTGATCGTGCGGCTGAAGTCCGAAAGTTCGGCCTGGCTCGGCAGTTCGCCGTTCAGCAGCAGGTAGCTGACTTCCATGAAGCTGGAATGTTCGGCCAGCTGGCCGATCGGGTAGCCGCGGTGCAGCAGCACGCCTTCATCGCCATCGATATAGGTCAGGGCAGATTCGCAGCTGGCCGTGCTGGTAAAGCCCGGGTCAAAGGTGAACATGCCGGTCTGGGCATAAAGCTTGCGAATATCGATCACGTCCGGACCGACGCTGCCCGACAGCACCGGGTAATCGAAATCCTGGCCGTTCGCGTTCAGTTTAACCTGGTTGCCCACCATCTTGCTCCTTCAATCATGCGCCGCACCGGCCAGAACCGCCTGGGCGGCAATCCGCGCCAGGCTTTCGTCCCGACCAAGCAGAACCAATACGTCGAATATACCCGGGGAGGTTGTCTGGCCCGTTAGCGCGGCCCTAAGGGGTTGCGCAAGCTTTCCGAGACCGAGGTCCATCTCCTCCGCCATTGCCTTCAAACTGGCCTCGAGACTTTCGAGAGTCCAGTCGTTTTGCGCCGCGATGCGGGCATTTACCTGCCCCAGCAGCGCGCGTGCCTCATCCGTCAACAGCGCAGCCGCCTTGTCCTCAATTGTCAGCGGGCGCTGGGCGAAGAGGAAGGCGGCATTGGCGGCCAGCTCGTTGAGGTCCTTGGCCCGCACTTTCAGCACCGGCATGGCCCGCGCCAGCAGGGTCTCATCGACCGAGCCGGTCATCCGCGGGGCAACCAGGGCGGCCAGGCGCGCATCGTCAGCCTCGCGCAGGTAATGCCCGTTGAGGTTCAGCAGCTTGGCCAGGTCAAAGCGCGACGGGCTCTTGCCGACATGGGCAATGTCGAACCATTCAACCGCTTGATCGCGGCTGATGATTTCCTCGTCACCGTGGCCCCAACCGAGCCGCAGCAGGTAATTGAACATCGCCTCGGGCAGCACGCCCAGCTCGTCGCGATAGGCATCGACCCCCAGCGCGCCGTGGCGCTTCGAGAGCTTGGCGCCATCATGCCCGTGAATCAGCGGCACGTGGGCATAGACCGGCTCGGGCCAGCCCATGTGGCGGATGATCGCCAGCTGGCGGAAGGCGTTGTTGAGGTGGTCATCGCCGCGGATCACGTGGGTCACGCCCATGTCGTGATCGTCTACCACCACGGCCAGCATATAGGTCGGCGTGCCATCTGAGCGGAGCAGGACGAAATCGTCGAGCTCGGCATTGCTCACAGCGACCCGGCCCTGGACCTGGTCCTCGATTACCGTTTCGCCTTCACGCGGAGCCTTGATGCGGACCACGAAGGGCTTGTCCGTCGGGGCGCTAGCCGGGTCGGCATCGCGCCATTCGCTGTCGATCCGGAAGGTCCGGCGTTCGGCCTGGGCAGCCTCGCGCCGCGCGGCCAGTTCTTCCTGGGTCAGGTAGCAGCGATAGGCGTGGCCGGCCGCGAGCAGCTGATGCGCGACTTCGGCGTGTCGATCGGAGCGGGCGAACTGGAAGGTGGCGGGTTCATCGCCGGCGAGGCCGAGCCATTCAAGGCCATCGAAGATCGCGGCAATCGCCGGTTCGGTCGAGCGGGCGCGGTCGGTATCCTCGATCCGCAGCAGATAGGTGCCGCCGTGGTGGCGGGCATAGAGCCAGTTGAACAGCGCAGTGCGCGCGCCGCCGATGTGCAGATAGCCGGTGGGCGAGGGGGCAAAGCGGGTAACGACCGGGCGGCCGTCCTTGTTTCCGCTGCTTGCTCCGCTACTTGCCATGACCTGATCCATCCTGTCTTGTCCGGGTATGGCCCGCGACGCCTTGCCCGATGTGCCGTTTGAAAGCGCCCCCGATGGGGACGCTGCAATGCAGCATAGCCCTTGGCGCAAGCGCGGGGACTTGGCAAGCGGACTTCGCGGGATCGAGAGCTTTCTGGCCCGGGCTGGTTTTGCCCGGGTGCCCTGGCTGGTGGCGGCCTTTGCTGCCGGGATTGGGGCCTGGTTCGCGTTGCCGGCGCCGGGGTGGTGGGCGGCGCTGATGCTGGCCTGCACCGGCGTGGCGACTGCGGCCTTGCTGGTACTGCGCGGAGATGGAGCATTCCCCTTCCTGCGTCAGGCACTGGCTGCGTTGGCCTTGGCCCTGGCGCTCGGCTGCGGGCACGTCTGGGTGAAGTCCGCGCTGGTGGGCGCGCCGCCGATTGCCCGTCCGCAGGCGGCGGACCTGACAGGCACCGTGCTATCGCACCAGGAGCAGCCGGCGGAAGGGCGCGTCCGGCTGCTGCTGGCGACGCGCGATCCGGAGAGCGGCCGCGCGATCAAGGCGCGGCTCAACGTGCCTTTGAAGCTTGATCGGCCTGAGCTGCGGCAGGGCGCTCAGATACGGCTGCGGGCGCGGCTGGTGCCGCCAGCGCCGCCGATGCTGCCGGGGGGCTATGACTTTGCCCGCGCAGCCTGGTTTCAGGGCATTGCCGCGACCGGCGCGGCGCTGGGAGAGGTGCAGGTGCTGCGGGCCGCGCCGCCAGGGGGCGGGCTGGAGGATGTGCAGCGCGCGCTCTCGGCCCATGTTCGCGCGCAATTGCCCGGCTCGACCGGAGCCATCGCCGCCGCCTATGCCAGCGGTGATCGCGGTGCGATTCCGGAGGCGGACGAGGAGGCGATGCGCAATTCCGGCCTGGCGCACCTGCTTTCGATCAGCGGGCTCCATGTCAGCGCGGTGATCGCGGCGGTCTATGTGGTGGTGCTGAAGCTCGGCGCGCTGTGGCCTTGGCTGGCGCTGCGGGTGCGCTTGCCGCCGGCGGCGGCGGCGGGCGGGGCGCTGGCCGGGATCGGCTATACGCTGCTGACCGGGGCCGAGGTGCCGACGGTGCGGTCCTGCATCGCCGCGCTGCTGGTGCTGATCGCGCTGGCTTTGGGGCGCGAGGCGCTGTCGCTGTGGATGGTGGCGGTGGCGGCCTTCGTGGTGCTGTTGTTCTGGCCCGAAGCAGTGGTCGGGCCGAGCTTTCAGATGAGCTTTGCCGCGGTGATCGCGATCGTGGCCCTGAGCGGCACGGCGCCAGTCCGTGACTTCCTTGCGCCGCGCGAAGAGGGCTGGCTGGTGCGGTCCTTACGCAACCTGGCCATGCTGCTGCTGACCGGCGTGGTGATCGAGCTGGCGCTGATGCCGATCGGGCTGTTTCACTTCCACCAGTCGGGCGTCTACGGCGCGCTGGCCAATGTCGTCGCGATCCCGTTGACGACCTTTGTCTCGATGCCGCTGATTGCCCTGGCGTTGCTGCTGGATGCCTTCGGGCTGGGCGCGCCGGTCTGGTGGCTGGCGGGCAAGTCGCTCGATGCCCTGCTGACGCTGGCGCACTTTACGGCCAGCCAGCCCGGCGCAGTATCGACCATGCCGGCGATGGGGCGCGGCGCCTTCCTGCTGTTCGTTGCTGGCGGGCTGTGGCTGGCCCTGTGGAACGGACGCGTGCGGCTGTGGGGTCTGGTCCCAGCCGGGATCGGGGCCTTCTCGCTGGCGACGCTGACGCCGCCAGATCTGCTGGTGTCCGGTGATGGGCGGCATGTCGGGCTGACGGGTGAGTTGCCCGGCGAACTGCTGGTCCTGCGCGAAGGGCGCGAAGGCTATGCCCGCGATACCTTGCTTGAACTGGCCGGGATGAGCGGCGCGCCGCGCAGCCTCGATCAATGGCCCGGCGCGCGCTGCAATGCCGATCTTTGCGTTGTCCAGCTGCGGCGCGGCGGGCGGGACTGGCAGGTGCTGATGACCCGCACCCGCGACCGGCTGCCCGAGCGCGAGCTGGCGGCGGCTTGCGAGCGGGTCGATCTGGTGATCTCGGACCGCTGGCTGCCGCGCTCCTGCCGGCCCAGATGGCTCAAGGCGGACCGGCGCTATTTAGAGAGGAGCGGGGGGCTGGCGATCGATCTGGCCGATCGAAGCGTGGTCAGCGTGGCTGACAGCCAGGGTGACCATGGTTGGTGGGTGGGGCCGGCACCATACCGGCCCCGGCCCACTCAACCCAATCAGTGATAGCGGCGCAGCAGACCCGCCAGCTTGCCCTGAACCATGACTTCGCCCGGGCGGTAGATCTGCGGTTCGTAAGCGGCATTGGCCGGATCGAGCCGGATCATGCCGTTGTCGCGGTGGAGGTACTTGAGCGTCGCTTCCTCACCGCGCACCAGGGCCACAACGATCTCACCATCGCGGGCCGTGTCGGTCTTGCGGATCAGCGCGTAATCACCGTCGAAGATGCCCGCTTCGATCATCGAATCCCCGGATACTTCGAGCGCATAGTGCTCACCTGCGCCGAGCAGGGCGGCCGGGACGGGCAGCATGGCGCTGGTTTCCATCGCCTCGATCGGCACACCGGCAGCAATGCGGCCGTGGAGCGGGATCTCGATCACGTCATTGGCGGGAGCAGGCCTGGCCTCTGGCGGGCGGATCACGGCGGCTGCGGCCGCATTAGAATTGGCTGCGCGCGGCGCCTTGGTCACCACGTCTTCCGGCTGCTTGAGCACTTCCAGCGCACGCGCCCGGTTGGGCAGGCGGCGGATGAAGCCACGTTCTTCCAGCGCCGAGATCAGGCGGTGCACGCCCGACTTCGACTTGAGGTCCAGCGCCTCCTTCATTTCCTCAAACGAAGGGGAGACCCCGGTCTCTTCAAGTTTTACCTGGATGAACCGGATCAGTTCATGCTGCTTGCGCGTCAGCATCGCCAAAAACCTCCCATTCGCGGCCGGGCGGACACCAGTGTTCCCGTGCCGTTCAGTGAACGAATGTGGAACAGGTAAGCAACATTGAATCGCCAGTCAAGCAATTCCGCCATTTTCGAGCGGATAGATTGGAACAAGCGTTCCAGCCGGCAGAACCGGGCTGTTGGCGGCCCGATCGATCAGGCAATTGCTGCCAGCTAGCGCCGCCAGTGCGCCGCTATCCTGGCCCAGGGCAGGAGTCACGTCGCCCCCGGCGAGGACGCCGCGCAGGAACTCGCGCCGCTCGCCGCCGGCCGCAAGGTCTTCCGCCAGGCGCGCCGTCTCGCGCCGGGGTAGCGGATCGGCTGCGCCTGACAGGCGGCGCAGCAGTGGCAAGAGGAACAGCCAGGCCGTGACAAAGCTGGAGACCGGATTGCCGGGCAGACCGAGCACCAGCTGCCGTCCGCGCCGCGCGACCAGCAGCGGCTTGCCTGGCTTGATCGCGACCTTCCAGAAATCGAGCTCGGCGCCCCAGGCCTGCAGCGCCGGGATGACCAGATCGTGATCGCCGACCGAAGCCCCGCCGCTGGTGACGATCACGTCAGCTTGGGCCGAGTCTTCCAATGCTGCGATCAGGGCCTCCAGCCGATCCGGCACTGGGCCGCGCCGGGTAACCTCGCAGGGATGGCTGGCGACCAGCGCCGCCAGCATGGCGCCGTTGCTGGCCGGTACCTGATGCGGGGCGCAGTCAGCCGGATCGGGTGCGAGTTCGTCGCCGCTGTCGATGATCGTGATGCGCGGAATGCGGTGCACGGCGACGTGGCGATGGCCGGCTGAGAGCGCGAGGGCCACATGGGCCGGGCTGATGCGCCCGCCCAGTTCGGCCAGCACTTTGCCCTCTGAAAAGTCCGAACCAGCGCGGCGGATATGCTTGCCGGGCTTGCCAGGGCCATCGCCGGTCAGGGTCAGGTGGTCCTCCGCGCGGCTGACATCTTCCTGCACGACGACCGCGCCCGCACCGTCCGGGATTACCGCCCCGGTCGAGATTCGCACGGCCTGCCCGGGCTCGACAAAGCCGGAATAGGGATGCCCGGCCGCGCTTTCCCCGATCACCTGCCAGGGACCGGCGAGGTCATTGTCGGCCACCGCATAGCCGTCCATTGCCGACATGTCGCAGGCCGGCTGGGTGCGCGCGGCGACCAGCGGTTCGGCCAGCCAGCGGCCCTGCGCGGAAGGCGGATCGACGTGCTCCAGCGGCAGCGGCTCGGCGAGATCGAGCAGGCGCGCCTGGGCTTCCTCCAGCGGCAAGGGCGCAGCCATCAGCCTTGCGCCCTCCAGTCGCCCGACTTGCCGCCGCGCTTTTCCAGCAGCCGTACGCCGCCAATCACCATGCCCTTGTCGAGCGCCTTGGCCATGTCGTAGATTGTCAGGAGTGCCATGGAAGCTGCTGTAAGCGCTTCCATTTCTACGCCGGTCTGGCCGGATAGACGGGCCAGTGCGGTGACCCGCAGGCCGTCGGCTTCGAACTCGAAATCAACCGCCACCTTGGACAGCATCAGCGGATGACACAGCGGGATCAGCTCGCTGGTTTTCTTGGCCGCCATGATCCCGGCAATGCGCGCAGTGGCGAGGACATCGCCTTTCTTCACCGCGCCTTCGCGGATCGCCGCTAGCGCCTCGGCGGACATGGTGATGCGCCCTTCGGCGATTGCTTCGCGTTCGGTCGCCGGCTTGGCCGATACATCGACCATTGCGGCATTGCCCGCTGCATCGAGGTGAGTGAGCTTGTTCATCTGGAAACCTTCCGGGCTGAACGCTGCGTTACGTTGGACTTGACACAGTTGACACTCTGTCCGCTTCTTCCAACAGCTTGGAAGCCGCAGAAATCCAAGGTTGGAGAACCGTTTTCGGGGGTAACGCTTCCTACAGCGGAAAAAATGCCGATCAACTTAGCCATCGCGCAAGGGATGGCAGGTTTTGGCCGAGTAGGAAACTCGCGAAAATGTCGTCGCTTAGCCGAGAAGCAGGGCGCGCGTAGCGGCTTCGACGTCTGGCTGGCGCATCAGGCTTTCGCCGACCAGGAAAGTGCGGACACCGCTGGCGGCCATTCGCGCGCAATCGGCGTGGGTGCCGATGCCGCTTTCGCAGACCAGCAGAACGTCCGCCGGGACCATCGCGGCCAGCCGCTCGGTCGTGCCAAGATCGACCTCGAAGGTCTTCAGGTTGCGGTTATTCACGCCGACCAGCTTTGAACGAAGGTGGCCCAGCGCCCGCTCCATCTCGGCTTCGTCATGGACTTCGACCAGCACGTCGAGACCCTCTTCGCGGGCGGCATTTTCGATCTCGACCATGGCTGCGTCTTCCAGCGCAGCAACGATGATCAGGATTGCATCGGCGCCCATGGCGCGGGCCTCAGCGCATTGCCAGGGATCGACCATGAAGTCCTTGCGGATCACCGGCAGGTCGCAGGCCGCGCGGGCGGCAATCAGGTAATCCTCGTGGCCCTGGAAATAGGGCGCATCGGTCAGCACCGAGAGGCAGGCCGCACCGCCCGCCTGGTAAGCGCGGGCATGGGCCGGCGGATCGAAATCGGCGCGGATCAGGCCCTTCGACGGGCTGGCCTTCTTGATCTCGGCAATCAGCGCGAAGCTTTCCGCGGCCTTGGCGCGCAAGGCCGCTTCGAACCCGCGCACCGGGGTGGGAGCAGGCCAGTGGGCCAGGCCCTGTGGCTTGCGCTGGGCAACTTCCACCCGCTTGGCGGCGCAGATTTCGGCGAGCTTGTCGGTCATTTTACGGTCTCGATCCAGCAATCGAGCAGCGCCTTGGCGAGGCCCTTGTCGATCGCTTCGGCGGCTTCCTCAACGCCTTCGAACCAGTCCTCGGCCTGGCCGGCGACCAGCAATGCGGCGGCGCTGTTGAGCAGGACGGCGTCGCGGTAGGCACCTGGCTCACCCAGCAGCAGGCGGCGCAGCGCCTCGGCATTGTGGGCCGCATCGCCGCCGCGCAGGTCTTCGAGCGGGTGGCTGGGCAGGCCGGCGTCTTCCGGGCGGACTTCGGCGGGCAGCGGCGGCAGGCCGATCGCTGCCATATAGCTGGTGCCTTCGATCGACAGTTCGTCGAGCCCTTCGGCACCCGAGACGATCAGCGCCGCTTCGGTGCCGAGCAGTTCCATCGCTTCCTTGTAGAGCGCGATCAGGCCGGGCTGGGCTACGCCGACCAGCTGGCGCGTCACCCCGGCTGGATTGGCGAGCGGGCCGCAGAGATTAAAGATCGTTCGCCGCCCGAGTGCCTTGCGGATTGGCCCGACGCGAGCCAGCGCCGGATGGTGGGCTTGGGCGAAAAGGAAAGCGATACCTAGATCGGGCAGGGTTGCTTCGGCCAGCTCCGAGGCGCGGGCGAGGTTCAGGCCCAGTGCTTCCAGCGTATCGGCGCCGCCAGCCTTGCTCGAAGCAGCGCGGTTGCCGTGCTTGGCCACCGGCACGCCGCAGGCTGCGACGACCAGCGCCACGGCGGTCGAGACGTTGAGGCTGTGCTGGCCATCGCCGCCGGTGCCGCAGACGTCGATTGCGCCTTCCGGAGCAGTGATGCGCTTCATTCGCGCGCGCATGGCGCGGACCAGGCCGGCGACTTCGGCGGCAGTCTCGCCGCGGTTGGCCAGCGCGATCAGGGTGGCGGAAATCTCGTCATCGGCCATGCCGCCATCGAGCATCCGCCCGAACAGCGCTTCGGCCTCTCCCACGGGCAGGCTCACGCCCGTTCCTTCGCCTTGATGCCGCAGAGGCCAAGGAAGTTCGCCAGCATGGCGTGGCCGTGTTCAGTGGCGATGCTCTCGGGGTGGAACTGCACGCCGTGGATGGGCAGGCTGGCATGGCGGAAGCCCATGACGTGGCCATCGTCGGAGCGGGCGTTGACCACCAGGCTGTCCGGAATGTCCTCGACAATCAGCGAGTGATAGCGGGTTGCGGTGAAGGGCGAGGGCAGACCTGCAAACAGGCCAGTGCCGTCATGGGTGACGGGCGAAGTCTTGCCGTGCATCAACCCGCCGCGCACCACTTTGCCACCGAAATACTGACCGATCGACTGATGCCCCAGGCAAACGCCGAGCAGGGGCTTGCCAGCGTCCGCGCAGGCGCCAACCAGGTCGAGGCTGATCCCGGCCTCGTTCGGGGTGCAGGGGCCGGGCGAGATCAGGAAGCCCTGTGCGCCGCTGCTGACCGCCTGCCCCGCCGACAGCGCATCGTTGCGCACGACCTCAACCTCGGCGCCCAGTTCCATCAGGTAATGGACCAGGTTCCAGGTGAAGCTGTCGTAATTGTCGATAACGAGGATGGCGGCCATGAGTGGTCCTTAAGCGGGTGGAGCGCGAAATGCCAGCGGCGGCTTGCGGTCGGTCGCCATCCCCACCTCACGTCACCCCGGACTTGTTCCGGGGCGGTGCTTCACTTTACGAGGTCGCGCAGGAGAAGCACTGGCCCGGAACAAGTCCGGGCTGACTGGAGGGGTGGGTTTGAACCGCAGCGGTTGCCGCGCGCTAACCCTTCGCAGGCCAGCAATAGCTAGTCTGCTCTCGACTCGCGAAGCGATCGGTGGCTCGGACCAGCCCGTCGGTAATGCCCGGTTCGGTGAACAGGTGGCCGCCATCGGGGACGATCTGCAAGTCCACCTCGGGCCAGGCCTGCTTGAGCGCCCAGGCCGTGGCCGGGGGCGTGCAGCAATCGTGGCGGCCCTGGACGATCACGCCGGGGATATGGCGCAAGGTCGCGGCCGCCCGTTCCAGCAACTCACCCTCTTTCAGCCAGCACTGGTGGCGGAAATAGTGGTTCTCGATCCGCGCGGTGGCCACGGCATTGTCACCCTCGGACATGTGATCGACTGTTTCCTCGGACGGCAGCAAGGTGACCGTCACGCCTTCCCAGCGGTTCCAGGCGGCGGCAGCAGCGCGGCGCACGGCCTGGTCGGGATCGTCCAGCAGCGCCCAATAGGGTTCGGTCATGTCCTGACCCTCGGTGCCGCCAGCGTGGGCGACGAACCGCTGCCACTCTTCCGGGTAGAGCTCGCTCGCGCCATAGCGGGTCAGCCACTCCAGCTCCTTGCGGCCGGAGAGGAAGATCCCGCGCAGGATCAACTCGGTCACGCGCTCGGGATGGCTGACGGCATAGGACAGCGCGAGGGTTGAGCCCCAGGAGCCGCCAAACACCTGCCACTGCGCGTGACCGCACATCTCGCGCAAGCGTTCGATATCGGCGACGAGGTGCCAGGTGGTATTGGCCTCCAGGCTGGCAAAGGGTGTGGAGCGACCGCAGCCGCGCTGGTCGAACAGCAGCACGTCGTAAAGCGCCGGGTCCCACTGGCGCCGGTGGCCCTCACTACAGCCGCCGCCCGGGCCGCCGTGCAGCATGACGGCCGGCTTGGCGCCGGGGGTGCCGATGCGCTCCCAGTAGAGGGTATGGCCGTCACCCACTTCGAGCATGCCCGAAGCGTAGGGTTCAATCGGCGGATAGAGGGTGCGGCGCTCAGAAGTCATATTGGCTGTCATTTCTTTTCCATCAGTTTGGCGAGATCCGTCTTCCAGAACTTGGCCCAGGTGTGGGTGCCGTGGCCCTTGGTCTCGGGGCTGAAGGGAAAGAGGATGAACTGCGCCCTGGGCATCAGCTTGTCATGCTGCTGAGCGAGGCCCAATTCGGGCGGATTGATGAAATCGTCCGAACTGTTGATCCACAGCACCGGCACGGTGATCTTGGCCAGGCTCGGTGCCGGGTTGTAATCGCGCGAGCTATCGAGCTGGTAAATCTGGTCGTTGGCGTCGGTATCGCCTTTGGCGCGGGCGGCATAGCCGGCGCGCAGCGCGGCTTCAGCCTTTTCGCGGGTCGGAAACTCGTTCTGCAGCGCCCAAGCGTTGCCGCCGGCAATCATCGAGAGATAGCGCGCGGTGCGCAGGCCCTGCTCGGGCGGGCTGGTGTAATAACCGCCATTCCACGCCGGATCGGCCTGGATCGCGTCGATCGACATCTGCCGCCACATCCGGTTGCGCCCGGCAATCTCCATGGCATTGCAGGCGAACGGCGCGAGCCGCTCGGCAAAGCCGGGGCGGGTGGTGCCCCAGACGAAGGCGTGCATGCAGCCCATCGATGTACCGAGGATCAGCTGGAGCTTCTTCACCCCCAACCCTTCGGTCAACAGGCGGTGCTGGCTGGCGACCATGTCGGCGTAGTTGTAGCGCGGGAAGGCCATCTTCAAGCCGTCACTGGGCTTCGCACTTTTGCCGTGACCGATGTTGTCCGGCAGGATGACATAGTATTTGGCGAGGTCAAGCGGCTGGCCTGGCCCAAACAGCTCGTCGGCAAATTGCGGGCGTAAAAACTGGTGCCCCGAGCCGCCGGTGCCGTGCAGTACCATGACCGCGTTCTCGATCTCCCCCGCAGCGTTCCTGCGCGGCGTGCCGAGCGTGGTGACGTGCATATTGACGTCCATCTGCACGCCTTCGGCGAATTCGAAGTCCTTGAGCACCACATCGCGCTCGGTGGACTTGGCGCGCCAGTCTTCAGCGTGAAGCGGAGTGGCGATCAGGGCGAGGAGAGGGAGGAGCAGTCTGCGCATGGCCGGCACGCTAGCCAAGCACTGCTGCGGGTCAAGCAGGCAGGACTATTGGCCGTAGTCCGCCTCACCCGCGACCCGCACAGCTTCCCGCGCAGCCGCAATCAGCGCGCCGGCCTTGGCTTCGCATTCGCGCTGCTCGTATTCCGGGTTGCTATCGGCGACGATCCCGGCCCCGGCCTGAACGTGGAGCATGCCGTCCTTCACCACCCCGGTGCGCAAGACGATGCAGGAATCGAGGCTGCCGTCGGGCGAGAAATAGCCTACGCCGCCGGCATAGGCGCCGCGCGTTTCGGGCTCGAGCTCGGCAATGATCTCGCAGGCGCGGACCTTGGGTGCGCCGCTGACCGTGCCGGCGGGGAAGCCGGCGAACATCGCATCGAGCGCATCGTGGTGGGCGCTATCAAGCTTGCCGACGACGTTCGAGACGATGTGCATGACGTGGCTGTAACGTTCGACCGTGTAGCTTTCGGTGACCTGCACGGTGCCCGCTTCGGCCACCCGGCCAACGTCGTTGCGGCCGAGGTCGAGCAGCATCAGGTGCTCGGCGCGTTCCTTGGGATCGGCGAGCAGACTGATCTCGTTCTCGCGGTCTTCCTCAGGCGTCTTGCCGCGCGGGCGGGTGCCGGCGATCGGGCGGATCGTCACTTCGCCGTCGCGGACGCGGACCAGGATTTCCGGGCTCGATCCGGTCAACGCAAAGCCCGGCAGGTCGAGGAAATAGAGGAAGGGTGAGGGATTGATCCGCCGCAGCGCGCGATAGAGGTCGAAGGCGGGCAGGGCGAAGGGCGTGGTGAAGCGCTGGGCCAGCACGACCTGGAAGATATCGCCCGCCGCGATGTAGTCTTTCGCTGCAAGCACCATCTGCCGGTAGTCGCCAGCCGCCAGCACCGGCTCCAGCGCGGGCAGCGGCAGGTAGGTGGTCCGCGTCGGGGCCGGGGCGGGTGCGGCGAGCCGGGCCAGCGCGGCTTCGATCCGTTCACCCGCCAGTTCGACCATCCGCTCAGGCGCGCCGCCGCCCGGCCAGACCGGTGCGATGGCAAAGAGCTCGTCGCTCAGGCGGTCGAATACCAGCAGCAGGGTCGGGCGCACGAACAGCATGTCGGGCAGGTTCAGCGCATTGGGCGCGGGGCGGGGCAGCTTTTCAATCAGGCCGTAGGTTTCATAGCCAAAATAGCCGACCAGACAGGCGAGGGCCGATGGCAGCGGCTGGGGCACATCGATCTTGCAGGCTTCGACCAGCGCGCGCAGCTCGGTCAGGCTGTCACTGGGCAAGGCTGCGAAGGCGCCGCGATCATGCCGCCAGGCGCGGTTTATCTCGCAGGCCGCGCCGGTGGCTCGGAACACGAGGTCGGGATCTAGCCCAAGCAGGCTGTAGCGCCCGCGCACTTCGCCGCCCTGGACCGATTCGAGCAGAAAGTCGCCGCGGCCGGGTTCGATCAGCTTCACCGCCGCGCCGACCGGGGTTTCGGTATCGGCGATCAGCCGCTGCCAGACCAGCGCGGGCAGACCTTCGCCCAGCGCCGCCAGGGCGGCTTCGCGATTGTTCAGGCCCGGCACGCGCTCGCCTCGCTCAGTTGCCGCCAGTCAGGCGGGTCTTGAGTGCGTTGATCGCCGGATCGTTGCGCTTCACGCCGACTTCATTGCGCATCGCCGCACGCAGCTGCTGCGAGTATTCGGCGGAGGTTACCTGCGCCATGGTCCGACGGAAATCAGGCAGGCGGGGATCTTCCTTGGCAACCTGGCCGGGGATCACGTCGGTCACCTTCACCACGTACCAGCCGCGGTTGCGCGGGGCGGCCATCAGCTTGACCTGACCCTTGGCGAGGGCAAACAACATGGCGAGTGGCGGCGGGGTCTGCTGGCCCATGGCCTGAACCTGCTCCCGCGGCAGATTGACCTGGTCGACCGGCGGCAACGGCAGGCCCAGCGCGGCCATGGCCGCACCAAGATCCGTGCCCTTCTTGACCGCAGCCTCGATCTTCAGCGCAGCAGCGCGGGCCGCAGTGGCGCCCTTGGCCAGCTGGTACTCGGCAATCGCCTGGGCCTTGACCTCGGCCAGCGGCGGCGGCGCGGCGACAGCGATCTGGGCCACGTCAAACACTAGGAACTGCTTGCCGGGATCGACTTCGGCGAGCTGCGGCTGGCCTTCGCTTTCCATTGCGAAAGCAGTCTGCAGCACGCGGGCCAGCTCAGCCGGGGCGGTCTTGCCATCCTGGCCAAAGACCTGCCCGTTGCTGAGCAGCGGCGCGGTTTCGGTCAGGGTCAGGCCCAGCTCCTTGGCGACATCGGTGAGCGTTGCGCCATTGTCGAACTCTTCCTCGATCCGGGCCGAGAAATCGGTCAGCGCGGCACGGCGCTTCCGGGCAGTCAGTTCGGGCAGCAGTTCGGCGCGGGCCTGGTCCAGCGTCTTGCCAGCCTTGCCCTCGATCGTGTCGACCCGCAGCAGCACCCAGCCAAGCGGAGCCTTGATCGGACCGAGCACCTTGCCCTTGGGCGCGGCGAAGGCGGCGTCGGCGGCAGCCTGCGAAGACTGGAGCGCCAGTGCAGACTTGGTTAGCGGCGCGAGCGCGGCCACGCTGAGGCCCTTGGATGCAGCGACGGCTTCGAGCGGCTTGCCGGCTGCTTCGGCCAGGGCGGCCTTGGCGGCGGCTTCGGTCGGCAGGATCAGCTGGCTGACCTTGCGGCTTTCGCTGGCTTCATACTTGGCCTTGTTGGCGTTGTAGGCCGCGGCCACTTCAGCTTCGGTCGGGGCCGGCACGGTCTTCAGCACGGCATCGGTGAAGGTGGCATAGCGGATGACGCGGCGTTCCGGCTGCACGAAGCTGGCCTGGTTGGCCGCGTACCAGGTGGCCAGCTCGCTATCGCTGGGCACGGCTTTGGGCGCAAAGGCGGCGGAGGGCAGCAGGCCGACCTGGCCGGTGCGGCGCTCGGTCACCACGGCGGCATAGCGCTGCACGACATCGGCCGGCACGGCCACGCCGAGATCGGCATTGTTCAGCAGCTGACGGGCCATCAGCGAATTGCCCAGTTCACGCCGCAGCTGTGCATCGGTCAGCCCGCGCTGGCGCAGGAAGGCCTGGTAAAGCTGTTCGCTGACCTTGCCGTCCGGACCCTGAACGTCGGGCAGCTTGGCGATTTCGCTGTCGATCAGGCGGTTGCCGATGTGGATTCCGTGTGTCTTGCCGAATTCGCTGATCGCGGTCAGGTCGATCACGTTGCGCAGGACCTGTTCGAACCCGCCCTGGCCGATGAAATCCTTGAGCGTGATGGTCGGCTGTTCGCGGCGCAGGTTGTCGACCGTGCGGGTCACGGCGCGTTCGACTTCCGAGGTATCGACGCGGCCCTTGCCAACGGTCGCCGCCCGGTCACCCCCGGCAACGCCGCCGAAAGTCTGGTTGCCAGCGATGTCGCCGGCCGCAAAGGCCAGGCCCAGCAGCAGCAGGAAGCCCATGACCAGAGCCAGACCGAACTTCGAAGTGAAGGACTTGCGGAAGAACTGCAGCATGCCAACTCGCCAGATGATAAGATGTGTCCGCCCGCTGGCGGCCTGTCGCGCGGCTTTAGGCAGCAATTGCCGTGCGGGCAATGCCGCTTGGTCATCGAGCGGACAAAGGCGGCGATGATCCACAACCTGCTTTGACAAGCGGGCCACCGGTGGCCTAGGCGCAGGGTTTGAACCGGGTGCGGCCTCGGGGCACAAGAAGATAGCAGGACAACAGGTATGGCTAACCGACCCTTTATTGTCGGCAACTGGAAGATGAATGGCACCCGGGCGATGCAGGCGGAAGCCCGTGCGATCGATCGCGGCGCGGCGCGTCACCCAGGCGTGCGGGTCGCCGTTGCCCCGCCATTCACGCTGATTCAGACCATGGCGGAGAATGCCGAAACCATGGCGATCGGCGGGCAGGACTGCCACGCGGCGGCCAGCGGCGCTTACACCGGCGATGTTTCCGCCGCCATGCTGGCCGATAGCGGGGCCACTTTCACGATCCTTGGCCACAGCGAACGCCGCGCCATGCATGGCGAGAGCGATGATGTGGTTCGCGCCAAGGCCGATGCGGCGCTGGCCGCCGGGCTGGAAGTGATCGTCTGCGTGGGCGAGACCGAGGCTCAGCGCGATGCCGGCCAGGCCGAAGCCGTTGTCTGCGGCCAGCTCGATGGCTCGCTGCCAGTGGGCGAGGGCGTTACCGCCCGCGTCACCGTGGCCTATGAGCCGGTCTGGGCGATCGGCACGGGCCGGGTCCCCTCGGTGGACGACATTGGCGCCATCCACCGCGCGATCCGCGCCCGGTTGGTCCAGATCTATGGCGAGGACGGTGCTGGCGTCTCGATCCTCTATGGCGGCTCGGTCAACGCTGCGAACGCGAGCGAACTGCTTGCCGCCGACGAGGTGGGCGGGGCGCTGGTTGGTGGGGCCAGCCTGCAGGCTGACAGCTTCCTGGCGATCGTCCTGGCAGCCGGCGGGCCCGGAGACGAATAGCGCGACGAATAGCGCCAAGCTTGCAACCAGAGCCTTGCGCGCCTAGATGCGCGGGCAATTGTTCTCTCCAGCGGAAAGCCGCCTGATGTCGCTATTCATCTTCCTCACCGTTGTGCAGGCCATTGTGGCCGCGCTGCTGGTCGCCGTGATCCTGATGCAGAAGTCGGAAGGCGGCGGTCTGGGCGTTGGCGGCAATCCCGCCGGACTGATGTCAGCCCGCGGTGCGGCAGATTTCCTGACCCGCTCGACTGCGGTCCTCGCCACGCTGTTCGTGGTGCTCAGCATTGCTCTCGCGGCGATCGCGGCGAGCACTGCTTCGGGCGGCGGGCTTGATACCTCGCTTGATCGCACTGTCGCTCCGGCGGGCCCGCCGGTCAGCGCCGATCCGCTGGCCGTTCCGGCTGTCCCGGCCTCCGCGCCGGCCGCTGCTCCGGCTGCCGCGCCAGAGGTTGCTCCGGCCAAGCAGTAAGCAGTCAGCACTGGGCCCGCTTTGCGGCGGGCCGTTTTCCCGAAATTGTGGATTGCGGCAAGCAGCGCTTGCCCGCGCCCCCCTTTATTGCTTAAGGCCCGGCTCCCATGGCGCGGTTCATTTTCATTACCGGCGGCGTGGTCTCCTCGCTTGGCAAAGGTCTCATGGCGGCAAGCCTCGCAGCACTGCTGCAGGCCCGCGGATTCAAGGTCCGCATCCGCAAGTTCGATCCCTATCTGAACGTCGATCCGGGGACGATGAGTCCCTATCAGCACGGTGAAGTCTATGTGACTGATGACGGGGCCGAAACCGACCTCGATCTCGGGCACTACGAGCGCTTTACCGGCGTCTCGGCGCGCCAGGCGGACAATATCACTTCGGGTCGGATCTACCGTGACATCATCACCAAGGAACGCCGTGGCGATTACCTGGGCGCGACGGTCCAGGTGGTTCCGCACGTTACGGACGAGATCAAGCGGTTCGCCCTGGCGGACACCGAAGACCTCGATTTCGTGCTCTGCGAGATCGGCGGAACTGTCGGCGATATCGAGGGCCTGCCGTTCATCGAGGCAATCCGCCAACTGCGCAACGAACTGGGGCGTGACAAGTTCTGCTCGGTCCACGTCACGCTGGTGCCCTATGTCGCGGCGGCGGGTGAGCTCAAGACCAAGCCGACCCAGCACTCGGTGCGCGAGTTGACCAGCCTGGGCGTCCAGCCCGATATCCTGCTGTGCCGCTGCGAACACCCGTTGCCCGAGAACGAGCGCGCCAAGATTGCGCTGTTCTGCAACGTCCGCAAGGAAGCGGTGATCCAGGCGCTCGATGCGCGCAGCATCTACGCCGTGCCGCTGCAGTACCACGCCGAAGGGCTGGACGCAGAAGTGCTGCACCACTTTGGCCTGACCAGCCCGGCGCCGGACCTGTCGCGCTGGGTGGACATTGTCGACCGCTATCAGCACCCGGAAGGCGAAGTGACGATCGGCGTGGTCGGCAAGTATGTCGGCCTGCCCGATGCCTACAAGAGCCTCAACGAGGCACTGGTGCACGGCGGCATGGCCAACCGGGTCAAGGTCAACATCAAGTGGATCGATGCCGAGCTGTTCGAGGCTGGCGACGAGGAAATCGTTACCCGGCTTGAGCCGATGCACGGCATCCTGGTGCCGGGCGGGTTCGGGGTTCGCGGTTCGGAAGGCAAGATCGCCTCGGTCCGCTTCGCGCGCGAACGCAAGGTGCCGTTCTTCGGGATCTGCCTGGGCATGCAGATGGCTTGCATCGAAGGTGCCCGGAATACCGCCGGGATCGCCGGAGCCGGCTCGACCGAATTTGGTGAAACCAAGGAGCCGGTCGTCGGCATCATCACCGAATGGATGAGCGCCGAGGGCTTGCAGAAGCGCGGGGCCGATACCGACCTTGGCGGCACGATGCGGCTGGGCGCCTATGAGGCGAAGCTGGGCGCCAACAGCCATGTCGCCTCGGTCTATGGCGGCGCGACCACCATCTCCGAACGCCACCGCCACCGCTACGAGGTCAACTCGGCCTATCGCGAGGCGCTGGAGCAGGGCGGGCTGGTTTTCTCGGGCATGTCGCCCGATGGCCTGCTGCCGGAAATCGTCGAGCGGCCTGACCATCCCTGGTTCATCGGTGTCCAGTTCCACCCGGAACTGAAGAGCCGGCCGTTCGATCCGCATCCGCTGTTTGCCGGCTTCATTGCTGCGGCGGTGCAGCAGGCGCGGCTTGTCTGAACAAGTCTGGTTAACCGATCGTCGCCAAATCGTAAGATTACACTTGCATTGGCACCGGCGTTTACCCTAGCCCGATCAGTGGGATGCGCAGCAAAATTTCAGGGCTTGTCGAAGGTCCGATCGTCTATTGCGACCCGGACGATCGAGACGCGACAGGGCGGCGCGCAAGCGTCGCGGGGGTGAGGCCGCCAGGCCTCACCCCCAATTCATTAAAGCGTTAAAGTTCAGGCGGCTGCGCTGCTTTCGTCAGACGCATCGCTAACCACGCTGAGCGCCTTTTGCGTGCCCACCGGGATCTTCTTCGGCTTCATCGCCTCGGGCACTTCGCGGACCAGGTCGATGATCAGCAGCCCATCTTCGAGATTGGCAGATTCGACCCGGACATAGTCGGCCAGTTCAAAGCGGCGCTCGAACCCGCGCTGGGCGATGCCGACGTGCAGGAACTGCCCGGCTTGCGGTTCGTCACCCTTGCGGCCCTGGATCACCAGCAGGTTCTGCTGGGCGGTGATCTCGATATCGGCGGGCTTGAACCCGGCGACGGCCAGGGTGATGCGATAGCTTTCCTCGCCGCGGCGCTCGATGTTGAAGGGGGGATAGTTGTCGCCGCTGTTCAGCCGGTTGTGGTTTTCCAGCAGATCGAACAGCCGGTCAAAACCAACCATGGTGCGGCGATAGGGGGTAAAGTCAAAACGGTTCATCGCAAAATCCTCCAATGAGCAATTCTGGTATGTGCAGGGCCCATCATGGCGCCCTGCCGGCTGGCATCATCCCCTTGCGGACCATGACACCGCCACCGATGTATGCTAGCCGCATCGCGTTTCAAGAGGAGCCGTCATGTCTGCCCCGAAAGTTGAGATCTACACCAAGTGGGGCTGCCCCTTCTGCGTTCGCGCCAAGGCGCTGCTGGACAGCAAGGGTGTGAACTATACCGAGTTCGACATTACGTTCGGCGGTAAGGACCGCGATGAAATGCTCCGCCGCGTGCCGGGTGCCAGCACCGTTCCGCAGATCCTGGTGGATGACCAGGCGCTGGGCGGGTGCGATGAGATCATGGCACTGGATCAGGCGGGCAAGCTTGACCCGCTGCTGGGCCTTTAAGCCGCCGGCATGAACCGCATCGCTGTCTTGCAGATGACCACCGGGATCGACCCGGTGGCCAATGCGCGCACGCTGGTCAGCGCGATCGGCGCGGCGGCCAGCGGCGGGGCGGGCATGCTGTTCACGCCCGAAATGTCGGGCCTGCTTGATCGCGACCGGACGCGCGGCGGCCTGCATATCGTTCCCGAGGCCGATAACCCGGTTCTCGCCGCCGTGCGCGAAGCAGCGGCCGGGGCGGGGATCTGGGTAGCGCTGGGCAGCCTGGCAGTTGCCCGCGAAGATGGGCGGTGGGCCAATCGAAGCCTGGTGATCGATCTCAACGGGGCGATCGCCGCGCGCTATGACAAGATCCACATGTTCGACGTTGACCTGACAACTGGCGAAAGCTGGCGCGAATCCAATGCCTATGCGCCGGGTGAGCTGGTCGTCACAGTCGAAAATACCCCGCTTGGCCGGCTGGGCCTGACGGTCTGTTATGACCTGCGCTTTCCAGCGCTGTTCGAGGCGCTGGGCCAGGCGCGCTGCGATGCGATTGCCATTCCGGCTGCCTTTACCAAGCCGACCGGCGCTGCCCACTGGCACGTGCTGCAACGCGCCCGCGCGATCGAGGCCAGCGCCTATGTCATCGCGGCAGCGCAAGTGGGCAAGCACGAGGACGGGCGCGAGACCTATGGCCACAGCCTGGTGATCGACCCCTGGGGCGAGGTGCTGCTCGATCTGGGCGGCGACGAGCCGGGGCTGGGCTTTGCCGAGCTCGATCCGGCCCGCATTGCCGAGGTTCGCGCCCAACTGCCCAGTCTTGCCAATCGCCGGCCGATACACACATAGGTCGCGCCATGATCGTGTTTGACTTGATCTGCCAGCCGACCGGGCACCGTTTCGAAGGCTGGTTCGCCTCGTCCGATGCCTTTGCCGAGCAGCAGCAGCGCGGGCTGGTCGATTGTCCGCACTGTGGATCCATCGCCGTGACCAAGGCGCCCATGGCGCCGGCTGTGCCGAAGAAGGGCAATCAACTCCCGGCCCCGGCACAAGCGGCCCCGGTCGCGGCTGGTCTGCCGCCCGAGGCGGTCGCCGCGATCCAGGCGCTGGCCAAGCTGCAGGCCGAAGCGCTCAAGAAGTCGCGCTGGGTGGGCGCGGACTTTGCCGAGGAAACCCGCGCGATCCACTATGGCGAGCGTGAGGCCGAGACGATCCACGGCCAGGCGACGCTTGAAGAGGCAAAGGAACTGCTTGAGGAAGGCATCGCCGTCATGCCGCTGCCGCTCCCGGTTGTCCCGCCCGATCAGGCGAACTGATTGCCAGCCTGCGCGCTCCGCCCTAAGGGAGGCGCGGGCGCCCGTAGCTCAGCAGGATAGAGCATCAGATTCCTAATCTGGGGGCCATGGGTTCGAATCCCGTCGGGCGCACCATCTTGCATTGTCGCCGAAGGCGGCGATGAAAGATGGTTTGGCGCTTCGGGTTGCGGACTGTTCGGAGTCGGAGCGAAGCGGAGACGTCCGGAGCGAAGCGCAGGACAATCCCGTCGGGCGCACCACTTCACGCCGCCATTTGCAGTTCATGAGCCGGGCCGCGCTTGCCGCGTTGGCGACCGCGGGCGGGATCGGGTTCCTGCATCAGGCGATAGCCAAAGTTCACGCGCGAGGCGATGTGGAATTCTCCCACCTTGGCCCGCAAGCGCCGCATGACCTGGTAGACCATGTTCTCGGTAAACTCGGGCTCGAGCGCCGGGTCGGGCCAGAGCCATTCGATCAGGTCTTCCTTGCTGACCGGGCAGGGGCAGCGCAGCATCAGGAACAGCAGCGCTTCCGCTTCGTAGTCTGTCAGTTTCAACGTGAATTGAGCGACCGTACATTCGCGCCGCAGAAATTGCGGCCAGGTCATGCTTACCGCCATGGCCTGCTCTCTCGGGACATCATTAATGCGTGCTCCTGCGCCCCCGCAGTTATCGCGCCTTGAATTGGCGTCGCTCGCTTAGCAGTGCGTATGACGCGGCAAAGGGTCGGGCAGTTTCGTACCAATTCGCGCATGGCTAGCCATAAAATGGCTTAGGTACATGATCTTAGTTGATCTTTGTCCCGGGCTAGGTGCGAATTTGGGAGGGTGCCCGGGCGGTCAGGCGAAAGCTTTTTGCGACCGGCCGGGAACCAATTGCCGAAAGGCGCAAAACGGCCGGTTGGGTAAATTCGTACGGGCGCCAAGTGACTGAAATTGATTCACTTTTTCTGCGGTGGACAGAATTGGGAGGATTCCTCATATTTTCCGCTTGAATCGCTGAATCGAATGTGATTCTAAGTTAACTATGGGCGGGCGGAACGAGCCAAATATCATCAACCAGAATGTGCGGCAGGCCTCACCGCTGTTTGGCCTGCTGTTCCTGCTCGGCATCGCACTGGCTGGCCCCAGCGGCATCCTGGCCTGGAGCGAATACAACCGCACCCTGGCCGAGCAGCAGGTGCAGCTCGACAAGCTGAAGGCAGAGCGTGACGTGCTCAAGAATCGCGTGGGGCTGCTCAATCCCAACAATGTCGATCCCGATATGGCCGGCGAATTGCTGCGCAAGGATCTGAACGTCGTCCATCCTGACGAGATGGTCATTCTGCTCAACTGACCGGTCAGGGCGAAAGCCCTCTCAAAAATACGAATGCACCGGTTTCCCTTACGGCGCTCGCGCCCTATAGGCGGGTGAAGAGGATTCCACCCCAGGGGACCACAATTGGCCAAGAAACCGACTGCCGCCAAGGCTGCTGACGCTGCCGATGAAGGCTTTGCGCTGCGCAGCCTGCAAGCGGCGCATGCCGCCAACAAGCGCTATGCTGCCAGCGATGACGAGCTGCTGACCTTCTACGAACAGATGGTGCTGATCCGCCGCTTTGAAGAGCGTGCGGGCCAGCTTTATGGCCTCGGCCTGATCGGCGGGTTCTGCCACCTCTATATTGGCCAGGAAGCCGTTGCGGTGGGCCTGCAGTCGGCGCTCGACGGTGAAAAGGACAGCGTGATCACCGGCTACCGCGACCATGGCCACATGCTGGCCTATGGGATCGATCCCAAGGTGATCATGGCCGAGCTGACCGGGCGCGCCGCCGGCATTTCCAAGGGCAAGGGCGGGTCGATGCACATGTTCAGCGTCGATCATAAGTTCTACGGCGGCCACGGCATTGTCGGCGCGCAGGTGCCGCTCGGCACGGGGCTGGCATTCGCCCACAAGTATCGCGGCGATGGCGGTGTCTGCATGGCCTATTTCGGCGATGGCGCGGCCAACCAGGGCCAGGTCTACGAAGCCTTCAACATGGCGGCGCTGTGGAAGCTGCCGATCGTCTTCGTGGTAGAGAACAACGGATATGCCATGGGCACTGCGGTCAAGCGCGGCTCGGCCGAGACCGAGTTCTACCGCCGCGGCACGGCGTTCCGCATCCCCGGCATGGATGTAAACGGCATGGACGTGCTGGAAGTGCGCGCCGCCGCCGAGATCGCGCTCGACTATGTCCGCGGCGGCAATGGCCCGGTGCTGATGGAGCTCAACACCTATCGCTATCGCGGCCACTCGATGTCCGACCCGGCCAAGTATCGCAGCCGCGAGGAAGTGCAGGAGATGCGCGACAAGCATGATCCGATTGAAGCCGCAAACGCTGAACTGCTGGCGCGCGGCATTGCCGAGGACCGGATCAAGGATATCGACAAGCGGATTCGCAGCATCGTTGCCGAATCTGCTGATTTTGCAGAAAATTCGCCGGAGCCAGAAATGACCGAACTCTACACCGACGTGCTGGTGGAGAGCTACTGATGGCGATCGAACTCAAGATGCCCGCGCTGTCCCCGACCATGGAAGAGGGGACCCTGGCCAAGTGGCTGGTCAAGGAAGGCGATACGGTCAAGTCGGGCGACATCCTGGCCGAGATCGAAACCGACAAGGCGACGATGGAATTCGAAGCCGTCGATGAAGGTGTGGTCGGCCAGATCCTGGTTCCGGAAGGGACCGAAGGGGTCAAGGTCGGCACGGTTATTGCGGTGATTGGCGGCGAAGGTGAGGCTGCCCCTGCGCTAGCACCTGCAGCGCCTGTTGCCGCTCCGGTTGAAGCTTCCGCACCGGCCGCTGCGGCCGTTGCGGCCGAACGTCCGGCGCCGGCGCCGCGCAAGACCGATCCGGCGATCCCGGCTGGCACCAATATGAAGACCTCGACCGTGCGCGAAGCCTTGCGCGATGCCATGGCCGAGGAAATGCGCCGCGACGACCGCGTCTTCGTTATGGGTGAGGAAGTGGCGGAGTACCAGGGCGCCTACAAGGTGACCCAGGGTCTGCTCGAGGAATTCGGGCCGCGCCGGGTGATCGACACCCCGATTACCGAATACGGCTTTGCCGGGATCGGTGCGGGTGCAGCGATGGGCGGGCTGCGTCCCGTGATCGAATTCATGACCTTCAACTTCGCCATGCAGGCGATTGACCACATCATCAATTCGGCCGCCAAGACCAATTACATGTCAGGCGGGCAAATGCGCTGTCCGGTGGTGTTCCGCGGCCCCAACGGCGCGGCCAGCCGGGTTGGCGCGCAGCACAGCCAGAACTATGGCCCGTGGTACGCCAATGTCCCCGGCCTGGTGGTGATCGCACCCTATGACGCGGCCGATGCCAAGGGCCTGCTCAAGGCCGCGATCCGCTGCGAGGACCCGGTGGTCTTCCTGGAAAACGAGCTGGTCTATGGCCGGACCTTCGAACTGCCCGAGCTCGACGATCATGTCCTGCCGATCGGCAAGGCGCGGATCATGCGCGAAGGCAAGGACGTGACGATCGTGTCCTATTCGATCGGCGTCGGCCTGGCGCTTGAAGCGGCCGAAGTGCTGGCGGGTGAGGGGATCGATGCCGAAGTGCTTGACCTGCGCACCCTGCGCCCGCTTGACCGCGAGGCGGTGCTGACCTCGCTCGCGAAGACCAACCGCCTCGTCGTGGCCGAGGAAGGCTGGCCGCAATGCTCGATCTCGTCGGAGATCATGGCGATCTGCATGGAAGACGGCTTCGATCACCTCGATGCCCCGGTCCTGCGGGTCTGCGATGAAGACGTACCGCTGCCCTATGCTGCGAACCTGGAAAAGGCCGCGATCATCGATGCTGCCCGGATCGCCGCTGCCGTGCGCAAGGTCTGCTATCGCTAAGATCCGATCGGGCAGGTGATCAGTTCATCAGCCCGTTGGAGTTGACGGTGATCGAGCCAGTATAGGCGCTACAGCGCTGCACCGGATCGGGAACGGCCGGATTGCGCTGGTACAGCTGCGAGATGTCGCGATCGTCGCGTACGGTGAACGAGGCGATCGAGCTCATTTCCTCTCTGGGGATGAACCGGTCAGAGATCAGCGGCTGATAGGTGTAGCGGACTTCGACGAAGATCACGGCATCGCCGTCCTGGGCGATCACTTCCTCGCCGGTCGGTCCCATCCCATTGGCCATGTGGTTGCGCGCCCCGGTTTGATACCGGTGTGGCCATAGGTGCGCGCGCCTATCGGTTTGCCCAACGAACATGGTTAAGCGATCGTGAAACCGGGCGGAAAGCCCTGCCTATTTCGGCACTTGGGGCTTCCAACCGGCTTAGCGCGATGGCGCGATCAGGCGATGAACACCGTCTGGGTATAGGTGATGGGGATCGAGTTGATCCCGATTACGCCCAGTATCGAGGGGATGTTGTAGCGCAGCTCGATCGTCCGCTCGCTCGCCCCGTCGACCCGCGTCGGCACTGAAGTAACCGTGGCGGTCAAGCGGCTGCCCTGCAGCCCAAAGGGAGCATCCGTGGCCACTTCACGGGCATATTGCTCAAGCTCGTTATTGGTATCGCGCAGGGTCATGTTCGATCGGGCCGCAGCATCCTGCGAATCCGTGACTGCATAGCGTGCCACTTCGGCCGAAACCGAGCGCAGCGCATTGTAGTTCTGCATGCCGATGCCGATCTGGAGCACGCCCAGCAGCATGGCCAGCATGGCCGGGCCGATCAGCGCGAACTCGACCGCCACCGAACCGGAGGCGTCACGCCGCAGGAATGGCAAATCGATAGGTTTGCGGATCATGTCTGCTTCACCATCACATAACGATCGACATTGAAGGTAAGGGCACTGCCAAAGCCCCACCGGGCCCACAGGGGCGTATAGGTATCGTCGATCTGGATCAGCACATAGTTGGCGACCTTCACGCCGACACACAGGCTGGCGGTATCGACAAAAGTTGTGTCCGTGCCGCAGCGAAACTTTTCGGTGATGGTCACTTTGTCGGCAGCCAGACCAGATGAGGCGACGATCACGTCCTTCACCACGGTGCGCTTGGCGGCCGTATCGGGTGCCGCTGCCATGGCGATCGAAGCGGCCTGGGCCGCAGCTTCCTGCAGTTCCGTCTGCCGGGCCACAACCTGCGAGACCTGGAAGGCGCCCAGGCTCATCAGGATCAGCACCGGCGCAATGAAGGCCGTTTCGATCAGCATGGCGCCGCGCTCATCGCGGGCCAGCCGGGCAAGGAGCTTGCGCGCAGCGGTCATGCGATAAGCCTCACGGTGGCGGTACGTTCGCCGATCTGTATCCCGCCATCGCTGTCGGGTGCGCAGAAGTTGGTCAGATTGGCCGAGCCGGTGATCCAGAATGTATCGGACACCAGCATGATGCAGCGGCTGCCGCTGCTCATGTTGCCGTTAATCTTGACCTCGCGCGAGGGCATGTAGAGCACGCCGTTCAGATCGAGCAAGGCATTGCCGTTGATGTCGAAATCGCTGGTATTGTTCTTGTCGAAGAACAGCATGTTCTTCATCTTGGCCGCATCGCTCGCGCTAATGCCATAGGTCCCGGTCAAGGTCGCGGCGGTGATCCCCGAAAGCGTAACGATCGAATTCGAATTGATGCGGATGTCGTTGGATGAACCGGTTATCACGAACAGCACGTCCGAACCCGTCACGGAAAAGTTGTTACCGAAATCGAGCGAGCCGCTGATCCAGTAGATGCCGGGCTGGAACTGGGTGTTACAGCCGATGCTGATGCCGGCGGGGTAGACGCCCGGTTGGGGACGGGCGATGCCATCGTTGCCGTCCGTGACGATCGGGCCGGTGACCGTGCCGATCGTGGTGGTTATGGTCGTCGTCGAACGGCGCCAGATGCGGTTCTGGCCGTTACCGCCAACGTTTTCCCAGCCGCTGACCGTCGGACCATTCGTGGTCGTGCCGGCAGTGGGGGCAGTGGAGTATGTCGTTACTGTTGGCCCATCGCTGCTGTCGACGGGGGCCAAATAGCCAGTCTGGCCTGGAGTCCGCGAAATGTTCGAGCCATTGGCGTTGGCACCTTGCCGGTATTCATAGGTGATCACGGTCCGGACTGTGACCGGCGCCGTCCAGGTGGTCGTGCTGGCGGAAGGGACCGGGCAGACATAGGTGCGCGATGGCTGGCCAGCCGAGCTGGGCGCAGTCAGGCCGGAATAGGGGTTGGACAGGCCCGCGACGTTTTCGTGGATCGTGCCGTTGTTCGAAAAGGTATCCTCGATCCCGCCGGCCGAGATGATATCGCCCAGCATCACTTCGGAGTCGCCGGTTTCGACAATGGCCTGCGTACCGGTCGAAAGCGCGCCCACGCCGCAGTTCGATCCACCGGTAATGGCGTTGCCGAAGATCGCCGAGCGGTTCTCGGTCGGGTTTACCGACAGGATGCAGGCCCTGTAGTTGTGGCTCTGCGAGAACGTCGCCGTCGCGCTTACTGCAACCGTGGCATTGCTGCCCATGATGAACCGGGAGAATGGCAGCGGTTTGCTGGCCGTGGCGGTAACCTGCACGGCGTTGTTGGTCCCGCCGTTGTAGTTGCCAAGCGTGACTGCGGGTGTGCTGGTGCCGCCAGTGGTCGCCGCCAGATTCGAAGCGAATTCCTGCCGCGCCCGGGTCACGTAATCGCTCTGCGAAGTCGTCGAGCTGCGGGCCCAGGCCCCGGCCAGTGCCGCCTGGTCAACCGCGAACTGCAATTCGCGCTTCCACATGTACCACTGGGCCACGTCAACGGCGAGGCCCGAACTGCCGATCAG